>Ga0058697_10000744_pt1 | contig 13161 bp, 14 predicted proteins | sample AgamicAsMae_FD_66619 | JGI IMG/M metagenome (GOLD analysis project Ga0058697, IMG submission 66619) | Agave microbial communities from Guanajuato, Mexico - As.Ma.e | ecosystem: Host-associated > Plants > Phyllosphere > Phylloplane/Leaf | place: Guanajuato, Mexico | collected 2012-06-04
TCGTGGAGTCGGCGGTGCTGGAGTCGACGAGGAACTTGCGATGAAAATCGTGCCCACGAGCAGCCTTCGACGGCGCAGCAGCATGAGAAGCGGCCCAAATCGATGTCAAGGGCAGTGAGATGCAAGTTGCTGTCAGGATGTTTGTGCCGATGTTGGGGATGTTCTCCGCCTTGATGAATTGAATGAGCGAGAAAATTGCTCGAGAATGTCAGCCGCATGCAAGGATTGAGGACAAATGGACGAAACTTACCGGGAATAAACATGGTTTGGAACCCGCCAATGAAGATGATCTGCATGCTGCCAAACTGCTTCATACCCAGCTTGCGACGCTCGCGAAGCGACCATCCCAGCTTGGCGCAGAAGATTGCGCTGAAGAAACAGATGCTCAAGGTCAAGCTGATGTCTTTTGCTTTAGCCAGCCAGGTCGTGCTGCTGCAAAATGCATCTGCTTTGGTGTTGCATCTGACCGAGACCACTGATTGTGCAACACGAAATCCCATAGCTACCACAGCCACAAATGAGGATATGGCCAGGACAGACAGCTTCTGCCACGTTCGCATTGTAACGCTGACCACGTGTACCTGAAGGACCAAGGAGACCTCGATGCACAGGGCGACGAGCGTGACGAATATTGCAACAGCAACAGTCAGACGTTGAGCTGCTGGTGTCACTACGCCATAGTCACCAACCAGAATGGGGTAGATGTCCCACCAACTGCTGGTCACGATGCAGCATTGCAGTATGGCGTAGATGAGGTTGAAAAACAAGGCGGCTGTGTTGAAAATGAAGACCGGCGAGCGTCGCTTGTCGTGCTTGGAGAGAAGAAGCAGCACGAGAAAGAGGATCAAGCTCGCACCGAATTGGACTCCCGGAATGATACCATGAATGACAGCATCCACGATCAGAGTATCGACGTACCACAACGGAAATTGGGTCTGTTGACCGTGACGATCGACTATGGTGAATGATTGGTTGTATACAGCGGACTTGTCGAGGAAGGCGTCTGTCAAAGAGGGATCCATTGATGACATAGCTGCTGACCGGCTAGACGATTTGTTGTGGCGGGATCGAGCGGGATGGATTACTGGAAATGATCGAGTGTGTAGTGACTTGATCTGATCAAGGCTGCTTGTATTTGGTCGACACAATCACTGAGCAACAATGCAAAGGAGAGAAAGGAGGGGGAAGAATAGCAGCCAGTTTCGAAGATACGTTGACAGATAATTGTTCTTGAACAATATGCGAAGGGTATTATGTGTGGAGGGATCAGGAGCAGGGGACAAGACCAGAAAGAGAGAACAATACAAAGGAGAGGTGACAAATGGAGAACGAAATAGTGGTGAAGACCAAACTAGACCGGCTGTCTCGAATGTGGACCAAAGGCAGACTTGAGACGGCAACGGCATTGGGAAGTGAGAGCGACCAACCTATGTGAGCGCGAGCCGGGAAACTCCTCTGATATACGATATAAATATGTGCGACATGCAGGTATCGTGTAGACGCTCTGTCTTGGGTGGTGAGTTCGGTGGGAGCTTAGTATTGTTCTCCAGCCCGGCTGTCTTTGGAGACGGATCGAGCCTACGATCAAGTGCTTTGTCCGTACTGCCATGTTTGCCGTGAGCATCGCAGATCATATCAAAACTTAGCTTCATACTATCGTAGGTTTCCTTGTGTCCGTCCAGACGCGAACGGTTGAGATGTGAAGAAGTCGTGGGTGGAGCAATGGTAGGATAATGCATGGATCTGGTTCGCGATATGGCGACACGCAATCACGTGGTGTGGGAACGTGGCTCGAAAGCCAAACCTGAAACTTGACGGGACAATCATGACGTAGGGCGGGATGAACTTGGCAGGAACGACGGCAGGGATTGTAATTGCCTTTTCGTCATGCTCGATATGACCCAGAGCCTCTCCGCAGTCTGGACTTTTGATTATCTGTAGCTTGCAACAGACATCACAAGCACCATGTCAGAATCCACTACGGGCACTGGTGTCGTCTACCAGGACCTGCACCCCATCGGCCATCCAGCAGCCCAACCAAATACGGTTGATGCATCTACGACGACAAGCACCGCGACGGAAGCCGCCCAGAATCTGACCGAAGAACCCACGGCCAGTCATGCCCTTGCCCAAGCCGATATCGACGTGAAGGGAGTCGCACAGCTCGCCCACAATGCCGAAGTCAAGGACCTGGGCTGGAATGAGCCTCCTGAGAAGATTCCCGCTCCTCTCGTCGGTGGCATGGACAACGAGGAGCTCTGGGTCTTGGTCCGTCGCTTCAACAAGGTGTGTAGACAACAGCTTCCATCCCCAGCACTCCCCATTCTGACGCAGACAGCAAATGTACCATGTCAAGGAGTATCCTTATCCCGTGCCTGGCAACCTCGACCTGAACATCGCCGACGAAGACGAATTCTCGCCCGATAAGCTACGTGCCACCATTGAACGCCTGTACATGACGGTCGGCCTGGGTCTGATGGGCTTTATTAAGCAGGTCGGCCGTCTGAGATCGTGGCGCGAACGTAACCGTACTGCTTACTTCTGCGCCGCATACTTTGTCGCCTGGCTGCTCGACATGCTCGTTCCGCTGTTCACCATCACCCTCGTCGTTCTGATAGTTTACCCGCCTTCACGCGACGCCATGTTTCCTCCCGCTCCTCTCGCTCTCGTCGACGCTAAGACCGGCGGCGTGCAAAAGCCAAAGGCAGGTGTGCTAGGCAGTACCGACACGGCAACAGGAGCTCCAGAACAGCACAAGGGCGAGGCCGCCGAAGCAGAGGCCAGCAACTTTGTCAACAGTATCGCTTCGGTCGCCCTCGCGAGCGCCAGCGGTAAGCACCCACAAACCGAGCCTCCACCAGGACAGGGAGGCGTTGCCGATAGCATCCCCGATCCCACTGCTATTGCCATCGGCGCCAGTTCCGCAAAAACCTCGGCTGAAGGCAAGGTGGCTGCTCATACACATGACAAGACAAAGGTGCCCATGGAGACTGCCATGTGGAGCAAGATGAGGCCCATCATGCATGGGCTCGCCGACGTGGCCGACACCTGGGAGCGCTTTGCCAATGCTTTGTCTCCCACTCCACCTTTCCCCCGCGACCTCTACCGCCTGCGTCTGGCTGCTGTCGTTGTCCCGTTGATTGGAGTCTCTCTGTTGACCTCGGCCTACATGTTCACCAAGGGTGTCACTTTCGGCATCGGCTTCGGATTCTTTGGCGACCCCGTTATTCAACCTGGTTTGCGATGGCTCAACCGTACCTTCCCTCACTGGCAGAAGCTCCTTGAGATCCGCAATACTCTGCTCAAGGGTGTCCCTACCAACGCTCAACTCACCATCACTCTTCTTCGAATCGGCGAGGCGAACAAGGCTCCTCTTCCTCCTCCACCACACAGCAAGGAGCCGCCACCGGATGTTCCTGCAGAGATAACCGACGAGCACTTGCGAGCTACTGGTGCCGACTGGCCGTTGAACGCAACACAAGAAGAACTAGACGCTGCCATGGCCCACGACCCCACGACTGCTCATGAAACCGCTGGAGCTGATATTGACCACAGCAAGGACAGTAAACATGGCAAGAAGGGACACAAGCTCGTATCTTTCTTCAAAAGTACCGTCAAGGGTACCGTCGAGACTGCTCTGGGCGCCGACAAGCTCAAGGCCAAAGCAGGAAGCGAGCCGTCCAAGCAACGCCTCGGTGCCATTCCCAAGACAAAGGACTACAACATTGACGGCCCAGTTGACTTTGCTTGCCGCTTCCACGGCAAGAGGGGTCACACCATCATCTCCACCAGGACGGCCATTCCCTGCGTGTCTTTCACATTGGACAAGAAGGTTGCCGAACTAGGTTCGCTTGGCCGCGAGGAGGAGCTACATCCAGTCTGGACTGTTCCCATTGCTGACATCAAAGAGATGAAGAAGGTTGGTGGACTTGGATGGAAGGCGAAGTTGGTTGTAGGCTGGGCACTTGACCGCGAGGTTGCTGATGGTATGGAAATTGTGAGCAAGACTGGCGAGGTCTTCACCATTACTGCAATGGCTCTTAGAGATGAGTTGTTCAATCGACTCGTTGCCATGGGCGGTCAGAAGTGGGAAGCCTGGTAGAAAAAAACCAACAAAATTGTACGAATTAAACGACACAGCACATAGGATAGAGTATCGGATCTGGGCGTTTCTCACATCAGGGAGTTCGAGATGGCAAGCTTTTTTTTGAGCTTGTGCTCATCCTCTTGGTGTCATGAATCAAACACGCCACAACCCAGCGTATGCTTAGCTTCCGCACCATAATTCGTCTTTGTGCTGCACAATACAGTATTTGTCTTTCGCCGCAAGTTTTGGGCATCATTTACCCTTTTCTGCTTCGAGTTGCTTGAGTCGTGCAATGAGCTTCTCACGAAGGTAGGGGCTGAGTCCGAGGCTACGACCGTGTCAGCAAATGTATCTTGTTTGATACCTCCTCCCCACCTCCGAAACTTACATTCCCTCTCGTGTAACACATCTGTACGTCCCGCTCTCTTGGTAGCTGCCATTCTCGCCCACAAAGCTACCAACTGCGTCGACTTCGAGACTTCCAAAGATATCTTCAGGCCATGCGGTGCGGCCATAGTCTGGTGGGTTCCTCTGGTCACTGACGTGGATGTATCCTCCTCTTCCAGCACCCCCCGCGCCGCCCTGAGCAGAAGCACCTCCGGCTCCGTCACCACCGGCACCGCCACCACCACCATATCCTGCGCGTCTTTTACTGCGTTTATGTTGCGTCTGGGGGAAGAAGACACCACCGGACCCTAACGATGATCCCGCTGAGCTTGCATATGCTTGGGCTTGCCCAATGACTTCGGGATCTTTGGTCGCATGCTCTCGTATCACAGATTGTAGCACCTTCATAAATGATTGATTCTCGCGTAAGGAGTCGGACGTGGGCGGGATTTGCGACGTGACACCAATGGCAAGTGAGCCTGTGGGAGGCGAAGTCGGTAGGAAAGAAAGAACATTGACCGTCGGCGATTGTGGGTGGACGTACTGAGATACTGTGTGAGTCGGACGACCTGAGATGCTGATGGTTTGACATACAATGTGAGGATTATTAGGAAGGGTGGAAACAGCTCGGCGACATGCCGAGACGGCGGGTGACAGTATTGCCCGTCTGCATTGTGTGAGAATCATCTTGTCTATGAGCTCCAGTTCGCTTGGTGCTCGAGCCTTCGAGAGCTGGACCATGTCAACTTGAACATTTTGAAGCTTTGACCAACCCTGCTCAATATGACGTCCTCGATGTCCTTAATATCGGCATTCGGCGACTGTACGCTAGAAGTAGTAACAACATGCTGACCATCTTCATTCATACGGATACCTTGGAGGTGCTAGTGCATGACCCCGAAATACAGAGAGGCTCAAATCTTTGCTATTCCATAAAATGAATCTGCTTTGCACGGCTATTCAGCCGCCAGCCGCCATCGACGTCTATATAACCATGCTTCAGAGCGCACAAACTTACCACTTCAAAGGCAACTGATAATCTTGCCAGGCGCTTTCCGTATCGGCCTCCTTCCATGTCTCCATTCCTCCCACCACTCCTTCAGCATCAACCTTCCACTTTCCCGTTTCAATCATTCCCGCCCACCTCCAAAGCACATGCTTAAGCTGAACATCGTGCGTCTCGATGAAACGATTGTATCCCAGCTGATAGAGATCCATACTCGTGGATTCTATGCCATAGGCAACGGTGTCTCCCTGAACGTGCAGGTTCTCCCCTATGATCGCGCCATCGCTCGTCCGTGCACACATGTTGGCCCCGAGAGGGAATGGTAGGACGAGCTTGCAACCGTCTTCGAAAGGGTGCATGCCTTGAGACTCGGTCTCTGTCAGATACAGACCGCCTGGATATTCTGAAATGCACTGGAACTCGTATGGAAATGGCGAGACAGGCAAGTCTTCGCCCCAAGGTGCCCGCCGGATCTGCCGATAAGCAGGCTGGGCGCTCGAGAAAAGCAAAAGTGGAAAGAGATCTCCCGGTCTCACAGACTCCGGCACTGCTGCAAAAGGTTGATATCGCGCAATGCGCAAACCGGGTGCGCTATACGTGAATGGAGGGTTAATTGCTTGGGAGAGGAACCGGCGCGAGAAACTGCTAGACGGTAGACTATCCGGGTTACCACCAGTCACAAGATCAATCAGACTATCTCCGTTTTGCTCAGGCTGACCGGGCATTGCAGCACAGATGGCATCGATCAGACACTGGAAGGCTTTGAGAGTCTCGTCAAGATCTTGCTCGGTATAAGACGGCATAATCCAAGGGGTCGTACGCTCCTGCTCACCACCATGATCGTCATCGACAGCGAGAACCTTACCTTGATCTATCATGTCGAGCAAGCCATCAAGGATGCACTCGAGCGGGAGCCAAGACTGACGGCCGTTCATAGTGATGCCGGTATCATGTATTGACATATGCTGGATGGCTGTTGCATGTTTCTGGTCGTAGACTAGGCCGAGGGGATGACTTACGTGCAGACCCCAGTTCGCCATGTAGAGGGTGATGTAGCGCTGCTTGTTGGAGTCATCTTCTTCTTCGGCGTAATTGGTGTTCTGCCACAGCTGTTCCGGTGAGGACAGGGCTGAGAGATATCGATGGAAGTCGTGATCCTGCTCAGTGGTATGCATACTGTAGCCATGCCAGACAGCCTTGAGGAAAGACACGACCGAGGAATCGAGGCGGGCAGAGATACTTGCGAGAGCTGCATCCCCGCCATGACAGTCCCACCAGGTCCGTTTGTCAAGCTGATGGAGTTCGAAGCCTCGCTGTGTCCAACCTCGCTCGACGATCAAATTGTGAAGGGCTGCACAACGTTCGTGATCGAGGGTCCCAAGCTCTCTCACGGGCTGCTTCTCTGTAACCCGCCAATGAGCCATGGTGATGAACATGGATGGGGAGAACGTAGGCTCTTAGCCAAGCTGTTGCCGGAGGTATCGTCCCCCGCGTTCTTGGCACGTTCGAGCTGCGGCGGCTTCGACTCGTTCGCGAAATTCTGTTTGGCGATGCGTCAGAAGTTCATCTTACCATCACGACACAAAACGCAGCCCGGACACGGAAACAAGACGAAGACAATTGCGTATTTGACGCCTGTATAGACGAGATTGAAAGCCACAAGGCATGCCACACGCGACAAATATGCCCTACGCCGGCTTCCAGGCCTTCATCCTGTGCGGGCCCGGCCTGTCACTCAACACCTTCACCTCGAATGTCGCAGACTACCCGAAGGCGCTCGTGCCGATCGCCAACCGTCCCATGGTATGGTACGCTCTGGACTGGTGTTATCGCATGGGCGTCACAAACATCACTCTCGTCACACCGCCCGAAAGTGCTGCTCCTCTGGAATCCGCCCTCGCTCAAAATCCTCACCTCACAAGCCTTCCCGTCCCAAGGCCCGAGCTACTCTGTCCCAAATCCTTGACCCAAACCACCGGAACGGCCGAGATCTTCCGCACCCCCGAGGTTCAGAAAGCCATTGTCTCGGACTTTATCGTTCTGCCCTGCGACTTGATTTGCGACCTGGAGGGCTCCGCGCTGTTACAGTCTTGGATGGTGCTCGAGGCTGGTCTCGGCGGTGCCACTGGTGGTATGGTCGATGGTCAGCCTGTTCCCATGACCATGGGTGGTGAAAAGAGCGGTCGCAGAGGAGGTTTGGCCGTGTGGTACCCTACAAAAGGCCTCGAAGGTGTTAGCCAGAAAGGCGACGAGACGGATCTGGTCGCAACAACCCCTCTACCACGTCCTGCAGTCCCCGCCCCCGAGGGGCACCTCGGCCCTTACGTCGAGAAACTTGTTTTGAGCATTCCCACAAGCACAGTCAAGGACATTACAGAAGAGCAGAAGAGCTTCCCTCTGCGCCACGCCCTACTTCGCCAACACGGCAAAATCAAGATCAAGACGTCACACAGAGACGCTCATGTCTACTTCCTGCCTTTCTGGGTCAAGGATATGATCAGGGAGAACGAGGAGTTCGATTCGCTGTCCGAGGACGTCATTGGCTGGTGGGCAAAGGCTGGTTGGCAACAGGGTTTGGCCGAGAAGCTGAACCTGCGCAAGGTTCTGAGTGACGCACCCTCAGCACAAGACGCCGATGATTTGATGATGGCGAGCAGCATGCAGCTTGACGAAGAGGTCGATTTGGCTGCCATGAGCACAACATCAATGTCCCAGCCCACACCATCATCCCTCACACCTTCGCCAGACACTTTCGCATCACGCGTGCCGGGAAACCTCCAAACAGACGACGAGCCGCAAGACACCCTGATAGTCCCTCCTATTCTGGCTTACGTCCAGCCGCCTCTCACCGATCCTACCAACCAGCCTCTTATCCGCCGTGTCGACACCTCATCCCTTCTTCTCAGCATATCCTTACGCCTAGCCAAATTACCTTCTGTCGCAGAAGCTACAGCCACTGGCGCTACGCCATCACCCTTCGCACATGCTGCAAAGGTTGCACATCCAGACATGATCCAGCAACAAACACGAGTCAGCGAGGTTGATTCACTGGTCGCCGAGAACGTAACGATAGGCAGTAGAGTCAACATCAAAGAGTCCGTTATTGGTGTTGGCTGCAGCATCGGAAGTGGCGCAAGATTGACGAGGTGTCTGCTCATGGAAGGTTGTACAGTTGGCGAAAACGTCACACTCACCGGTTGCATCCTAGGCAAGAGAAGTAAAATCGAGGGAGGCGGTCCCAAGGACGAGGACAAAACGCGCCTGACTGAGTGCGAGGTTCAACCCGGCTATGTGGTCAAATGGGGAAGTATGTTATCTGCCCTTTTTCTGTCTGTATTGGAATGCTTGCTGACACTGCGACCACAGCTGAAATCAAGAACGAAAAGTTCATGGTCTTCGAGGGTCTGGGTGAGGATGATGGAGATTTGGACTTGGACGACGAAGATATGGCATCTGGAGATGACGACGCAACGTTTGCATAGAACTACTGTCGGTAATCACCTGAACGAAAACGAACATGAACCTTTTACCTTCTCTTCCCGGGGCCTCCAAAGCCATCGAGCTGCTGACCTTTCTGGTCGTCTACACCCCAGGACATCCCGCCGTCCGACGCAAAAATGCGCGCTGAGACGCTTGCATCTCATCACGATTCCTGATTTTTGCCCTACCCGGATGTTGAGACGCTCTCTGAAGATCACACTCTCTTTCTTAGCTTGCTGCACCATTGCACGTTTAATCAGCCTGAGGAATGGCTGGCCTTCGACAACGCCAACATAGTTCTTATTGAGCACTTCTCCATCGTACCCAATGGTTTCAACCGCAACTGTATTACCATGCAAGGTCCCGAATACGGCAAGCTGGTTCCTTGAAACGTCGAGCAAGCTCACTGCTGGGAGATTATTGGTTTCACCAACGCCCACGTCCTTGTTACCGCCTAGAAAACCATGATGAAACTTCCCACAAAGTGTGTCAAAGGCTTTGGCGGCTACGACCGCAATTCCCAAGCTCGGCATGCACACCAAATGGGATACCATGATTGCAATTACTCGAGATTCGCGACCAATTTTCTGTGGTCCACGGATTTCGCAAAGCTATTCTCGGAGTCTGCTCGTTCCGATGCCCGGGAAATCTCAGAGCTCATATATAACGTCACGCCACCGAGTAGTCCTTGACGAGTTGGATCTTCTGCAGACCGATCCTCGGTATGTTCAGTCACTGTCGAAAGAGTTCCGAGCATATCAGTTCTTCGAGAGTTTTCGTGCAAAGGACATCATGCCATGGCCTATCGATTATATATTTGCAGAAACCATGTACCGCGAGGGATATTAGCGCCAATTGACTGCTGAGACAGTAAACGAGGAGATACTCTGATCCTTCCAAACAGAACCCGTCTCCACAGACCAAGCAGGACTTCGACAAAGCTATCTTCATCGTCCAGGACCTCTGCACCGAAACTTTTGCAATGCTCGAATCCAGGTCAAAGCGAATTTGCTGATACAGAAGGGCTTCGATCGCAACTATAGATTTGAAGGCGATGCTTGGTCCAGGTCCACAGATCGCACTTTTTAGTGGCAAAGATTGGTTTCTTGACGGCCATCTATACTGGAGCATTGACAGTCTTGTCTATAATGAGAATCGCCCTTTCACCATGAACCCTTCGTTCAACTTTGCAATCATTGACTACGTTTGTCGCAATGATGCAAAGGAAGCCGCAAGAATCAGTCAAACAATGCTCAACAGACTCAGTGACACGACTATCTTGAACGAGGTGATAATTCTCCATTCGAAAAGCCATGACCCGTAAACGCTCGGTCAGTGCACAGGTGGCCACAGGGTTTGCCAAACACACCACATCACCGCAGGATTGGAACAAGAAAATCAACGCAGAGCATGGCAAAGCCCTAGGAGATCCTCTTGGCCCTCAATTGAAGCAGTTGTGTCAGGAATTTTCATGGCCTCGCGGAGAGAAAGACAAGAAACAGCTAGAAGGGGCAATTGCAGCTCGAGCTTGCTTGACCGAGCTCTGGACCCAATCTCGAACTCTATGGACTCAAAAGCTCAAGGAAGCTAGAGTCAGCCGGAGACTGCTCAATGAGAACGATTGGCATAGAAACAGCTCTGAGGAAAAGCCGAAATGAGTGATGACTCTCGAAAGCTATGCTCTTGTGAAGCTTGGATAAGTAACGAGATGATCAGATAGGGACCCGGCCCCTTTTTCAAAACACCATCTTCGTTGACTCGCTAAAACTTGACAAGCGCATTGCGACGGTATAGGCAACAACCATGTCTGAGCTCTATGTTAAGGGTCTATCAAAAAGTGCGTCTCTGCGTAGATGCAAGCAAGCCTCTATATGCGAAAAGAGCCTCTGTAGTCATCGCTTCTCCCACACCTTCAGACCTGCCACCCACGTCTGTAGCACTTCCCCTTCGTCATTCAACACCACAAAATCTGCCTTTCGTCCTGCTTCTAGCTTGCCTCTGGTAGTGTCTCCCATCATATCTGCTACATTCTCGGTGACACATCTCACTGCCTCTGCTACGGTGCATCCACTCCACTTCATCATGTTTTGAATGCATTCCTGTAAGCTGGCACATCCTCCCACTAGCGTGTCTGTCCCGTCGATGGTTACCTTCGATCCCGTCTTGCGTTGTTTGAACGGTATTTGTGCATGTCCAGGGTAGACGCCGTCGTCTAGTCCAGCAAGCTCAATACTGTCAGTGATGAAGATGCATTTTTCTGGGTTGGCTCGGAAAAGCATCGTCGCCACGCTTGGGTGTAAGTGATTGCCGTCTGGGATAATCGTGAAGTATGGGCTCTCGTGAGTATCTGTATTAGCAGTCGTGACAAGTCCGGCAAGTCCGGGATCGCGGTGGTGTAGTGGTGTCATCGCGTTCAATGTATGCGTTAACATAGTCGCGCCAGCTTTTACTCCCTCCATACCTTGATCATAAGTGGCTGCGCTATGACCGAGCGACACTTTGATGCCGTTGGATGTAAGACTTTTGATGAGTTGTGTCGATTCCGGAAGCTCAGGAGCTAGAGTCACAAGTTTCAGAGTCTCAGACGATGTCGCTGATACCCCATACACCTCCTCCGCCGATCGATTGCCATCAAAGAAGTGGTCCGAATTATGAGCGCCCTTCTTGGATGGTGCTAGGTAAGGTCCTTCCGCGTGTGCTCCGAGTAGAGACGCGCTATTTTCAATGGCCCTAGGCTTCAGAGATGGCAACATCTACACAGCCGCGATCTTGTTAGTGGCATGGTCTGGTTCGTCTCGAAAGGCCGAGAGACAAATGGTAGAAACTCTGCCTCCTAGTGATATCGTCGCGCTATCATAGACGACTAGAATTACTGTCTTGTGTCCATCCGGATCCGTGTGTGGAAGGAAGCAGAGGCTTGAGAGAGGAGGTGGAAACCTACCTTTTTATATTCATCTGAGGACACTGTCGGAATGGTAGCCCAGAAGCCAGTAACACCTTGTGTAACGAGAAACTTAGCAGCCTTTTCGATCTGACTAGCATACTCTTTCTCATCGTCGAAGTGGGTGAAGTGGAAGCCAAGTAGACCATTTGTGTGCAGCTCTAGCAGACCAGGAGCAATAATGCCTTCTTCCAAATCTACTGCATCGCCACCGATATATCCAGTTCGAGGGAGGATAAGACCAGTATCGTCAGAAACAACCAACTGATCTTCTACCAACTTACCGTCTATACAAAGACGGCAATTTAGAAACGAGGTGAACCAGCCAGACATGCTTGTCGAAAGTCCTGCAAACAAGGAACGAGATCCAGCAAAAAACAACAGCTGGGAGATGGTAATCTTTTTGGTCCTCCAGTCGGTACCCCTCTTCGGCTCCGTTGGCTTCGTTGGTCAATGCTCTCACCTCCGCGCTTGTGGTTATCGCTGCCGCACAGCACGGGCGTCTGCCAAGATAACGCGACACGCGTTTGCACTTTGGTGTCAACAGTCGCGTCCCCCCATAATCTCTTGCAACATTTCTTCTGCGCCAACACTTACAACTCACAATGAAGACTCGAGCATCAAAGCCAACGGCCACAGCCGTTGTCGAAGAGAATGGCGTCCAAAGTGCCATCCTCGAGCCAAGCAGCAACAACCCTCCACTACTATTCGTCCTACCCTTAGGAGCTTCGCCAGATGCTCGTGTTGTCACCTTGCCGAACCTGGCGACCTCATCCCCAAGTCGATACTTCTTCTGTCCAGAGAGAGGGATATATGACTTTACAAGGATCGCTGCGCCGAAGAGAGCACCTCGCAGCTGCTTGATAGCCCCTGACCGCTCAAACACCGAATCCTCCGAGGACACTTCTGTTCTCTCGACAGGCTATACTATCGAGAATGCCGATCTATACGTCACAACACCAGTCGACCCTCTGTTCATCCTTCTACCTGCCTTGATTCCTACTGCAGACTCGCACGAGCAGCTTTTCCTTACCATTGACGATCATCTCGACAAGCTTGCCGAAGGAGCAAAGCATCTGACCCACCTGCTTCGTACCACAAAGATACAACAGTCTTTCGAGCAAAGAGCAGACGTAGTATGCGATAACGTCGACTTGGGTCACGAGAAGATGTTCCGTCTGTCCAACGAGAAGCTACTAGCTGAGCTCCTAAGGAAGGCTCAGCGAATGGTTGCCAATGGTCTTCCTGCATCAATAGAAA
>Ga0058697_10000748_pt1 | contig 13128 bp, 8 predicted proteins | sample AgamicAsMae_FD_66619 | JGI IMG/M metagenome (GOLD analysis project Ga0058697, IMG submission 66619) | Agave microbial communities from Guanajuato, Mexico - As.Ma.e | ecosystem: Host-associated > Plants > Phyllosphere > Phylloplane/Leaf | place: Guanajuato, Mexico | collected 2012-06-04
CAAGCACGATCTTTAAGTCCAATCGCTCCAATCATATCAACCGTTCTCTTACAATGCATCGAGTCACTGTCACCATCAAGAACAACGCGGCTTCACCGCTACTGTTCGACCGTCAGTGGTTCGACCACGGCAGTGTCGATGGATATGTTCCTCATACCATTGCGGCCAAATCGCAAGTTGTGATTGAGTGCAGCGGAGGAATCCCCGGAACCTCTGGCTGGCTCAAATACACCTACAACGGCGCGCCCTTCTACTTTTGCTTCTCCAACCCACTGGTGGGCCGTAATGGCATTGAGTTTGGCTGCTCGACCAGTGCTTGGGATGGCATGGGCGGTCAATACTTCCCCGGAAGTCGAGCAGTAGCAGGTACGGGTACCGACTGGCTCACGGCAATCATCCAAAGCACTGGCGGCGATATCAACAACGCGAGCTTCTCGGTCCAGTACTGCGACGTCGGCGTGGTCACGCCCGCCAACATCGAGTTGAACGACGTGGTAGCCACCTTCAACAACGTGTCAAACTCTGCCAGCCGCACATACTATAAATGTCCAGCTGGGATTCCACCGGCGACGTTGATGCAGTCTCATTTCAAGGGAATCGCCCGCTTTGCCGACAAGCTGATCTTTACCCACACCAACCTGCTAGTCACGGAATCAAATGGAAAGTATTTGATCGCACAAGCGCCTGGAGGTGCCACGCAAGCGGGCGTCAATCGGATCTACGATACGATGCATGATGGTTGGCAGCATCCATGCTCCTCGCAGGCCTGTGGCAGCTTTATGGCGATGGGCATTCAGAAGAGCGAAGGTGGTGACGGCTCCAAGCATTCCGAAATTGAAATTCTGGATATCCGCCGCGCACAAGTCAACCAGCCTCTCAACCCTATCACTACCATCGAACACCCCACCGACGGCGTCAACGGCGTGGCCATGACTAAGGAACATGGTCCTGACGGATGTTATCTCGTGGCAGGAATCAATGGCCAAGTGCTGACACTCTATCGCTCCTCGTCGTCTAATCTTCTGGCCCCTGGGTTGTCGTTCTTCGAGTTCGATTCCATCGCCGATTTTCCAGAGTCCGGAGCTGGTCTAGCCCTGGTGACGCAAAGTGATGGCTCCATCTACATCATCACTCTGAACGCGGACGACGACGGAAACAACAACACCATGGGTCTCTATGCCATAACTTATCAGGCCGGCGTTGCCAGTTCTTTCGCTATTCACACCGACCCAAACATCCCTCGGCGCGCAATGCCCATTCAGGACAAGAGCGACGTGACAGCATTGATACCCGAATATGCTGCACTCAGCATCACCATAGACCCAGAGATTAAAATCGCTTTGACGGCGTTGGCAGTAATGGACGCGGCCAAGTCCAACTTGTTCAACAACTCATTTCGGTGGGGCAAAGGTTTGGCCATTACCTCTTCCGAGAACATCGAGGTTTACGCCAGCGATCGGGATGCGCTACCATTATCACAAGTGGTCGAGCCCAGCACTGATCATGACTTCTCGGTGTTGACGTGGAGCAGCCGTCCCTTCGGCGCAGAGTACATGACGACGAATAAGTGCCTGCTGCTGAACGACAAGCTCATATCCCAAAATGGTCAGTACTATGCTGTGCAACAGGGCGATGGCAATTTCTGCGTCTACAACGCCGGTAGTCAGTGGCAATGGGGTAGCCAAGCTACCGGACCCATCGGGCCTTACTTTACCGCTATGCAAGGCGACGGCAACTTGTGCACCTACAAGGGTGGCGGCCCTGAGGATAATCAGGGCTTCCTCTGGAATAGTGGAACTCCAACAACCCCCGGCGACTTTTTCCTTATAATGCAAAATGATGGTAATCTTTGCATCTATAGAGGCACTGGTCCAAGCGACAACCAAGGTTTCGTCTGGGGCTGGAAGAACATCTGATAGCGCTGTAGTTTGTTCGTAGAACATGTCCTTTAAATCGTGCAATTTTCGTGCACAGATAAGGAGAATTGAAAAGCTAAGCCTCAGAACAAGATATTGTGCCTTGCGATCTCTAACTTTTTCGTACGTGCCCTAGAATTAGTGATTGATTGATGAGATTTACAGAGAAGCAAAGCCAGACAGCGACACAAATGGCGAGGAAGGATGTGGATATAGCCATACACGAGCTGTGTCTGGTGTCTAGACCCGCAGTCGATCTGCCAACAAGCAGAGCTAGGTGCCAAATGCGGGGATGAGTGTGAGTTCGGGGATGCCGTCCTTGCACTTTGTGTTGGAGTCTTCTATGAGATAGAGGGGCTAGGATGGTTGCAAGAGCGATTCAAGCGGGAGATTAACGAAGTACAAGGCTAGGGTTTTGTTTGGATACTTTGGCTAGCTACCTTTATTTGATCAGGCTACTTGGTCCTGCGGCAAGTCTATCAGCCGTCTCTTACTGGTTTTACCTTCTATGTCACTTTCTGTCCTTTTTCCATTCTAGCTTCCCCTTACTTAACTCCTTTTGTCCGCCACGTAGACCTGCCCGTCTTGCGAAGAAAATGAAGCACCACTTTTACCGCAGGAAGATCCGCTTTCCATTTTTTCTTTGGCCCGTCCACTGGTTGTCCAGTTTTCGGGTCTTCCTAGGAGTTCCACCCTCCGAGTATGTAAGATAGGTCTTTCCACCTATGTCCTATAATCTCGATGGCAGCCTGCCGGTATTCTTGGAGAAGCGGGTACTTGTGAATCACATGAGTGATGGTTTCTTGTGTAGCTCCACGTTCTCACCCCGCCGTGTCAGACATTTCCATCCGGTATAGATTACGCCGTAACCGGGAGTGTCCTGTTCGGCATTGAGATAGGATCGAAGCTCTTTCCGCTGTTAGTGCGTTATACACGACCGCTATATGTAGGCCTGGAAGGGCCTCATATAGCTGCCCTGTGTATACTCCTATATGTTGTGTGCCTAGTGGTCTCGAAGTCCTGACACCCTTCTAGCTCTTGTCGAGTTGTAATCGAATGTTTTCTTTGTCACCCTTAGACCATCGGATTTGTAGGTTCTGCAAAGCGTTACTAATACCTCTGCGACTTCGAGATGTCGTGTTTAAATGGGTGAGGGGAGTCAGGGGGTTTAGGGATAGGAAGACTAGCTGGGTCGAGGGGATCAGGGTGAGACTCCTCCTCGATGGCCCCCTTTGCCAGTCTGTCTGCCCACTCATTCCACATTATGTCTCTATGGGCATGTACCCACTGTAGAAGCCCCGATCCTCCTCCTGATCCGGAGAGCCCCGATGTGTTTACGATTGTACCGTACCACGTACTGTTCATGTAAGTTTGTTTCTTCCACGATGTAGCGTATGACCTGCTTGCTATCAGTCGCTATGATGGTCGGCTCTGGGTGTGGCCTTCTGGGCTTGGTATAGTAGGGCCGCTTCAATGGTGATGAGCTCTGCGACCGTCGCGTCGCCTACTAACCATCTCGGTAATTTTCCTTGGATCATATGAAGTCAATGATCTATCTCGTTCTTTTTGCAGACAACTGTATCCTGTGGCTTTAGTACTCTCGTGATCTGTTCCCTTTTGTGTGACCTTTTCCCTAACCGTATCATCTTGAATCATACTGTACCTAGTCCTAATGTTAGGCATATTCGTGGATCATATAGTCCAGCGTCAATGGCCGTGGCCATCCCTTCTGATCGATCTCGTGCGTACAAGATATCTCTACGTCTGTACATAGTGAAAGTTACCCACATCATCTGCAACCATGGAGCATTCGATATCATCTTTGGTTACACTATAAACTTCACTACGATAAGAAAGGAGACAACCAAAATCTGCACAGAAATTATGTTCGACACTGTTTCTCGCATCGGTCTTGTCGCGGCTTTTCCAGCATTTGAGGCCTGTTCACATTGCCGATCATCGAGCAATATCAGAGCTATACTTAACCCGCAGCATAGGTCTTGTTACAAGCCATAATAAGGCCGCTCGACAAGCACGACAAGACTATCGTCGAGGCCATGTTCCGCGATGACCACGGCGTTGATACAGTCATCAAAGTGGTTCCATATGCTGCTCGAAGAACGCTCTTTCGCGTGCAACAGAATATAGAGCTTTCTGGCCAGGTTCGAAATCCTTCTTCTATTATCAAGGGAAGGGGTCGCCCTTGCCCGTTGACACCTCTGGTACGACTATACGTTGTTAAGCTGCTTGATCGTACGAATGATACTTAGGAAGAAATGCCGACATTCAAGTTGTGGTGTAACTTTGACATAACGGTATGTCAACCCATCATCAGTCGCATACTCAAAGTAAGACGACTATCAAGCAAAGGCGCCTAATTGGTGTCGACCCCGTGAATATGCTTCTACAGCTTCTGAGAAGGTGGTATTTCATCGCCACTCTTAGTCAGGAAGATATTCACATGCTTTGGTAAGGTCAGAGCCGGTGTCAAAGATGCGATGTTCAGTGCTGGCAGCGCTGAATATGCATAAGACACCTGCCAGTATCATCCCTTGTCGTAGAGGGTACTGAAACACAGCCTGTATACGAGCGCTGGTTAGAAAGAGTTGTTCTGAGCTAATTCCAACGACAATTCCTGCTATATCACGCTGTATACAGCTGCTACATAAGTAACGTACGGCCATTGGTTAGTATTGAACAGGGCTTCCACCTCATGGAACATTGGCTGCCTAGACATTGAGATCTAGCGCCTCGGCCTGACGATAAACTTCGCCGGACCGTACTGCAGCTCCTTCTGCAGCGCCTTCTGCAGCGATTTCTGTCCATCTCCTGTTGTCATGGTTCCGGGAACCAGAGTGGAGAGTGTTGCTTCTCAATGGATTCGTGTCGCTAGCGAGGCGTATGAATCCCGCTACAGACGCAACGAACGAAGTAAGAAGCAGTGACTTCATGACTTGGATTCTCTTGTGGTTTGGTCAAGTAATAATCACGAGGACCATGCTAACAATGAGCAGCTCGCTAAAGGCTGGCAGGGTCCCATACGGTACGGCTTCAAGGCACAAGCGAGGACCCCACATGTGCGCCACAATTCGTATACAGAACTATAGTTTACCAAGGCTAGCTGAAACGCTTAGTTTATTCATTCGTGACGCCGCAAGATTGCCCAATTCTACTCGCAGCGTATCAGCTCCCTATAGGTCATTTTTGCGCATGACGCCACGATGGAGGTAAATTTGCGGGTCAGGTCAAACAAATGGCATACTCGACTTGTACTATAAGGCATTTGCAGGATGAATTCCGTGCGGGAGTGCAAGTTTGAATTAGGAATTAATCAATTGTGTGACGATATGTCAGCTTGGTGGAGTCTGACAGAGTCGCAGTTGTGCAACTCAGCACCCTCCCCAAGCTATATAAATCCCGCTCAGCCTCAGCTGGAAAGTCTGAGTTTCAACGGCTCGTCCACCGAATTGGTCACTGTCTTTGACGAGTGGGGAGTGGCTTATTCTCGGGGCTCTTAGACATGTCCGAATAGGGGGATCAAGCCATATGCAACGGCAAACGACATTGGTGATCTCACTCGAATTGCGGGCTTATGATTTGCTGTTGGCAGGTATCTCGCATCGCTTCCAATCGATGTCTGCAGCGCTATCACCGCAGGGGAGTACTCAGACTCATCCCTGTGGTTGGAAAGTCAAAAGGGGTCAGACGAGTTCGAGGCTTGACCGCTCACGGCAATGATGCACTCGTACGAAGATAAGGTATAGCTTAGTAAAGGGGTTGACGATCTACAGTCGCTTTATATAAGTCCGCCGGACGACTGGCTAATGATGTATAACCTTCCTCTGGTTGTCCGTCGAACAATTGTTTATCATATCTTCTCGCACATATCATGACGATCAGTCTGGCCAGGAAGAGAGCAGTGGGCTTTTTAGCCCTGGTACTCTGGATCTATGGCTTGATTACCATGTCCAAATCAACATACGGATCGCTTCAGGACAATCCTGCTTCACAACTTTCGAATTCTACGACGCAAAGAAATATGACTCCGTCGGACGCCTACCGGCATCATGAGAGTCTGACAGATATGACGAAGTCAGCCCTCGACTATGGACGTATCAACAACGCATCGCTCGGAGTGCGTGTATTCAAAATCCCTGCCATCATGCATTGTTTTGCTTACAACCCGCAGTTTGGAAGGGTCTTTGTACTCTCCTTACCAGATCGTTCGGACAAGAGAGACACCCTTGTGGTGCAAGCCAGCCTGTCGAATTTCTCCGTGACCTTCATAGACGGCATCGCGGGGGCGACCATTGCAGACAAAGCACTTCCATACGTGAGCAGTAACCCAGTATCGATACTGCAAAACAAAGGCAGATCTGACACATGGTCTAGACGTTCAAGCAGGGAGACGGACAAGCAGGATGCTGGAGGGGGCATTTGGATGTCGCAAGAAAGTAATAGACGCACTCGACCTGTCCTTCGCATCGACTGTCATGCTTACACTATCCCAGAATGGTCAAAGAGAACATCGAAACTGCTTTGATTCTTGAAGACGACGCCGACTGGGAAGTATCCCTGCACGCGCAACTGAGAGAGATCGCTCGAGGAGCCCGATGGCTCGGGGGACGGGACCATCCTGGAGGATATCCTCGCTCACCGTTCGGTGACGAATGGGATTTACTTTGGCTTGGTCACTGCTCACTTCGTCCGGACCGTAATGATGACCGTCGATGGGTGATCCCCAAAGACCCTACAGTCATGCCGGCAGCGAGGCGCTGGGACTTCGAAAAGCCAAGAATGGATAAGTGGGAGTCTGGCGCCAATCCTGATCCGCAGACAAGAATTGTCCTCAAGGCCGAGAACGGGGTGTGTGCGAATGGATATGCGCTCACATTGAACGGAGCGCGAAAACTGCTATATCGTCTGGGTATGATGCCATACAACAATCCCATCGACGTGGGTCTGGGAATGCTGTGTGGCAATGAGGGCGATTCGAATCTTAACTTCACCTGCATTGCTCCCTTTCCTGAGATAATCGGTGTCTCCCGACCCGCAGGTCGTAGTAACCGAGGCAGCGACATTGACGATCGAGTTGAGAAGATCGAAGAAAACTCGTGGTCCGAGAGATTGGTATTCCCTGTCAGACAAAATATCGCTCAGCTACTCAGGCACGAATCCGTCGTCGTCAGCAGTTGCCCTGAAGCTTCTGGCCCAACAATGGATATCGCTCAGCTCAACGACATTGAGGGACACGGCGAGCACATCGATCTTGATATCGAGCGCCAAATGAATGCAGCAGACAAAGCGAAAGCCGAAGCCGCCAAGTTAGAGAAGATCACAGAAGACGTCTGTCATCTTGCCGACTCCCAAGACTACAATGGATCCGCAGCCGACGCGGTCAATCACAATGTTGGGGCACGTATCGCAAAGGTTTCTGCTCATTTTGGTGGACAGGATCCAGCCTTTGATCGGGCACTCCAAACACACGCAGACCATGCCAAGCGCCACGGTTATCAGCTCAAGGACATGCGCGACTCAATTTTTGACGCATTGTGGAACAAACCGGCCTACATCATGTCACTGATCCTAGCCGAGTTGCAGAAGCCCTCGGACGAGCGTCTCGAATGGCTCTTCTGGTTTGACCGCGATACCATCATTCTCAATCAATGCATGCCCCTGCACATTTTTCTGCCGCCCAGAGACAAGGACGACATTCAAGTCGTGATCGCCGACGACTTTCAAGGTCTCAATAATGGCGTCTTTGCCGTGCGCGTTTCTGAGTGGAGCATCCGGCTCTACGGCGCCATCCTCGGATATCGCGAGCTACGTCCCGACGACGATCTACCCTTCACTGAACAAAGCGCCATGGAGCGGGTTCTCAAAGAAACCGCGTTCTCAAAAGGAGTGGCGTACTACCCTCAACGCTGGTTCAACGCTTATGGATTTCAGGTCAAAGACGCTGATCTTCTCGTCCATTTTGCCGGCGTGGATAATCGGAAGGAAGAAATCATGAAGTGGATCGACAAGACCGACGCAAATCCTAAAACCTGGCAGAAAGACTATCGTCTCACAGACCTGCCTGAAGAGATCATGGAGTTCTGGGCCGAGTTCCCCAATTCTCAGCACAATGCGAAGAATATCGAGGAGTTTAGAGAGTTCGAGAAGCAGGACAAGGGAAGAGACGATGAAAGGAAAAGGAGAAAGCATAGCAAGGAAAGGCCAGAGTAGTGGTCATAAGTTTCGCTCCAGTCTTCTTTCTTTCTGCTTATCTCGATCCTTGAGGGCAATTTTCCATTCCAATCTTTCTGCATGGATCATCTACAACGCAGTTGGTTGTAGTTTACTGGCATATTGAAATAGATCGTTAGCTAGCAAAGTGGTTAAAATCTTATCGCAAGTGGCGACCTCTATATTATGCCCTTTCATACCATAAGAGCTATAGAGGAAAAACCCCAAAGGGATCACTTTCACCACTCTGGTCGACATCCAACAAAACTTCTATCTTGTTCCTGGAGACGATGGCAATCTCTATGCTGGTCAATACAGCGCAGCATCTTCCAGTAGCTCGGCTTTGTTCGCACAGTATGATAACATTATCTTTGGTGACAGTGACCAGCGCATTCTCCACTCTTGACCCGATGAGATGGCTGTTTACAACGTCAGTCGAATCGGACTCAGCTCCGATGTGGTCATTCCCAAGACCGCCGATCCCATCACTCTCTCCCCTATCGCCTACGACCAAGCTGATAGCAGTAGTCCCACAACTTACTTTGCCGTCACCACCAAGCAAGACGTGTACAGTCTGGTTCTGTGCAGCTTCAATGATGGGGCCGATAGTAAGCTCTTCATCGTCAACGATCAGTCTGGATCAGATGCCCTCGAGGACGACGGCAACATCGTCTATACCGTCATTGGCGCTCTTGTACAGGATTGCTAACCCCCTCGTCAATGGTTTCTGGCGGCAACAGCACTGCTTCGGCTTAGCAGCTATAAGTCACCTTTCGTACCCGTCTACTTTCTTCCCTTGTCTTCCTGTTTATTGTATTATCTTCCTATCTGTTTCATTAGCTTCCCAGGTCACTTCTTATCTTCCTAGTGATTGTGTTGTCTCCCTGATTCTTGGATAATTCATCGATCTCTTTTATGATCTTCTGAGTAGTATGATCTACGACTCTTCTTCTAGCTACAAACGTCAGTTGAGGCTACAAACCGAGAGAGCTGCTCGACTGCAACATATACACTCGGAACCTGCGGAGTAGGACTTTATCGGAGGATAAGACGAGACAGAATCTCGTTCATTTTCTACTGTCCCAGGAAGGGATCCCCGAAATTTTAGGCCTCTGTGCTCAAGCATCCTTGTCTTTTTCGATGCCATACGCTCTGTCGATGCAGGCGATCCAGTCTCCTCCGCAGCCTCGAGCTCTCCATCACAGAGACTCTGAGCAGATGGCCGCACTGGTTTGGTCAGCTGCGGCGGGCAGTATACACTGATCATCACACTCACACAAAGCCACGCTTCGACAGCAGATATCACGTGTAAGCAAACGACATATCCCATTCAGTACAGCAATCTCCAGAACTTCGGTCTGCCGCCTTGATGTGAGTACAAGAGATAGCTGGATATTTAATGATCAACAAGAACGAGTGACCAAGGTAGCAAAAGATGCGATTGCGCTCGACTCCATCGAACAGCGGACCGAAGGATTCTAACATACTCCTTATGCTTCCTCTCCGCTGCCTGCTACGAGCCCGTGATCCACATCTCTGCATCTGCCGCAATTACACGCAATACTGAGAATATGCCCATTTAGGGGGGTGGACAGTCCCAGGGCCTCTACCGACCGGCGAGCAGTCTATGACCAATGAGGATGACAACGATATCGACGTACATCGCTGTGAAGGTCGCTTTAGATATTCGAAAAGGTAGGCAAGCGGAACTAAGCAGGTGGGAGCAAGGACGGCGGCAAAGATTGGTAAGCCCCATTGATAACAGCTTTTGCAGACTCCGGACGCTTTTCTGGCGTTAGCAAACGAGTAGAGGGTTTAGCGATCTTTGTGTAGCGTCTCCGCGTGTACTCTGTGCAAAAATAGATCAAGCGCTTTTTGGGCAGAAGCCTGTAGAGGCAAGCTGAGGTGAACACCTGGAACAAAGTTTAGGCACTTGAATGAACACGGGGAATCACGAACGGTGTGACGGTAGCGTCCAAACAGAAACAGTGGGCCATCATTTTTTTGGCTGAATCCAACCATATCACGTAATCATAACATCTGCATATGTACAGGCAGACTGTATCATCACTTTTGGATGCGTAGAGATATATCATGGGTGATTTCGATGATCATAGCTTTGCGTAAGCCATTGCGCAGCAGAGAGATAGAGTCGTACAGCTTCTACCCCTTACGGAACTTGAACTCTATGGCCCCTGTAACGGTCGAGGGATTCTGATACTGATCGACTCTTTGCGTTTCGACTACAGACAGGATCGTCGAAGTTCAGCTCTATGCTGTTCAACGTCCTTCGCTACGAACTTCGAGAATAACGACTATACTGCAGTTTTTAGCCAATATCGTCGCTGCGCGAAGTCATCTAGCCGCGCATATCGCACACCCATGAGCACCGGGATGTGCGCTTCAATTTCAACATGTAGGGTCTGATTTCACTTCGAAATGCGATTCCCTCTAAGCATCGAGCTTCAAACATTCGGTTTCCATGTCAGCTCCTAGCACTCAGCGATGAAAGGTTGATCATGAAGAAGCAGTAGTAGCTTCCGTTGGCTTTGTGTAAATGGCGCAGCGTTATATGACTGTCAACATAGCCAATAATTTGATCTGCGGCGATATATCAGCTGAGCGAAATGACAAGTGAACACGAATCTAAAACCATCCGATGCGATACGAGGCCCTAGTTGACTCCTACACCAGACAGAACGCGAGCGAGAGGCAAGAAAGGGCAAATAAACTCTGGCAAGTGTGCTTTTGACGCTCGCGACTCCTGTCCGGAAGTCTAATTGCTCGTTGAGCAGATCCTCACAAGATCATCTCCCATCGCATTTCGTTTTTGCAAATGAAGACGTTATGAGCATCATCTAACAGCAACAACACAGATCGTGAAATGTGCAGTGTATACCCAAATTACTCACAAGAGGAGTAGGGAAATAGAGAAACTGTTGTGTATAAAGATCCAGCCTCATACCACTAGAAAGAGACATTTCCAACCGTGTCATTATTCTGAACCAACGAATACTAACCCTAAGTCACAATGAAGTCAGCGGTCTTTGTGTCTGTTTTTGCCTTGATGGGCTCGGCTTCTGCCCAGTTTCGCAATACAACTACTGCGATGTTTGCGAACACCACTACACAGGGCAGCACTACCTCCCATAGCGTTGTTCTCACCACTGACTCTACCCCTTCTTCTTCTTCTTCTTCTTCTTCTGCTGAGTCTAGCGTCTCGACGTCTTCCATCGCTCAGAATGGCACTACGTCTGTCGCAAGCAGCTTGGCTCCGCTGACCACCCTATCAACCACCTCGTCTTACTCGAACTCCTCTGTCGTAATCTCGACTGCTTCTTCTCGCCCGTTGAACTCTACCACTGCTTCGATGAGCTCATCTTCGGCTGTTTCTGTTGGCGCATCGAACTCCTCGATTGCTCAAACCACCGTCTCAATCGGCTCATCTACAGTGGTCCATGTTAGCACATCGTTGTCTTCACCTATGTCAATGGAATCCGCAACTGCTTCAATCGTCTCATCCTCGGCACCCGTCACTTCCAGGAATGCCACCGTGGTCTTTACCTCTCAGACTTTTTCCTCTGCTGGTCCTGCTTACACCAACGGATCCAGTCCCATTGTCGATGGAGTCACGTTCTCTGTCCAGACCAACATCACCTACTCCGGTACCGAGATCAATATCCCTGCAATGAAGAGATTTGTGTACCATTTCTACAAACGCGCTTCGTCTGGCCTCAATCAGTGCATGAACAATTGTGCTGCGGCCTCTCAATGTGTCGGTACCTCGTACAGCTCTTCTTGCACCTACTTCAGCGGTATCAATCAGAACAGCAAGGTCTTCGCGCCCGGCACTGACTTTGCCATGGTTCAGTCTCGTACTAAGCAGAGCAACTCGACAAGTGCCGCCCCAAGCAGCAGCACTGCCACGTCTAGCAGATTCTTCAACGATACAACATCTGCTATCTTGTCTAGCTCAGCTTCATCAAGCGGCTTCGTGAATTCCGCAGCCTCTACCTCTGTTCCCGTCATCCAGTCATCCAACGGATCGTCTGTTCCATCAGCTTCAACGGCGGGTCCTACTTCCGACGCAAGCATCTCTTCAGGCTCGGTCTCGTCCTCCGTCTTCACCAATAGAACCACAGTGATTCCTAGCAGTACCTATACTCAGCTGACTTCGTCTGGAGTCTCTTCGTCTGCAGTGTCTTCATCTCAGGCTTCTTCATCCCACGTAACTTCAACTGGAATCTCTTCGTCAGAACCTTTGTCTACCGGTGTTTCATCTTCATCAGGCCTGACCAATGGCACGACCACTGCTTCTGTATCCAGCTCCGGCACTGCTTCTGCAACAATTCCATCCACCTCCGTCACTGCGACCTCGACCGCTAACACCACTATCATCGATGGTGTCACTTTCTCAGTCGAGAACAACACTATCTACGATGGTCAGACTTATACTGTTCCCTTGTCCAAAAGAGCCGGCCAGAGTCTTGATGATTGCCTTTCCGCCTGTGCTCTGAACCTCAGCTGCAAGGGCACTGCTTTTAATCGCAACACCTCTACTTGCACTTTTTACAACTCCATTGACAACTCGACCAAGCGTTTCGCTGCTGGTATCGCCTTCGCCACTGTTCAATCCCGCATAAGCTCTAGCTCTTCCAGCATGGCCAGCACTGCATCTGTGTCAGCTTCGGTGTCTCAAAATTCAACTGCCACCGGCTCCTCCACCGTCTCCAACTCCGCGAGCGCTTCTGCCTCGACTGGTCCTGAGGCTCTGATATGTCCTAAGCTCAACGGTGCTGTCATCACCAATGCACTAAAGGCTGGCTTCGCCATTGACTGCAACCACGGCATCATTGGTACCGCTCTGCAGATCACTGCTAACAGTAAGCGTCAGGCCGTCAGCCTCCCTACCACTCTCTCCAACTGTGTCGACATCTGTTCCACCTCAGACCGTTGTGTTAGTACTACCTTCCACATATCGACC
>Ga0058697_10000749_pt1 | contig 13123 bp, 12 predicted proteins | sample AgamicAsMae_FD_66619 | JGI IMG/M metagenome (GOLD analysis project Ga0058697, IMG submission 66619) | Agave microbial communities from Guanajuato, Mexico - As.Ma.e | ecosystem: Host-associated > Plants > Phyllosphere > Phylloplane/Leaf | place: Guanajuato, Mexico | collected 2012-06-04
AGAGAGAAGATTACAGAGAAGGGTTCCTGCATGCCGAGGAATCGGTAAAAGGGCCATTTGCCATGGAATTGGAGGATTGGTTCACGGTATGGGGGGTCGCGGGCGAGGCGCTTGTCGGTTACCACGTGTTGGCAGGAGTAGTCGCATTCCGAAGGGCAGTCCCATAGGAGGAGGCGGTGCTGAAGGGCTGTTTGCTTGGTGTGAGTTTCTGTTGTTTATGTATCTTGCTTCTTGCATGTCCCCTCTCTTCATAAATATTCCTTGCTCTTTCTGGTGTTCGTATACGGAGACGGGTATGGGTCAGAGCTTACAGATCGAGGGACCGCCAGGTACGCAGTTAGTCGCCGTACATGTCTGCGAGACTCGTGTTAACTAGGTGCTCGCTGTATGCGCCGAAGAGCTTCTGTCGCAAATGATATATTCGTACCTTGACGCACTCCTTGAAGTCTGGCAAGCGATCGCCTAACGATGCGCTGACTGTTATGGCCAGAGCTGCCACTACAGCAGCTCTCAAGGCATTGGTGGGGAGATGCATGTTTGTGTATCTGGCATGCTTCGAAGCCTCCTGAAATTCGGGACTAGACGCGCCGAGGTCTGGCTCAAATTATAGGGAGAGGGTCCAACTTCGTTCTTCCGTATAGGGATCCGCTAAAGTCCGTCCAAGCCATCTGAGATCATGTCGATCACCTCGATCATGACGTCTGCTCAGTACTGGTTACATTCAAGATAAACATATGTCAAGTGCGTGAGGCTCTTCTTCTAACTCTCAAACAACCTATTACCAAAGTCACGAATCATATACACAAACATGTCTTTTACCCAGTCTTCGCAAGGCACTTTGGCCACCAGAGAGGCTACGTCAGAGGAGCAAACATTCATCACCGACATCCTCAAGCTGTACCAGCTGGAGCCCAGCGAGCAGGCTTATAGACATTATGCCGACAGTGCTGTCTTCCACGACCCTGTCAGCATCGCCAAGGGCAAGGACAGTGTCAAGTCGCAGTTCAACGGCATGCCCAAGATCTTTGCACGTAGCGACACCAAAGGTATATCACTCATAACTTCGTGTAGTGACATGCTCATTGCTAACACATTCTCAGAGGTCGCAGTTCTCGCATCGTCAACGCCCTCTCAGTTGCAGTTGAACTTGACACAGCACTATGTGTTCAAGTCGCCAATTCCGTTCAAGAAGGAAGGTGCTGAGAAGACTGTCAACAGCAAGTTGACCTTCAAACTCAACAGCCAGGGCTTGATCGAAGAACACATCGAGGAATGGGATCATGAGACCAACAAGACTGCCGACGATGGCTTCATGGGCAAGCTTCAAGAGCAGCGCAAGAAGATGGACGCAAAGATGGTCGACACCTTTGTCAGTTCGGATCCCAAGAAGGCATGAGGAATGAGGTCTAGGGAAGCTTGAGTATGAAGCTACGAAGTCATGAACTTATACCAGCTCGTATGAAAAAAATATCATTGAGAACCTGCATGTTCACCATTTGGATGAGACGAAGGCTTTAAGCAAATCACATGTCAATACGAGGGGCACGCCTTTCTGACCACCGGCAGCCGATTGATCCGGGATTCCGATATTGGTGCCTGACACACGAACGTGATCTATTCAAAATGCAATATGATCCAGCAAGCAGCAGGCCAGCCTTGGTAATACGTGTCGGCTTCGGAAGATTGTCATAAGACAGGAAATTATAGCGAGCCTAGGTCGGAGACGACGAGTACGGAATACGGTGAGTGAGGGGTTGTTGCTCGAGAGCTTTTAGCTGTGCCAGGCTTGAAAGCTGCAGCTGTGATGGGATACGATCCGATACGTTGCCGAGATGGCAGCACGTTGGTTGAACAGACTTGTACGGATACTGCCATCAGAATATCGACAGGACAAATCGATTTCGAGTCGTTGGTATGAATAATTAAGGCGCGATTCGACACGCCGAAGCTTGAGGGAAGCTGCATAAAGCGTGCCAAGACGTTGTGACGTAGAGTGGTGTTTTAACCCTCGGAAGAGCAGGAAAGTGAACAAACAAGCGGATGGCCAGGGAGCTGCTCTTCTATAGATACGTAACAGGGTCAACTTTGGGTGACGACGACACATATCATTGCTCGGTCTTTTTGTTCAGTAATTCACAGAGACAAAAGGCGTGACTACAGCCCCATCCCTCTCAAAGCACGAATCAGCACTTGGTAGCCTTGTCGACGGCGTTGTGCACAGATCCTTCCTTTAGCACCGGAGTGACCTAGGGACATTAATCAAATACGACCATGGTTCTTGGACATTCGCATAGACGCCATTCGGCTGCTAGTTCGTAACAAGTTTTTTCCCATCTTCACAAAATGACTCTGGGACTGAGAAGGAACACTGCAGGCAACAGATCGTCTGTCGAGGGCGACCGTCCAGACACTACCGCCGACGATGAGACGGTCGTTGACCAGGACCAGGGCAATGTCCTGTCGCACATCATCAGCCAGCTGCGACCAGGCGCCGACCTGAGTAGAGTGACGCTGCCTACCTTCATTCTCGAGCCACGATCTATGCTCGAACGCATCACCAATTTCATGGCACACCCCGAGATTCTGCTTACTCTGCCTGGCATCGATGATCCCGTCGAGCGCTTTGTCGCCGTGACCAAGTTCTACCTCAGTGGGTGGCACATCAAGCCTCCGTGAGTTTGCCTCTGTTCCAGCTAGCGACCTTCAGCAGCTAACAAACATACAGCGGCGTCAAGAAGCCTCTCAACCCCGTCCTCGGTGAGACCTTTACAGGATACTGGGACTACCCCGATAACACACGTGGATACTACATCTCCGAGCAGACATCGCACCACCCTCCCAAGTCGAGCTACTTCTTCATGGCCCCCGAGCACCACATCCGTGTCGACGGTACCCTCAAACCACGCAGTAGATTCCTGGGCAACTCGGTTGGCTCTTTCATGGAGGGCATTGCAGTCATGCGCCTTTTGAACCGCAACGAGCGATACTTTATCACACAGCCCAACATGTACGCCAGAGGCATCTTGTTCGGCAAGATGAAGTACGAGCTTGGTGACCACGCCTACGTCCGCTGCCCGGAGCTGGGTCTGGAAGCTGAGATTGACTTCAAGGTCAAGGGCTGGATGACTGGAACATACAACGCTATTGGAGGTCATATCAAGGACACCAAGAGTGGAAAGAATCTGTTCGAGTTCAGCGGTTACTGGGACAAGGAGATGTACATTAAGAATCTGACGGTAAGCTGCTCGGATCGTTCGGGAAAGTGTACAAATGCTAACAGGCAGCAGACCGGTAAGAAGGAACTCATTTTCGATGCCTCCCACGCCAGACCTTCGTACCCCAAGGCCCGTCCTCTCGAGGAGCAAGGAGATCGCGAGTCGCAGAAACTATGGGACAAGGTCACCAAGGCCATCAAGGTTGCCGACCAGAGGACGGCCACAGACGAGAAGTCCTTCATCGAGGATCGCCAGCGTGCAGAAGCCGCAGAGCGTGGAGAACACGGAGAGTGGCATCCCAGGCTCTTCCGTAAGACACGAGCTGGTGCAAGTCAGGGTCCGGGCGACATGGACGGAGAGGAGAACCTCGACTGGGTCATTGATGCTACTATGTGAGTTTTGGCTTTGCGTTATACCTGTTCTTTACAGCTTACTAACATTTTCATTCTAGCGACGGCAAGACCCCCGATGAGATTGTCAAGCAAGTCCTCGCCATCGCACCCGTCCTGCCAGGCCAGAAAGCTCAGGCTCCAGCACAGCCTCAGGCTCAACCTCAAGCACAACCTCAAGTCCAGGCACAACCCAGACAAGAAGCTCCTTCTGCCGCTCCTGTCCCTGCCGCTGCACCGCAACCACAGCAGTTCCAGCAGCCTCAGCAGCCTTCAGTTCAGCAAGCACAAACCTCCCACCAGCCTCAACAATTCCAACCATACAACCCTGCTTCGTCATCAGGCTCCAGCAACCTTGTCGATTTTGGCCATGCAGGTGGTGCTGCACCTCAGCAACCTAGCCAACAACACACTTCACCTCTGAACACCATTGGCGATCTCAAGGAACCGTTGCAACCCGTCATTCACCGTCAAGATAGCGTCGAAGGTATTGATGAGGAGTTCCACGATGCCGACTCATAGATGGAGTTGAGCTAGTCGTGAGCACGAGCTTGTGTCTTAACGAATCATTCCACGTTTTTTTTGTCATTTTCGTTCCATTTCCAGTTTTAGCAGTCCTTCTTAGTACCCAGAGAGGTTTGTTCCTTTGATGAGGAATAAACAGCGAGTTTAAAATGTCATTCCTTCTTCCCCTTACAGTATCAATCTCGACTTCACTAGATTCGGTGAAGTCTGTTCTACTGGCAGTGTCCTTCCGAGCTCAAATCACTTGATCCTCGGATGTTGCAAGCATACAGTCAATCAGAATAAACACTTCAAAAGTCTTGAATACCTCTTGGTCTTGAAAAATGGCGAAGGTACGAAAGATTTCCTCCGAAGTCTGTTGTTGACTCTGTTGATAGTCTTGCATCATCGATTTGTCAAGCGAACTTGATCGGGTGCTCACAATTGGTTGGGTCTAGAAGTAGGTGCATCCCGTAAGCTGACTTCAAGCAGCGAGTTCATTTGTATTTTATGTTTTCCTGTGGCGAGTAGCTTGAACAGGAAGGGAGTCAGTCTGTCCCGAGTACTCGAGACAGATTTTCAACCCTCGCAACATATTACTCAACAGAGGTTTGACGCTGGAACCGCTTGTGAAATCAGCAGGTTATGGGACGCGAAGACATAAGAGCTGATAGCTTCTAGTATTAGTCCCAGAAGCAAGAATGTCATCGCGGAAGGTGGGGCATGACAATATAGATAGGTAAACAATCACAGTAAAGTAGGACGACAAGATCAAGGGAGAAAAAACAGCACTTTTGCTACGTTTTGATATGTCAAGAATAGTTCAGTGCTTGAAAGAGCTAAGCTCTCTTTTCTTTCCTTCCTATCTGCAAGGGTTTCATGTCTCGTATTCTATTTTGCCAAGTCAAAAAAGGACTCTTTGGGGATCAAACGACACGCTTAGAGCTCGCCAGCGGCGGAGATGGTGGGGGGAGCACCACCGCCACGGATGGCACCGGAGCTGGAGCCGCAAGCCTCGATGGACTTGATGACGGACATGGAAGCAGCGTCACCGTCGGGGACCTGACCGAAGACGACGTGACGGCCGTCGAGCCAGCTGGTGACGACGGTGGTGATGAAGAACTGGGAGCCGTTGCTGTTTGACATTAGGTTAGCTGACGTGTTAGACAGACGATGGATGGGCGTAGACATACGTGTTGGGGCCGGCGTTGGCCATGGAGAGCATGAAAGGCTTCTTGTGGGCGAGCTTGAAGTTCTCGTCGGCGAACTTCTCGCCGTAGATGGACTTGCCACCAGTGCCCTGTCATGCATTGTCAGTATGTCGTCAGGTGAAGCGATGAACAGATGGTTCACTCACGTTGCCACGGGTGAAGTCACCACCCTGGAGCATGAAGTCAGGGATGACACGGTGGAACTTGGAGCCAGAGTAGCCGAAGCCCTTCTCGCCAGTGCAGAGAGCGCGGAAGTTCTCGACGGTCTTGGGGACAACGTCGTCGAAGAGCTCGAAGTTGATGCGGCCGGAGCGCTCTGCAGGTCTTGTCAGCTGGCTGCATGTGAATTGATAGAGTAGAGGTCGACGGTGGACGTACGCTTAACCTCGCGGTCGGTGTTGGTGGGCTTGCCGTTGCCATCAACGTTGACCTGAGGACCGGTCCAGGTGCAGTCGAAGTAAACCTTTTGAACCATGTTTGCGGATGAAGCGGAAAAGAGTCTGGATTGTTGGTTGAAAGTGTTGTTGATGAAAGTGGTTGGGGTCTTTCGGAGAGAGAACATGTGGAAAGAAGTGTGCAGGAATCGGAGCTTGCAAGTGGCGGGGTTTCCAGGTGAACCCCTCCTTGAGTGACGACCTCAAAAATCTCCACTCGGCTTTTTCCCGGTAACCAGTCTGCATTCTCGTCACTTCTGTCTGCCTGCTCATCACTTTTCTGCCGCCGAGCTCAAGAGGGCCTCACGCTTCAGAATAAACCTCGAACATTTCTAGTAATGTCTATCCACGTCTCTGGAGGCCTCACTTTCCATCTTAAGTCGTGCCTGACCCCACGAGTGGCTCACTCAGAGCTTCTCATTCACCGCGTCGTAACATGCATGATGCAGCTCTTCCTCACAGCTCCGAAGCTTAGCTCATAACAAAGAGGGGGAGCTAAGCCACCCTGCACAGACAGACATCGATAATCACTCCTGTGAACTTTTGATGAAGCCTGTACGAACTATCAGAAACAGCTCTCATATCAACATATGTAAAAGCTCTCTTCAAGCTCTGCATAGCTCAGTGCTCCATTCCACGTTTCTGCCACGAGCCGATGACGCAGCTGTTTGGTCAGGGTTGTGCTATCAGCATCCAGTAAAGAAGCATTGTTGTGACGAACGAGACATCTATCGAGTCAAGATTTTGTTAACTATACATATCTGAGTATACTGAGGAAGTATGACCAGAAGATGGTGATATTATGCAGCGGTTGGTGACAGCAGGGAAAAATGTACACAAAGTCAATTACTCTAACTCTACAACACGACTTGCAGGTCTCTAGATGCAGCACAGAGTCGAGAGTGTACAAAACTTCCATGAACTATCTTGATTGTTATAGTATCGGTCTGTCAGTCTTCTGCAGAAATACTGTAATGCTTTGGGTTCGAGACGGAAGAGTTCAATTGTGGTATATCCGATCGATGAACAAACAAATGGTGGCTTTGTTGGCCTTGACCAGCCTTGGCACCTCCGTCGAATCCGGGGACGCCGCCCGCGACGTCAATAAGTCCAGCGCGACCAGCAGCGTGTCACTTCCAAATCGAACAGTAGTGTCATAGCAAGCCTTCGTGCAAGATGGATTTTGAGAGCTTGAAGAGTCAGGTCAGCAATCTGACGCTTTACGACCTGAAGGCAGGTGTCCGTAAAGTCCAGAATGGTATGTCAGCGGTATAGCGACCACTTCAGGAGGCTGGGGACTAACAGGCAGTCAGCTGTCATGAACTATACGGAGATGGAGTCCAAGGTCAGTGAAGCATGATTACAATCCTACCTGAGCTCTTGCTGATTGTTATGCAGGTCCGAGAAGCCACCAACAACGAGCCTTGGGGAGCATCCACGACCATGATGAACGAGATTGCTGCTGGAACATTCAACTAGTACGATCCTACCATGCATCTGCATACGAACATTTCAATGTCTGACCAGGCTGTAGTCAAATCCTCAACGAGATTATGCCCATGATCTACAAACGCTTCACAGAAAAGACGGCCGAGGAATGGCGACAGATCTACAAGGTGAGTTCGACTGACACCCTTTTGAGGATGTGTCTAAGATATGACAGGCTCTTCAACTACTCGAGTTCCTGATCAAGAACGGCTCCGAGAGAGTCATCGACGATGTGCGATCCCACCTTTCCCTCATCAAGATGCTGCGCCAATTCCACTACATCGACCCGAACGGCAAGGATCAGGGCATCAACGTCCGCAACCGATCAAAGGAACTCACCGAACTTCTCAGCGACGTCGACAGGATTCGGACTGAGCGTAAGAAGGCAAGACAGAACAAGAACAAGTACAGCGGTGTCGAGGGCGGAGCTGGTCTTGGAGGTTCAATGTCCACCTCCACCAGCAGATACGGTGGCTTTGGCAGTGAGTCTGCTCCTGGAGGCTACGGTGGAGCTACAAGACAAGTCTACGGTGATGGTGGTGGCTTCGGAGGTGAGACTGTGCAAGACGACTGGGAGGAGCGCAGTCAGAGCCGCAGCAGAGGTCAGGACCGGTTCGATGAATACGACGAGTACGATGAGGGTTCAGCAGCGGCACCACCAAGAAGAAAGACAGAGTCTTCAAGGTCCGGAACCAAAACATCAACAGCAGCAGCAAGGAAGCCCGAACCTCCAAAGCCAAAGGAGCCAGAGGTTGACCTCTTCGACTTTGGTGATGAGCCAGCTTCGCTCGCCGCTCCGGCCATGTCTGCCATGTCTTCCAACGGCAAGCAGCCCGCCGACGACGGATTCGGCGCTCTCCAGTCGGGCGGTGCGGACGACGACGACTTTGACGACTTCCAATCCGCTGCCCCAGCCGCTGCTCCCGCTCCGGCACTTGCAGCAGCTCCAAAGCCCAACTACACGCCCAACTACACATCTATTGCACCTCCCGTTTCTACCGCCACACCCAACACTCAATTCGCACAGCCTCAGCCAAGACAGGGCACCAACAATGCTGCCTTCAGCACTCTCTTTTCCACCACATCTCCTGTCACTGGCGCAGCAGCAGCACCGCCGCCACAAAACATTGCATCGCCAATGTCAGCCACTCAACCACGCACAGGTGGATTCCAGGCTGCACAGCCCAACTACTTCACATCTGTCAGTGCGACCCAATCACAGCAGGCATCTACAGTGGCATCTCCTGGCATCAAGTCGCCCATCGGAGGTGCTCCCAAGCCCAAGGCTAGTGGTGATGCCTTTGCCGCTCTGCTGTCTGGTACCAACATCAAGAAGGCAGGCACGCCCGGTAACAAGGGACCTACCATGGCAGATATGGCCAAGCAAAAGGCCAGCGCTGGTATCTGGGGGACAACCAGCCCTGCCGCAGCATCTGCTCCCCAGAATGGCGGTCAAAAGACTGGAGGAGCCATGGACGACTTGCTTGGTTAGGAAAGTGTGGAGATGGATGATTGAGATGCGTTATAGCCAGAGGGAAGGAGCAGAAAAGGGAATCCAACAGACTGCGACTTTTCGACACGATGAAGACAACAACTATTTGCATATGTTTTCTACGTTCGAACTAAAGTGAAGTAAAGTGATGTGGGTGATGCTGTAGAAGTGAAGTTGTTTCCCAAAACGGACTGGGGTCGGTCGGGAGAAGCGCGGCTTGTTCCGTTGGCGCACAGAATTTGGCGGGCTGGCGATTTCTCGATGTGGATTTGGCGCAGACTCGTTCGACCAGCAACGAAGCGACACCCTCTTCTTCAACTCCCCACCGTTCATACTAATAAACAGTCAAAATGGGTCGCGGGTATGTGTGCAATGAGCTACGGCGACTGCGAAACCGCTGAAGAAATGCTGACGAGTTTGTGTCCTCTAGCCGTGGTTCCACCTCCGGTAACAAGCTGAGAATGACCTTGGGTCTGCCTGTGTACGTCGAAAAGAAAACTCTTCACCTTTGCCCTCTCCAGCGCATCGATATGCCATCCGAACGCTCTCGCAATCATCCTCCGAACACTTTTTGAACATCTCGAACAATCACCACACGACATGCCCGAACACTGCACCCGCTCCGATACCCAGGGAAAAAAGAAACATGCGGCTAACACGAATTTCTCTACAGCGGTGCCGTCATGAACTGCGCCGACAACTCTGGCGCCCGTAACCTCTACATCATCTCCGTCAAGGGTATTGGTGCTCGCCTCAACCGTCTCCCCGCCGGTGGTGTTGGCGACATGGTTATGGCCACCGTCAAGAAGGGAAAGCCTGAGCTCCGCAAGAAGGTCATGCCCGCCGTCATTGTCAGACAGTCAAAGCCCTGGAGACGCGCTGACGGTATGTTCCTCTACTTCGAGGACAACGCCGGTGTCATTGTCAACCCCAAGGGTGAGATGAAGGGTTCCGCCATCACTGGTCCCGTCGGAAAGGAGGCTGCTGAGCTTTGGCCCGTAAGAGATATCCTATCCTGGACATGCAAGGAATACTCAAGACTAACACATACTCCAGCGTATCGCCTCCAACTCCGGTGTTGTCATGTAAATTCTCATATCAATCAAAAGAGGGTTCTACTAGACAATGGTTTCACGGTTGAGGGATTTCTGAACTGATTTCGACACGACTTTTGCATTCGAATTTTTTCTGCTGGGCGTTGATGTGAACTTGCCACGGTCAAAGGAAGAAGAAGCGCACGAGGGCTGTGTCGAATCAACACACCAAAAGAAGGAAGCAACATGTCAGGGCACTGCGAACTGTTTTTTTTCAAGGCAATGCGGCATGTCTTTCTTTACAACCACCCGTTCTGCTCTTGAAAACCAAGAGAGTGGAAGCATGGGTTCATGAGAAAAGCAAACAAACTTTCACCAAAAAAACACACTTGACGTTCATCAATATCTTTCCTCGGATTACCATATCGTCCTCTTGATCGTGCAGGTCTGACACCGTGAAGCAGATATGCACATGTACCTTTTAGCCTTGAACATATCCACATGAGCACCTAGATAATGCCTGGCTCAGTCATGACAGATTCTTGCCGACTGCTAGCATATCAACCAACAGTGGCAGGTCTAGACACGGGAACGAGATGTTCCAGATGCACGCTTATGTAGGGACTGCAGAAGAATGGACGATATCAGATGATAGGAAGCGGTGAAAGACGGTGGACCTTCTCCTTTCTTCTATTGCATGCACCTTCGGGTCCGAGGTGCAGTCAAGATGTTCGCTTATAAGATGTGGATAATGATATGAAACACGTGTGCTCGTAGCGATTGATGCTATATCAAGATGTGGTTATGCAAGAGCAGTGAGACGCAGATCGAGGAACTGATGAAAGATACAGAGCAGACAGAGGGATGGCAATGTCAATGGTAGACGTGTCGAGGGATGAAGAGTCATGGTCAGTAGTGCTGGGGGACTGTGTTGTCATGTGGAGTCGTCTGTTTGACAGGGCTTGTGGCTATTTTGGTCGGCCGTCAAGCACAAGCACAGGTTTTGGCGCTTGGTGGTTCATGCTCTGCTCAGTCTTCAACAACAACGCTCCCTTTGGGTCTCTCTTGATGCTCTGATTCGACTTGCGCATCCTCGCTGTCAACTGTCCTTTTCTTCGTCTTCTTCTCACACATTGCGTGCTTGCATCTTTGACTTGGAGCGTCGCGTTTTGCATCTTTAAACCCGCCTCTTGTCGCTCTGTTCGGCTCCTGCATCGTGGGGGCGCTTTTGAAGGTTCAACAAGGGTCAGGTACTCGGGGGCAGTCACGGCTTGCTGGACACGCGCCTTCCGCATCTCGCGCAACACTGCCAAACAAGACGCATCCACTGTACACGTCTGTCTTGGCCCAGGACCAGACGCCTTCTTCCTTACGGCACCGTCAGAGCAGAGCTTTGTTGCTTGAATCATCAGCACGCCATTGAAGCAGACGACCCCTCAAAGCTTTCGGAGAATTAAGGGCAAAAGAGCAGGGGACCGCAGGGCGTTTCTTGACAAGCGAACACAATGACGACTCAAGTCTTGTCATCAACGTCGTCGTCGTCAACCGACACGAATATGAGCGCACAGCCGCAGCCGCACCAACCACACGATCTGCTACAGCCAGACACGACACAGCAGACACCTCCGTCATCCTCGACTACTACCAACACAAACAACCCCACTCTGAATACCACTTCCACCACCAACAACACATCCCAACCCAACAACCGTCAAAGTCTGCGTCGCAGTCTCATGTCGACGCGCAGCCACACATCACAGCGCTCCAGACCTGCATCCTCCGTCTTCCCCATCTTCCCCTCGTCGCTCTCCTACGCCCTGGTCCGCGACTTTGCCTATCCTCAATTCCACCCTCTCCACTTCGGTCCCTCGCCAGAGCCTCAAAGCCGCGCTTCAGACGACGCTTCTTCCTTTTCCAATAGTAGGCGTTTGAGTGATCCCCCGCCCGGCAGCTGGGATCCTCGCGGCTGGGGTGCTGGCCCCTGGGGTGGTGATGGCGGCGCAAACTTTGCTGCAGGGGACCAATTGCCCTCTACGAGTTTCGACGACGGTGCTGGTGATGACGATCCAGTGACGAGTGGGACCGGCAAACTGGCAAAGAACCACAGAAAGAGCAAGTCGGCACATGAGGAGTCGAGGGGTAGAAGCACCACGAAACGCGGTCCGCGCAATCAGGTACCAGGCCTCGACAACCAAGGCTTCTTTGCCGCACCCGCAGACGACGACGAAGAAGAGGAAGAAGAAGACGCAGACGAAGACGAAAGCGTCCATCACAACAAAAGCACCGGCAACAGCACACTTGCTCCCCACCGATACACACACTCCCCCGAGAACCTCTCCCATCGTCATCAAGCCCGCCTGTCCGGCCTCGAACCCCCCTTCTCAGATTCCTCCGATCCTGCCGATGCCCTTAGCGGCCCCTTGCACCATCTCCACGATGGCCATTCCCACCGTCCCACCTCTACCTCTCTAGACGAATCATTCGCAGGACCCAGTCTCGCTCTCTACAACTTCGTACCTGAGAACAGCAATGAGTTGGCTTTGCGCGAGGGACAAATTATCCAAGTAGGGTATAGACACGGGCAGGGCTGGTTGGTAGCCATGGATCTGGAGAGTGGAGAGCAGGGATTGGTGCCCGAGGAATATGTGCGTTTGCTTAGTGAGATTGAGGGGTGGGGTGAACACGAACATCTTGAAGGTGTGGAAGAAGAGGAAGACGCGGATGAAGACAGTGCAAGCTTCGAGGATGAGCTGGCTGACGAAGTGCATAAGGAGAGTCAAGCGAGGGATACGAATGTCAAGGCTGCTGCTGCTGGACATCAGAAGGATTTACCAGTGCGAGAGGAGAAGGATGTGCGGTAGCCCTCTCACCCGCCACATCATCATCACACAAGCATCGTTCTTGCAACCTTTGGCGTTGTTTCCATCTTCCGTCGTTAGCGTTGTTGTCATCTTGCAGCCTCTATGGTATTTTTCTCTCGCTATCTTTCGCGTCTTCTTTTTCTCTTAGGAGTATACCCCCCAGTTGCGAAATTACATGCTCTCTTGATCGATCGTTCAAAAGTGATTTTATAGCGATGAGCACTGTGATTCATAGGCATGGGTATACCGGTTGAAAAAGAAAAAAGGAGCGACCCACGAGCACGACTTGGAGCAAAGTATGGACATTGTTCAACAAAGACTTGATTTCAAGATACCACAAGCCTCAGCACTGAACCTCATTCCCCAGCTAGACGATCCTGCTCGAAGTCCTGCTCACTTCCAGCCATCTCACTTCTCACCAACCTCTTCATCTCCCGAACTTGCCTCGCCCTCAAGGACCTTTCTCCGATGCCTATAAAACCTATCCAGCGCATC
>Ga0058697_10000750_pt1 | contig 13119 bp, 14 predicted proteins | sample AgamicAsMae_FD_66619 | JGI IMG/M metagenome (GOLD analysis project Ga0058697, IMG submission 66619) | Agave microbial communities from Guanajuato, Mexico - As.Ma.e | ecosystem: Host-associated > Plants > Phyllosphere > Phylloplane/Leaf | place: Guanajuato, Mexico | collected 2012-06-04
CCAAAGATCACCAGTAGTGCTCGCACTACAAAGATACCTGAATTGGTGACGCCATTGGCGATGGCGCAACAAGGAAGGAAGACGTGCGTTGACAGCGGCCAGAAAGTGGCAGGGTGTCGGTGCGTCTCTTGCACTCGTCCCTCTCGACTCTCGAGGTCCCAGCTACCTGGATTTGCCTGTCGACATGGGCGATCGCGCCATGGGCTAGTTCTTCTGTCCGTGTGTTCCCCGCCGCCATGCTCTGTCAACGCGCATCAGCTGCGGGTCGTAGTGAGTGTCCGTTCTTTTTTTGTGGATCTTGCCAGGGGAAAATCATCCGCTATCGACTTGCAGAGTCATGTTAGACAGCATCGCAAGGAGCCATGTGGGGATATAATCCCATATGGGTCTTTGAAATTGCCGGTCAAATGACTTGTCTTGCGGCAATCATGTCTAGCAATGCCGCCGGCGTTAACTATCTACTGCAGCACATAGTTTTGAATGCTACTGGCCATGCAATCACGAAACTTGTATGTACCAGCTGGGCGTGGCATTTCCAAATCTTCTGTGCATACACCACTCAACGAGAAACCGCGAGCTCATGCCACCGAGTCGATGCACATGCACTCGCAGGATAGTACGCACACAAGGCTGAGCCTCATAAGGTTTCGGGGAACAGACACCAACGGTGGTGCTCCACCGGCGTCATGTAGGGCTTGCATATACCGCTCTGGACATCTCCAGCCTCCGAGTGTGAATCTCTGAGAGCTTTCACAATACAATACGACATCTCTATGAGGTATCTTGCTATGAGATGAGCGTCCCATCCAGTCGGGAGAGAAGCCTGTCAATCACACATGTTTCTTGGAGAACAATTGCAAAGAGAGCAGGACGAGATCCTAGAGATTTTGAAGGAATGGATCGTGGGTGAGGTCATATCGAACTTAACAGATCACCAACAGACCACGATCGTTCTTCGAATTTCTAGAGATTGATTGCTCTGGTCTGCCTTACGCACGTACTCTGCTCTATGACCATCTTGCTAGAAATATTGACGACAAGCCATCAGATTGAGGCTGCAGATTGCCGCTGGCTTGGCGACATCCGGTTCTGATATAACCGATCACGTAACCGACTTCCACAACGAGTCTCTTGCATCTACTTGCATGATGCATCAATCTACCATCGAGAGTCAATTTTCTCAGCACAACCGGAACCCGGGTCTGAAGAGCAGGATGCCGAACAGCTCTATGTCGCATTTTCATGGTGGGCTCTTGTGGCCCGCGAATTTGACAGGTCTCTACGAGTAGTTGATAATCCTTGTGAACGAAAACGACCAGTTCAGGTTCAATCGCTGGTCGCTGGATCACGTATACCGCTCACATCTAGTACTCGGCGACAACGCGCAAATCCAATATACTGAAGACGACTCACACCGACAATTAATTTGGTTGACCGCACAATCGTCGCGACGACCCATTTCTGGAAGCTGTGGATTCAGCCCTGTTCAAAGGCACCTCTATAGTAGACGACTCCTCTCGAGCCTCAGAACGTGCACTCAGAGACACGCTTCCGAGTCTGAAACAGACGTCGCAGTCTCGTACTAATTATTCCAGTATCCCAAAGAAGAAACCAAAGGGCCATGTGAGCATTGCATTGACCATCGGCTCTTTCGTATATCACACATTCTGGGTGTGTTCTCTCGCCTGCATTAGTGGGGTTTCCTCTCATATCACTCTGCCACTATTGTCGTGTTGGTCTGGCCGAGCTTCCGGATTAGAGTTTGTTCTGTGTGCAGTACTCGACTGGAGGCCTGAAAGATGATGGTGACCTCTTCCATCGCGGCTATCCGAAACAGACGAGACAACCGTCTCCTTAGAGCTGCATACGATTGCATCACTCGAAGATATGAGCGTCGAGCGGCAAATGATTGTACGTCTGAGAGGGTCAAACCGCTCGCCAGACAGTCGTCCCAAGTGTTCAGTGATGGTTTGGCTACTCTCTTGGCTCGCGGAGTATTTGAACATCATGAGTCAGCACGGTACCTTTCAGCTTGCAGATGCCTTCCTTCTGAGTAGTGACTACTGCACAGAACTGAATCCAGCTCCGCTCGAATCCTTCTTCTTCGCCTTCTACTGTACCTCAGCTCATACGTGTTTGCATGCTCCCTGCGTGGCTTCCGGGCACGAGACTCCATCGTTGCATGAACTCTGCTGCGAGCCCGCTACCTGATTCTTGGGGACTCTGCTGTCCCCAACTACCTGGTTCCAGTCTCCTTGTGGATCCTGTGCCAGGTCAACGTCTGCGAAGAACCTTGTGCTTGAGCCTTGCCGTGCGTGCGGCCTTCTCATGTATCCACACTGTCCACAGCATCGAGCGTCCATCCAGAGTCTAGCCACTGACAGACATATACGAGCGTTTATTTACAGAGATACTGTTGCGGTCGTCATGCCAGGTGTGATACGTATAAAATTCACGTCCGAACTTGGAGTAATTGTTGCTTCATCGAAATTCACAACACATCACGCCTACACCATCCTTACTTGACAACAGCAGAGCCTCGATGGGTACATGATGACGACCAAAGCTCTAAATGCAAAAGAAGTCCAACCTGTTCGCTGGTATAGTCATAGATTGATATCATGCTACAGCGTCAGGGTTGTACCTCCAGCAAAGCCACATGGCCAATGCGATCGTCCCCCCCTCTGTTCGTTCATGTCGATCAAGAAAACACGCTGCCCGAACGACCAATGATGTGACTTATAGAATGCATGTGTTTTCGTTGTCCACTCTAGCAACAGTAATGAAATGATACCTAGTAACGGCCAGCAAATAGGGTATAGAGCGTTATAGCATGCCACAAATGAGAAAGCAAAAACAAAGGACACTCCCATCATGCAGTCGTTATCATTATCAACGCTCCAGCGAGTTAACAGCTTCGCTCAAATCACTCGGTGACTCTTTGCTTCTTCTTTGGCGTACCTACCAGGACCAGCTGTCCTGTTCTCTTCATTTCTGACAACACATCGTCAGTAACCTTTCTTTTCTTGGTAACCGCCTGCTGTCTCTGAGCAATACGCTGCTCAAACTCAGAGGCCTTTTCACGCCTATTCCTGCGTGCAACTTTGAGTTTGTCAAAGATCTCCGAGAAGCGCTTCTGGAACCAGTCACCGGCCTCTTCCCATTGTTCGATGTCCAATGAAGAGAACAGCTCTTTCTGGCTCTGTACATCGAGCTTAGAGAAACCTGCGAGTCTCTCTTCGAGCGGCATTGAAGAGGAATCGGACGGAGCGTCATGAGCGTCCTCACGTGGTGGTCCATCGAAAGGCTCGTTCTGCAGGTCATCAAAGTCCTTCTCGTACAAGCTTTCTAGCTCGTAATCAAGATCTTTTGCGTATGTATCTTGTTCGTAATGTTCTTCCGGAAGGTCCTCAACTCCTTGCTGCTGCTGCTGTTGCTGCTGGTGATGGAAATCGTTGTGTTGCTGAAGATGATAGTTGTTGAGGTGCTGCTCGTGAGGATCGGCTCTTCTCATATACTGCTGACGGTGACTGCCGACTTCGTTGACATGCTTTGGGCGATGGTCGGTTGTGATGATTTGGGCACGGGCAGACTGTCGAAGTGCTTGATCAGGCTGTTCAAGAGGAACTTTGACAGTGGCTTGGTGCGTCGTGGCAGCCTGGGCGGTAGTCTGAAACTGGCCTGGAGCATGTTTGGCCATGGGCTGAGAAGTTCCTTGCGTCTTGCTCTGTAACTTCTGATGTTGCACAACGTTTGGAAGTTTCGTGGGCTTGACTGTGACTTTGAGAGCATCTTTGACGTGTTGAGTATGAGGTAGCTGAGCTTGAACAACCAGAGGAGTGGATGCAACATCTCTCTGTGAATTTTTGGTCATAGGAAAGTCACGATGCTGCTTGGCACGAGACTCGGCTTGTAGCTGGTCAAGTTCAGCTTCATCCTCAGAGTAATTGATTTGGTCTGGCTCGCCGGAAGTAGTAGGTGGGTAGGAATCTGCATCGTTGTAACCAGAAGCCCTGTTGAACTGCCACATCAATTTGTCGAGCTCGGCAGGCTTGACAGGGACATTTCCATAGGAGCGTTGACCAGCCTGCTCATCATCACGCTCGTACTCCGAACCATCCTGGAGATCGTCCGAAGCAGCGTGATCTTGTTCATCAAAGGAAACTTGAGTCGCAATGAAACCTTCCGTGTCCGTGTCGAATGCAAGATTGCCGTTATGCTCCACGGCATCACGCGTCTTTTGGGCGGTCGTCGGCCGATCAGGTTGTGGTGAATTCAGATGATCGTTGCGGAGAGCGAAGTTTCCCATGCCCGCCATAGTGACAAGTGCTTCGAGACTTGTTGTTTCACACGGTGATGATGAAGGTCATGGTAGAAACTTGAGTTTGATCGCTCAATGAGGAAATAAACAACGCGATAAGCCTTATCGTCAACCCCGCGCCTTCCTGCACGTCACTACCTTCACTTCCACCCAGCCACCCCTTTCCTGAGTCGCACCTGCCTGCCTTGAGCGAACGAATCTTCACTCGCCTATCATTGATCGCACAAGATGGATAGTGCGCAGCTCCGAGGCTTCGAGGCATTGCCAAACGAGGTACCAGCAACACGTCACATTGATTCTCCTTGGTGCTCAGCTAACCGAAAATCCAGCTTCTATACGACATATTGCAATCATTCACCACACAACATGTCTTGACCTTCGCTCCAGTTTCACGTAGATTCCATTCAATTTGTGTCAGGATCCTGCAGAACCGCTTGACCGCTGCTGCTACCTTGCTTGACCATATTTTGATGCTCGAGTTATATCCACCAAGTGCCAGACTGACGGCTGGTAAGCTGTTCTGCACGTCGCTAGGTACCTCGGGTCTGGACGATGAGTCCATAAAGAGTCTCCCCGACTCGGCAAGGCTTGGTCACCTGGGTAAAGCAGTGTATTCGAGATTGAGACCTCAACATCAAGAGATTCGGAGACCTTCTCTCAAACATCCTGCTGGAGACATCCCAGGCTCGAGGACTCATCCGAGTTCTGCTGACCCAAGCATCCACATTCACAATACAGAGAGCAATCTGGTATCTCAACAAGTATCTCTCGATGCAGACGAGCTTTTCACTCAACTGATCGCGACGCTTATGCTAGTCAAGCCTGGACCACGTCCAGACACGATACTTACAGCTGTCGAGGTTTCCGAGGGTACCATCAGAGTCTGGAGAGACTGGCTGGCTAAGCGGACTAATGCAGCTGCCGACCCGACCTCTAGTGCTCCAGCAAGTGATCCGTCTATTCTTTGGGTTACCAACACAGCAAACAATGCTGTTGGTGTCAAATTTCGAGTAAAGGAAAAGAAGTGGAAGAGGGACAATCCTGTCTTGTTCTCTTCCGAAGAGGAAGTCGCAATTTCGTACACGGTCGATCTCGAAGAGGTTGTATTGAGGACGTCGCATTTGTTGTTTATGGTGGAGGAATCGTTGAGGGAACAGTACGAACCACTCAGTAGGCAGTTGTACTTGAGACCGGTATGAGGTCGCAAAGGCCCAAACAAGTTGGACATTAGTTTTAGAAACTCATCCTCTCGGTCTACCCAGAATTCTCGCTCCAACCTTTGAAACCTTGAGGACATCTCTATAGGTGAGACTGACTCGAGTCGTGCGCACGTTCTTGCCTCCATTGTCAACCAAGATTTTGCTGTCGCCGAGAAGACTCCAGTTAGCCACTGTATCAGGTCGCAGATCCTCGTCAACCTCAATTTCCGAGATGCCATGAAGAGTGTCGGTATATGCGGATCCACAGGTGACAAGCAGAGAGCGTGGTTCTTGCAACACACGCCACTTGGGTGTTGTACTGAGGCGAGATTCTTTTCCGTCCTGAGTCTTTTCGTATATATCAAGACACAGAGGGCTCGACAAGCTCACAGTAGCTACAATCGGATAGTATGCTGCGCCATCTTCGTGTGGCATGATTCCTTCATTTGGGTTGTACTCGTTAATCAAGACATGATTTGGCGCATGATGTGGACTGTCACTGAACAGACCAAGTGACTTGAACTTTGAGATGATTGGGTCCACAAGCCATGCCGGTAGTGGAGCTTCGAGTAAGGTATTGCTTTTTGATAGTGAGGACGGATGGGTTTGCAGGCGGCGGTGTTGTAATTGGATCCAACGATTTGATGGTATTGCTTTTAGCAAATCTGCTTCCTCCTTGTGATTGATGAAGTCCGGAACGTAGAACATGCTACCAGGCACTTCAGCGATCCTGAAATCATCCAGGGTATTGTCGGCTGCCATGTTGGAGTGTGACGAGCTGGGTCTGACTGTGAGAAGTGGTAGACGAAAGGATGAAGAAGTGTCCGATTGCGATTGTGCCCGACAATCGTCCGTGAGATGCCAACACGATGGGCAAGACTCGAGTGGCACAGCGAAGCGGACACGATGTCAACGGCTGGCGTTGCCAACACTCGAGCTACTCGCTGTGAGATTGTTCTGCGCATCAGCCGCAAGACCACTTCCCTCACACAACATCACACTTCTTCAATATGGCACCGAAAAACAACAAAGGCAAGGCCAAGGAGCCCGAGAAGGCAGGTGCAGCAAAAGTCAAAGGAGGTTAGTGGTTTACGCGATGGCTGCTCCATCCAGCGTTCTGACTTATTCGCCATTCAGCCCAGAGTATTAATGTCCGCCACATCCTATGTGAAAAGCACGCAAAGAAGGAAGAGGCGCTTGCCAAGCTGAATGCTGGCGTCAAATTCGACGAAGTCGCTAGAGAGTTCTCCGAAGACAAGGCTCGCCAAGGTCAGTAATTCAACGACATGCTTTTGAAACATGGAACCTGATCAGATTTGTCACAGGTGGCTCATTGGGCTGGAAGACCAGAGGCAACCTCATGCCCGAGTTTGAGAATGTTGCTTTCGAGTTGCAGGCCAGCACTACCAATAGCCCAAAATGGGGCGAAGCAAAGACTAGTGAAGGCTACCACATTATCATGGTTGAAGGCAGAAAGTAGAGAGGTACACTATGCTATGGACGATGCAGAAGGTCAAATAGCAGTAGCCAATGCTATTCTTGATTGTCTTCATTGGAGCGGATTCGAGTCAAGGCGAGAGTATTTGGTCTGACATTTCGATCGACTAGCGAAGAGATTTGCAAAGAGGGGGGATGCCGTCTGAGGTGCATCCAAAAGAAGTGTAAGAAGAACACGAATAGGTGAAAACCCCAGCGAGGTAAAAGAGAAAAGAAAAACACAAGATCCCAATAACGATTCCCGATCGTCGGTCAAATGTCTACATTCGTGCCATCATCACATTCAACCTCAGTATATGTCCATCCAGGAACACAACCATCTACCAGGTGAAACTCTCCTCATAGAAATCAATCGTTGTCGTCTCGCAGCGTTCTCTGACGGCACGTCTAACGTCGTCACCCAGACCTCCAGTACCACAGACACTGACCGCCATTGCACCAACTTGCTTGGCCTGTTCTGCGGAGATCAAGGCACCAACGTCAGGCTTACCAGGGAACATCTGCACTGATGCGCTTGGCGAGTGAATTTCCTTGGTGCTCTTGGGGCGAGTGACGAAGAGGAGGATGCGAAGGCAGTCGCGTCTCTTCTCCATGGCCAAGATTTCGGTCATCCAAGGACGAATCCATTCGAGATGCTCTGGGCTTTGAAGGATCCATACAAGAACGACCTTGCGGGTGGCACAGGTATTGTTGCCATAGCCACCCACGAGCTGACGAGCATGTGGCACGGCATGAGTGATACCAACACCTGCGGCGAACAGCATGACATGACCATAAGACTCGTAAGAATCAGCAGCGCCATAAGGACCCTCAACAAAGGCATTGGTGAAGAATCTGCCATCTGGAGCATTCTCGGCCTTCTTCCAGAGCGTGTCGGTGAAACCAGTACGGCGACGGATGATCAGAGACATGGTTGTCTTGCGTCTAGCCAGTACCTCTAGTGCGTCAGTTGGCAATTTCTCGGAGGCGAGATCCTGTTCTTCTTGACTCCATGCGATGGTAAAAGGATGGCTCGTCCACATGCCGACAGAAGGCAGATAAAGGTAAAGATGCTGGCCAGCACGGAATTTCCAGGGTCGAGCCATACGGATGGTGACTCTGATGGCTTCTCCAGCCATAGCCTCGATTTCAGCCCTGGTACCGCCACGACCGACATTGTGACGAATCAAGATGACGATGCGCGCAGTACGCTCAAAGACCCAGATGACAATCACACCGAGAATCAATATCTGCTGGGGAAGTGTCTTGAGATGGATCCACACAGTAACAATGGCAACGATTGCCAAGACTATGTGGACGTGGAGGAAGGTTTCGTAAAATGCATGACGAACGACAGACGGTGAGTGAAGCAATAGTGTAATGAAGGCACAAGTAGCCTAGTCGGTGGTGAGTAAGTGGAAAAAGGATGTGAGAAGCAGACGACTTACGATTGTGCCAGTCAGGATGAGTTGACTACTGGCCATTGCCTTGCCAATGATATTCCAGCCGATAGCAGATGAAGGAGCTGTTATCAATATTAGTTAAGTTGCAATCATAAGCAACGACAGTACATACCGGCCATAATTTTGCTTGCCATCCATGCGGCAGTATGAGCCACTGCTTCAAGAACCACGATTCGGCCGATCCAGCGATGCATGAGGTTGTAAGTGTCAAAGGAGATGTCGAGCAACTTGATCAGTGGGTTGTTGCGACCGGCCAGCAGGAACAGCGGCAACATGTTCATGACCGACAATACACCTGTGCGGTTTCTGATCTCGGTAGCAACATTACCGCCGCTCCAATGAATGCTCACGACGCAAAAGGCGATGTTCATTGCCAGGTAGCCTAGGAAGAAGATTAGCAATCCACAAGTTGGATCTACAGATGCAATTACGAACCAATGAGATACATTGTTTGAAGTCTGCCTGGTAACGTTCCCATGCTGGCTGCAGCCGAGAGCTTGAACTCGCGATTGTGTCGTCTGCGAAACAGAGGAGCGTCAATAATGTTACGCCTCAAAGAGGCCCAGCCGGCGTGGGGGTTGACGAAGTAATGCTGCTTCTCATTCTCCAGACATGCCAATGTCCGGACATAACGCAACCCAGTGACCGTGATGCGATAAGTGAAGATGGCTGCGACAGTTGCGGCCCAGACATAGCCAAGATACCATTGGATGCGGTGGTTCTGATAGTAAGAGTCGTAGAGTATGGCCTTTTGCTCGGGGGTCATGTTGGGAGTGTAGGCGGTCACAGCAGTTGCAAGGGCAGCGACGAGCAACGGAGTGTTGTATGGTGCCATGTCGGAAGATCCTCACTGGTCAACAGGAGATGGTGGTAAACAATGGAAGGATTGCGGAATCTAGACTTCCAAAAGGTCGCTGAAGAATGGAAACAGGTGACCGGCACCGTGGCTTCAAGGACGAGAGGAGTTGAGAGGGCTGGGCCTGAAGGTGTCGGAAGAAAACGAATGGACGACTAGCACAGCTGTCTTGGGGGTGTGAAGTCGGAAAGAGAACGGGGGTGGTGGCACGAAAGGTAAAGACACCCGATCACGTAAATAGAATGACGGCACGCACGAGGGAAGGGGGGCGAGGTGTTGATTCAGAAGGACTGTCAGAGATTTATCGTGCTTCAAACACCTGGACTCTTTACCCATCCATGCACGTTTCCCTTGTCAGCATGTGCCTCCAATGCGTTTTCGCGCCGTCTTGGAGCTGGCCGCTGTACGTTTGATCCCCTGCTGCACTGGGGCTAAAACCTGAAACACGGATGGCGGGTCGCTGAGTCTAAGGAGCAGTCTCTTGAAGGCCTCGTCGCCGGCGCGTCTACCAAAACTGGCTTGCCACGAGTTTCGAGCGTAGAACTCCTGCTCCTTAGCGTCGCTGGCGCTTCGTCGATCATGCATCACACCCCTGCCAGGCACACTCTTGATTCGTAACGTGGGATCGATCTCTACATCCTGGTTCCAAACCATGGTCAGAGCATACTCCGCTGCACAGTACAGCTCACAACTCAAAGTCCTGTCCTCCTCTCGGGTCTAGATAACAAAAAATGTAGTATAACCAGCGGGGGTCATACTCGTCGAGCGCCACGGTGTTACAGCCTCTGGCTCGAATATCCATAGCCTGTTGTTCTGTGTTGACCAGGCAAACATGTCAATTGGACAACGAAATTACTTGACTTGCATGATCGCGGTCTGAAGACTTGAACCTTGCGCCCAAATCGCACAACTCCATGTCTCACACAAAAGAGCTTGTCTTGTGCTGCATTCCTCACTCTTTTCAGCTTCCCACTGGCCTTGGAGTTCGCTTGTCTTTTGACATCACTCGAGAATGCAAGCCCACTCACTCGCTTAGAGTATGATTGATTGGGCCACAGCAACATATTCCAAGTTCTATGTTAGCGAGGAGTTTCAGCTGCCTTGGCCACAATGTCGGCTGTAGACAAGATTCGCAACCAATCGCATATTCTAGCGCTGAGCAGGATCAGCAGTAGGGTTGAGAAGGTGCGTTGGGTATGCAATTATCGCGTGGCCTTGAAGCCGATGTAGAGCCACGGATGATTGACAAAAGCCTTTTGTCCCCCATTCTGTAGTCTGTGTTCATGACATGTATGCAGCGGAGAATGAGATGATCACTTAAGACAAGCCTAGACAGCAGTCTCGGCGTGTAACCTTCGGAGGTGCCGTATCAGGTCATATTCCAGTGTCTCGACCAACTGGCCAGTCATCTGTCGATGTCAAGAGAAGAAACGCGTGTCAAGTCATGACGCTTGAGTGCCGTGTCCATGTTAGGAATGGGATACCATGTGGTGCGATATATGCACGAGTGTCGAACATACGGATCTTCCGAATATCAGCCAAGGCTTTAATGCATCTACCATCGTCTTGTTCCGACGGTTGTTCTGGCATGGACGGGAGAAACAGCGATGAGACGGTAAGGGTTGTTGTGCACTTTCAGTTGGTCTTGGACTCTAGTGGCTTAGGTAGGTCGACATAGTAACATGATCTCAAAGGAGAAGAAGAGAGGGCCAAAGACTACTGTGAAAGGCACCAGCTTGCAGGAGTGAAGGAAGGCCACTGAATTTGACTGTCATAAGGGAGGGCGGTTAGGCAGATGTGGTGGTCTGTGCGCAACGGGATTGCGACGGTTCTCCAGTTCTCGAGCGACAACTTGCGCCAGACAAGGACATTTACCAAAATCGCAAATCATCCACCATGTCGTGGCGCGGTCAAGGCATCACTGGTAGCAACAACATCCCTCTGGGTAACCGTCGCAGGTTCGGAGGCGAAGATGGCTCACCTCCCGTCGAGGAGAGCTACAGCAGCGGCCCCGTCGAAGGCGAGAGCCTCAAGCGCGGTCGCAGCCCTGTCAGAGGTATGAATCTCCCATCTCCAGTCGCTGCAACCTGCTCACGTCTGCCTGCAGAGCTGAACCCCGACGGCACCAAGAAGAGAAAGAAGCGCAACCGATGGGGTGACGCGACTGACAACAAGGCCGCTGGTCTGATGAACTTGCCCACCGCCGTCCTCGGCAACATGACAAGCGAGCAGCTCGACGCCTACACACTGCATTTGCGCATTGAGGAGATCAGCCAGAAGCTGAGGATCAACGATGTTGTCCCAGCCGACGGTGACAGGTGAGTCTTTTCCTTGTCCACTCCTCTGCCACACAGAACTTACGCTGTTGCGCAGATCACCCTCTCCGCCTCCGCAGTACGACAACTTCGGTCGTCGTGTCAACACTCGCGAGTACCGCTACAAGAAGCGCCTCGAAGAAGAGCGCCACAAGTTGGTCGAGAAGGCCATGAAGACCATCCCTGGCTACCACCCTCCTTCTGACTACAGACGTCCCACAAAGACCCAGGAGAAGGTCTACGTGCCTGTCAACGACTATCCAGAAATTAACTTCAGTATGATTGCTAACCTCTTTCCCCTCATCCTCCCCATGACGATGCATGTGCAGCTACAGTTGACTGCTCTTCTGCCCCTAACCACTCACTGCAAACATGTCCCATAACAGATACTAACATTTAGGGTTTTTTCCTACTAACAGTTGGTCTACTCATTGGTCCTCGTGGCAACACCCTGAAAAAGATGGAAACAGAGTCTGGCGCAAAGATTGCCATCAGAGGCAAGGGTTCCGTCAAGGAAGGAAAGGGCCGCTCCGACGCCGCCCACACCAGCAACCAGGAAGAAGACTTGCACTGTCTCATCATGGCCGACACCGAAGACAAGGTCGTCAAAGCCAAGCAGTTGATTCACAATGTCATCGAGACGGTAACCAATCCCCAACTAATCCTGCTACGCTACGTTAGAGAACACACGCTGACACGAATCCAGGCTGCTTCCATTCCCGAAGGTCAGAACGAGCTTAAGCGTAACCAACTACGTGAGCTCGCAGCTCTCAACGGTACTCTTCGTGACGACGAGAACCAGGCATGCCAGAACTGTGGCCAGATTGGACACCGCAAGTACGACTGCCCCGAGCAGCGCAACTTTACCGCAAACATCATCTGTCGCGTCTGTGGCAACGCTGGTCACATGGCCAGAGATTGTCCCGACAGACAGCGCGGACAAGACTGGCGCAACTCCGACCGCGGCGCTCCTGGAGCTCCTGGCCGCCCTGCTGGCGCGCTCGAACCCGCAGACACCGAGTTCAACAACCTCATGCAAGAACTGGGTGCTGGTGGCGCCATCACTGGAAGCGCAGCTCCTGCTCGCATCGAAGCCGGTGGATATGGCGATGATCGTAATGCATCCAAACCATGGGCTCGCGGACCCACCGGTGCGGCAGCTCCTTGGCAACAAAGCGGAAACAATGCCGGTGGCCGCGAGCGTGATAATGGTAGCTCTGGACCTGCCCCGTGGGCCGCTGGAGGATCTGGTGGAGGCCGCGCAAATGACAATTACGGAGGCTACACCAGTGGTCACTCTTCAGCAGCTCCATGGCAGCAGCAGCAAAGCCATGCAGCACCTCAACAACAGAGTGGATATGCGGCCTATGGTGGTTACAACTATGGCGGAGCGCCCGGCTACGATCAGGCATACGGACAGCAGGCTTCAGCACCCGGCTATGATCAGGCATACGGACAGCAGCCCTGGCAGCAACAACAAGCATATGCG
>Ga0058697_10000751_pt1 | contig 13107 bp, 16 predicted proteins | sample AgamicAsMae_FD_66619 | JGI IMG/M metagenome (GOLD analysis project Ga0058697, IMG submission 66619) | Agave microbial communities from Guanajuato, Mexico - As.Ma.e | ecosystem: Host-associated > Plants > Phyllosphere > Phylloplane/Leaf | place: Guanajuato, Mexico | collected 2012-06-04
AAGAGGACGTCAACTCACATACACAGCAATCCCATCCTGCTGCCGAGTCTCCTTCGCGCTCAAAACAACCCGCCTCGCCCTCCTTGTCACTTAAGCCAACCATTACCCGCACTAGTACTTCGTCTGCTTCCTCAGATCATGCAAAATCTTCCGAGGATGTGCGCAAAAAACTCGAGCAGGACAAAAAGGCCGCCGAAGACGCAGCGCGAAAGAGTTTCCATATCATGTTTTATACCCTCGAGGCAGACCGAGATGCTATGATGGAGCAGCAAAAACTCGACGACTTGGACAGACAAGTCGAGAACGAAATGTCAGGCGTTTCCAATCCTGCCCCGACCTCTGATCCCTCGGGCATCCAACAAGGATCTCTCAGCAATGCGGACCTCGGTGCATCAAGCTTGACTTTGAAGAACCTCATTGCTCGCATTGACGCCAAACGAACCATGGTCAACGCAAACGACACCCAACTACGTACTCTTATTAGTGAAGTACGGAAAGGGCGCAGCAAATGGGCCAGCGAGGAGAAAGTCGGTCAGGAAGAGTTGTACGAGGCTGCCGAGAAGGTTCTGATGGAACTGAAAGCAATGACCGAGTACTCGACGCCTTTTTTGCAGAGGGTAAACAAAAGAGATGCTCCCGACTATTTTCACATCATCAAACAGCCTATGGATATTGGTACCATGATCAAAAAGCTCAAGAGCTTCTCATACAGATCGAAGAAAGAATTCGTCGGGGATCTGAATCTCATCTGGGCTAACTGTCTCACCTACAACGCCGATCCCGCCCATCCGTTGCGGAAGAAGGCCCTGTATATGCGCAAAGAAACCGACAAACTAGTGCCACTGATCCCCGACATCGTCGTGAGAGATAGAGCAGAAGTTGAAGCAGAGGAGAGACGTCTACAAAACCTGGATGTTGATCTTGAGGGAGGGGAAGACAGTGATGATGGTACCAAAACATATACTAATGCGCCTATTGACATCCTGCTGACCTTCCACAGACCAGCCCATAATGGCATCTCGTGGCCGCAAAGCACCAGGCAAAAGCAAGAAGGGACAGTCGAATACCACCCGACAAACAACTCCAGGCGCACCCGAAGGCACTCCAGCTGCCGAGTCCAAACCCGCGATCCATGCTTCTGCGTCTAGTTTGCGCAATGAGTTCCTTCGTGCCGACTCAGACGCTCCTGCAGAAGCCAGTTCTAATGGATTTACCACACCCCCTCCACCTGGAACGGCCACTCCGCTTGGAACGAACGGTCTGAGTCAAACTGACTTGATGGAAGTTGACGGAGTCGGGAACTCGATCGCTATCGGCTCTCAGACAGAGGACCTTGACGAGGACGACGCTGAGTTCAAGACCTGGAAGCAAGTCACCAAGAAGGATAGAGCGATGGCCGCTGCGGAGAGGAACCGTCTGTTTCGTGGGGATCATCTGAACCCAGACGAACCAGCTTTGTTGCGCACGAAAGCAGGGATGCGCAGATGGCTTCGTCAGCAGAAGCAGACCATGGTAGAGCCGACCAGTGCACTCTCAAGATCTGATGGTGACGAACCGGAACCCGACACAAGTACTACAGGTGAAACCCTCGCCGAGATTCAGAGAGATCAGGATCGGACACTTCCAGACTACTATGATGTTTTGGCAGCGATTCCGGATTTGAATGAACAACTAAAATGGACGGAAGACTCGGAGGGCAAAGTGATACCCCAGGTCGAGGAGTATCTACGTGTTTTCCCGAAAGAAGAGTTCACGTCGTCAGAAAGCGGCCTCACGAAACGGATGGAAGCGAACATGAGACAGATGCAAGAGACTCGAAAGATCTGCGCAAAGATTGGCATTGTCAAGCAAATGCAGATTCAGGCTCAGGTACATGACTCTGGTGTATGACGCAAAGAGTGAATTGTGCTAACATCATCTTCTAGACCTATCAGAATCAGTTCCAGAAGTACGACCCTCAGCCGTTTGTGGAACAAGACATCGGTGCTGTCGCTGTATCCGAAGATGGCCCTATCATGTCGCCGTGGGTCTGTCGCGCCGCTTTCCAAAGAGCGGTAGGCAAGATCTTCTACCATGCCGGTTTCGAAGATTTCCAGCCATCTGCGCTTGATGCTGTCACGGACGTCGCCAGCGATTTCTTTGGCAAGCTCATCCGTACTTTTACCTTGTACAATGAAGCACCCAAAGATGACTTGGAAGCTCACAGTTTCAGTGCCGAAGAACAGGTGCTTCACTGCCTTCACAAGAACGGTCTAGATCTGGAGTCGCTCGAGACTTATGTCAAGGACGACGTCGAGAGATTAGGATCGAAGCTGGGCGTGGTCCATGAGCGTATGAAGGCACATCTTGCTGACCTGCTGGTGAGTACCAACCAAGATTCTGATGACAAAGATGCTAATTCGTGTAGCGACCTGCTCTGGGCGACAGTGTTGGCGCAGATGGTGTTGGCGCATTCAATGATGGCAGTGATCAGTTTACAAGCGGTGACTTTGCCGCCGATGTTGATGAAGATTTCTTCGGCTTCAAAGAACTTGGTCTGGCCGACGAGTTTGGTTTGGAGAGTCTCAGTGTCCCGTTGCATTTGCTACAGAACCGCATGCACAGCGCCTACCAGGCTAACCATACCAGCTTGATCACTTCATCTGGTATTGTGTTCCCTGTACCTGCTCCTTACGACCCGATTTCGACAGACAATTTGCCCTCTCAGATTGGATTGGTCCAAGACTTCTTTGCAACCAAACTTGCCGCTAACCAAGGACGACCCCTGGTTGATGACGAAGATCTACCGACTAAGCAGCGCTTCCCTCGACCTCGTCTACCGCCTACTGGAAAGATCAGCAGTCCAAGGAAGCGGCCCATCCGGGAGCAACAACAAGCCGCGAAGAAACGCAGGAAGCTCGAGGAAAACAAGGACGACAGTAAACTAGTGAAACCTATTGGACCACTCAAATTGGCGTTGCCAGGAGTCAAAGATAAGGACCCAGAACCCGAGAAAGATCACGAAGGAAAGAATGCCATGATGAGTCCGCCTGAGAGCATTACTGCGAGTTAGGGATCCATCTAGGTCTGCACATAACACAGAGAGCGAAGCCAATGGTTTGGTGTTTTGAATCTTTTTTTCTTCTCTTTTGAAATTACTGGCGTTAAAGGCTCTTCCCACTGTTTATACCCCGGCCGTCTCTGCGATTTTTGCCGGCAACGGGATTTGTGATGGATGCTATTGGTTGCGATGATCGTCTCTGCTGCTAGGAGAGATCGAGCGAACACGAGAGATGGGGTTCATTAATAGGCTGGCTGTATATAATACGAGCTGTGCAAGCATAGAATGAAACGAGTGCGCGAATTTGTATACGCTTAACACCTCCCTGTGTGCTCAAGACTGTCAAAGCCTCAAGATCGAGGGCGCACAACCGTTCCCGCAACAGAAGTACCGCAGTAGAGACATCCTGGGGTTAACTTGGCTCAATCCTACTCTTGCTTGGAGATGTACTGTGTTTGTATAGCTACAATGTGACAGTGTTCGATGAACGAGGCGGCAGTAGGACATCACGGCAAGGGATAGTCATAATGTTCACACGGAGTAAGACGTATAGTGGTTGTCATTAAACTGTTATAGCTTCATATCGTCATATGCATTGCACTGTGTGGCCCTCCTCGTAGCAGGGGCGAACAGTATCTAGTTTGAGACCTTGTCGGGGACGTTCTTGCCTGAGGTGGTGGTTAGAATCCAGTCCATGCTGACATCGACATTGAATCTTACCAGTGGCCTTCTCGAACATGCCGCGGGCAGTGTCGGTGACCTTCTCGTTGACGGAACGGAGCTTGTTGGGGTCCTGGCCCTGCTTCTTCTCGAGAGAGTCGATGCCCTGTCTGGCTATGAGTACGGTGGTATGCGTTGCGAATGTGGTATGCTGACCTTGTCCAGGTAGTCCTCCTTGCCGCCAGCAGCAACGTTATCTTGGGGTGCAGACATGATGGTGTTTGGTTTTGAAGTGTGGTTTGTGGTTTGGTGTGTTGTTTAGCAAAGAAGCAGCTTGCGTCTTCCCCTCTGTTTATAAAGGATGCTTCGTGGTCAGAAACCGGTTCCAGCCCCGCCGACGTCACATATCTGGGGTTCGAAACTCGCAACCTTGATGATGCTTGATGATGGCTGGAGGACTTCCTTACGTCGGTTCGATCCACAATTTCTCGAAAGGTTACCAGCAGCCATCAATTTCGCTCTGATCAACAGATTCTGTACATGTGCTCGTTCCTGCTCATGAATATCGGCATAAACATCTACCTGATGGGGCCACTCGAGTGAGACTCGGAGACGAATCCCGCTGCTGAACTTGGATAAGCTTTTTAGTAAGAAGCTTGCGTGCCCACTCTCATTCTTTGAGTCTTCTAGATAATCACATCCTGTGAGCTTGCGTGCCAGGTCATCCTTAGGGTGTCCTTTGTGTGAAAATATAAACTTGCTTCTACAGCAGCAGATACTGTATATCGCCAGTATCGTGGTTCCAATTCACATATTTCACTGATGTATTTATGCATCTCGACGTCTGGCATTGACAATTTACCTCGATGCTTATCCCGAGTTTGTCACAGGCCACGGTATGTCTCGAGCACACGTCAATCACGATATATCGCACCTAGAGCACCGCCTTTGATTCGCTAACACATTACAACTCATCCCTGATGACGCTGCGGACACCCAGATTGACGATCATGGCACAGGCTTGGGATAGACAGGGTGGCACCCTCTGCAACATGGGACGAGAGCCGATTGCGCCCCCACCGATCACGCTCTGTCCGCGGTCCACGGAATGACAGGTAGGTAATAGTTGCTGTTGCTAATCTCTATACAGTAGAAAGAATTGATGTGACCAAGTGCCTCGGTGGAAGTTATTCCAACTCTCGGAAGGAAACCTTCATGTTGCCTACAGATTCAAGAATACGTTCAAATTGCCTACAAGCCCAGAGCGATTGACATCAACGCCTTCGTTCGGCACAATCATGATCCACCACCACAACTTGTTGCGAACAAGGATCTAGAGCGGTCTTCTTCCCGGAGTACTAAACCTTGTTTGCACCCTATCTACGCCCCACGTGTTTCTGCTGCATATCTCTCGCTGCGTCCTCAATCGTTACGACAAATCTTTGCTCTAGCAGCGCGCTCGATCATTGTCATCTGGTCTCACGGTTAAGTTATTTCAGGATTTAGACAGCGAACCTCGTTTTTTGTTGCTTGCACTGCCCTATACTTGGACCGAGTGTGCCGGGTCTTGATACAAACGTTTCAAATTTCTGGTAATTGCAGAACAACCCCCTTGCATTTGACGACAGTATGCATACGCCAACGTTAGCAAGCGAGAGCTCGCTGGCTTCACCAGGTTTTACGGAGTTTCGAAAACGCTCATTACCTCCTCACATCATCGAGTCGCAGAAGAAGGAAGCGCTCGCTATGGTCACCGAGAAGGACTCCGAGGACGATCAGCCACAACAAGCACAATTGTCCTTCTTTGAACGCTATTTCTGCAAAACAACCTCACTGCCTGGTTCGGGAACTGGTGACGAGAATGATGCAGCACCAACACGGAAGTTTTCCGTTCTATCTCGAGGATTCGTCACAGTATCAGCACTTCTTTGCCTAATTATAGTAGTCACATTATGTGCGGTTCTGGCCACAGTTTTTGTTCGAAACCAGAAACAAGAGCAAGCGATCCGTCGGGCTCCTGTTCATGAGGCAATCTTTGCCAATTTCGCGGATCCAGTGGTGGTTAAGCACGAGGGCTTGTTCTACGCATTTGCCACGACCAACGCAGCAGGTACGCGCAACTTCACAACAGCCTAGCAAGACAACAATATTGACATCGCTCAGGAATTCTCTCACAAACGAATGACACGGCCATTATTGCTCTCGGCAAAAGCAACGTACAAATAGCAACAAGCCCGGACTTTAAAGACTGGACTCTGCTGGACCACTCGCACGATGCCCTTCCAACAATGGGTAATTGGGTTAGGAAGGGGCTGAACGAGAACCAAAACCCAAGAGCGGCAGTCTGGGCCCCGGCGGTCATGAAAAGACCCAGCGATGGCAAGTTCATCATGTATTATTCCGCCGCGGTCGAGAACACAACGTACGTAGCCTTTTCGTCTCATTGCATCGGAGCCGCAATCTCGGAGACATCATCACCAGCCGGCCCATATCTTCCGTTGAACACGACTATATCTTGCCCCGTCGCAGAAGGTGGCGCTATCGACCCGACCCCCTTCATCGATACAGATGGATCCATCTATCTTGCATGGAAGGTTGACGGTAACAACATCGGGCACGGTGGAGTTTGCAAGAACTCGGAACACCCACTCATACCGACGCCTATCAAGCTGCAGAAAATGATGGCAGACGGAGTGACACCAGATGGTCAGGATATCACCATCCTTGACCGCACGGATGAAGACGGCCCCCTCGTGGAAGCACCAGTCATTGTCAGAAGCACAGAAGGCATCTACTTCCTGTTCTTTTCTTCTGGATGCACGCGAGATCCTTCGTACGATGTGAAATATGCCTGGGCAAATGACGTCCGCGGTCCCTATACTCGTGCGAAGAAGCCTTTGCTTAAGACAGGTGACTTCAACCTGACTGCGCCGGGGTCGATCGGCCTGACGGACATGGAGGAGGACGGGACCTATGGAATGGTCTTCCATGCTCGAGTCCAGGCACCGTACGGGAAAGTAAGAGCGATGTATACCTCGAGCATCCGGTTCAACGGCACCGAAGTCTTGTTGGTTAAGAAGAAAGTGTAGTCAGAATCTAGCTCAAATACTTTCATGTCTATATATCCAAGAATGTTCGTTTTACCATCCTCTCGCAAGCGGATATGTACATTCTGATATTCTAATGACTCCACTGGGAATGTCCCTGACAGATTTGATGTCGTGTGTTCCTATTGTCTCCGTCCCCGAAACACGTCTACCTTCCCTCCCCACATGCTAAGTTTTGTGACTCTCATACTTCTCCTCCACTCCTCCCACGAAGCTTTAGAGCGTGGTCTCCACCATAAAATGCACAATTGCTTCCGGAGCAGACACTTTCCACAGAGATCAAATGTAATGTCGCTCTTTCGATGGAGACCATTCATTTCTCGAAGCTATTGTGCATTTTGATAGCAGCACGCGTTAGAAGCTTCAAGGCACGGAGATATCGTATAAAAGAGAGCCTCACATCATCACTACTGTATACTTCACGCAACGCCTCTTCTACCGGTAACATTTCGCCAAAAAGCTTCACACTAAGTATCAAAAGCACAAAATCGGCCATGTACTGTAGCAGGTTGATTACGAGATATCATATAAACAGACAGTCGCCGTCTAATTCAATCTGCTGCTCCAGATATTATGGAACGAAAAGTCCGTCCAAGATTTGTACACCGCTGTTCACACGCACATCGCAGTCAGGCTACAAAGCAAGGGGCCTGGGTACTTATTAGTCGTAGAGACAGAGCAATCAGTCGAGTATCGAATCGTCTCAGAGCCTTTCCTCTCCAATGATAATTTGTGGTCGATCCTTGGTGATACCGGCTCTTTTGGGTCGGCTCAGAAAGCGACACGTGATGGGAAAGACGCGCTAACCATATGAGAGCGGCCAAAGCTACTCGCAGTTCTCGTTCCCGTCGTACGAATTGCGTTCAATCCAGATGATTGATATTGGAAGCATATCATGGTACTTGCTGAGAAATCTGATATGCCGGATATGCTCAACTGGCGCAAGTCTAGACAGCTGCAGAGGGACAGACGTATATCAATAGGCATGATTCGTCACTTTGATTCGCTCCTTCGCGATAGTGACAGCAGTGAATATAGAGCTGGTCCAATCTATCGGTCTATTGCATTGGGAGAGGTGTCGCGAGGGGTGTCGGAGATGGCTTAGCGTCAGCGACGAAACCTGGGCATGTTCGGAATAGTCGATCGTGGAACAAGTGTATATATTCATTTCGTTAGCTGCAAGACAAGCACGAACGCCCAGAACGCCCCCGCATGTGCAATTCCAAAAAAGATCTGGTCTAATAGGGATATGTAGATGGGTATTGATCTTATGCACCAGTTTCCTTGCTCTCCTCGAGGTTGTAGTCGCCGTTCTGAAGGCCGATGAGGACCTTCTTACCCTCGTCAGTGAGCTCAGGGATGCCAGCGGGAGTGGTGGCGCCGGTGAAGAAGCGAGGCGACCATTCGACATTTCTGGCCTTCCTATCAGCCGCTTTTTGACGTTGACGCTCTTCAAGCTCCTGCTTCTCTGTCGTGGCTTTGGAATATTGCCTGCTGAGAATGGCCTCGGTGACACTGTTCCAGAATTTACGCGACTCGTTGGGCAGTTGCTGCTCGGGAGGGGGGACGATCTTCTGTACAGGGAATAGCGGGTTGACGTCGATGAGGAGAGTCTTGTCGGGGTTCTTTGCAGCCGGCGCGGACCCCCGGGTGAAGTAGACCTTGTCGTGCCAGGCACCTTCGATACGACCGATGATGGCTTTTTCTGGAACGTCCTTGATCCTGGTTGTGTTGTCGTTGTCAACGTCACATTTGTAGACAACACCTTCAACCTTATTCTGAGTCTTGCCTAGCCATCCTTCTTCGACGTAATGAAGGATGACTTTGATGCCCGTCTTCTTGCATGTTACGAAGCAAGTATCGGCGACGCTGACATTGAGGTTGCCTAGCAGAGTGTCAGTGAATGTTGCTTGGTAAGCGAGGGTTGGCAAGGATACCTCGCAAGAAGCCACCTAGATAAGCAGCAGGATGGGTAAGGTGATATGTCTCATCACCCCAGTTGTGTAGAGTAACATAAATGCCTTCATTGTAAACGCCGGGGGTGACGCGAATGCTGGTACCGGTGAACTTTGCGCTAATCTGATCGAAGCCACGTGCAGAGATGGCCTTTTGCGGGCAGTCGACGTAGTAGGCCGAGACGGGAGGATGATGCGAGGTTTGTTCGGTTAGGTAAGAAACCTTGACCTTGTTGCCGGCAGTTTCGGACTTGACCTTGTTGCCTTGGAGGACGGGGACGTTGTCTTCGGTCTCCCATTGACACTGAACAGACGTCAGAGACAGGACACGACATAACACACAGGTACACGACGTACCCTGAAGAACTCCCCAAGAGTCGAGTTGTATGGCTTGCAAGGCTTTCCCTTGACGTACTTCAGGTCCTTGGTGAACCAGAAGCGCAAGCAGGCAAGTAAACGGCCAAGCTCATCGTCCGAGTCGCCAATGCTGGCAAAGATGTCGGGTCTGTCCAGGTAGTGCCAGTACTCTGCGCAGGCACATGGTTAGAGAGGCGGTCGTTCACGATATGTATGTGGGTGAGGGCGTACCGAGGTTGGGAATGGGCTCGAGCAGCTGGGCAGGCAGGGAGAAGCGGACAGCGGCAATGTCGGAGACACCGATGAACCTGAGGGCGCGTGTCAGTACATGGCTCGCAAGGGCGAGAGTGAAGGCAGCAGGATCTCACTTCTTCAGGATGCCAACAAAGGTTTTGAGTTTACTGCTGTCGTCGGGCATCTTCTCGCCCATGGCAGCGCCGGGGCCGGGGGTCGAGGCTCTGGACGACTGCTCGGAAGCCGGGGCGGAGAGACCTGAGGATGACGAAGCCATGATTTGGTGCAATGTTTGGGGACACAAGGCAGGAGAGAGGGATACAAGTGTTTTGCTACGCGTGTGTCGGTCAAGGATGTCTGAACCCCAATCTCAACTATCGCGGGGCCTGAAGACGTGCACGGCCTCGATCACTCGATGACGTCCACTACAAAGCCACAGCCTGACCAACTTGAGCCACGCATCACTCACTGCTTTGATCCAACTCGACAAGTCATACTCTGCTTCTCGAGCCTGCCGTAGCTGTTCAGGTTCCGTGCTGGTTCCGCCATGTTGCTCTTTGCTCTAATCTATGCAGCAACCCAGATGCCCACCTGCCTGTGCCCGTCTGACCTGCGAACGTCTTGCAGTAGTGCCGTGTCATGTCTCATGTGCCTGTGACTACCAATCAACCTTGCACGCCCTCTCCGCCAAGTCACCGACGTGCTTGACTAACATCATGCGCTGCCGGCTCCTTGCTTGCCATCCTTCGACCTGCACTTCGTCAAGATTGGTGAACGTAGCGTTCGGATAATATGCTAGCTTTGAACAAGCCTCGCTGTGTATTGTCTCCCGTATTAGCCAGACCATCCCCGGATATGTATAGTGTCCTTGAAGCAAAACAACCAGCCAGCGACATGCATAGCAACAGTGTGAAAACTCCCCGTTCCTGACTCCCGCTCCCTTGTTAACTCCGTAATGCAATCACGACCCTCACTTGGCCAACTCTGTCCTCATGTGCTCAAATGCCCTTGATGGCAACTGTTCTCTCCTTCTCGAGACGCTCGCGGTTTCGCTGCTTCTCCTCCTCTTTGCATGTTTCGAGTCCACTGCATGCGTGGCTCTCGAGCATACGGTGCTTGCCACAAAAGTGTCCATTGCAGAAGCCGCAGTCTCCGACAATGCGTTGGGCCGGGTCCTTGCAGTCTTTGAATTGGCAGCGGATCTTCTTGGGTGCTCCGCCTCGCAGCGGAAGTGCCAGATGCAGTGTGCTTTCTCGTCCGATTTTGTAGTCGGACAATGTGTTTGATGACAGATCAAGATGTCTGCCGGCGTATACAAGGCGCATGTCTTGAGCGGGGAGGTTCGTACGGATGGCGAGCAGCGATGAGAGTGTCGCTATCGACGTGGACTCTGGTACTTCGAGGGCAAAGGCTGTAGATGGTAAGCACGCGAGCTAAAACAATGACATGCATAGTACTTACTATTGCCGGCAATGTTCTTGATGAAGATTTGCATGGTCGACTCGGGCTCTGCTGACGAGCAGCGCGAGGAGAGAGACGAAATGGAGGAGATGCTGTTAGAGCGCATCATGACCATGTTGCTGTGATGACGATGAGATGACTGGACGGGGTTGGAAATGCGAGAGAACACCGAGGGTATGATGGAAATGCAGTGTTGGCAGGTTGCAGGTGGCGATGAGGAGAGTACACAAGTGAGTAGGTCGAGTCGAAGGGCGAGTTGGACGAAGATGCGAGGATAGGAGGACGAGGACGAGGAGGCAACGCAACGGAGTGACGCGATCAGGCGCACAGGTCGGCGTTTAGTGAGATTGGCCCGAGGCTCCGACAGTGTCTCGCCTCCGAAAGCAACCTCCGCCCGGCTCTACTCTACTCCTATCTCAAATCACCTGTCTAAGCTAAATCTGTAAGCGTGACTCTTACCGACATAGAAACATTGGACTGCTGGAGCCGGCTACTTGGCGTGGACGCTCTCCTCTTTGAGCACTTTGGCCCTAATCTGAATCTCCAAGAACAGTTGCAGTCATGTCTATCATGGCTTGGAGAAGAGATGCGTCAAAGCTCAGCACATGCCCAGAGAGGCAATGCACAACACTCTGACAGCCACAGCGCGTCTAGCAACTAGTCACTTGCGAGATCGTCGTTCCCAATAATCTGCGACTTGGAGAGGTATTGAGCTTATCATCGCCATCGGTCTTTGACGGTACTGGAGGCTGGCCATCGTCTCGAAGCATTTTCGATCTGATTGTTTATTGTAACTTGCGTGTATAATCTTCAACCACCCGTGGACATCCGGTTCGTTGTTCTAGTTGCTGGAAATACTTGGTAGGGATGGCTGGTTGGTTTGGTCAACGGCTGGGTGTTATAGTCATTTCCTCTCCCTGTCACGACAGCACATAAGCGGGATTGGAGCCGTCATAACGCACAGTTCTCTTTAGATGCTTGACAGAGTTGACGATATTATGGTCGATGAATGTTATGTATTACCGAGTGAACTGTCTACACACAAAAATGCCGTTGTATATGGGTAGTACCATGACGGTGGTTGAGCTGCCTCGTAGGTCTTTGGCTCGAGACCCTGTGGTGTCATTACTCAACTCTATACACAGCCACCCGCCGGCTGAACGTCTGATGCCTTATCTTGCATGAGTCCGTGGCCCTCTCTGACTCTTCGACGTCTGCTTGTTTCTTTATCGTTCAACCGGTAGCATTGGCATCTTGGAACCCGTGTACGCCCGTAACGACGACATGCCAATATTCGATCAACATTCATCTAACATCGAGGCGTCTTTGCCATGGCGGCACTCGAATCATATAAAAAACCTAAAGTGGTGAGCCCAGTGTCTGCCCAGCGGTTACCCCCAAATTCAAGCAGGCTGCACGGCACTTGGACTTGGTCAAGAGGGAACACAAAGCTTTCTGCACACTTGCTTGCTCACATCTCAAGATTCTGCACGACTCAGCGACAAGCCTGCAATGCACGCTGAATCTTTGCAAGTATGATGCATTACCAAGCGTCATGCACATGTGTATATCCCATCCCAACTCCGCGTCCGCAGCAATTGCAAATGCTCAACCACCGGCTGCCAAGCCTCTCACAAACACTCAGCCCCCTCCAACTCCGTACTCCAGACCCACTTCTCTCTTCCCCAGATGGAGAATGATGTTCTTTGATATCTTTCTGTGGAGGGCTTGTCTCATAACGACGCACCGCCGGACTAGTCAATTCTCTGACAGCACTCCGCTAATCCGACTGAGGCATGCTCTACGCTCCTGTCGTGCTTGGATGCTTCCCTGTGCCTATCCACATTCCGATGAAAGCACACCATGAAGGCCAAGGCTTGACATTGCAGATAGGGTTGCTTTTCCAGCGTTTTTACCTGAGCGGTCTGTAACTTTTGTCCCCTGCTTGGCGGTCGTCGGATGTCTTTCATATGATAACGGAGCCTCTCGATCTTGGAGCGACTGGTTCTTCTTGATGCTTGTCGGCGGGATGGCTTTCTCTTGGCTGTTACATCGGAGGCCTTGGCCCGCATAAGAGATATGGACGATCACAATCGTCTTGCTGGCCCTGACGCGTCCTGATGTGCGAGCAAACGTGCCCTTGAAACTGGCAGTGCATGGGCGTGAGCTCCGGCAGGTCGTGAAGTGTATAAAGAAGGCCATGTCTCTCGAAGGATTTCGATACCATCCAGCACTTCACTTGACCATCTCGGATAGTCTTTGGTCGATAAGATCTGAGCAACCTTCTTTATCT
>Ga0058697_10000752_pt1 | contig 13063 bp, 9 predicted proteins | sample AgamicAsMae_FD_66619 | JGI IMG/M metagenome (GOLD analysis project Ga0058697, IMG submission 66619) | Agave microbial communities from Guanajuato, Mexico - As.Ma.e | ecosystem: Host-associated > Plants > Phyllosphere > Phylloplane/Leaf | place: Guanajuato, Mexico | collected 2012-06-04
GCTTGGCGGAGAGCCCCGCTATCGGCACTTGAACAACCACCACACGGTGAGACAAGAGAGCTCTCTTTGGCCAACACCTACCTCCAGGAAACCTCGAGGGTGCACACTCGCAATCTGATAATGCTGGACATGTCGTCTGTAGATATCGGCTCGCTTCAGTACCCAATGTCTGGCTATAACATGACAAATTCGTCGTCTTCGACGGTGAAAGTCAGACCTTGTCGCGTCGCAATAACACGAGGAGGTGTAGTTCAGATGTGACTGCTACAAAACGCGAAAACTATCGGTCGAGTATCGTCGTATTGCGATATGTCCATCATACTGCTGACCTCTTTCTGAGCGGCCAATTTTGATCAGTCATGCGTGACGAATCTGATGCGATAAGGCAGGCCGCCTTAAAGTCCTCTGGTTTCCCCAAGCTTGATCACGCGGCATGTTGCAAGTCATCGCATGTTTGTTCGGACTTCGTCTGTGTTTTCCTCCCTCAACGCTGAGTCGTGAAAAGTAACTTACGACCTTTTGAAACGTCAACACTCATGCACAGATTGCCTCTGAAACTTCTCTGTACCAATCGCAGCTCTTCCGAGAAAACCTTCTGGAATGTCTTGCAGAGGACAAAGGCTTCGAACCTTCAGCACCTGGCTCTATTGTCTCGAGTGGCAGCTCGTTTCCTGGGTGTCAATCAGCAAAGGATCGAGCACCGGACACACTGACGACATCGTTCAGCCTGGAGATGCCTCCATTCTGGTACGCTACCTCGAAGTCAGGTAGATGACGCTTCAGAACAAGGATCACTAGACATGCAGCTTGGCTGGAGACCCCAAACACGTTCAACATTAATGGTGAGTGCATCCACAGATCAGAGGTAAGGCTTCTAGTTTCGACGTGTCACAACCCTCTCCTCTTCGTTTTTTTTTCGTGATCCATACCAGCAGATCATGGCTTCCGACACATTGGAAGGGCAATGCCTGGTACTCTTTGCAGTTACCATGTTCTTTTGCGTCGTTTGCTTTGTGATGGTCACACTACGATGCTGTACAAGAATATGCATCAAAGGTTTCGGTTCAGATGACTGGCTTATGCTCATTGGCACAGTATTGCTCTCTGTTGATCACGATGCACCGATTTTCGCTAAAACATCATCAGGTCTTCGGCATCATGACATTCATCACAGTTCTGTGTGGATGTAAAGTCGGCTTGGGCCAACACGACTATGATCTCGGTGAAGGTGACTACTCGAAGATCAAGCGCGTACGAAACCTGGGAGTTGATATCTCAACACTGGCTGATATTTTGCTAGGCTCTCATGACGTTTCAGATACTCTACTGTGCCAGTCTCATCTTCATCAAGAGCAGCATTTGCGTGGCTCTCATACGACTCGTCATATCCAGGCGGCTGCTATACACGCTCTATGCAATCTTGGCTCTCAGCGCCAGCTACGGCTTCATCGCAATGATGACAGTTTTGTTACAGTGCAGACCACTCAAAGCAACGTGGGACCCGGCCGCCGGCACATGCTCTAATGGGAATATTATCATGAACATTTCGTGGTTCGTCACGGCTTGCTCGATCACAACCGACTCTGCTTGCGCCATCATGCCTTTTGTCATTCTGTGGAATCTTCAGATGAGGAAGAGGCTGAAGTTCACAATCGCCGCCATGTTGAGTCTTGGCTTCTTGTAAGTTGTCCTCCCTGGGTGGATGTTCAGAACTGACAGCTACGCAGAGCGAGTGCAGCAACCATTGTCCGGATCAAGTACATAGACTCGTACTCTGCGAGTCATGATCTTGCATGTTAGTGGCCAAACCAAACACCAGATGAGTTGCAGCTAACAATTCTTGTAGTCAAAGTCTCCAACGTCGTTCTATGGTCCGTCATCGAGACCGGTATCGCCATCATTGTCGGCTCCATTCCCTCCCTCAAGCCCTTGGTCAAATCCATATCCTTCTTCGGCTCCCACCACTCCCATTCGCCGAGAAAAGGTTCCAGACCCCTGAGCGACTTTCAGTCTTATGCGCTTCGATCGACTACGCCTTACAACCACAAGACGCATATCTCCTGTCCAAAGACCAAGGATCTAGATCTAGAAGATGGCGATAGTATGAGAGACTCCTTGATGAACGGTCCGGATATCATACATGTGCGTTCCGAAGTTCAAGTCGAAGAAGGGTCCAGGCCGAACACTGGGTACAAGAGTTTCAAGAGTTTCACCTTTTGAACAACGTAAAGTTCTCTCTTTCCGCCTGGCCGGATATTATAGGATAAGGCTATCGCAAAGCACGATACGATTCGGCTATGAAGATCGACCATGGAGATTTAGCGATTGAGCGCCCTCACTACACAAGGCTCGATTGCGTTGACAGTGGTGGAAACTCCCCTTATAATCTAATCACTTCAGGCGTCAGGCGTTACAACCAAACGCATATCAGTTCATCTTTGCAGAGCTCCATCTTCCAGCGAGACTGTTGCTCGCGCAACGACAACTGGGGACCATACGAGTGCGACGGTACTCGGGCACCACACCCTGAAGATCCAACCTCTCGAGAGTAATACATGTTTCCACCGTCGAGACGCACAAAGACCGACATAAAGAACAGAGGTTTTTCATGGTCCGACTAGAGATACGCCACACAAGCAGGTTTCGAGTATCTGATCACAAATCGGTTCCTCTGCCATACGCCTTGACGCCTGTATATTGCACGTCTGCACAAAGAAAGTTCAACAATTGACCATGACAGTGGGCATAGTCTGTTTTTACCAACGTCAATCAGCAGACCATTGCTCGGGTCAGCAAACTCTTCGGAACGTTTTCACACCAATTGCGTTGCGATTACTTGTTGGCAAATTGTTTGCGCAAACGCACGAAGGAGACCAGCAAACCCAGCGCCACCACAAAGTTCAGATCTACAAAATGTCCAAAGAGACAAAACATGCCTGACACCAAAATTTCCATCGCCGCGGCAGTCATCTCCTCCTATTATACAGCACTGAAGTTCTTGCGTTCACGCATCGTGTCTATGTGTTTTCAAGCCTGCTGCTACGAGCGCTACATCAGCTTTCTATACGCACTCGTACCCGATCAGCGTCTTTCGTATGTGCGTCGCGCATCCGTCGTCTTTCGGCTCCGAGTGGCTGCACCGTTGAAGGGCTGCCATTGGGTAGTGCTGAGTAGCCGGAGCCCTTAGCTGCGTCACTCGCCATGGCGATTGCGGTGGTGGCGGTGGTGTCGAGAAGACAGGGAAGATGGATAGGGGTTTTGTCAGCTGTCGCTGACATGTGATGATGTGTTTCGAGAGCACGTGCAACACAGAGGGTTGGAAGATTATACTGCGGAAGTGAAATGGTCTTTTGAAGTAGAACATGAATTTGAACTATTTAGGCAGTGGTGAAATGATCGAAGAGCTTATCAGGCTCATTTGAGAATGAAAGGTATGCTCGAGATAGTACACCATAGACCAAGGAATTTGATAAATTATATGATGATACTTTCTTCAAATGATAACTAGGCCAGAACAAGCAGCTAACGAGCGTGATAATCGATGAGCAATGAGCGTGGCAGACCAGCAAACACAAGACTAGCAATACCGAACAAAAAAAAGTCATAGGCAGCCCAGGAAAGACTGCGTCGACGCTCGCACAATAGAGCACACTCAAGCAGCATTAGGATCAATCCAGATACTGCCATACCCACCAATCTTACCATACCCACCCTGAGTATGAGTACCATCACTGCGGCCTCTAGTACTCAAACTCGCAATCTGCATCATCCAATCATTACACTCGCCCTCATTGATAGTCCAACCAGAGCGGACGTTATCATTTGTATAGTGAGCTGTGTTCCTCAGTCAACATCTAAACCCCTCGGCGGTCTTTTGCGAAGAGTGAAGAGCACTTACCGGCGAGGATACCGGGACCTCCACTGTGCAGAGTCAATCCGGAGATTTGGGCGTTGGTGGATTTTCCCCATGGGACTACTTGGCCGTTTTGGTCTGTAGTAATGCAGTGGTCAGATGGTTTCTTGTGATCGGGAAGTAGGGGGATGACTTACCTGAGCACCATTGGCTGACGCCTCGTTCAATCTCATCGAGCTTCATCCATTCGCCGCTGTAGAAGGGAGTGACTTCAATCAGATCGGCTCGTTTCTCGAGAAGGGCGCTGTCGGTAACGGTAATGGGTGCAGCGGTACACAGCGAAGCGGCAGCAATGATGAGAGAGAGATAGAAATGCATGATTCTTCTTAAGCTGTAGCTTTCTGGGGTCGTGAGTGTTGTACTTGTTGTGCTGGTATCGCTTGGATAGATTGAGTTGGTTGATGTTCGTCCTAGCTCAGTGGGATGATGAGAACTTTATATCTGTCTTTGCCGGTATCTTTCTTCCAAATCGAGCATACTTCTCTTGAGGACATATTCATAGCTGTCCACGCAATACAGAGGTTGGTATGAGCCACCACCAACAGTGACTGCACAAGCTGTATTCCACCAACCTGGTTATGCAGGTGATCATCAGGGCAACATCTCATGTACCATTTGCCAACGCCAGTCTGTGTAAAGTGACCAAAATAATTCGATGGCAGTGCAAAAGAATCTCAATCCCAAAAACAGAACAAGAGCTGCATGCAGCATGAGGCTTGAGGCATATGCATGCACGGCGGTATTCTTGGCAAGCCTTGTTTCACACCACCAAATCTCGAGACCCAAATTGTTGTCGAACCGTTCTACATCCTAGACAAATTCATGGCAAATGGCTTGCATGAAAGAGTGGACGCAGAGTGTTGGCCTTACCAGCCTGGTCGAGTTGTTCGGGTTTCGCCATGGATGGAAGCAATGCATGTTGGCAATATCTCCTTTGCGGAGGGCATAATCAGAGTCGGAGTTCAGATGCCCCATGATACTGTAGAGGTCCACTCTCCTCTTCCACCATATTCGTGCCATATCAATTATAAACCCACATAGGGTAAAGAGAATCCAGCCAGTCCCTGGAGTTGAACCCACGTCCACCAAAAGCCGAAAATCTTGGCAACAAAATTTCATCTTTCTCGGTCTCATTTCGCTGCGTACAACCTCAGCAACAAAAACTCGCAGAGAAGAAACAAAAGAAGAAGATTCCGACACGGGGAATTGAACCCCGGCCTCCTCGGACCTGGTTGTGTTGTAGTCAACACGGTTTGAGAGCGAGAAATCCTAGCCACTAGACCATATCGGATGTTGTTGATCGAGTCGAGCTTTTCTGTACATGTCCCGCGTATCTGTGCATCATCGGGTGCTGTAAGTTGAAATGATAAGTTGGAAGAGATGTAACGAAATCTCGTCAGGACCGATAGGCTGGGAAGCAGTATGAGGTTTTCGAGAAAAACACATGCAACCTAATACTTATATTGGATTATCCATGATCGGGCGAGATCCATGTTCATCACGTCCGTAGCATTGGTATCGTGGTTCTGTCGCAGAGACTCCATTCGAGCATAATTCCGGGTACTTCAGGATGGGTACACTAGAAGATTGGGCTCGGGAAACTCACGCTTTCCAGTGCTTCAAGACTAGGGTTTGCCAGAGTGTATAGAAACTGGCATATACGCCCGAGAGCAATATCTCACCATCGTCTGCTGGAGTGGTAGATTCATTTTCGTCAGGTCGAAGACTGTGGTCCCGGGTTAAAGCCTCGCCTTCGGCATCGTCTAGTCCTCCATCTGACCTCCAGTTGAGACAACACACACATTTAATCGAGAATGTGAATTGGCCAGGGAAGATGCGGGAAGGAAAATAATAGGGCCAGCCGGGTCGCGGCACGAAGTCCGTGCGGGCGTCGATCCGCGTACATCTTGGCAGGCTTCAAAATTTCGACCAATTTTCAACCACCTTCAAAAATCTGGTTTCTGGCATCAGAACAGATCGACAAAAAGAATGACAGCGATAGTATAGGAATAGCCGAAGGCGGGGCTCGAACCCGCGACCTTGAGGTTGTGATATACCGTAGACGATAAGAGCCACACGCTCTACCGATTGAGCTACCCCGGCAGGTCTGATGATCAAGTTGTGTGACACAACTGGCTGCTGACATGTTGGCGAGGTGGGTTGGACGGTATATCAACAGGCAGTTGTGCTATACACACTCCGACCATCAGGGAATCCGGGGCAATACAATCAGTAGAGGCCGCGGCGGAAGCATGGTCCAGTGCCTCCGCCGCAAAATCTTCGAGAAGACCAGTATAGGTGCCCGATAAGACCAGCGTAGATACGTCGACCTCCGAATCGTCTCTGACTGTCTTCTGTCCATGCAAACACAAGCCTTGGCCTGTCGTCGATGAGTGAAATGACTTTGCCGACTGCGAAATGCCAGGAGCACAAAGCGTCTCGGGTCATGCGAACGCAGCCAGCTCGGACCGACAGATCCACCTGCTTGTTGTCGTAGCTGTCGAATTGGAGTCGATCAAATCCATGGCCGAAGGTCAAGGACAGCGGCCGAGTGTGGTCAATCCAGAGATCGATCACGGAGGTGGCATGCCGACTCAAGATTGTTGCATGTGCATATCCGGATACTAAAACAGCTCGAATTGAGATGATGCATTGGAACTAGCATGCCTAGATATTCGAGAGACTTGGGGGTGTAGTTGGGGTTACAGCCACGATACAGGTTCGTCGTCCAGGAGAGCAGACGGTATTATCAAAGACAGATGTTTCTCATAGGCAATAGACCATTTGCCAGGAGTAGTGATTGGCAAGATCCCAGGAGTCCAGACCTGTCTGTCCACATTGTTCATGCTGTTTCCGCGAAGACCGGAACAGTGGCAGGTTGGAAGAGACTCATGGCATATAACTGGATGAACAAAGGAGCACAACAATAATAACAGGATAACAGAAGAATGGGAGGTGTGGTTGCAAGATGGACACGTAGACGCAAGGGTGATAGGCTCGGAGAAGGCGGCGGAGACGGGAGCATCAGCCACGGGAGGTGCCAAGACGGGGGTTCGAGGCGTCGTCATGCGGCTTAACACGCCAACAGCTATGCCCAGGTATCCAGCTTGCACTTTCCTCAGAAGACAACAAGCACCATGAGGACGAGGTTAACGACAGTGACAAGGCTAATATGCCTGGCCCTGTCATTGACAGCCGTCACGGCCAAAAAGGACGCGCCTGCCGTCGAGGAAACAGGCTTCAAGTCGCTACCCGCCAACATCTTCTACTTCGATGATAGCGACACCGTCCTGGTCACCGACATCAAGCCTGGCATTGTGTACCGCTCCACCGACGCTGGTGTTAAATGGAAAGCTATCAAGGATATCACCGAGGGTCAGATTGGTCAAGTCTTCCCTCACCCATACGACTCAAAGGCAGCCATCGCCATCGGACAAGAGAAGACGCACTGGATCACAAAAGATAGGGGTGACTCTTGGACCGAGTTCAAGACAGAGTACGAAGTCGCCAACGGACGCGCCTTGAGTTTCCACGCAGACGACCCGGACCGCATCATTATCAGCACTCTCGATTGCCATGGCTCCATCTGGGGCGACTGCACGCCCAAGGTAACGCCGCTGCCGCTGCCACTGCACAACAAGACAGCCAGACTGACATAGCTGCAGGCATACTACACCCTCAACGGCTTCAAAGACATTGATTTGCTTCAAGACAAGGCTGTTTCATGTCTCTGGGCCAAATCCACAGACCTCTTCACCACCGGCGACGACAAGCTTGACAAGAACCAGGTTCTCTGTGCTGTTGAAGGCAAATATTCGACATGGCAAAAGGATAATCGCCTCTTAATGTCCAACGATTTCTTCGAAAAGAACGAGGTTGAACCCACCATCTCTGGAGGTCGCACTGTTCCTGGCGTTGTCAACGTCGCTGCTGTCAAGGGCTATATCGCTGTTGCTGCAAAGTCCGAGGGTACAAGCGAGCTTGCCATGTATGTCACCGACGATACCAAGACATGGCACCGTGCAGAGTTTGGCAGCCACAAACTCGAGGAAAACGCATACACTCTGTTGGAGTCCACAAACTACAGCATTCAGGTCGATCTTATGACTTCCAGCATGTCCTCTCCGATGGGCGCTCTCTTCACCAGCAACTCCAACGGCACATACTTCACCAAGAACATCGAGCACACCAATCGCAACATGCAAGGTTACGTCGATTTCGAAAAGATCCAGAACATCCAGGGCATTGTTCTTGTCAACGTTGTCGACAACTGGGAAGAGGTGGAGAAGGATTTCATGGCCGACAAGAAGATCAAGTCACAAATCAGTTTCGACGATGGAAGAGTCTGGCATGGCATGAAGGTCGACAGGGATGACCTACACCTCCACTCCGTCACCGACCAGCGCAATATCGGACGCGTTTTCACCAGTCCTGCTCCTGGTATCGTCATGGGCGTTGGAAACACCGGCAAATATCTCAAGACATACGAAGAAGGCGACACTTTTGTCTCAGACGATGCTGGTCTTACATGGCGACTCGCCTTGGAAGGTCCTCACCTATACGAAATGGGCGATCAAGGTGCAATCCTTGTTGCAGTCGAAGACGCCGAAACGAGAAAGATTAGATGGAGCATTGACCACGGAAAAAAGTGGGAGTCGTTCGAACTGAAGGACAAGATCAGACCCGTCGTTCTCCTGACTGTCCCCGATTCTACAAGTCTCAAGTTCATCCTTGTAGCCTCAAAGGGCAGTGGTTCCAAGTTGGAGCATTTCACATATTCTCTTGACTTCAGCGAGCTTCATGAGGACAAGTGCAAGGACTCTGACTTCGAGAAGTGGGCTGCACGTGTCGACGAAGATGGCAAGGCAAGCTGCATCATGGGCCACAAACAATTCTTCCGCAGACGCAAGGCTGACGCTGACTGTTTCGTTGACATTGAGTTCAAGGATCCTCAGCCTGAATTCGAGGATTGCAAGTGTACTGACGCAGATTACGAATGCGACTACAACTTCCAGCGATCTGAAGACGGCAAGGAGTGTGTACCCGCTGGGCCTCTCAAGGCTCCTGAAGGCGCTTGCAAGGATGGCGATGAAGAGTACGAAGGCAGTTCTGGTTATCGCTTGATTCCTGGTAACACTTGCGACAAGAAGGACGGTGCTGTAAAAGACAAGCCTGTCAAGCGACCTTGCAAGGACACCACCAAGCAGCCAGCATCTGGAAAGATTTCTCACGAGCTCAACAAGTTCAAGGGTGCCAAGTTTGCCGAATACTATTACCTCGAGAGAGCCGCTTCTGCTTCTGGAGACGACGAGACGATCATCATGCGCACTGACAGACGCGAGGTGTACATCTCTCATGACGGTGGCAAGAAATGGGATCAAGCGCTTCCTGATGAAGAGATTGTCTCTGTTTACCCCCATCAGTACAACCAGGATACCGTCTACCTGATCACTCCTTCCAAGAAAGTGTACTACTCGGAGAATCGTGGAAAGAGCATTCATCATTTCAAAGCTCCAGAGGAACCCAATCAAGATCATGTACAGATCCTGAGCTTCCACCCAACTCAGAAAGACTGGCTCATCTGGACTGGAGGTCAAGATTGCAAGGGCTTTGGCACAGACTGTCACTCTGTCGCTCATGTATCCAAGAAGAATGGTGAGGACTGGTCTACTCTCCTGCGCTTCGTTCGCAAATGCCAGTTTGTCGCTAGAGAAGATCGCAACGGTAGCGACAGCATGGTCTTCTGCGAGCAGCACCAGGATGAAGACCCTGACAAGCCTCTGCAGCTAATCTCAAGTGACGACTTTTACGAGCACAAGAAGGTCCATTTCGACGATGTCATCAGTTTTGCTACCATGTCCGAATTCATGGTTGTCGCCCTCAGAGACAAAGAGGGCAAAGATCTGCGCGTGGACACTAGTATCGACGGCAGAACTTTTGCCAATGCTCAGTTCCCCAAGAACTTCAAGGTTCCTCATCAACAGGCATACACTGTTCTCGATAGCTCAACTCATGCCATCTTTTTGCACGTCACCGTCAACAACAGAGAAGGTCAGGAGTATGGCTCGATCGTCAAGTCCAACAGCAATGGTACTTCGTATGTCATGAGCATCGGAGCAGTCAACCGCAACACTCCTGGATATGTCGACTTCGAGAAGATGCAAGGACTTGAGGGTGTCGCAGTCGTCAATGTTGTTTCAAACGTTGGAGAAGTTGATGGTGGTGCTTCCAAGAAGCTCAAGACCATGATCACTCACAACGATGGCGCAGAATGGGGTCTTATCACTCCTCCTGAAAAGGACTCTGACAACAAGCCTATCGATTGCAGTGGCGACTTGGAGAAGTGTTCTCTCCATCTGCATGGCTACACTGAGCGCAAAGACCCTCGCGACACTTACTCTTCACCCTCGGCCGTTGGCTTGATGATGGCTGTAGGTAACGTCGGACCCAACCTCGGCCCCTACAAAGAGGGCAACACATTCATCACTCGTGATGGCGGTGTCCAATGGCACGAAGTCTTCAAAGGAACATTCATGTGGGAGTACGGCGATCAAGGATCAATCATCGTCATCGTCCAAGAAGGTACACCTGTTGACACCGTCTACTACACCACCAACGAGGGTAAAAAGTGGACTGCCTACCAGTTCAGCGAGACCAAGGTTCTCGTTGACGACATTTCTACTGTTCCTTCAGACACATCTCGCAACTTTATCCTCTGGGGCAAAGATGGAGGTTCCTCCGGAGGTCTTGTCACTATCAACCTCGACTTCTCTGGTCTTACGGACCGTCAATGCAAGCTCGACGAAGATAAGCCTGACGCAGAAGACAGTGACTACTACCTTTGGGAGCCCAAGCACCCTCTCTCGGATAACAACTGCCTCTTTGGTCACGTTGCTCAATACCATCGCAAGATTCCTGATAACGAGTGCTACAATGGCCCTGCTATCCAGCATCTCCACGACATTTCCCAGAATTGCTCCTGCACTCGTCAAGACTTCGAGTGTGACTACAACTTCGAACGCCAGAATGACGGATCTTGTGCTCTTGTTCCTGGCTTCCAACCTATGAGCGGACTCGAGTACTGCGCTGCCAACCCTGATCTAGACGAGTACTACGCACCAAGCGGATACCGTCGCATCCCTCTCACCACCTGTGTGGGCGGCAGAGAACTCGACAAGACCTCCGAACCCTACCCCTGTCCCAACCACGAAAAGCAATTCGAAAAGAAACACGGCATTAGCGGAGCAGGCCTCTTCTTCGCCATTGTGATCCCCATCCTCGCAGCCGCAGGAGTAGGATACTGGGTATACCGCAACTACGACGGACAATTTGGACGCATCCAACTCGGCGACACGGGAATGATGGGTAATGGCAATGGCGCCTTTGACTCTGAACAACCTTGGATCAAGTACCCTGTTGCTGCTGTGTCTGCACTTGTGGCAGTCCTTGCTGCTGTTCCTATGGTTGTGGGCGGACTTTTCCGTATGGCTAGTAGCAGATTTGGAAGTGGTGGGTCTGGAGGAGCGTACTCGAGACCGTATACCAGTCGTAGTAGCTTTTCGAGGGGGAGGGGCGATTACTCGCATGTTGATGCTGATGAAGGAGAGTTGCTTGGTGATGAGAGTGATGAGGAAGTGTAAGGGTGGCGCAGTGTTTGAAGGAGGAGTGGTTTTCTTTGAACATGTAGAGCTTTGAAAAAACAATGTAAAATAGGATTGTGTTGTTTTTTTGCGTAACCTCATTCTTTTCTTCATGAGTTCTTGATTATGACTTGAATTGCCCTATGTGAACGCAGAGTATCTCTTTTCTGCTTCTTTTGCATTCTTCTTGGTTTGTTAAAACATACTCATTTTGTCTCGTATGGTTCCTCTTTCTTCTGCTTTGTATCTCTTTCTGCTTTTGCTTTTGCGAGATTTGTATGCGTTCATCTCGATTCTGGTTACTACAACAAACACAATTATGTTTTACATTTCAATCACGAGGATAAGAAATTCATCAGTTGTAGTTAGTACTTGTTTGCTGCTATCATGGTAAGTGTACTAGCTCGCCCCCCCGTTAGGCTCACGTATCGAGTAGTGAGAATAGCAGTGGAGACAGCGGGTTTTAATCGTGGGGTTATATATTGCTTCGAGATGAATGAATTCGCTAGAAGCTGTGTTTTCTTGGTAAAGTCGATTTGTAGTATCGATGGAAATCAACTCGAGAGGTTGGGTGTGTATGATGTTGTTTTGCTGTCCGAAGTGAGAAATTGCAGATTTGTAGGATATGTAAGGGGGAGAGAAAAGGTATGTAGGTCGTTTTACCTACCTATCCCTTCCTTCGTATCTAGAGAAAAAAAGACCAAAAGTGATAGTGGTAAGAGATATAAAGTAAATCTAATTGTGCGTAATAAGAAAGGAATGCTTCGTTCTCTTAATGCAAGGAAAGCCAGCCTTGACGCGAGCGAGCAAAAAAGAAAAAGAGACAAATGTAGGCTAAGGGAAATCAAGAATGATATCAAGAAAGCAAAAGACACAGAGTGCATCAATGCTACACAAGCAAAACGCTCACTACATTGGGGTAGGAAAGCAAAACAGCACAGTGTTAGGGTTGGGAGAGCCCACAGTGTTGTGAAACAATGACATTCAAAACTTTTTGGCTCTTCTATGGAGCCAAAGCTATCGACTGTCTCAAAAATAGGCACTGACCAAATGCAGTATCGTCCGACAGTAATTAAAAGAGCCAGCCCACCCAATGCATGAGGTAAACGCTATCAGAACACTCCTGCCAGCAAGAAGAATATTAATGCCTTTTTGAGTCTAGCAACCGCTCCAGCAAAGTAGTATGAGAATTGCCTTCCCTCGAGGTGCAATCATAGCATGGTGAGAACAACAGAAGCGGAAAAAGAGAAACAACAGTAAAAAGGATAACAGGAAAAACATTCATCATTCTAGGCGAAAGCAATCCGGCAACTTTCACATAAGGTCTTCATCAGACCAAAGAGGGGTGAAATTGACCGACTCATCAGAGGAGCTCTCCGCATCAGAGACGTGAGAATGGGTGCATAGACAGCCGGTCCGACGGTGAATACGGCATTCCTACATGCGCGGGTTATTGAGCTTGCTCAGCATGTTGTTGTCGGCTTGACTCCTGCTACCATCAGAGTTGGCC
>Ga0058697_10000753_pt1 | contig 13052 bp, 14 predicted proteins | sample AgamicAsMae_FD_66619 | JGI IMG/M metagenome (GOLD analysis project Ga0058697, IMG submission 66619) | Agave microbial communities from Guanajuato, Mexico - As.Ma.e | ecosystem: Host-associated > Plants > Phyllosphere > Phylloplane/Leaf | place: Guanajuato, Mexico | collected 2012-06-04
AGGCGAGTCCAAAGCTCAGTCCACGTACTCTGGCAGAGCTCTGGCGGAATGGATGTGCATTCTCATGGAATGCCAGGGCTTCTTCGAGCGCAGAAAGGGCGAGGGGGTCCCTACCAACAAGCACGTCGAGACACCAACTTTGGGCGTCGAGGTCTTTGGCAAGGGAAGATGAAAGCAGTCAATTCACCTACTAGTACCACCTCCTCTGTATATTCTTCTCCTTGTTGTTTGTCCCTTTGAGTATAGTTTCATGCATCTGTTTGGATACGGGGTTTTCTGTTTTTTGGTTTTTGTGCATTGCATTTGCATTGGTCGTCTTAGGAGTTTCTTCATGGGCCTTTGAAAGGTCTGAGTGGGATCTATAAGGGTTTTGTGTCTATCATATATAAATTTGGTTCTAAACAAAAACTCTTCTTGATATCATGCATATGAACTTTACTCTACTCTGCTCTGCCCTACGAATGCGTTTGGCAAATTTCACGTATGGGGGAGAGATGACAGAGTTTCCATCTTATCTGGCATGATTCGATCACAAAGCGACAGACGACGTGTGTGTGTGTGTGTGTGTGGTGTGGAATGGAACGGAAAACGGTCATGGGCTAGATGTTATGGTATTGACATGGCAGGCTGTCCTATACGTAAAACGTTATACGTAAAGAAACTGACTCGGTTTCTTGAAGTCCAGGTTTTGCTCTGGTATAGGTTGCGCGTCGTGTGTCTACCTACATAGCATATTTCTGCGACTTTGGTGTTGATCACGAGGCTTGTTTTTGGTCATGTGAGATCATCAGAAGAAATCTTTGGCTCAAATGCTTTGTTTCATTTCGTTTAAAAGAAGGATAAGAGATATACAGAAGAACTGTCCTAAACATGATCTAAAGGCAGAGAAAATCTAGCAACTTTTGTTTTGTTGACTCGGTCTACTCGACACGCAAGACTCTAGGGCCCTTACGCTTGCTAGTCTTCTTTCTCTTGTTACCCTTCTCGAATGCCATGGCGCTCTGGTGATCTCTGTTGAGGTTGTCAAGATCCTTGACCTTGTAGATTCTAATGATCCAGTTCTCACTGGTGAAGGCTTCCTCCAGAGTAGAAAGCTCAGGGCCTTCAGCAGGGAGCTTTGAACCGCGGACGCGATCAGTGGCCTGGCCAGCAGGGAAGAGCGAGTTGTAGTTGTAGTACGACATCTTGTACATCAAGCTGTTCTTCATGGTCTCAGAGGCTTGATCGTCGATGCGGTACTCGCCGCGAGCGGTGAAGTAATCGCGCTCCTTGATCTCGTCGGGCCAAATGCCCTCGGCGATACGGACCATCCACAAGAACTTGTTGATATCGTCGCCGGAGTAGCCAATCAGACCACCGAAGACGACAAGGACGTAGTCGACTTCGTGTTGTCTCATGATGGGGTAGCTGACCTCCTCGCGGGAGCTCATGGCCTTGCCGACGGTGGCAATGTGGGTGTTGTTCCAAGTGTTGTTGTCGACAAGGGTAGGACGATCGGCCATACCTCCGATCTGGTAACCATAATCCCACCAGGACATGATCTTGGCGTTCTGCTCGGTGTTTTGGCGGAGCCAGTAGTAGGCCTCACGGTAGTCATCAATAATGTGCTGCGAGCCGTCGGCCATCTTTGAAGCCAGGACAACCGAAGGGGACGAGTAGGCGTTCGAGGTGACCCAGGTGCAGTGAAGAACAAAGAGCAGAAGGTAAGCGGTGATGGTACCAGTCATGGCAAACTTGGAGAAAGTTGAGTAGATACCAACAAGAGGCTTTTGGGTGGAGCGCAGAGCGTCGGGGATCAGAGCTGCAGCAGTCTTGGGGGCATCGGTGCTGCCGTTGGCCTGGGCAGGAGGAGTGACAGGTGTCTTGGTGACAAGGAAGGTGTCAAGGATCTGTGAAAGAGCGAGGGCTGCAGCAACACAGACGACAGGGGTCAGAGTGAGCATCAGACGGACCATGACACCAGCGAAGTAACTGGCTAGGACGGCGTAGATGACAACAAAGACCTGCTCGTCCTTGAGGTTGCGGAAGCACATGTAGACACCGGCAGGGAAAAGCCAGATCAACAAGTTAAGATCGAAGAAGAAGGCAGGCCATGCGGTAGGCTGGTGCTCGGAAACGGATGCAATGATGGGAATGTGAATCTTTGCGTATCCAGTGTCCCAGAGCGAGTAGAAACGACCACTCCAGGGTGCGACAACGCCGGAGAAGGTGAGGAGAACGAGGACTCCGAATGCTGCGAGGAAGACGACCAGAATAAAGGCGCGGAGCAGAGTCTGGAACTGCTTGCTGGGAAGAGTCTGGCGCACGAACTCGACGAAACCGACAAGCTGGAGGAGACCGAAGACACCTAGAAGAGAGTTAGGAGAGAGAGATGGATGCTAGAGCCTCTACGACATACCGAGAGCAGCCATGTGGTCGCTGTTACGAATGGGCAAGAAACCGACAAAGGGAATCTGCATGCTCGCAAGCGTGCCCAGCGAGTACCAGGTCGTGTAGCTGACGTACAGACGAGGGCTGTATCTGCCCATGCACAGCAGAACAAAGACGTGCAGAGGGAGCAAGTTGGTGATGAAGACGTAACCACCCCAGGCCGAGACCATGTATCCGTAGAAGAGGGCAGTAAAGGCACCCCACATGACGGAGCCCTCCTTGACACTCTTGATCCACAGGTAGAAGGTGAAGACGAGGAGGAAGATGGCAATGGCTTCGTTGTCGTAACTGCCAGCAACGGAACGCGAGATGTAACCGGGGGCAATGCCCATGAAGATGGCGGCAAGGAGACCAGCTGAGGGCGAGTCGGACATCTCAGAGGTCAGGAGGTAACTGGCAAAGGCAGTCAGGCCAGAGCAGGCGGGAGCCAGCATGACACAAATGTTGCGAATGTCGACAGGGAAGGTAAGAAGGCGGAGGAAGTGGTAGATGGCACCGCTGGTGACCATGAGACCAGGGTAGAGGGTACCACCAGTAACACGGCCGAGGGGGTGCCATGTGCGGTCGTCGAACCAGTCCCAGAAGCTCGAGAAGCCATTCTGCACCAGGTACTTTGTTGCGCGGAAGTTGAACCAGGGATCGACTATAGAAGATTGTTGTCAGTGACTGTCTAGGAAGTGTAGAGAGAATTGGCGTACATTCGTGAATGATGCTCTCGAAGCGGATGACGGAGAAGAGACGAGAGGCCACGGCGGTTGCAGCAATTGTGACCAGGATGATCAGCCGCAGCAGACCTCTGGTGTTGCGACCCGTCTCTCCCTTGAAGAAGGAGCTTCCCACGCTGGCAGCCATGTTTGCTGTCTAGATTGGGTGTGGTATTGGGTCGAAGCTGTTGCTCTGGCAGGCACAACTCACAAGCGGACACCTAAGCTTCCAGCACTCGACCATCCATGCATGCGCGTCAATGTCCCGAGACCCCGACCCCCGACCAGACCCCGGCAAAGTCCGTCTCAACTCCGCGTCATCCACCTCCTCCGCTTGAACACTCTATGCTGCAACTCATGCTTTCTCGAACGATATCAGGCATACATTGTGATCGTAAAGTCATAACTGCATTCATCCGTATGGTAAAGCATAAGAAGCCTCAAACATTCCATCAACCAAAATCGCTCGTTCCTCCACCAAACGCCGAGCTCTCATGTGAATACGCGAAGCTGCAATCTGACATGTCATCCCATCCTCCATCCGTGCTATTGTGTCGTCCAATGAACCCATCATGTCCTTCTTGTGTGGCCGGTAGCCCATATGGATACTTCAGCACCACGTTTGGGACCAGCGTGTTTGCAACTCTCATCGATCTCATCTCAGCCGCTTCACTGGGCATATCGTCCAGATAGCCTGGCATGTTGGTTTGCCATAGGGGAATTGCTGCTTGCGCTGTCTCGGCCTGTAGTCCGGTCTCGATGTACCGTGCTGTGCTTGATTGCCTTGGCTGCTCGTTGGTGCGTTGCTTTGCCTTACTTCTGTTCTGTGCTTGCGCGTGCTTAGCACGCGCCAGATGCTCCATCTCTGCTGGAGTGGGTGTCATCTCTGATCTGAACACCATCTTCAGTACCTTACAAAACTTCAAGTTTGGTAAATTCACCCACCTCGCGACAAGCTGGTCGATATCCATGGCTATGTGCTTGTGCATTCGACTAATGTGCGCTTTGAAATTGTCTTTCCGGGACCATATTTTCTCCCGCTTCGAACATGTTGGTAACACACACCTGTAATACGATTGAGGTCCGTGCTTTGGTTTGATCAGATGGATGTCCTTCTGGTGTCTCTCGAGATCGTTGGATGTTGCAAAGCCTTTCGTGTTGGTGCAATTCTTGATGCGGCACTTGAACGGTCGACTGTGTGTTGAAGAATGTTTTCTACGGAAAGTTAGTTTGCTCGTAACGAACACAGCAATACGCAATTCACGGTTCCTCACTTCTCTTCGGCCTTGTTCTTGAAAGTCTTGCCACACTGGAGGCATACTAAAGGCTGGCAGTTGAGTGACGCATACCCCGAGTCTGTCCCATCAACTTGGACATTCACGTGGCCAGATTGCTCGGCAATGATCGTTTGCGACAAAGTCGATGTGGTCGAGAAAATCATGGAACTGCTCATTCCAGTCCAGGGCTCCGCGAACTCACTTTCGGCCACGCGCCGCTGTACAAACTCCTCGTTGTACTGAAATGCTTGTCCGCCCTCATATCCATAGTCGGCGTGCGAAACTCCGCTTGGCTCGAACAGCCCGGCGTAGATGAAAGGATGCACGTGGATGTTGCTCAGGGGGTCTTCGGCCGGATCTCCTTCATCTGGAGAGATCATGTATGGCCTTTCGAACGATTCCTTTGATGTGTGTTAGCGCAACCCTCGTGCGACCGCTCACACAAAGCAGGCCGATCTACAGGAACAGCCGTGGATGGGTAGCGCAAGTATACAGAAACACTGAAAAGACACCACTTGCCATGAAACAATCGTTTGACTTGAAAAAGGAATCCATTTGTACGAGTCTACGTGCACACCTAAAGTGGAGGGCCGTTGGAGGGGGTCTTGTAGTCGAGCTTTCAAGGCGATGGGAGGGGCTGTGCGAAGAGGCGGTGTTGATTGTGTTCGGGGTGAATTGCTGCTTTTAACTCGTAGTGTTTGAGGGTTGCAGTGGGTTGTATTCGCATGCGGATTCATATAGAATCGGCAAGCACCTCAACAGAAGTACCAGTCCACGACCTGACCATGTTGCTGAAATTAGGTGCTGCGACGAGGACTTGGAAGAGGTCGGAGTGTTTCAAGGGTGGGGTTCGGGATCAAGTTTCCCTGGGTCATGAGGGTTGCATCCACACGAAAGATCGTGACATGGCAGTCAGGAACGAGTACCGATTGGCTGTCGAGTTAGGCTTGTTCAACACTCCAAGAATTTCGGGATAAGCAAGTGACTTGGAAAGACGCTGCAATCAACGTACAACTTTGTAGTATATAGCGTTCACGGACACGGTCGACATGAGGTCTTGAACCATGTCGGACGGAGCAGGCGCAAACAGAGCGTGCATGACAGTTATGCTGCCAGCTCGAAAGGGCCAAAAAGCATGACGAATGATGGGTAATCGCATGAAGCCTTGTTCTCGCTTGGCACAACTATTGGGTATCTCGACAACGCCAAAAGTTGCCTATTCTTTCTTCTCATCGACAAACTTGGTGTCCTTTGGCTTGTCCGCTATCGGGCGCTCTTTGCTCGCAAAGTCCCAGTTGTTCAAGTAGCCGCAGCCTGCTGACAGATAGGTCGCGAAGCTAAGCCAGCCGAGGTAGGGAGCGAGAGTCCATGCAGCAACCTCGTCAACCTGGCCCCAAATGTAGGCAAGGTATCCAGTGACGCCTGTCAGAGCGACAATATCGACGGTAGCGGCAATTGGGCGTTTCATGGAGAAGAAGAGGGGCATCCAGACTAGGTTGAGAACCAGCTGGATGGTGTAGAGGGTTGCGCCTTGCTGTGACGGAGTGAGTAGGGGCACATTGATCGGAAGGGCTTAGGGTACCTTTGCGAGAAGAACCTTCTTTGCATCAAACGAGTTCATGGCAGTCGACCAAGCGCGGAAAGCGGCGTAGCCCATGGCTCCGTACAACATGGTCCATACCGGGCCGAAGACCCATGGCGGAGGTCGAAGGGGAGGCTGACGCAGGGCGAGATAGGTCTTTTGGGTCTCTTTGGCTGTTGGAACAAGCGGTGATCAGTATCGAGTCTGACAGTAGTCTGCAGGGGCATGTGTCAACTCACGTCTGGTCGAGTAGCCAACAGCAGTTCCGAGGGCGATGGGCAGCAGCACGGAGACGGCCGGCTTTTCGAAGATGAATGAAGGCAGCGTCAAGTGGGGGATGTACGAAGTCATGGTGACGGTGGTGGTGCAGCAGAAGACAGACGAGGTTGGTCGCGGACGAGAAGAAGTCCTTGTTGCTTAGGTAGCTGAGTCTCGTGCGTTCGTCAATCGCATCGATCGGGCCAACAATCGCAACTCGCGACAACAGACACGCGAATCGAACCATGACGACGCCCCTTCCCCGGCCAAACCAAGAGTCGCGGAAGTTCTTCCCATCGGAGTGGGAAGCCGCTGTTAACAACCTACAGGTACCTCCTACTAAGCTACGATGTCTCTCATAGCTTTTCTCTCACGCTTGTATGATTCATCATAGGTAGTCTTTTGGTCTGCGCACATGACTACAGTCACGGGTGCTGCTGGAATATGAATGAATTGGCGAGATCTGATGGACTCGAGAGAGCATCCTGGCCCGAAGGGGAAACGCTTTGCTTCCCCAGACATTCTTGGAAAGATGCGACAGCGGCGTGCACGGGCCGAATATAGCGCGGAGTCGCGACGGGAGCTTCGACAGTAATAGCGACAGGACAGTCGCTCCTCGTCTTCTTCCATCTTGTCGTCGACAGCGTCCAATTCTTTGTTGATGCGTCGACGTCTCTCGGCTTTTGTCCTACTCTAGATTGTTCGTATCGTCTCTCTTCTGTTCGCGAGACTTTTAGCCAACCCTCCGACTCGTCTCGTCGTCGCGTCCTCTCAACCTCAACCTCCCTATCACCATGCACTCGCCGATCCGCTATATCGTTACTTTCCAGCTTCACTACCATATACCCTGATTCATTCACTCTTTTTGTTTCCCCGAGTCTTTCTTGTTTCGTTCTACCCTTCAACCTCTCCCGATCGAGCTCTAACCTGTCATGGTCGTGTTCAGTGCGCAAGAGTCGCTTTGTTAAGCCTCCGACAACCATTACTATGGACGCTCTCGACTCATACCCCTCAAAGTCGCCCAACGATCTCACCAAGGTCGATAGCTACGACCGCGAGTCTTACAATTCTCGCGAGAGGGATCCATACCGTGAACGACGCAGGTCGCCGAGTACGTTACCATCATTTCGCTTCTGTCCCCGATCCTTGACTCACAAACTCGTAACAGACTCCGATCGTCGTGTCCGTCAAGCTGGCCGTAACCGCTCTCGCTCTCCTACACAAATCGACCGCTACCAGCCCGATCGTTCGCGTGATGACTACTACCGTGGACGTGAAGACTATCCCCGCGACCGACGCCGCTCGTCTCCTCAAATCCAGCCAGGCGCTCCCAAGAACATTGATCGATACATTCCAGGCGACGATGCCGCCCTTCCGCGAGCTATCCCAGTGAATCAACTTAGGGACCCTCTGCTGGAAGCCTCGCAGGTCGGATTCAGCTATTTTGCCGAGTGGTGGAAAGCCGAGCAAGAGATCAAACAACAGCGTGAGCGTCAAAAGAATGGAGGTCGTCGTCCTGAGCCTATCAAGGAATCACGCGACGAACAACGATCAAAGATTCAGAATGCCTATGATCAATACAAGCTGAACTGGAACACAAGAATGGCCAAACTCTTCGTTCATGGCCACAAGTACGACACATGGTTCCGCGAACGCTATGTGCCCGAAGTTCGTGATCCCCTGCGCCAGAAGGTCCTCGACTTCAGACGCGATCTCTTCGCTAGGTGGGACTCGGACTTGACGGCTGGTACCTTTGACGAGTTCACCCTTGAGGGAATCTACAAAAGCGAGAGTAACGGGGCTGGAGGTATCGTCGAAAAGGAGGAAGGAGAGACCAGTGCTGCGGCTGAAGTTTTGGCTGTATCAGATCTCTTACCCTCCAAAGGCGGTGACGTACGAGACCCATTCGCTTTCCAACCAACGCTGCTCGTCAAGACCATCACCCCAGCTGTTTCGCGCGAGCGAATGGAGGAATTCTGCAAGGAGCATCTCGGTGAGGGCGAGGGTGGCTATAAGTGGCTGAGCCTGAGCGATCCGAACCCAGGAAAGAAGTTCCACCGCCTTGGTTGGATCATGCTCAACCCTGCATCCGAGGTACCTGAAGAGGACACCAAGCGCCGCGGAAGTCGTGACGATGACGACCAGGACACTGACGGAGGTGCCATGGATCAAGACAAGCCGAACCACACTCAAACCGTCTGCGAGAGAGCTTTGAATGAGATCAACAACAAGACGATACAAGACCCTGAAAAGGGCGACTTCACTGTCCATGTTGGTATTCATCATCCCCAAGACAACCCCAGAAAGAAGGCCTTATGGGACCTCTTTTCCGCTCCCGAGCGTGTCGAACGCGACCTGGACCTCGCTCTACGTTTGGTCAGAAAACTCGACTCAGAGATGGGCGATGACTACGACGGAGTTGGCAAGATTGAGCAACGCGTTGACGAGCTGGTTGGTAAGGGTTACTTGCAACCACCGATCCCAGCTCCCAAAGTCGTCAAGGACGAAGACCTCGATGATGGTGAAATGGAAGAGGGTGAAGAAGACGAAGGCGGTATTGATGAGGATGTCGATGATGAGGAACTTCTGATCAAGAAGAAGAAGCTCGATCTGCTCGTCGAGTACCTCCGTCGTGTCTACAACTTCTGCTTCTACTGTGTGTTCGAATGCGACTCGGTCCACGAGCTGCAGCGCAAGTGCGCAGGAGGTCATCTTCGCCGTCCTCGCGCAAGTCTTACTTCCGCAGCCAAAGAGACCGCTAGAGCTACCGCAAACGGAGATCCATTCCCGCTCAAGCGTCAAGAAAGCGGTCCCGGAGACAACGAAGACGGATCACCGATGGAGGAGAGAAAGTCTGCCCCTCGAGCCTACGGTAAGAACCAGCTTCAGAAGGCATACAACTGGGTCAAGACCTTTGAGGAGAAACTTCTCATGATACTTGAACCTTACAATGTTGATCTGAGGAAGCTCGGCGGCAAGCCAGTTGAAGAGGGTCTTGAGGAAGACATGAGCAAGTTCGTGAAACAGGAGGACGAGTTCAAGTTCAGATGCAAGATCCCAGAGTGTACAAAGCTCTTCAAGGGTGAGAACTTCTGGAAGAAGCATGTGGAAAAGAGACATCAGGACTGGCATGACAAACTCAAGGAAGACGTGAGTATCGCCGCCTCCGAACTGCGAATAACTATTGACCATGATGCAGATTGAGCTTGTCAACCGCTATGTCCTTGACCCAGCCAGACTTGCCCAGGGTCGCAACGATGCTAGCAGCAACGGCCACTTCCCTGTCAACAACAACATGCCGACGGGTACACCTCGCAACTTCAGCTTGAACAACATGCCATTCTTTAACAACGGAATGCCCATGCCGAATGCTGGTGGACCTCCCGGCTTCAATCCGTTTGTGCCTGGACAGTTCCCTCTCACAGTACCTGGCTGGAACATGCAAGGTGGTGACCGTGGCGCTGGACCGATGAGGACAGGCGGTATGCGCACCAACAATGCTCGAGCACCTGGTCCGTACGACCGGGGTGGCATGAGGGTTGAGCCGCGACGAAGCATCAGCGGCCGCCTGACCCCACCTCGCCGGGGTATGTTCATGGAAGGAGGAGAGCACACTGTCGGTCCTAGACAAGCAGTCGAAGGCCGCGCGTTGAAGAGTTACAACGACCTTGACGCAGCTGGCAGTGCTGGAGGAGCGGAAGAGCTCAATTACTAAAAAGGGGGCGTAACGTGCATAGCTGATCGATCTCACTCTTGAATGGAGAAATCCAAGATGATTATTTCTTCTCTTTTGACTATTGTCCATTATGTGATTTCGATGTCGTCAAGATTAGCTGTCAATCATGGTCTCAACATTTCCGGCGAGTGCTGGTGCCTTATGGGATGTGTGAGTCTAAGAGTGTTAAGTGTCGTCAAAAGCTTCATGTCGCGATTTATCCCCAACAACACCTATTTCTTGACACTAACTTCACATGGGGCATTCAAAACGAATATTAGTATGCTCTACGATGCTTATAGAACACAAGATCATCCTGTAGCTCTCTAATCGTCGCTTTCAGATGTCTTGACTGTTACAAATGGTATGACCCTGACCTTTGCCATAGCTTCCCTGCAACCTGTTCGGAAGATGGAGAACTGCCTAGTTGACCTGATACAGGGATGTCTGCGAGAATTTGGCTCGTCGATGAGTTCATGAGAGTCTGATTATAACTCTGTTTTGTCTAGAGTAGTCATAATCGTAATTTGGTTCGCGTCATGATAGTTGGAGCTTGGGGGATATGTTTTTGTTGAATCTTCATGACCGCTCTGGGAAGCAAGAAGAGATGAAGGTTTTGGGTAACCTTTTCTTTTTGTTTCATTGTCGCGCGTCTAATCAACATCGGGTATAGGCAAGCCCTGGTATAACTTCATCCTTCTGCCTAGCTTCTGCATGGCTTCCATTGCTTTTTCTTCGCGCAACTTGCGCGACTCGTCGTCAGTTACGAGGACGAAGTCGTAAGTGATGAGCTTGCCGCCTTCTTTTACACCGTATTCTTTTGCTTGTGAGGCGGAGACGGTGCCTAGATCGATGAGTAGAGATTCTTTGACACCGAAGACGGCGTCGGAGGTCTCGTATGGGTCGCCGCGGAGGTAGAGAGCACTGGGATTTTTGATTAGTTCTTGAAAGGTCTGCTGGCAAAGGGTAACTTGAGGAGGCATACGTGATCAGATTGTCGTATCCAGGCTTTTCAAACATAAAGTGCATGTGGCTAGGGCGGTATGGGTGACGCTTGAGCTTCTTGAGAAGTTGACCGACGGGACCGTCGTGAGGGATGGGGTACGGTACTGGCACGATGGCCTTGAACCAGAAGATACCGTCGTTGTCACTCTTCATGACAGCTCTGCCATCGGGACCGTCTCTTTCTGCGTATTGGACATCGTAGAAGCCTTTGCTGTCCGTCTCCCAGATATCGATCTTGACATTGTCGATTGGCTTGCCAGCGGTATCTTTGACGGTACACAGGACCAGGCAAGGCTCACCCTCGGGGTCGTGTGAGATGCTGCCGCCATTGCCTTCGAGTTGGGCCTCGTGTGTGTGGAAGGGACCTAGAACAGTACCCTCTGTACTCGACGCGGGCTTGGGGTGATCGATGCTGTCGACGAGGAGAGAGAGACCAATGACATCGGAAAGCAAGATGAACTCCTGGCGTACATCGCTGCTGATCTGGCCAACTTTTGTCAAGAACTGGATAGCTGCCATCCACTCGTTTGTGCTGAGACGGGTTTCGCGAGCAAAGTCATGGACGTGGGAGACGAGTCTCTCGAGCAGGTATTTCATGCGAGGGTCTTCGCATTGTGAGTTGATCATGTGTACATTCTCGGTGATATTGTCGATGGTCAGGTCTTTCAGCGGAGGGATGTTGACTTCTGACGGATCCATGATTGCTGTGTGATCAGGATGCAAAATTTCGGGGTAAAGAGAGGTGGAGGAGAGAGTAAGAGAAGAAGAGAAGGTGAGAGTAAGGAACAAGGCGGATACAAGAAAGATGGTGATTACCTATCCGTGTCCCCTCCAAAGCCCCGCCATCCCCACACCTTGAAGCTCGCCGGATGTTAGGCTCGGAAAAGCTTGAGTGAGGCCCGGAAAAGTCGTCGGAAGTTGGAGGAAACAGCTACAAGAACGACGACGACCACAGATACATTCAGTAGTGCCCGAACTGTACTTAGAAAGGCAGATGAAAGCGTAATGAGCGTTGCGGGCTTGAAGCTGTTGGCTCAGCGCATCGTAAGCGCGTGCACTCATTGTAGAGCGTCAGGAGCGTGCGACGAAGCTGCTTGGACGCGTCAACCGGACGGAAGAAGAGAAGGGGTTGACACAGGATTGAGCGGTTCCATCTGGATGATAGATTCGAGTGGAACTGCGACAGAGCGTGTATACTCTCTGCATATATTCAGGGTGTTCGTGAAAGTTGAAGATCGACCATGATGATTGACCATGCAGGTAGCTGTGGAGAAGGCGGTCTGTGCGTGTTGTGTAAACACACAGATCTTTCTGTCGCAGAGCAACTGATTTTGCCAGACTCAGAATCCATCTCGACACACAGTCACAATGACGAGCCCTTTATCACCGCTGAATCCTCAGCAACTCAACTCTCGCACACCAGCAACTGCCGTGCGTGGAGACAAGATGGCTGCCGACAGCATTTCTGCCACTCCTTGCAGAACATCAACGCCAACCAAACAAACACACGACGAGTCCATCATCAACTGGGACGACGAAGACGCTGGAAGCTCACCTTTTGTTCCTGATGCCGGCACTCGCCTCGCCTCTACAAACCTGGACCAGCTCCCCATCGATCCCGAAGTCGACGCCATCTTTGAAGACCCAGCAGATCATAACGAGACTCAGTTCTTCGAGACCAACAGCAACAAAGCCTCCACCTTCTCCATTTCTTCCATTGGCGAAAAGGAGAACACTGTCGCACAGGAAGACGACCTTCCCGAAGTCAACAACACGCACAGGACACCAGAAAAGGCTACCACACCAGAAGCCCCAAAAAAGTCCATGTCTCCCCTCAAGCCAAAGTCGACGGTCAAGAAGCGACGCAGCAGCACATTTGAAGAGGACTCCGCCGTCAAACCACCACCTTCAACTAGAAAGACTCTTCGCTTCAACTCTCCGCTCAAGGCTAGCTCACCATTCAAGCAGCTCGACTTGGCTGATGAGACACCTCGCCCGCAAAACCGCGGGCCTTCTTTCGACCACAATGATGAGAGCATTGACGACTCGATCATGATCAATGATGTTGACGAGACTGGCGT
>Ga0058697_10000755_pt1 | contig 13038 bp, 15 predicted proteins | sample AgamicAsMae_FD_66619 | JGI IMG/M metagenome (GOLD analysis project Ga0058697, IMG submission 66619) | Agave microbial communities from Guanajuato, Mexico - As.Ma.e | ecosystem: Host-associated > Plants > Phyllosphere > Phylloplane/Leaf | place: Guanajuato, Mexico | collected 2012-06-04
AGTAAGCGGGGACGCCGGTTGTAAAGACATGATGCTTGACTCTACGGAAATCGCTCCGTATACACAATTCATTCGAGACTCCAGTCGACCCCCTGTGTGCTGTTCATGCCACGGTGTCTCGTTGTCTACCCGCTCCTGAGGTTCATATTCTCTACACACACGACGGAAGCTAGTGATTGAATGGCATTGTTGAGACATAATTGACAGTGCATTACATTACTGAAGTATTCTGATTATATAGCCACTTGGGCACTGTGATTACACCACACTCGTGATGAGAACTTGGATAGCGTCAAGTTCGCCTAGTACGCACCCTCTCTCTTCGACCATCCAGTCATGGGACTCAAAGAGATAGGTCCGTATCCACTCTGAATGACGGGGCCAGCGACCAGACTCAAGTTTGAGATCTTGGCACCGCCTTCGTCCAGAGCCCACAGAGAGACAGCAAAGTAGTTGGGCCCGTGGTAGTTGAAGATACCTTCGGGAACAGGGAACACGTCCTGTGGGCCGATGTTCGAAACGTACTTGCCGAATTGGTAGCCATTGACAAAGATCTGACTGCGGTATGCAACAGTAGCTGAGCCGTTGCTGCTTGAGGTAGCGTTGGAGAATGAGATAGAGATGGGAATGTCATAGCCAGTTGGCATGTCAAGATCGAAGGTTGTGGAGTAGAAGGAGACACCAGGGGAGGTAACGCCAGCCATAGGTCCGAGGGTGCTGTTGGTCCAGCTGGATGTGGGTGCTCCAGGAAGATGGTAGCCTTGACGCTCGGCATAGAGACCTCCCTCGTTGAGAGGCCCTCTGGTGCGATCTTCGTAGTCCTCGCCGTGAAGATTGCCGGTAATCTTCCATGTCAAGGCAGAAGCATTGCGGCCGGCGAGAGAGTAGTTGAGGATACCGCGAGGTGTCTTCATCTCACTGGAACCTCCCTGGCCGTTCTCTTGAAGTCCCATGTGGTCAATGAGGACAGTCAGGACGTACGAGCTGCCCGAAGCGACGTTGGGCAAGCTGAAGGTTGAGTTGGCATTTGAGGCAGCGTCAATACCACGAGCGGAGCCGAGGAAAGTGCCGTTCAGCCAAGCAGACATGCCAAAGGCTGAGCCACCCTGAGTCTGCAGATAGATAGAGTTCTCACTGCCAGTGGCAGTGAAATGACCACGGAAGAGAAGGCTACCACCGTTGTAGCCATAGTCTTGTCCGTACAATGAAACAGGGGTGGTCAAGTTACGTTGAGTGTTGTTGCTGTATGTAAGATCGGCATTGGTCCAGAGGCTGTCATCGTATGAAGATGCGATCTCAGGCAGAGAGTCGATGACCTTCCATCCTACAGAAGAGAGATCAGGCAGAGAGAATGACGGTTCATCATAGGCAACAGAGCCTGTGACCACACCGGAGCAGCTGTCCTGAGCAAACTTGATGCTCTCGCCATTGAATGTAAGCTCGGTAAGCTTCGCAGGCGCACCACCAATGACTTCAATCTCTGTCGTAGCATTGATATCACCAGTGAGATGCAAAGAGTTGCCGCTGACTTCGACAGTGCGCAGGAGATAGCCAGCCTTGACTACAGCAGCAGAAGTTTCGAGGGTACCATTGGTGTAGTTACCGGAAACAGGACTCGAAGGCAGGTCCAGAACCCAGTAGTTGTAAGCATCGTTGCGATCCAGAATGTATACGAACAGCTCGCCAATCTTGACGACCCTTCTCTCAGAGCTACTCTTGAAGCCGATGATAGTTGTGCCCTTCTTCTTGACAATGTTAAGATCAGATCCTTCCAATACCTCACTGCTGCAAGACAGTGTAAGTGCCAACTCATGGTTCTCATTGGGACCAGAGTAGACGACCAAAATCTGCTTATCACCATAAGACTTCTGGGTGAAAATCTCGGCAGACGAATAGAGCAAGTTGGTGCCTGCAGCGTCATAATCAGTGACTGCGAACTTGGAATCACGCCCGTTCAGGACGAGCGAGCCGTTCAACTGGGGGATAGTGATGTTTCCTTGGCTAGTAGGTAGAGTCAACTTGAATTGAGTCGATTCGTATGAGTTGAACACCGCATGCCTGACGACGAAGAAGTTGGTCCTGTTTCCAAACAAAGCAGTGACAGCGATGTCGGGGTTGTCGGTGTAGCTTCCGTTGGCATGAGTGTTGTTTTGAGGAATTGCTGTCAAGTATGCTGGTGAAGCTTGCAGGAAGTTGGCCTCCAGCTTGGCTTCACTATACTTTTCACGAGAGACTGATCTATCTTCGGCAATAACGGCTGCGTAGTCGTACGAGGTATAGCCACCTAATCGTAAGTTAGTGTCTAGGATCAATCCTGAAGCCTGGGAGGATCTTACCTGGATGACCCAAATTGCCCCAATTTGTACCACCGTAGGTCATATAGATGTTGAAGATAGTCAATCCGTAGGAGAAGTCGTTCTTGTAGAAGACTCTTTGAAACTCGGAGTTGAGCAGGACTCCGCATTTTTCGAAAGTTGAGCCTCCCCAAGGGTCAAAGGAGCCTCCCTGAAACTCGAGGATTGAGTAAGGTGTCGAAGGGCTTTGTTCTGCATGCAGATTGCCGAAATACGTAGGCAGGCTATTGTTTGGCCAGGTGTTTGGATTTGCGCAATCAAAACCAAGAGCTACACAGAGTGTTAGTATCGGGACCATCTTCTATGCTCTGGGAGGGTGATTTTACGATAAGCATCATGCCCGTAGATATCAACTGCTCCAGGTCCAGTGCCTGGGGCGAAGTAGCCGTGAGGGTAAGCATCGTTGAGGATGGATGGTACAACGATGCCGGCATCCCTGAACTTCTTTTCGACGGCCGCCATGTATACCTATGGTACGTTAGCGAATTTTAAGCCAGAGAGAACGTAACAGCCTTGACTAGCTGCGATATCGAATAGAATCAGAGATAAAGGGGATGGTAAACCTACTTGATCGGGAAATTCGGGATCCGACGACACTGCCTGGGAATATTCGTTCTCAGGCTGATACAGAATGACTGGGCCTCCCTCGGTGATCTGAGCCTTTGCAATGATCTCGCCAATGGCACGGGAGTAGTTGTCGGTTGCATCGAGGAAACGAGGGTCCCTTGTGCGAGGAATACCTGGGTTTCTCGCGAGCCAGCCAGGGAAGCCACCGCCAGAAACTTCAGCATTGATGTAGGGTCCCGGTCTCTGTGTTCTAGTCAGTAAGGTTGTATGGATGCTGACTTCCCGTGGTCAAAGGTAAGGTGTATAGCTATAAAAAGGCACAGTGATGTCGAGAACTGGATCGTATCCATCGAAACACGGTGTTCCCTAGGCTCTCTTTGGATACATCTCTGATCTTGAGATCTCTGTGCCTTTCTATGGCGAGCGTCGCTCTATACCTTCGAAGGAGAGAGGAGTGAAGGATGCCAAGGGGTAAACTTCAGCACAAAAGGAAGTGATGCTTACAGCAATGAGATATATGCCTGCCTCTTGGGCAGCTTCAAAGAAAGGTTCCCAGGCAAAGATGCCTTCGGCAGTGAAGTCACCTTGCTTTCCTTCGACAAGAGCCCAATCGACATAAAAGGAAACAGCGTTGTAACCCAAAGCCTTGATCTTCTGGAAAACATCGAGCCACAAGCTAGGCACGGGCAATCTTTATCATGTCAGCATCTTTCATACACTCAAGAGCACATGAAGTCTCATACCTAAAAGGGTGGAACTCTCCAGAGTAGATCATAATTCTCTCACCACGAACGAAGAGAGAGTGCTCATCCCAGGTAACAAGATTCTGGAGGAGACCAACATCTCTCTTGTATGGCTTGATGAGTTCATTGAGATTGGGCTTCTTGAGGGCCAGAGCATCCGATGTAATGGCCAGTCCTGCCACCAAAGCAGCGGCCTTCATGAAAGTTTTACCAAGCACCATATTGGAATGTCTTGTTGGCTTGAGTACAAGACATGAATTGACCTGCGAAACACTCAAGCTTTATGGCCATGGCCTTCGATATGCATTCACCCGAGATAAACTTAATTCATGTCCTCCAAAGCGCAAACTTCCCCTCTTGTGAGACCATGTCCCGGACAAATCTGCAACTCGCAGCACTGCATAAGGAAATAGATCGGTGTGAAGTGAAGATGAGCAGGAACAGGATGGCAAACGTCATGCGGAGACCCCACTTCCGTCTTCCGATCGTGTTGATTCGGCTGAATTGTGACTCTCCAGGTACAGAAGTCTGTCACAGAGCGACCATCGAAATGCACAATGATCTCCTGGATATCAGCAGTGGCCACCGGGACTACCAATTCATGAGCTTTCTCTGGGGCCGTCTCTCAAACCTAAGCCATTGTGTATTATGACAAGTCCCAGTCTCGCTCCAAATCGCTAGCAGAAGTGAATGATCGGAAGAGATATGGTGACAAACTTAACCACAATGTAAAAGACGATCTACAAAACCACTCAATGTAACCCTATGTCGATAAATTTTCACACCACTCGGGCATACGAGCTTTAGCGATCGATGCGTGAGGGGTGCAGCTCGGTGTGCATCACCATCATCGCGGCGGAAAAGATGTTATGAGGTGCGGGGTGAGGCCGATGCCTGTTCTGTTGTTCACCAAATCGCTCATTTGACCAGGCTTCGATCTGATATGTGACTCCATTGGAGCATACTTGCTGCTGGTGCTTCTATTGAGCATTTGAGGTGTGGTATTGACTCGCAACAGCTTGTCGTTTTGGCGTTGAAAAAAACTGGAAAAGACCTATGCACGACTGTAGAAGTGGCTGGGATTTGATAAGTAGGTGGTTGGTAAAACAAAAACTAGGACAAGCTATCGGCGGCAAGGTAATCGACGAGGCTACAGAAAACATGTCCGCACACGTGTGGGCTCTTAATGGCCAACTGTTGCCAGGACAATTTATGATAAGGCGTCGAGTTGGTGCGGAAACAGGAATGCCATATAGGAAGCTAATGGCGTCAGCGAGGAAACTGATATTGTTCACCTCAGCAGCAAGATGCCCTAGGCAAGCGATTCATGAGCTAGCTGCTTAAACACAATAGGCATGCAGAGACTGGTAAGGAATAGGCATGATAGCGCAGTCGGTGATGGTTAGCGAGCAGAGGGAATTCACCCGTCAGAAGATTCGGCAAGCGCAGGCACAGCCCTCTGGCCGCTTACAAACCGTCGCCGGTCCAGGCCGATGGCAGGAAACGAAACGACTCCACGCTGACGCATTCACGGCAGCGAATGGCCGAGCGAACAGCATGCCAACTGCGATTCAGTCCAGCTACCGCAATCTCGCGTCCTGATCCAACACTATCCCTGACCCTGACCGGCTCTCCCAATTGCAACATCCAATACCACAACCACTGCACTTGCACTCAGAGAGCAGCTGAAGTCACCTCACGGCTCTAATCGTTATCGAATGGCGGCTTAGACCCCGGGAATACCCTCGTACCGCCACGCCGAAGCATAACCCTGGCCCTGTCCTCGCTCGTTCGCGCGTTCTGGCCCACTTGACAGCTGCTGCTACTTCTCCAGACTCAGACTCAGACTCCCCTGACTGTCTCCGCCCTCGACCGCAGTGCTCTTCTGCCTGCTGCGACGGTGACCGCTGCATCCCCGCCGTCGCATACCTACCCTCGGTTCTACCTCGCCCGTCCACGTCTCCATAGCCCGCCATGCCTGGTGACAGGCGCACCTTCTCGGGCGTGTCCATGTCGACCAACAAGTCGGTCAACGGCTCCAACTCGCAGGTCGGACAGAAGATCAAGAACTTTTTCCGCATCACCTCATCCTCGACCAAGGATGAGCCGATTGGCCCAGGAAAGACGAGTTCAGAGGGCCCCTCGACCCCGCGCTCTGAGCACAAACTCCGCAACAGTCGCTTTATGCCACACATCGGTCGAAATAGAAGTCAGACCGTCGCCAGCGAAGGCAATGCCCTCGATGAAATGAGCCTGACCGCAAACGCCAATCCCTACTTTGCACACCAGGGTCCGCCAGCTCTCCGCCATCACAACGCCGACAGCGTACCTCCAAGTCCCCCAGACACGCCCATCAAGAAAGGTCAAGAGGCCGAAGACGAAGCTGCTGCTGTTGCTGGCAAGGAAGAGCTGGCACGGAAACTGCGTCGCGTCGCTAGTGCTCCAAATGCTCAGGGCTTGTTCTCAAAGACCACCTCCAACGAAAGCCGGCCACAAACCTCCGACCTGATGACAAAGGCCTCTCCACTCGCTCAACAACATTCAAACATCTCGGTGCAGTCAATGGTCGAGACAGTTCCCATGAGCAGCTCGCCCGATTTGCTACCCGTACCAGGCATTCCCAGCCCTGGCAAGATCAGAAGTGCAGCCGCATTCCGTAGGACTTATAGCAGTAACAGCATCAAAGTACGCGATGTCGAAGTCGGTCCCGGAAGCTTCGACAAGATCAAGCTGATCGGCAAGGGCGATGTCGGTAAGGTGTACTTGGTGCGCGAGAAAAAGAGCTCAAGATTGTACGCCATGAAGGGTAAGCACACATACAACCCTCAACCTATGACCACACACTGACAATCTGCAGTGCTCAGCAAGAAGGAGATGATTAAGCGTAACAAGATCAAGCGCGCGCTAGCCGAGCAGGAGATCCTAGCCACCAGCAACCACCCATTCATCGTCACTCTCTATCATTCTTTCCAGTCAGAAGACCATCTATATCTCTGCATGGAATACTGCAGTGGAGGCGAGTTCTTCCGAGCTCTCCAGACTCGTCCAAACAAATGTGTCGACGAAGACGCCGCTCGCTTCTATGCCGCAGAGGTTACGGCAGCTCTGGAATACCTGCATCTCATGGGCTTCATCTACAGAGATCTGAAGCCTGAGAGTGAGTTATACGATCATGTCACATCCACGCGCAGTCATGCTGATGTACAATTCTAGACATTCTTCTTCACCAGTCAGGTCACATCATGCTTTCAGACTTTGATCTTTCAAAGCAGTCCGACCCTGGCGGTGTCCCTACCATGATCATGTCTGGCCGTAATGGTGTCTCGAACAATCCCGCTAACATGCCCGCCATCGACACCAAGTCGTGTATCAACAACTTCCGCACCAACTCGTTCGTGGGAACAGAAGAATACATTGCACCGGAGGTCATCAAGGGCTGTGGTCATACAAGTGCAGTCGATTGGTGGACATTGGGCATCCTCATCTACGAAATGCTTTACGGCACAACGCCGTTCAAGGGTAAGAACAGAAACGCGACTTTCGCAAACATCTTGAGAGATGAGGTGCCCTTCCCCGACGGGAGCGGCTATCCCAGTGTCAGCAAGTAAGTCGCTCAACACATGCAAGCGCAGCTTTAGATCGCTAACAGCTATTAGCAACTGCAAAGGCTTGATCCGTAAGCTTCTCATCAAGGATGAACTTCGCCGACTGGGCTCTCGCGCTGGCGCGTCAGATGTCAAGGGCCATGCATTCTTCCGTCAAACACAGTGGGCGCTATTACGACACTCAAAGCCTCCGATCATACCCAACCAGGGCCGCGGTGTCGACACTGTGAATTTCAGAAATGTCAAGGAAAGTCATAGTGTCGATCTTGGTGGCTCCAAGGTAAACAAGGGCTTCGGTGTAAACGCAAGCAAGATGAAGGGTGTTCCTCTGGACAGCAACCTGGCCACGCCTGGTGGTGAGATTGCAGATCCATTTGAGGAGTTCAACTCTGTCACTCTGCATCACGATGGAGACGACCAACATCAAGACCACCAATACCACGAGGCGCAAAGATAGGACGCTGCTCCTCCGTACTCGGGAGGTGTCACGCTATGCTGATGATAAACGTCGTTACAAAAAAGCAAATCTCATGCCGAAGCATGGCAGACAGCTTGTATATCTATGCCATTGTTCTTTTAACGCATGCAATCCGGTGGGAGTTTCTAGGGTGGCGTTACTATTCTTTCTTGGCCCATAAGGCTCGACACGGGGAAAGCGAATGTTCTGCCTGTCTTTTCTCTCTGGCAATGGTGGTCTTCAAATCCTAGCGCTTGACGAATGATACATTCAAACTTCTCCTCTGAATCTATATTCCAATGTTCGAAGTGTCGGAATCGTACCCCATATTCCGTAAACCGGTTTTCTCGACGCCAATGACGTGTTCGGTCAAAACATACGCAATACTGTGTTGACCAGACGGAGAATGTGAGTTGTGTGCAAAGTGATATGTACTTCTCGAGGAGAGACGCTCGAATTCGAATTTCGAGCAACACGGCACCACACTCGAATCTAGGTTACTCTCGACAATAGATATGGATGCAGAATGTCATACTTGAAGCGCCCCAGGAGTTTCAGAACGTCGTCAAAAGGTTTGTGGCCTCTATCGTGATTTATGTCTCTGCATCGGTGGTATGAAGGAGCACCCTGTCGATATTAGGCCTTGGCGTCTACAAACCCAAAACACTGTGATGGTCCTTTGTTTCTTCAACGCAATAACAACACGAACACTATCCTCTCACTCTTCCAAAAAACGATCGCAAAATCACCATACTGGAGAAATCAGCGAATTAAACACTCATATCACCAACGAAAGTCAACCCACCACAAACCACAATGTCAGGTGTGGACAGCAGCCCAGGAGCCACGGGGGAGGAGTCCCTATCACCACTGGAGCAAGAAGTCCTAGATGAATACGTACGACTAGCAGGAAACCTCGGAGATGTAAGTTCTGAATTCTCTTCCGACATCAAAGATGCCATCTAGCCGTCATCCATCATCCAGCACACTCAGCGCAAATCTTACAATTACCCCTTGACGATATCTCGACAACATAGTGAAGACAACAGCAACTGACAAGAACGATAGCTTTCTGCACTCCTTAATGATCTTGCTTCACGTCCCAGTGCAGAAATCTTGGATGCCTTGAGGGGACTGGAGAGAAAGACATCCACGGTGTTTACACTGCTCAAAGCTAGTGTTTACTCTATTGTTTTGCAGCAGGAGATTAGAGATGACGAGGCTGTCTGAGCTATACCCTTCCATCACAATGAATCTGCTCGGAGCGTACGGGGAGTCACAGGAGAGCTTTCGATTTTGATCTGGAAATTTTCGCGTTGAAGCAGGAGTTTTGCATAGCAGGAGTTTGGGAAGGCTGGTTTGGTGGATCTGGCTATGACCTGATACCATTTGGGTTCATTGCATGAGCTGAGAAATAGAGACTCGCTCTGAATTTCGTTTTGCCTTTGGCAAGAGCCACTGGCAAGGTTCTTGTACAACTATATTCGAGCAACAAGGTATCGCGTTTCATCTCTTCGCATGATCGAAAGGCTGTGTGTAGAGGACTTCTCATACAGAGGCTAGGCATTGATTGAACGTGAGTACAGAAAGGTAGAATCGTTCGAGACTCGGCCAGTCTTCTGCAACCTGCCAGCCTGACCGAGGAGGTAGAACTCAGCGCCTCAAGCAGTGAGAACAGATGTTGAATATAAAATGCCGATTCGGGGTATGTTTTACCGATCGATCTAGACACACAGTCACAATCTAGCGGCTCCCTGCCGTGGGAGTTACACGGGTACGTACCCCATTTACACGGCATACCAAGCCTAACTGCAAGCCGTTCATGTGGTTGTGGTTCGGCAGGATGCAGCACAATGACCTCGTACGTGTCCTACAGTATTTTCTCCTGAACGAACCACAAGGCGATCCAGACAACCAAAGAAGGCGGCTGCTGCTGGACGATGCATCGATTGCTTCCTATCGACGATTGAACCAGGCGGTTGTCAGAGTAGCTTGTCCGCGGCCCTGGGTGGGCACAACCCCACGACTGTCTCCCTCGTTCATGGAGAAGTACTTCGAGGGCTCAGTTTCAACGACCCATGTACATGCAAGAGTGAGAACTAGCCTATAAGACTCTGCCTATGAGGTTGCCTGAGGAGTCAGGACCCAGCAGTGCAGTCGGTCTCTCCATCCATCGATGTTGTTCGTCATTGGGTTCTGCGAAGATCATCGAGGATGAGACATAACCTGAGTCAAACTGACGGAGCAGCGAGAAGTACGCCATGGCCCATGAGCTGGAGGTGTGAACGCCATCCCGCATGTTCGCTCCTTCTCGCTCGGATTGTGCCATGATCCGACATGTGGGGACGCGGAGCACGCGAGCTGGCCTGACTTTTGTCAAGGGTTTCTGCCTGAGCGCCCAAGGATTTGAAGAATGAGACAGAAGCAAACAAGCCCACCTCCCTGCAAGTTGCAACACATCACGATCTTCTCGATGTTAAAGTTCGATTGAAACGTACTCTCGTTAACCGCAATCTATGCTGCTGCAACATGACGGAAGTAGGAATGGAAAAAACGGCAAGGCGTACCAGTTGTTTGCTGGCATGCTCTCATCTAGGCTCTGGTTCGATAAGAAGATAGGATCGGCGCTGCCGGCGCATCACAAATCCCAAAAATTGAGACCCTGGGGCCAGCCAGCCCACGCCGCGACACCATCCCGCATTCTTTTCTGAATCGATTGCACAAGCATGGTAACCTGAAAACTGCCACTTCTCGCACAAGAACATCCACAGTTGTGAAATTTGGCCTCTCAGACGACAAGAGACCAAGGGTGACTCGACTGGAAGCATTGCACAGTGCAATCCAGCCACGGGCCCGCCAAGTTGTTCGCGCCATAGTGGCCGCGAAAGTTTCCCCGCAGTTGGCCATTGGGCGCTTGGACGATCCTCCTGCCCCGAATCAATCACATGTGTGGTAGTGCCGCTGTCTTAAAAGTATTACTTGCAGGTCCTCAACCATTTTGCACCTCTCCATCGATACATATGTCCAGTGCAATCGATTGACATAGCTCCTCGTGTTTTTCTCAGCGCCTCTGAATCGTTCTTCCATCAATTCTTAGCATCTCCGCTGCGCAAATCGTCTTATCTCCACCTTCTTATCAGTCTCAAGTAAACAAAGGCGATCACACCAGAGCGCTGCTCAAGACGTCAGATCCCAAACCGCAGCATCTCCTGACCTCCAACGACATCTGGTGATCGGTCACCGACATCTCAAGCACAAGTCAAGCGTGGGCTGCCCTTCCATTGACCGGCGCTGAAGCTCAATCCAACGCTCTTATGGCTACAGTCTGTGCAAGACCAGCGATAGTGACTTCGCGAACCTCCACTTCGCAGCAGAACATCAACACATCCGTTCGAGGAAAGCCCACGACTGTACCGAACAAGCACCTACCTGATACATGTTCCCCTGGCCCTACCCCGACCAAGCTGCAACAGCAACAGCAGCAGCTCGAAACTCCTCCGGGGTCGCCCGAAGCGCCTGCCAATCAACAAGTAATCGACGTACCTTCTCTGCTGGTCGAAACCGACAAATTCCACAAAGTCAGCGATAGCCCGCCTGTCTATGCATTGACTGCGCAAGAGTTGTACAATGCACTGGAGCACACTGCCTCGCGCCCCTTACCAGACACCAAGACCGTCTTCCCCTGGCTCCATGGATTACACCCCGACAACAACATCCAGCTAACCTACTTTGCGGCGCGCAACAAGAAGCTCCGCCGCGCCCCTCGCACCCTGCGTGGCATAACCGTCGTCAAGGCAGGAGGTGATCTCAGTCACTCCAAGATCAGAGGTGCCATTGCGCCAGACGAGCTGCTGCTCGCGACCAAAACCGGCGAGCAGATCTCAACCTTCCTAGACGTCGATCCACGAGATGGCTTCTCCATCCGCAATTTCCAGATTCAGGCTGTCAAGATGGCTACCATGAGTGACATCGTCATCTATGCCGACGACAAGACTCCGCAGGCTGTTCTCGAGAAGTTGGCGTCTGTCATTGCCAGAGCTCAGAAAGTCTGGAAAGAGAAGGACCGAGACAATGACATTGACGTGCCACATTACCACACGTTCGTGGTTAAGGGTAGGAGCGATCAAACTCTAGAATCGTGAACCATCTCTAATGCTTTCTAGATTCGTTCGCAAAATTGCAAGCAGAACACCCAGGAATTGTAGCCATCGATGACAGTGGAAACACGACCGGTGCAGTCATGGACTTCTGTAGGTTACTCTTCTTTTTCGAGCATTGAGCGATGCAGCTGACTTGTGCAAAGTCTTTTCGGAGAGATACGAGATGCACACCATGTCCTCAGCGACTGAGATAGCTAACAATGTGTGGCTGGGGCCGACACCTGATGCTTCTCTGACAGTGCCTTCGGATCCAGATGCAGCACTACCGTCCGCAGCACAAGCCTATGATCTGTTTGTAGAAGCGACTGATCCAGCCCAACTACCGGACAGGAAAGCATTTCAGTTGATGGAGACTCTGCTAGACAACCCGAGCGTGTCTAACAATGCGATTCCTCAACTTGAGTTTCCAGGTTCCGGCTCGATCATGCCACCGACATGGTCTCAGGCCGAGGTCGATGCTCTGATGGACACCGTGGCGTGGCTATACAAGCAAGCGAACCCCGAGTATGAAGATATGATGCACCGCAAGGACAGTCAGCAGATGACGCCGCCCAAATACAGAGACGCTGATGGAGACATGGGCATGATCGATCTCGATCTCGGTGCTGGTCGCGATGGCAGAAAAGTCCTTATCCACTGCACAGACGGATATACTGAGACATCCTTGTTGGCACTTGCATACTACATGTACGCAAACTGCGTGACAGTAGACAGGGCCTACGTCGAGCTCCACACCAAGCACGACCGCAATCTCTTCTCATATCCGACTGATGTCGCTCTTCTGAGTTCGATTCAACCCAGGATATTGCAAGCATCTCCAAACTCGACCAATTCGATGGCAGCGCTTTGTCAGCCCACCCCTCGATGGCTCAGTAAGATGGATGGTTCATTCCCTTCCAGGATAATGAACTACATGTATCTCGGAAATCTCGGCCATGCGAACAACCCAGACTTGCTACGCGAACTCAACATCGGGCAGATCCTCAGTGTTGGCGAGACAATCAGCTGGGGCAGTGATGAAACCAAGAGATGGAAGGCAGAAGCTCGCACCAAGGACAGCATTCTATACGTCGACGGTGTCCAGGACAATGGCGTAGACCCACTTACATCGTCCTTCTCCAGATGCTTAGAGTTTATTCGTAAGTTTTCGAG
>Ga0058697_10000759_pt1 | contig 13000 bp, 13 predicted proteins | sample AgamicAsMae_FD_66619 | JGI IMG/M metagenome (GOLD analysis project Ga0058697, IMG submission 66619) | Agave microbial communities from Guanajuato, Mexico - As.Ma.e | ecosystem: Host-associated > Plants > Phyllosphere > Phylloplane/Leaf | place: Guanajuato, Mexico | collected 2012-06-04
CCGCCGCCTCGAGCCGGCTGCGCTCCTTCCGGAGGCGGGCGATCCGCACCGCCGCGGCCATCTGGCCGACGAGGCCCTCGACGAGCTCGAGCTCCTCGGCGGTGTACTCCGCGCGGTCGCTCATCAGCTGTACAACGCCGACGACGGCGCCCTCGTGCTTGACCGGGACCATCATTGCCGCGCGGGTCTTCGTCGTCCCGCTCTCGGGGATCCTGCGCATCGTCCCCTCGCGGTCGACGTCGTAGTACACACCGGGCTCGTGCTGCACGACGTCGCGCACGTCGTTGAAGAGCAGCGCCTCGCCGCTGACGATGACGCGGCTTTGCATCCCATGGCCTTCGCGGTTGAGCGGCAGCGGCGGCAGGCGCGACGCGTCGAGCTGCTCGCCGTCCGACCACGCGTAGTCGCAGCGGATCAGGCCGTCGCTGTCCTCGTACGACGAGACGATGACGCCGTCGTGCTCGACCACGTCGGCGAGCAGCTCGCGGAAGCGGGTGTACACGCGCTCGGGCTCGAGCGTCTCGCTGAGTTGGCGCGCCGCGTCGAGCAGCAGGCGGGCCTTCTCGGCCTCGCGGACGAGCTCTGCGTACGGGCGACGAGCGGTCACTGGGGCACGTCGAATCATGCACCGGACGGCGCCGTCCGTTCAGCACGAGCTCAGGATTCGAGCAGCGTGCTCCAGCGCTCCTCGAGCCGCCGGACCTTCCAGAGCAGCACGGACGCGGCCCAGGTGACGACGAAGAGGCCGACCACGCCGTAGCCGAGCTCGCCGAAGTCGAGGCCGCTCAGGAAGCCGAGCACCTGGAGGAGCTCGACGGTCCCGATCGCGAGCGCGACCGCCACCGAGAGGCTCGTGACGGTGATGTTGTAGTAGACCCGGCGCACGGGGTTCGAGAACGCCCAGCCGTAGGCCTGGCTCATGAAGGCGCCGTCGGCCGTGTCCATCAGGCACATGCCCGCGGCGAAGAGGAGCGGCAGTGAGATCACGGCGAGGAAGGGCACGTGGTGCGTTGCGACGCCGGCCGCGAGCGCGAGCAGGCCCACCTCGGTGGCCGTGTCGAAGCCGAGCCCGAACAGGACGCCGAGCGGGTACATCTGCCAGCTCGCGCGGATCCGCGAGGCGAAGCGCCCCACGAAGAAGCGGTTCATGAAGCCGCGGTCGAGGAGGCGCTCCTCGAGCCGCTCGCGGTCGTACGAGCCGCGCCGCATGTCGCGGAAGACGCGCAGGATGTCGAGCAGGACGAGCAGGTTCAGCACGCCGATGATCCACAGGAACGTCCCGGAGATCCCGGCGCCGACGTAGCTCCCGTACTCGTGGAAGCCGGGCAGGCTCGAGTTCACGCTCTTCGCGGCGATGGCGAGGCCGGCCGCGAGCGAGAAGACGATCGTCGAGTGGCCGAGGCTGAAGAAGAAGCCGACGCCGAGCGAGCGCTTGCCGTCGGCGAGGAACTTCCGCGTCGTGTTGTCGATCGCCGCGATGTGGTCGGCATCGAATGCGTGGCGGAGGCCGAAGGTGTAGGCGAGCGTACCGAGCCCGGCGAGCGCGGGGTTGTGGCGCGAGTAGTAGAGGAAGAACCCCCAGCCGAGGACGTGGAGAAGGACGATGCCGCCGCCGAACCCCGCGAGGCGGTGCCACTCCGCGCGGGTCAGTCCGTGAAACCAGCGCCTCCAGGCCATCGGCGCTCGTTCGCCCGGGACCGCGATTCGGTTCAGGGCAACGAAGGGACGTCCGGGCACTATCCCGCGACGGCGTTACCTGCTGGTAGGTAATAGTTCTCTAGGTAACTTGCAATGAAGGAACTCGTTACCTACAATTACGTAAGACCTTGAGACGTAAAGCCCCGATCGCGCCCCCAAACCCCTTCAACTTCGGCTCGCTCGCCCTCGACGAGGCATTCACCAACCGGGAAGACGAGCTCGCAGAGATCCTTTCTTCCATGCGGAGCGGCCAAGACCTCCTCGTCTACGCGCCGCGGCGGTATGGGAAATCGTCTCTTGTACTACGTGCAGCCCATGAAGCCGTGGCCGAGGGCATCCTCGTCGGGTACTGCGACCTCCTGAGGATAACGACGAAAGAAAAGCTGGCTGCTGCGCTCGCTAAGACCATCTACGCGGACATCGACACCCAGACGCTGGAGCGCGCGGCAGACCTCTTCCGAGGCCTGCGCATCAGACCGACGATGGAGCTGGATCCCGAATCCGGCACCTTCTCCTTCAGCTTCCGCGCATCGAGGCGTAAGACCGACATCGACGACACGATCGAGTCGCTTCTGGAGCTGCTCGGCAAGCTTGCCGCCGACCGACAGCGCCGCGTCGTGATGATCCTCGACGAATTTCAGGAGATCGTCGACCTCGATGATCGGTTTCCGAATTTGCTGCGCAGCGTCTTCCAAGCCCAGCCTGAGGTATGCCATGTCTACCTCGGGAGCAAGCGACACGTTCTCGATCGGATTTTCAACGACGAGAACCAGCCATTCTGGCGAAGTGCGAAGCGACTCGAGATTCCGGTGATCGAGCCGTCCAAGTTCGGCCGCTTCATCCGAGTCAGGTTCCAGGACACCGGGAAGGAGATCGGTGATTCTGCACTGACCCGCCTGCTCGAAGCGACCGGAGGACATCCGTATGCGACCCAGGAGCTGGCCTTCGAAGTCTGGGAGACCGTAGCGCCGGAACACCAGGCCCGCGAGATAGATGTCGAAGTCGCCCTCGAAAGGGTGGTTCGTTCTGAGAACAACCACCTGGAGAAGCTTTGGGAGGACGCAAGCGCTGCGCAGCGTCAGCTGATGGTCGCTCTGAGTACGGAACCGACGTCGGCACCGTATTCGGAGGACTACCGGGGGACCTTTGAGTTACCTTCAGCTTCGACCGTTCAGGCGGCGCTGATCGGACTGGAGCGAAAGGAACTCGTCGGCAGGAGAGAAGGCGTCCTTAAGATCACCGAGCCCTTTCTCGCTGATTGGATCAACCGCGAGCAACGACCCCCCTCGTTCAGGGCTCAACTTCGGCTGCAGGACTCATGAACAGTCATCGAAAGATCCTCCGAGGAACGCCGCTAGCTCCGCCAGCGCCTCGTCGAGCCGTGACGTATCGCCCCACGCGCCGAGCACCTCGAGCTTGCGGGTCTTGCGGTCGAAGCGCGGCTCCACGCGGCCGACGAGGCGGTCGCCGACGAGGATCGGCAGCACGTAGTAGCCGTACTCCCGCTGCGCCTGCGGGACGTACATCTCGAGCCGGTAGCGGAAGCCGAAGAGCGCCTCGGCGCGGTCGCGGTCGTGGATCAGCCGGTCGAACGGCGAGAGGAGCGTGACCCTGTCGGGAACCGGCGCGTCGCTCGCATCCGGATGCGCGACCCACTCGCCCTTCTCCCGCCGGACGCCGAGGGCGCGGAAGCGCTGCTCCGCGAGGATGCGCTCGGCGTCGCGAAGACGCACCGTCTCCGTCTCGGGATACCACCGCTCGGCGAGGTCCCAGACCCGCTGGCCGCCGCGGCGACCGACGACCGCGATCTCGCCGTGCAGGTGCAGGCTCTGGAGCATCAGGCCGACGTACCGGTTGCCGTACCAGCGGTGGTCGATGCGCTCGGCCGAGCGGTCCTCGAGGTCGCGCGAGAGGAGCGGGCCGCGCCGGTCGAGCTCGCGCAGGACGTAGCGGCGGAAGCCTGCGTTCTGGCGCAGGAACTCGTGCCGCCACTGGTCGCGCTTCAGGCGCTTCGCGCGCCGGTGCTGCCGCATCCGGGCCCGCAGGAGCGGCAGCGACTCGATGGGATAGACGAACGCGTCGAACTCGACGAGCTTGCGGTCCTTCCAGAGCAGCCGGTCGAGCGCGCTCGTATCGAAGGCGCCGAGCCGGCTCCAGAGGACGAGGTGCTGCGGCGGCGCGACAGCCGCGATCGGGTCGAGCTGGAGGAACCCGAGCCGGCGCACGGTGGTGAGGACGCCCCGCGCGGAGCCGTCGAGGAGCTGCGCGCGGACCGCGATCCGGCGCGCCTGCTCCGGCGTGACCACCCGTCGTGCCATCCCTACCCCCGGGGCGCGGCCGCGACCTGTGCGGCGCCGACCTCCGATTCGGTCTGCGAGACGGCCGGATGGATCGAGCGAACGTAGCGCAGGTTGCGCGTGATCGTCCCGGTGACGACCTCGTACTGCCGGAGCGGCGTGTAGAGCTCGGGCTTGACGCGCCAGGCGCGGATCGTCTCCGAGCCGCCGCCGTCGTCGACGGCGACGTAGTAGCGCTTGTCGTCGTCGTCGCCGTGCGTGCGGAGACGCAGGATCTGACCCGTCACGTCCCTCGTCGAGCCGAGGTCCACGAGCGCCCACAGGGCTGCGAGCCCGGCGACGGCGACGACCGCGATGAGAGTGGCCACGAAGAGCATGCCCGCGCTCCCGACGTCCTGCGCGAGCCACAACCCGAAGAGGGCGGCCGCCAGCGCGAGGACGGCTCGGAGGAGCACGATCAGCGGATGGATGCCCCAGCCCGGCGGCACGAGGTGCGGGTAGCGGATCCGGACGGCACGCCACTGCCCGCCGTAGGAGCTCCACGCGCGGTGGTCCGACTCGGCTCCCATCGGGATGGCGCGCACGGCGGCCGTCGCGAGCCCGAAGGCGGCGCCGTAGGCGAGATGCCGCTCCCACAGCGTGACCGCGATCGGCGCCTGCGTCCGGAAGGCCTCGTCGTCGGCGAGCTTCGCCCGGACGCCGAGCCAACGGGACGCGGCGGCAAGCCCGGCCGGCGTGTCTCTCTGCGTGTGCCAGGTCATGATCGCGCCGAGCAGCAAGACGGCCACGACCCAGTACACGAGGCCCGCGGTCTCCCCGGCCATGAGCCCGAGAACGACTGCCGGGCCGAGCGCGGCGAACGTCAGCCGCCGGAAGGTCTTGCCGTCCAGGATGTCGAGGCAGAGCCCGCGCTGCTGCGCGTCGGCCACGACCTCCTTCCGGAAGTCCTTCCACCAGCGCGACGACTCCTTCGTGGGCCCCGTCGTCAGTGCCCCGGCCGGCACGATGCCTCCGCTCGCCCGGCTGCGCAGCAGCTCCATGACCCGGCTCTCGTAGCTCGTCAGCCCGCCGTCGGAGCGCTTCTCGAGGCGGCAGACGTACGACCCCGGCTCCCGCTCCTCGATCTCGACGAGCCGCCGGGCCGCGAGGTCGATGAGCGTCGCCGGCACGGCGTCGTGCGTCACCCGGAAGTCGTGGACGAGCAGGTTCGCGATCGCGGGCGGCTCCGGGCCGAGGTCGAGCGTCGGCGGGCCGGGCTCGGGCTTGTTGGGGCGGCGGCGGAGGTAGACGAGCGTGACGGCCAGGAGCCAGGGCGCGGTCGCCGCGGCCGTGGCGCCGATGGTCAGCCACGGCACCTCCATGGAGGTCAGCCGTCTTGTGGTGCGGGCAGCGCGGAGAACTCGGCCTGCGGCACTGCGCGCGAGCGCTCGTCGATCTCGAAGTACGGCTTCGGCTCGAAGCGGACCATGCCTGCGACGAGGCTCGTCGGCACGGTCTCCCTCGCGTTGTCGTACGCGAGGACGGCGTCGTTGTAGAGCTGCCGCGCGACCGCGATCTTGTCCTCCGTCTCCTCGAGCTCGCTCTGGAGCTGCTGGAAGTTCTCCGTCGCCCGCAGCTGCGGGTAGGCCTCGGCGACGGCGAAGAGCCGTCCCAGGGCTGCCGTCAGCACGTTCTCGGCCGCGGCCTGCTGCTCCACCGTCGCGGCCCGCTGAGCGGAGGTGCGCGCCTCGGTCACGCTGTCGAAGGTGCCGCGCTCGTGCGCGGCGTAGGCCTTGACGGTCTCGACGAGGTTCGGGATCAGGTCGTGCCGGCGCTTCAGCTGCACCTCGACCTGGGCCCACGCGTTCTCCGACCGGTTCCGCAGCCGCACGAGCCGGTTGTAGAGCAGGATGAACGCCAGCCCGAGGAGGACGAGCACCACGAGCACGACGATCAGCCAGGTCACCGCGGTCGCATTCTCTATCGCGAAGTCCGGCCGATCAAGAGCCCGGCAGGCTCGGCTGCGGCGGAGGCGGAGGCACGCTCGTGTAGGGGATCGGGCGGATTGCCCGGATCGCCCGGCGGAGCAGCGTCCGGAACGGCGCCTCGAGTGCGCGTGCGACGCGCCGGTCGCCACCGGCCGTGCGGCATGGCCGCTTCTGGAGGCGGGCCGGCAGCGCGCTCGCGGCGCGGTTCGCCCGGAAGCAGTTGCCGCCGCGCGCGGAGGCGGAGACCGCCAGGTCGGCGAGGCCGCTTCCCCGGACGGTGTTTCTGCGGACCGCGTTCGCCTGCGGGCGCCACGGAGGGCGCGGCGCCTGCACCCGGTAGGGCGTCGAGAAGACCGCGATCCCGTAGCGCCGGCTGCCGGCGACGGTGTTGCGAAGCACGCGGTTCCGGTTCCCGCCCGCGACGCCGATTCCGATGCCGTAGTAGCCGGCCAGCGGCGTCGCGAGCGGCACCCGTGCGCGCCCGCTCCGGGTGACGGTGTTCCCGACGATCAGGGCGTCGTGCTGCGGCGGGTCGGCCTCGTCCGCGAGCGTGTTCGGAAGGATTCCGGCGCCGTTCCGGTCCCAGAGCGAGTCGCGGATCACGAGCCCGCCGCTCGCGTTCGTCCCCGAGTACCCGACCGCGGAGAGGCGCGCGACGACCTGCCGGATCGTCGAGTTGCACGGATCGCACTCGCCGATGTAGTACGCGGCGTCGGCGGCCCCCGAGACGTAGTCGTGCTCGATGAGCCCGCCGGTCGAGTCCTCCGAGTAGATGCCGTAGCCGCGCACGTTCCAGGCCGTCAGGTACGAGCCCGTAAAGCCGGTCACGCCGTCCCAGTAGAAGGCGTTGCGCCGGAAGTCGTGCGCCGAGAGGTTCTGGAGCGTGACGCCGTCGGCATGCACGTCGATCGCGTCGTCGCGCTTGCCGCCGCCGTCGAAGATGACCGCGTTCCGGTCGGCGCCGCGGATGGTCAGATTTGGCTTCTCCTGTGGCACGTGGACCCCGCCCGGATAGGTGCCGCCGTCGACGAGAATCGTGTCCCCGGGCGCGGCCGCGCCGACCGCGGCCTGGATCGTCGGCGCGTCCTGCGGCACGCGGATGACGCCGGCCGAGACCGAGACGGCGACGGCGACCACGGCCGCGAGCATCCTGAACCTCTACATGAAGCGCGCTAGCCGACGCGCAGGCGGTGCTTCGAGCGGGCGAGGTCGCTGCGGTACGTGTACGACCCGCGGACGAGCTTGACGTTCCACGTCGCGACGCCCATGAAGGCGCGGCCGGTACGCCGGTTGACGCCGCGGCCGACGAGGCGGAAGTCGTGCCGGCTCGAGCGGTCCTTCACGGTGATGCGATAGCGGCCCGGCGCAACCCGCGACCGGCTAAAGGACACGGCGCCGTTCGGCGCGACGGCCGCCGCGAGCCGGCCGACCTTCCGCGGCGGCGGAGGAGGAGGCGGAGGCGGGGGCGGCGGGGAGCCCGGCCGGTCGACCGCGAAGCTCCCGTTCATCACCTGCCAGTGCGGCTCGCAGGCGTACGCGTAGCGCAGGCCTGCCTTGAACGTGGCGGTGAAGGTCATGTCGCCGACGAACGGCACGTCGGTGCGGAAGTCGACCGTCGGGTCGTCGTTCGAGGCGAGGTGGAAGTTGTGGATCGCCGAGCGGTCGTGGACGACGATCGTGTACGTGCCTGCCGGAAGGATGGAGATCTTCCGGCCGCTCGCGTCGTTCAGCGCGATGTCGAAGCCGTCGTTCGTCCCGACGATCGCGTCGAGCACCGGGTTGGCCTCGCTCCGCGCCGCGCCCGCCGGGAGGGCGAGGACGGCGAGCGCGGCAGCGAGGGGAACGACCAGCTGAGCGCGGCGCATTTGCAGCCAGGCTGCCGAGCCGCGACACTCGAATCAACTTCTTAGCCACATAGACGATTGAACGGTAGTGGGCCAGTTTGAAATCTCGCGGGCCTCCATCGCCGCCCGGAAGGCGGGATTGAGGAGCTTCCCGCAGGCCGTGCATCGCGTCGTCTCCTCGCGGTTGAGCCATTCGCAGTCGGGGTCGCTGCACATCCAGAGGAGTCCCGCGCGGAGCGCGAGGTCGTCTAGCCTCTCCCGCTCGCGTTTTGTGGCGACGGCGTAGAGGCGCGTGAGCGGGTCGCGGTACTCGCCGGTCGCGAGGTAGTCAGTGGAGACGCCGAGCTTCGCTGCGATGACGGCCAAGGCTCTGTTCGTGGGGTTCCGAGTACCGGCCTCGATCCGCGAGACGTAGGCCCACGTTGCGCCAGGGCCGGATATCTGTCGTTGCAACAGGCCGCGTTCAAGCCGCAAGCGGCGGATGCGGCTTCCGACGCTTTCTGCCGAACCAGCGATGTAAACAGTCTATAGCCGATTCGGCTGTAGCCTGTTTCGCAGGCGGGACTACCGGCAGCGTCGAAGCGAGACGGGATGCCGCGTCGCCGCCGCGATCCCGTGTCCGATCTGCCCGCCCGCCTGCAAGCGGTCATCGACGCCGACCGGCAGCTTCGCGAGACGGAGGCAGCACACGAGCAGGCACGCGAGAGCTTCCGGCGCGCGCTGCAAGAGGCGCACGAGGCTGGGGCGACGTACGAGCAGTTGGGGAAACTCGTTGGACTCTCGCGACAGCGGATCGGCGTCTTGATCCGGCGCTGACGGGAGCGGCCGCGGCCCGCCCCCGCTAGTCTGAGTAGCGCCGCCTTGACGCGGAGTCGCCTGAGCAGGAAGATGCAGGCTCTTGCTGAAATCTGCCGAAAATCCCCCCTTTTGGTCAAGCCAGTCCTCGACCCTCGTCTACTATCCGATGCGGCGTTTATACGTCATATATACGGGAATACGCCGTACCCGCCCAGCGTTCACGCCTATCCAGCCCTAGCCCGAGGAGGAGCCCGTGCCCGTCAAGGTGACCGTCAACCTGCCTGAGGAAGCAGTCGCGTTCCTGCGTGAGTACGCTGAGGAGCGCGGGATCACGATGACGGAAGCCCTGCGCCGCATGCTCTCAAACGAGAAGTACATCGTTGAGGAGGTCGAGGAAGGCGGCAAGGTCCTGATCGAGAAGAAGGACAAGACCGTTCGGGAGCTCGTCCCCGCCTAAGCGAGCGGGTGATGGGTTGGCCTTCCGCCGAAACCCACCCGAAGACGAGGGTTCTCCGTCTCGAGAACCGGAGCTGCAGGAAGAACTAAACCTCGCTGCCGAGGAGCCGCCGCCACCGAACAGACTGGCGCGTCCTGGCACAAAGTTCGGCCCACGGGAAGAGGAATACAATCCTGCGCCCGCCCGCGAGCGCGTCAGGGGGGTCCTCGCAATCGGTCTGTTCGTCTTGGTCTCCCTACTCGCAGGAGGCAGCTACGCGCTCGTGGCCGTCAATCGCCTCTCGAAGGAAGATATGGAGGCTCTCAACCCGATCTTCGCTGCTCTCGTGACGTTGACCGGAACCGCTATTGGCTTCTACTTCGGCGGCGGCGGCGGCAAGAACGGAGGACCAGGAAAGGACTGATACGCTCACTACCAATGCCTGACCGCTCACGGAAACGCCCGCGTGACCCGAACGCGCTCGCGAAGCAGCTCGTCGACGAGGCTACTGGCGAAGCGGAACCCTACAACCCGGACGCGGGAAAGGACCCTGCTGCCGTAGCGCTCGGGCGCAAGGGGGGCCTCAAGGGCGGCAAGGCGAGAGCCGCGAAGCTGACGCCGGAGGAGCGGCGCGAGGCGGCGCAGAAGGCGGCGCGGGCTAGGTGGCGGCGCTAGTCGTCCTCCTCCTCAGCCTCCACTTCGAGCACTAGGGGCATCCTTAGTTGCGGCGGCGGGAACGCCCGCTCGAACAGGTCCTCGAACTGGTTCTTGTTCTCGGCGATCCGCATGAGGGTCGTCACCGTCGAGATCTGGCGGTCGAGGTGCTTATTGCCGGTGTCGGTAGTGAGGTACTGGTGATGCTTGTGCTTGCGGTAGCCCTTGTCTGTGACGGGGTTCAATTCGCGTAGCTCCTCAAGCACGCCGGGCGGGAGCTGCTCGTAGATGTACTTGTTGATGAGCTTGCCCACGTACTGCGTTCGCTTGGCGGTCCCAGGGCGGTACTCCCATCCCTGCAAGCGATAGACCTGCTCGAAGAACTCGTCCGGGAACATCTTCGTCCACGGTCGCAGCTCGGCTTGAACGTAGAACTCGAGAATCCGCTGTAGCTCGTCGCGGGCGCGAACCTCCTGGTAGCCGGTCGCTTCGTCGACGAGAGCGATGATCCCAACCTTTGCGAGGCTGCGGACGAGGATCTCGCAGATTTCAGCTACGGGTTCTTGCGACCCGCGGAGCTTGCCCGCCCCACGGGCAGCCAAGTAGACGTCGCACACCATCGGCAGAATCTCGGCGCGGTATCCATACGCCCGCCCGCCCGTGATCGGCCGATACGGAATCGGCTCGAACAGTTCGCGCAGGTCGTCGGTGATGAACTCCTGGAGATTCGCTGCCGCGAGGAACGGCGGAACGCCGCCCGTCTGCGCACCCGTACGCCCCTTGGCGCTTCGGGCGCGTCCGAGGGTCTGAAGCATCGTCTGCTGCGAGAGCACGCGGCGACCATCCGCCAGGACAGCGCAGCGGATCTCCTGATCGCCGATGACGAGCGACCCGTCATTGATCGCGGGCGCGGCACTGTCCCCCCATCGCGCGAGCGCCGCCTGTCGCGCGATCTCACTCCTGCGAGAGCGCGGCAGACGCTCAGCTCTCGCCTTCCCTCCACTAGACGCGACCTTCACGAGGTCGCTTCGCTTCTTTCTGGCCATCTGGGCTCCTTCCTGTATGCTTGCCTAGCAAGTATAACACAAACCGCGTCGACGCGCAAGGCCGTTCTTGGCCCGAAACCGCCTCAAGAAGCCAAAAACCGCGTCGACCAATTCATCTGAAACACAAGCATAGTTGAGCAAGCATAACTTGACAGATCGCGCTCGGTCACGCATAATGGTCAGTATGAATCGCCTGAGTCCTGCGAAGCGCGCAGCCGTCGTCGCGGCGCTCGTCGAGGGGAACTCGATCCGCGCGACCTGCCGCATGACCGGCGTCGCGAAGAACACCGTCACGAAGCTCCTGCTTGACCTCGGAGCCGCATGCAGCGCCTACCAAGATCGCGTCATGCGCGACCTGGAATGCCAGCGGCTTGAGATAGACGAGATTTGGACGTTCGTCTACGCGAAGAAGAAGAACGTCCCCGCCGACCTACGGGGCGAGCGCGGGATCGGTGACGTCTGGACATACGTCGCGCTCGACGCTGAAACGAAGCTCGTCCCCTCCTACCTCGTCGGCGAGCGCAACGCCCCCGATGCGGTCGCGTTCGTCGCCGACCTCGCCTCGCGCATGAAGCACCGCGTCCAAGTCACGAGCGACGGCCACCATCTGACGTTGCTCGCGCTGCGGCGCGTCTTCCGTGGCGAGGTTGATTACGCGACCGTCTGGAAGCAATTCGCGAACACCGCCAAGCGCCCGCCCTGGCTCGACCCGGAGACGCGCTACTCCCCCGGTCAGTGCATCGGCATCAACAAGACGCGGATCGCCGGGAACCCGGACATGGACAGGGCCAGCACGAGCTACGTCGAGCGGCAGAACCTGACGATGAGGATGGGGATGCGGCGCTTCACGCGGCTCACCAACGCATTCAGTAAGAAGGTCGAAAACCTGACCGCCGCCGTCGCGCTCCATTTCATGCACTACAACTTCTGCCGCGTCCACAAGACCCTCGGCACGACCCCCGCCGTCGCCGCAGGGATCGCCGACCACCCCTGGACACTCGCCGAGCTTGTCGCCCTGCTCGACGCGACAGAGCGCGCGCCCGTCAAGCGCGGCCCCTACCGCAAGACCCGCGAGCGCCAGATTTCAAACTGACCCACTACCGATTGAACTGCCGATGCTGACACCGAACCGATCCGGAATCTCCAGCGAATCAGCAGCGGCCGCGCCCGTCCTGCGGTGGGGGCCGTAGCCCGACTTCCCCCCGACGGCTCCCGCGGACGCGGCCCCTATAGGCGCGCCGCCATTCGCGCGAGCCGAGCCGGGCCTGATTCAAGCTGGCCCGAGACCGATTGATCCGCTTTCGCCTCCCGCTGGACGGCGAGGAATGTCTCGCCTTCGCCTACTCGCCGCTCCTCGAGGCGGCGCTCAGCCTGCACGTCCTCGTCGAGCCGAAGCACCATCCGCTCCAGCACGAGTGGGTGCGGCGCATGCGGGCGCTCCCGGCGGACCTCAAGCGCGAGCTCAGGCGGCTTCGCTTCCTCTACGACCGCTCCGTCCCCGAGTTCCTCGTGCAGGCGCCGGTGGGCGCCTACTCGTCCTTCGAGGACGAGCTCCACGCGCTCGAGGCGCTCGGCGAGAAGACCGTCGCGCTCGGCTTCCTCCGCCTGTTCTGGGATCACGGCGGCGAGCGGGACGTCGAGCGGTTGCGCGATCCCGAGGTGCGCGCCGCGGCACTCGACACGGCTCGCCACCGCGGCGTCGAGCCGAAACTCGCGGAGGCGATCTTCGACGAACCGGCAGGCCTGCTGAGCTCATTCCGGTCGCTCCTCGCCGCGTACTGGGAGGCGGCCTTCGAGCGCGAGTGGGAGCGCCTCGAGCCGCTCCTCGCCCGCACCGTCTCGGACGCGGGCGCGCGCATCGCCGAGGACGGCGTCTACGCGTACCTGAAGGGACTGAGCCCGGCGCTCCTCATCGACGCCGAGGCGCGGGAGCTCCGCCGCAAGGTGCCGCACGAGCACACCGTCGCGATCGAGCCCGAGAACCGGCTCGTCCTCGTGCCGAGCTTCTACGTCTGGCCGCACGTGCGCGTGAACTGCGACGACCCGTGGCCGCCGGGGATCGTCTATCCGGCGCCGTTCGCGATCGCGGAGTCGCGGCCCGGCGTTCCGGCCGACGAGCTCCTCCACGTCCTGCGCGCCCTCGGTGATCCGACTCGCCTCCGCGCGCTCAAGCTGATCGCGGCGCGGCCGCGGACGACGCAGGAGCTCGCGCCGCTCGTCGGGATCAGCGAGGCCGGCCTGTCGAAGCACCTGCGCCAGC
>Ga0058697_10000761_pt1 | contig 12978 bp, 14 predicted proteins | sample AgamicAsMae_FD_66619 | JGI IMG/M metagenome (GOLD analysis project Ga0058697, IMG submission 66619) | Agave microbial communities from Guanajuato, Mexico - As.Ma.e | ecosystem: Host-associated > Plants > Phyllosphere > Phylloplane/Leaf | place: Guanajuato, Mexico | collected 2012-06-04
AGCGCGTCTCTCAATCTTTGCTTATTGTTGGCACCAGAATCTTGTCTCGACGACAGGAAATTGGCCTATCGTCGCATCCATGACCAGCAAAAATTTAGTTATGCTTCAGTCGCAATGTCGCGCATGCCGCCGTGGAAGACTTCTGGAAACTGCCCGGCCACACACTAATCCGGACACTTCGAAATTCGTACAGACTTTCGCTCGTCTAGTCCTCGCGAATCTCGACGATCTGCACAGCACCAGGTTCTGGACATGGAGTGGATCCCATCCAGGAGATCAGGCCGACCCCATCTGAGCGTCTCAGCGTCCACGAGGACCCCCGGATAAGAGAGGATTCCATTACCCTCTCATTTCACAATTCGAAGGGGTAATAGAAATGCGACTTTGTGGCTCGTGCTGTCACGCCATGAATCGATTGTTCAACATCGCGGTCTTGGAAAAGAGATATTTACAGCAGACGACGTTGTTCCCATTTACCCTTTTTGCTCTCGGTGTGCTTATTCGCGAGCTTATCAAGTGTCGCACACGCCACAAGCACTCGAAGCTCGCTTGGCCAGCCAATTGTCTTGTGCGACAAGCCGTAAGCTTTGCACGGCAGCGTCGCATTCACGTCTAGGCATGAATGTCCACCAGCATGTCACATCAACAGGCTATCTTGAATCGGACCATTTGTGGGCACCAGATATTTCATCTGATAACACAGAAGACATCATGAGTGATTCGGTGCTCTTTTGCCTCAGCTTGCGATAACAAGCTCGGCCACTCCGTTGAACCACACAATACACATGCAAGTACGAAAAAGTACACAAATTCAACCGCCGTTTGAAGGCAATAATGGAGGCGCTTCAGCGCAGACCTGCCCTATCGTTCTCGTGCGAGTCGTTCCGACACCATCCCAGTAAAATAAAGTCTCATCCTACAACTTGTGGTAATATTTGACGAAGAAGGCGTCACTGCATCGGCTGTGTCAGGGATCATGAGACGGGTGCCTGACTCCTCCTATCGAAGCCAAGGCGATTGCGACCAACTTGCACGTATGCGATTTACGTTGACTGAAGCCTTAGTAGCGATAAGAGCACACGACTTGAAGCTTTACTTGGCCAGGCCTCTCAACACAATTGCTCATCGTTTCTACCTCTACACATCTCACTGTCTTGCGTGATGAACAGATCATTTTGAACTTCAAGCCATCCTCGTCACAGTTCGCCGGCGATGCAATGTCGTCGACAAGCTAGCGACCCCAGGACCCGAGGTGTCGTCTGAACTCAATGTTAAACCCCGCTTGGGATGACACACAAAATCTCCCATATACGATACTCTGACACATCATATTCTTCTCTCCTCTTTCTCCCCATGGGGACACCATCGTGCAGAACTCGCCAGGATCAACAAGCGGTTCTTGTCGTTGCAGGATCCGATCGGCCGAAGATCAAGAACGGTGGACTACCGACGTCGACAGATGATGCAAGCTAAATTCAGCTATATAGCGTGTTCTCGTGTGCGCGACACGCTCACGCCGTGTGAGTACCGCGCGGCGACCGGCCACGCGCATTGACGACAACGTTCTCCGACACCGGAATGTGCGGCGATGCCGGGTGCAGGAGCGACCACATGATAGAAAGCCGAAGTCCGCCGCAGCCCTCCGATCCGTGACGACAAAGCCATATCCAGTATTGAACCATGATCGCGAAACACGAAACCGAGTTGAGCCAGATGACCGATAGTGATGGGAGACAGGGAGACAAGGAGACGCGTCGCGCTGCACTTCCATGATAGAACGCTACAATCGTGGCGGAAAAAGAGTTGGTGTAAAAGACGAGACATAACGATGGTTGTGCTGCTTGGAATACTTGCAAGGCTCCTCCAGGGTAATTGGTCAGGTGAGAATATTTGCTTTACCTGGCAAACGAGTGAGCAAATCCTCGTCGACGAGGATAGTGTGCGGCACATTGCAGCCAGAGTCAATATAGGGACTTCGTCTGGCTAAGCAATTTGCGAACGAGAACTCTGGGATTTGCGAGACGATTATGGTAGGATCATGAAGACGAGGCAAAAGTCGACAAGAATGTGTTTGTTGCTACATAAAGCCATATTTCTGAAGTGTTCTTTGCTGCAAAAAGCCACCATCGCTCCTTCCTCGAGAACTCCAAGCCGCAGGTAAATCTTCAACAAAGCTTCGTCGAGGATGCAATCCCCGATCTTCCATCCGCCAGTCACACCCGCGGGATTTCATTACTCCTATCCATATCGTTCCGACTACTTTGCTGTTTCATCATGAGCGGCAGCACCGGAGGTACCGTGACGATGACCGCTGCCCACCTCGATGGAGCACCGGTTCCGCCTCCACCAATCACCCAAAAGTTGTTCATCGAATTGCACCCTACTGTCATTGAGAAAGACAACTCCATCCACTCCGAGCATGGTGTCATCCACTACCCATTCTGGTTCGGAGGATTGGCGAGCTGCGTCTCAAATGTTTGCACTCAGCCTCTGGGAGTCGGTAAGCACACATGCGTCGGTTTATGGACTTGACGGGAGCTGACATGACCATAGCGGGTGTAAGATCGTCTTCATGCCGCTTCGCAAACCCGACGCTGACACGATTTCTAGCTTCGTCTGCAGACTGTCCACCACGAGGGCCCTCAATTGGGTATGCTTCGGATATGGCACCAAGTGTGGATGCATGAGCGCTTCTTCGGGCTTTAGAAAGGCGTGAGTGAGTGTCATCTTCCAAACACAACTACCCTGACACTTTGACAGTTGAGCGCCTCGCTCACGCGAACTTTTTTCTACTCTGGTGTTCGTTTCGGCATGTACGAGAAACTCAAGGAGCTGGGGAGCACGTCCACTCACGCACCCTCGGGCCTCGCTCTTGCTCTCATGGCTGCGTCCTCAGGTTTCACCGGGAGTGTGTGCAGCAACTTTGCCGACGTCGTCTGTCTCCGCATGCAGGCTGATCCTGGCTTACCACCTGAATTACGCCGCAACTACAAGAACATCGCCGACGGTGTACAAAAGATGGTGCGTGCTGAAGGTTGGAACAGCATCTGGACGGGAGTATGGCTTGGTGCAGGCAGATCAGCTATCGCCACAGCAACACAACTGGCTGGCTACGATGTCATCAAGCGCGAATTGATGAAGCGAACCTCCCTCGGTGACAACGTCCCTACACACATCACCGCCAGCTGTTTGGCAGGCTTTTTGTCCACCTTCATATGCAGCCCTCTCGACGTCTTCAAGGCCCGCTTCATGACTCGCAAATCTTCAGCTCACAGTATGGCCGTCATGCTTGAGCGTACCATCAAGAACGAAGGCGCAGCTTGGATGTTCAAAGGTTTGACACCTGCTTTGATCAGCAGAGCGCCTTCCACTATCATCACCTTTGTCACTCTTGAGCAGCTGAGAAAGGTTTACCGTCACATGCATGGTTTGCAGGAGTAGAGAAAGTCATGCGATCTTCTTGATCCTGTTAGATTGTTATGCAGCTTCATCTTGATAAGCCTATGTCCTCCTCAAAACGATTTCTTCCTACCATGAACCTCTTCGATTGTTCCTTCAGAAGCGTGATCACTTGTATTCAACTGCATACCACCGTTATCTTGTCCTATCAGCATTCGAACATGGATGATGCGTTTCCAATATATGTGAGTGGTGGCGTATTGAGGCGAAGTAAGAAAACAAAGTCTGCATTCTGATCTGTACAACTGTGTGTTTACTACTCCGTTCTTCGCTCCTCTAGTGCACCAAAGGTCCGTAAAGTCTAACCAACACTCTAGAACTGACTGCGTATGATTTCAGGAGCACCATCCTGAAGATTGGCGGGGAGATTGTTATGATCGTTGGAAGCGTTGAGCCGCAAAGGATACGGCGCTGCGGGATCAGGAAGTGGTGATCGACTCGCACGTACTGGATAGCGTGCGGCAGGTATGTTGTTCGTCCAGATCTTAGTGCCATTGCATGCGAGGCAGAAAGTGGCTTGAGGTGCAGCTGCGACGGCATACCTGTCAACGTCGCGGCCACAACGACAAGGTATAGTGTAGTCTCCGACTACTCTAATATCACGATGAACCAGGCTGACCAGCCTGCGTTGGCCTGCAGCTGAGTGACCCTTGTCATGGAGCCATAGTCTGTTTTGGTCGGCTGTGTACAAGCGATCGTCCAAGGCTCCCCTCATGCAATCGAGACTAAAAATCTCCATCAGCTTCTCGTCTCGTCTCGTTTATATCCATTCCAATGACACATACCAGTAGTACGGATGGGTGATGTACTTCTTTACACACACACAGGTGTTTGTGTGTTCGTCAGCGGCCCATTGCGACCGACCTACGATGAATGCATGCGCGTAGTCTTGATTGGCTTCACAGAGCCTCCATCGCGCTATCTCCTTCTCCGTGCAAGTCTTGCAGAGCAGCGTCTGAGTTGTCTCGATGTTGTGGTTGTATCCTCGGACTACAGCACTGTTACGCAGATCCCATTGCAACACGGCACCATGCAGAACGGGATAGTAGACAAGATCGTTTGTTGCCTGCTCGATACGGTTTCTGAAGTCGAAACCTGCTGGAGGAGGTAGTTGCATGGTATCTTGCCAACACTCTAAACATATGGTTCGAGGACCGTGGGGGGCAGTACCAGTGGCTGGGCCACTCGTCGGTTCCTGTTCGCACGGCCGCCAGCCGTCATCGTATCCCATGTCGGGATCGCATGCAGGCCTTGTTGGCCAGTGTTGTCTGCGATGATCGCATTGAGTTATCGGTGCGGCCATGTTGCTGGTATTCTTCTTTGATGATGCGTCGAAGGTGATGCAGTCGTTCGTGTTTGGGTCCGGTATGTCCAATTTGTATCTCGACGATATCAACTCGAGTTTGCCGAGAACAAAGGGTGCATTTCCGGATCCGGCGCCGCGAGTGATGTTTACCTACAAAGAAGATGGCTGCCGAGACAGACTTGGAAAGCCTCGACGAACCTCCGGATCCAGCACGACTCACCTGATTCTTTCGAGCAGTTCAGCATCGGGTTTGCTAGATGCGAATCCGAGCATGGTAAGCCAAGGTGCCTCTCATTCTCAAGCCGAACGACGGTCACCAGGCAGTGTCGCGGAAGCCATCTACGAAGCATCGTAATTGTGCAAGTTCTGTTTCTCTACCGTCTCTTTCTCAGATCTTACCGTGTTCTAAGGTAGAATAGGTTTCAAAACGAAGAGATATTGCCGTGCGTAAAAGACTTGACCATCGTGTTTTCCGATTCAATGAACCTACCTCTGGTATACAGTTCGTAGAGTATTGCAGTCATTACGTTGGTCGACCAACGTCTTCATTCACGCTGGGAATGTGGAACGACACCTAGGTAGATAGCACACGATATGATGGCAGGAGGGTGGTCGACTTTGAGAAGGTGAAGTTCACGGCACCCGCCATTTCCCAGCCACACGATCTGGGAGGACCGTGCACGATTACTCAGTCACCACGCGACATCCTCTACACGTCGCATTACAGCATCCATATATATGATCGTGTCACCTCAATCTGCTCCTCATGTCGACAAGTCTTGGTGTCAGTGAGACGAATTGCAATGAATGCCGACGCAGGAAAGGAAAATGCGACCGTGTATTGCCAGAATGCACTTCGTGCTCTCGTAATCGACGTCACTGTTTGTATGAGAAGGCCGCCGGGCGGACGCCATTGACGAGAAAGAATCTTACAGAGGCGGAGGAGAAGCTACGGCGTGCTGAGATGAGAGCTCGAGTGGCTGAACGTAGAGCCATTGCTGCAGAAGAAAAGCTGGCCTCTCTTATGCACACGAGTAGTATTGAGAATGTGCCTGATCAGACCAGTGGCACAGCAGAGCATATGCCGTTCGTCCACCCAGACACATTCTTGGATCCAGCGACCTCGATCCACCCTGAAATGCTGGAGCATCAACTTCTTGATGATTACCAACAAGACGATGGCGGCAGTGGCTTGCCAGAAGAACCTCCCTCAGAAGTAGACGACTTCAGTTGGGATGAAATCTCTCGTGTGACTGCAAGTCATCTTGATGATACCTTCCAGCAACGTGAACACACGACCACGGTCGAAGACGAAGAGGTTGTGGATGGCATGGCCTCGCTGACTGTGGAAGAACGAGGAGCTGGATACCTAGGGACATCATCTGGCGCCGCGATGTTGCGCCTGCTAATGCCTGATGCTGAACCGCGGAATACTGCCAGACAACGGCGAAAGACCAATACAGAGGAGCACATTGCTCACGACAACAAAGATCTAGCTTACGAAGAGCTCGGTCTTGCGGATATTGATCTCGACTCTGCCATCGATGCATACTTCGCATCCTATCATCTACAATATCCTATCGTACACGAGCCTACGTTCAGGGCACAATACTCCTCGATCATTCCTCGACCCAACGGCAAAGCTTTCGAAGCGCTGGTATATATGATAGGTGCTATTGGCTTGTTCTCAACGACCACTACGACAGACGAGAAGAGCAACGACGACCTCAAGTTGTTCGAGGCTGCCAAGCTGAATGTCAAGATTGATGTGCTGGAAAAAGGTAATGTCACTCTATTGCAGGTATTGGTCTTGATGTCCAATTTTTTACAGAAAAGAGGAAAGCCAAACAGGTATGAAAGTTCGACTTCTGGTGCGGAGCCTGAGCACTCGGTCCTATGCGATCGTTCCTCACGCTTTTGCTAACTTGTGCTGTACAGTGGATATAATTATCTCGGACTCGCTTTGCACATGGCTATGGGTCTCGGTCTACACAAAGAGTTCGCCAACTGGAAACTGCCTCCATTAGCCATCGAAAACAGGCGACGTATGTGGTGGACGTTATACAATTTCTTCGCTGGTGCACTCGTAACATTTGGTAGACCGTGGTCTTGGCCGGACAAGGGCATAGAAATATCCTTACCTTCGAACATACACGATCGAGATCTTACCAACGCCACCAGATCTTGGCCGGAGAGTCGACAGACCATCACAACATATAGTTTGATGCTCGCTCAAGCCAAATTCCATCAAGCGACTGCCGGAATATACACACGAGTCATCTCTATGCCCTATCCATCGGCTTCTGAGCTTTTGAGTCTTGATGATGACTTGCTAGGCAACTGGCTTCGTAACCTTGGTCCATGGTATGCTGAAGTTGCCCAAGTGCCTGCAAAATTTGCTCTCGGCCATCATATCATGCACAACAGGGCTCGGAACTTCCGAATCATCATGTACCGCCCATTCGTAATTCGCAGCGTGCTGAGCTCAGCCACGGGATTGGATGGACTGGGACCACCTCCTTCAGAACAAGCCGCCATCGATCGATGCCTTCATGAAGCAAAAACAACTATCTCTTCGATACGTACATTCTGGTCTTCTGGAGTACACAACAGACTAGCTGCTTGGTATTCTCTGTAAGTGTATGTCCGCCTCGGCTCCATATCAATCGTACTAACAACAGTTAGGTACTTCATCTTCCAAGCTTCTTTGATACCGTGCTTGTGTCTGCGCAACCAACCAAACGCTCCACTAGCCTCGGACTGGCGCTCACAAATTCAGCAGACCCTCTCAGTCATGACTGAGATGAACGCAATCAACCCCAGTAGCATTGAATGTCAGTCTGTGATCATGCGCCTTTGTGGACACTTTCTCGAGCCGACAACTTCTACGTCAGTCTCTGGCAATGCTCCTCTGGTCGCTACAGAAGAGAGCCCACAGACTCAGATCAATAATGTCTATTCTATGATGTGGCCAAATGCTAGTCCTGCAAGCACTGATCTGCTTATGAGTGATCCACAATGGGCATTTGTCACGAATCAGGGACACATTGATCTTGAGTCGATGCCACAAAGTTGGGACTGGACTCAATAGTTTGAGTTCGCCTTCGTGTATTGGCTTGCAAGAGTGATTGCTCCATGTGTCACGTCGTGGTCTTGGTCTTCGAGGAAAGAGCGACCACGAGACCGTTGGCACGTGCGCAATGAATGGCTCACTCTCATGACTACGCATAGATGGGTCGAAGCTATCGAAATGCACAGTTCTTCCTAGATGGTAGATAAGTCCACAGAGAGCCGATGATATCACGACTCTCAATGGACGCTTCCTATTCGGCAAAGGAACTGTGCATTTCTATAGCGAGTCGCTTGATATACTCTTGTACATGGGAAAGCTGGAAATCATCAAACTCGCTCGATCTTCTCAGTAGCCTCGACTTCGAAGCCTTTCTTGACCTCCTTCTCGCTCTCCTCCACGTCTCTCGCCGCTTGTGGACCATCGAATATCTGCACAATCTCTTCCAATGAATGGCCCTTCGTTTCGGGAAACGTGCAGTAAGTGACTGCAAGAATCACGACTAGGAAACAGCAGAAGACTATGTAGAACTTCCATCCGAGATTCTCGAGGCCAATCGGGTTGGTGAAAGCAGCGATGACCAGCGATATGTAGATCGAGAGGAGTTCGCAGGTAAGCCCCTTGCTTCGAAGGCTGTACGGAAAGATTTCAGTCTATGGCTACTAGTCAGCATCCCGTCTACGCGAGAGGGTTTTTGTATTCTCGGCTTACTGGATAAGACATCAGTAGTGGGGTATAAGCAATATCGTAGTGATAATAGCTGGCCATGTTAGTCGACGCTTTCTCCCCTCTGAAGGAAATGCTTACAATGTGAACAGACAGACGATCACCACGATACCTGCCGGTTTGCTTCCATTCATGCTATTGACGGCTGAGCATGCGGTCCACACAATATAAGATATCAGCATTCCGAAGCCCGACCAGATGAACAACGTTCGACGCCCGAGTCGGTCAACAAGGAAAGCCGCAGATAGAGCGGCTGCGAAGTTGAATATTTGCAATAATCCGTTGATAAGCGTTTGTGTGAATGAGTCCGTAATGCCAACGCTGTTGAGTACGAGTGTAAGGTAGTATGACACAACGCCGATGCCATTCCACTGTGCAGCAGCGCCGAGGAACACGGCAATGAACAATCGCTTGCGATTGCCAGGGGTCTCGACCAATGCTCCCCAGCCTGGTGTCTTGATCTCTTTCTCCATGCGAATGGCATCAACAATCTCGCTCATTTCTCGGACGACCAATGGACTGTTGGTGTCCCCGCCAGCATGGTACTTGGCCAAGATTGCCATAGCCTCTGGTGCGCGGTCTTGTGCAACCAACCAACGAGGTGACTCCGGCACCCACATCCAGAAGGCCGCTTGAACGAGAGGATATGCTGCTTGCATGATGGTGGGAATACGCCAGGCCCAATTGCTCTGGATGCTCTCGCAACCGAAGCATGTCCAACTAGCAAGAATCGCTCCGAGGTAGTACATCGTCCAGAAGGCACTAGTGTACTTTCCTCGATGGGTTGGGTATGCGAGCTCGGCGATGAGCATAGGTGCCGGTTGAACGACAAACATTCCCGAGGCACCTACTACCAGACGAGAAACAACAAGCTGGGCTAGGGTCGTTGAAGTAGCCTGGATGATTGTTGCCAATACGACACCGATGATGCCTGCGAGGAGGACCAATCTTCTTCCCCAGCGATCACTTGCCCAGCCGACGATTGGCAAGACCACAACTGAACCAATAGATTGGGCAGCGTTTATCAGTCCGAGTTTGGTCCCGACTGGGTTACCAAAGTAGTCGCGCCATTGATGGAGAGATTGGAGACCGTTCATGAGCGATCCTTGGATCTGTCAGCTACTGTGATACAGAGCAATGCATCGGAGGCAAAGTTTCTCACCATCATAACCCGCCACTGAAGATGAGAGGAGAGGAACGAGAAGAAGGAGGTTCAATTGGAGGAGATGCTTGTGCTGGAACCAGTATTTGTTGGTTTGAGGCAAGACCTCAGCCAGGGATTGGCCAACGATATCTGCGTCCTTCATAGTGCTGTCGAGTATAGAGCAGTGGTTGAATTGCTGTGCTTGAGTGACACTATGACAGGAGACGACATCTTCTACTTATAGTGATCCGCGCCTCTTGATCGTCTCTATAAGGTATTCCGCCGCCGTCTACCACATCCCGCACGCTAACCCGCATGGCTTGGTGAAAGTGGAGTCTCCGGAGTTCTCAACCCCACAGCAACCCCGCAAGCAGACCACTGACGCATATCACCACACGTGAACCGGTGGACAGTCTCCCCTTGTCTTTGCTGGGTGGGTGCATGAGTCGCGTTACTTCCTTGTGTCGACCGGGACAGCCACCACCTGTGATCCTTCAGCCTGGAACTCTACAACGGTCATATGGCGGGCCGCGTTCATCGACTCTTAGCAACATTCATTGCCAATCCTGCGCATTTGTTCATACGATCTTTAACCACAGTCTCCTGTCTCCGCCCGATCTCAGACTACACGGTGAATTGTCGTGAAATTTCCCAGTGATACGAACAAATTGGAGGCTGCAGGCACTTGCAGGTGCGACCACGGCACGACACCGAGATCCTTCCAAACCTAATTCCTGACACGATATATACAAAGCCACGGGAGAGACCGGATTCTGTTATCTCTCATATGTCACATGTAGGTACCTTACCTGAGTGTGTCACGTCAAAGCAGATGGTGACAACCACGGTGTACTGTTCAGCAAATTAGTATCGAAATGTTGACCAGCCACAATGAGACATCGGAAGCATCACCCTCTCGACAGACCTCCTGAAGACCGAAAGTATGGTCTGACACGGTGTGAATATGTTCAAGATACAGAAATGTTGACCATGTCTCTTTCTGATCGCTAGTCCTGGACGCCTCCAATAATCACCTTGAAGACGTCCTCCCTGCCGGCTTTGACGAGTTCAAAGGCTTTCTCCGCCTCCTCGAACTTGAACCTATTGGTGATCAATCGCTTGACGTCGATCATCCCTGAAGCCACCAGCTCAACTGCATCCGGATAGCAACCTTTAGTATATCTGATGGAGCCGCGGATGTTCAAGGCCCTGATACAAGCCGTCGTGATGGGAAAGAGCACGTTTTCCTTGCCCATACCAGCTTGTACGTAGGTACCACCTTTCTTTGCAGCAAAAATGCCAGTCTGGATCGATTGTTCGGCTCCAGTACACTCCAGAACCACTTCTGCACCCTCGCCGAGATCAAACTCTTTCTTGATCAAGGCCGCAACCTTCTCAGAGTGTTCCATGGGATCGACTCCTTGGTCAGGCGTCGGTGGTAGGAATACAGCGTCAGCACTGTATGACTTCGCAAAGTCAAGTCGTGACTTCACGATATCGACTCCGATCACTTTGCGAGCACCGTATGCCTTCGCTACTGCTTGGCAAAGAACACCGATTGGTCCGCATCCGAACACGAGCACGGTCTGGTTGGCTCTCAAATCAGCGACTTTCGCTATCTGTACAGCGACGGCTGTTGGCTCGACCATAGCACCTTCTTCCATACTCATAGAGTCTGGAATCTTGTAACAATAGTCGCTTGCAACGGTATAAAACTTTGCAAGCGTGCCTAGTCGTGATCAGTTCATGATCCAATTGTCGTTGGTTTTACGTTAAGACTAACCATCCCATGGCGGCGTAGCTGCAAAAATGGTATCGTTGCATAGGTTGTACTCTGTGAAAATATTAGTCCATCATTTGGTGACTCCAAGATTGGAAGAGCTCTTACCACCACCACGACAATAGGAGCATCGTCGGCATGGAACTCCGGGCTCGATGGCGACCCGGTCACCCTGCTTCAGGTTTTTGACTGCTCCGCCAACCTCAACAACAGTGCCGGAAGACTCATGACCAAGCACGATAGGGCTTCGAAGTATAAAGTCTCCAATACGACCTCTTTGCCAGCTGTAGTTGTGTCAAGAGGCGAGTTCCGAAGATAATAGTGATTCTTCTTACTAGTGTACCTGCGACACTTAAAACCGATACGAATAACAAGTCGAAACGTGGACGGAGCTTACATCACTTCCACAGATTCCAGTCTGCGCAATCTGAACCCTTACTTCGTGTTCATCACGGAGTTTGGGTATCTCTCTATCTTCGAATGCGACATCTTTGACAGCTCGCAACACAAAAGATGGGTTCTGGTCGACGTAGTCAGTGACACGGAAGGCATCCGGGTGTAGTTTTGCCGTGGCTTGGCAGACGCATTGCCGTGCTAAAACAGCCAGAGAAGGACCGGATCTTGGAACCCACTCACAGTCATGACCGAGGAAGGAATGTTTCTCTGTCCCCTTGACGTTTTGAGGTGGAAAGAGCATTGGCAGACATGCAACGCCCTTTATCCAGGACGTCAAGTCTGCTGTGTACCTACGCACGACGGACAGGACAGGCAGAGACTCCCCCTCTCTGCGGAGCGGTGCACACCGTCACCGACTCACCTGTTTCTCTTGGTCAGAGCGAACCCAGACCTAGACGTTGCTTGACACATCTCCGTCGGTAGTCGGGCCGCTGCCCAGAGAGGCAGTCGTGGATCGATATTTTCCGGTACGTCTTTCTGTGTCACTCACGCAGCTGTCAGAAAACAGGTGCTGCATGAACATGGAGTCTGGCTAGTTCTCCCATGGCAATCATCCGTCTTTGAAGTATCGCTCCGCTCTACTAATAACTCTCACCGAAGAAGCGACTTTTAGAGGTAAGGTCCAAATGACGAACTTTAGCACATGCCTAGGATACTTTGGTGTCATCGCGCCCGGGTTTTAGACCCCACACCCCTCGCGAGGATGGGGGAAAACTGGAGCATCGCGAAAATAAGCAGGGACGCAATTTCCTGGCCCTACAGAACCAGTGCAGGGCGTCATTATCGGTTTGATCTTGTTTAAAAGGCCTTTGGGCCGATCTCTAGGCCTTTGATGCGGTAACGTCGATTTTCACCTTCTCTACATTCGATCGCCCTTCAAGGTGTACATCCTGCCTCTACCTTAGAACCGATAACTTCCGGCAATTATACCATTTCTCGGCAATTGAACACATGGGTCAAAGCTACTACGATCTGGCAACACGTGCTCTGGCGTGCTACCAGGCTCTACCGGACCCTGATGCGTCCAGAAAACAAAA
>Ga0058697_10000762_pt1 | contig 12975 bp, 17 predicted proteins | sample AgamicAsMae_FD_66619 | JGI IMG/M metagenome (GOLD analysis project Ga0058697, IMG submission 66619) | Agave microbial communities from Guanajuato, Mexico - As.Ma.e | ecosystem: Host-associated > Plants > Phyllosphere > Phylloplane/Leaf | place: Guanajuato, Mexico | collected 2012-06-04
TCTCCAGTCTCCAAACTGCGCTTCTGACCTTGTGCGCCTTCGATCGCCAGAGTCACTTTCTCTTCCTCTTCTTCTTCAGGAGACAACTCGCGACCTTCCTTTTTGGCAAAGTGGCGGCGTTCGGCGCGCAAGAGTTCGGCGCGGAGGTCGCGGGCTGAGTGCTCGTCGGTGGTTCCTTGGGTTGCTTGACGGAACTTGAGGGTTTTGTGGGCAGGGAGTAGGCGTTGGTGGTATCCGGGACCGCGCAGGGAGTCCTTGCCGCGGGCGGGATCAAAGGTGGGACGATGGGCGGTGGTCATGTTGAGTGTGTTGTGTGTTGCGACAAAGTGATTTGTATGGAGTAGATTGACAGAAGGTCGGTCGCAGAGTGAGGGTTGGAGATGCAGGCGGTAAAAGCCGTCGGAGCTTGCGGCGGGCAAGCAATGGGGAAATGTTCATGGACAGTAAAATAATCGGTGTTAACGTCATAAGGTAGTTCACTCAACACACCACACACACAACTATGCCGCGAGAAGTCGAGCCATCGCTAAACGAGCGCCAATTCATCCGCGATGCCCTGTTTGAGAGCATCCGCCTCGATGGCCGTAAACTCGACCAATTCAGAAATCTAGACCTTCAATTCGGCGACGACTATGGCGTGGCCGATGTCCGTTTGGGCAAGACGAGGTATACATGAACGTGTCCCAGAACAGACAAGAGTCGATTCTCTAACAAGCATCACAGAGTCGTAGCAAGGATATCCGCAGAAGTCACCACACCCTTCCCCGATCGCAAATTCGACGGCGTCTTTTCCATCTCCACTGAACTCTCACCCATGGCCTCTCCCGCCTTCGAAGTCGGTCGCCCCAACCACGCAGAAACTGTCCTTTCACGTCTACTGGAAAAGTCCATCCGTCGCTCTGGAGCCCTGGACACGGAATCCCTGTGCATCATCGCTGGCGCAAAGTGTTTCGCCGTGCGCGCAGACATACACGTTCTGGATCATGATGGCGGCTTGATCGATGCTTGCTGCATTGCCTTGGTCGCCGCCCTGCAACATTTCCGCCGCCCAGAGGTCGAGGTGCACGGAGAAGATGTCACGGTGTTTGACGCCCGTGAGCGCGAACCTGTGAAACTGGCCATGCAACACCATCCCTTCTGTGTCTCCTTCTCCTTCTACCACAACGGCGAGACTGTTCTCTTGGATGCAAATCTTGCTGAAGAAGCCGTTCGCGATGGCGAGATGATTGTTAGTATGAATCGTCACGGAGAGGTCTGTCAGATTGCAAAGTATGGAGGTGTGCCCGTGGATCCCTTGACTACACTCAACTGCTCAAACGTTGCGCTGGAAAAGGTCAAGATTCTGCATCAATTTGTGCAGAACAAGTTGGAGCAGGACGAGAAGAAGAGGGATAAGGGTGGTTTGATGGCTGAGTTGAATGCTGCGAATTCGAGAGAGCTTGCCAATATCCCTGGTTGAGCTTCTGGGAAGTATCGCATGCCCACCTACCACTAATTCACTCGTCTCTCAAAGCTCGAGGCTACGAGTCTACGAAAAGCCAGCCCACATCCTCCCAACCTTCGGCCAGGAAACAGGTGCGAAAACATTCGAGGGCCATTATCTGCTGTGCTCGTTGCAAAGACAAGAATTTGCAGATTGACATCACACAAATACATGGTTGCAGCGTCGGCTATGGATCGCCTTGTGTATAGCATGGTAACATCAAAAGAACGTCACACAAGACGAAAGGATATAGATGAGTAATAAACGTCTCAAATTGTCGTTCTAATACGACCTTGGCCACCGATGCTAATCTACCATGCTTGCAATTTCACATGCTGTTTTCGTTGCGCGCCTTAACTTTATGACCGTTCACGAGCTGGCTCAAGGGCAGCTGCTGCATACGCGAGACGGGAGTTTGGCTGGGTAATCGGGGTGACAGAGCAATGAAGATGTCGCTGATCTCCTAAACCGCGACCTGCGTAGAGAGCTCGACCTAGACGAAAAATATCCAGCCCTCTTCCCGACAGCCCCTCTCTATCGTGTTCATGCGTCTGCGGGATTTATCTTGATGGTCTTGTCAAGCGGCAAGCATTGGTGCTATCAGGCAGTTTCGCGCCAGGCATTTCAGCCTGCAGTAATTCCTCGGCGTCCTCCAGATGGTGATTGACCGTCCTACGTTCTCAGAACGGCGTTCAAGGGTGCTAGTTATTCCGGAAATTCTTTTTCTGGTAGAACAGATCTGTCCTCGAACTACCCAGATTTATAATCTTGGGGCAGCCATCTCTGTCCTTTTCCAGGCGGGTGCATTCAAAGCAGTAGAAGGCGTCGGAGATTCCCTGAGAGATGGTGTTAGTAACACGACGGAAAGAGAAGAGGTGTAGAGTGTGTTCCTACCTCGCCACCGCAAACAAGGCATTTGTTTTGGTAGTTGCCGAAGGAGCATTCGTCGCAGATGCGGACGAGGGTTGTGGGGCGGACGTAACTGTCGCATACGGGGCACTTGCCGTCGCATTTGTCGCAGAGGCGACCGATGGAGATACCGGCTGTCTTGCGACACATTACCAAATCACTGTGTGCTTGTCAGGTTGTGCCTCTCTTGGATTGCCTTCTACGAGGAACGTACGGATGATGGCGCGACATGATGGCGATGTGGGAGTGAGCGCTCGATGATAGATCTGAAGTCGCCGAGATGAGATAAAGAGGGTCGGTTCAGTCGCGAAGAGGTGCTCAAGGCTCGTGGCGTGCGAGTGAAGTGGTTTGTGGTTTATGGAAGTTGTAGAAGCTTCTCCATGCGGAAAGCGCGACTGAGGCAGACGCGGAGATAGTGCGGGGTTTAGATTGGATTGGACTTCCGCTCAAACACCGACGTAATCAGCTTCACCTCCATCAGTCAGTGACCAAACATCGTGAATACCAATCCACTACTGTCGCAAACATGGTCGAGACGGCAAGCAACTCTCTGCTGTCCAGCAGTACCTCGGACTCGTCACTTTCGGTCCAGCTGCACCCACTGGTTCTTCTCACCATCTCGGACTACATAACGCGCCACTCTATGCGCAAGCAGGAAGGCCCAATCGTTGGTGCTATCATCGGTCAGCAAAATGGACGCACAATCACCATGGAGCAAGCCTTCCAGTGCAAGACTAAGGAAGTGGGCGATAAGGTCCTGGTTGATGAAGAGTGGTTTGCCGAGCGTCTAGAACAATGTATGTCTCCGATGGTTTACTCCATACCAGGCCGTCATAGCTAATCACGAAGCAGTCAAGGACGTTCACAAGGCCCCTCCGCTCGATCTGGTCGCCATATTTACCCTCGCCCCTCCCTCAGGTCCTCTTCCCGAACATGTTCCTATCCTCCAGCAACTGCAACACTCTTACAACGACTCGCTCATGCTCCTCCTCTTCCACCCTCAGACCATCCTTGACGGCGCCCTCACTGGTGGAAAGCTGCCAATCTCTATCTACGAGTCCTACTACGAACCTGGCAGCGAAAATGCGGACAAGGGTCTACAAGTCGACGGCTGGGCCATGGGTCGCCAACTGCAGATGCGTTTCCGCCAACTGCCCTTCGAGGTCGAGACTGGAGAGGCCGAGATGATCGCTGTCGATTTTGTTGCAAAGGGAAGCGGCTCTGCTGCTGTTCACAACTCGGCCACTCCTCCTTCAAAAGCCAAGGGTCGTGCCGAGGACGGAGCTGCTTCCAACGACGTTCAACTCAGTGCCGCCGATGAAGAAGGTAGACAAGACAAGACATACACGCTCTTGAAATCACATAAGCTAATGATCCCTAGTCATCTCGTCCCTCACCGCCAAGTATAACGCCATCAAGATGCTGCACCAACGTATCAACCTTATCAAGGCCTACCTCGCCGAACTACCACAATCATACCTCACGGACGCCTCCATTCCCGCCGGCCCGAGCGACCCTCCCCTCAACCACCAACTCCTCCGCGAAATCTCTTCCATGCTCTCTCGTCTTCCCTTACTCGCCCCTCCCACCACTCAATCATCTACCACAATCCCCGTGCCAGGAATGCCTCAATCCGCCCTCGCAACAGCCTCCACACAGGAACAATCAGACGTGCACATGGTGTCACTGCTAGCCTCTCTCACTCGCACAGTAGCTCAGGCCAAGGACATGGGCTCCAAGTATTCAATTGTGCAAAAGGCAAAGACGGACAAGAATCATGCTGGTATGATGAGGGGCGGTGGCGGTGGGCTCGGCGATTATGGCCCTGGCTCTGCTAGTGATCCCTGGGGTACGCCTGGCGAGTCTAATGATTACGGCTTGTTGACACGTGATGATCTCTGATGGGGATAGAGGAGCGAGTGGTTTTACCTTTCTTATGACCAATCTTTATGCATAGCTGCGGAGGCGTAATGGCGCATCAGACAACCCGAAAATGGCGGGCCTTTTCTTTCCTTTATGACAGATCATCTCTCGTGTTGTGAAGATGACTTTAACATAGCAAGAATAAAATCAACATTTTCTAAAACTCGTGTCTACTCGTACCGTAGCTCTATGTAGATCGAATTTCCGAAGTCACAAAAAGACATGACCTTAGACAAAGGAATGAGGGTAGATTTAGCAAGTGAAAGAAAAGGGAGAACTTTCTATGAGCTGTGATTTGACAAAAGAGATTATACCCAGATTCCAACATCCGAACGCGAGAGCAGTATTCCTATGACCTTTCACAAGAGGATGACAGATTACACTTGCAGTCATCCGAACACTCAGCAGCCCTTGCCAGGGACATACGTAGTAACCTTGAGACTGGAGAAAAATGTCAGTAAGCCATCGAGAGACAGTTCAGAGGAGCAAGAGAAACATACGTTGCAGTCACCGTCTTCGTGATCTTGGACGTCGTAGTTGTGCGTTTTGTGATTGTACGAGTAGATGTTCCGGCAGTCTTTGTGACTGTTGTCTTGGTCGCTACGATGGTAATGGGTGCTGGAGTGATCGTTGTCGTGCTTTCCACAGTTGCTAGAATACATGTCAGCTGCTTGCACTTGACATTATGAGGGATGAGACAAGACTTACTGTATGCTGTGAGAGTCACGGGAGTTGCGGTATAGCTAGATGTCACTGAGATCCAGTTGGCAGTGTTGGTATCCGTTGATGTCACGGTTGCGCTGTCGGGTGCACGTTTGGCGAGATTGACTAGGTTGCGTCTTGCAACTTGTACGACTTTGGTAACGTCGCGTCTGATTCTGGCGCGACGGGCGACCGCTGGAATTGGGCTTGCAGAGGCAATGGCGGCTTGAGCGATGGATAGGAGAGAAGGGTCGGCTGAGGGATCCGCTGTCATGGCTGCAAAGGCAACTGCGCAAGGGTCGGTCACCGTGTAGGTCTTGATGGTGTAAGTGAAGCTTGTGGTGGTGCGTTTGACCGTTGCTGTTGACGATTTGGTAATGGTCTCGCGGGGAGGGTAGTAAGTGACTGTCTGTGTCTGTGCATTGCTGGCAAGACTGGTGACTGATGCAGGTGGAAGAGTTGTGGATTGCAAGTCTGTGATTGTAGCATTTACAGTAGATGTTGGGGTTTGAGTGACAGACAAAGTAATGGTGGGAATCACAGTCGAAGTAACTTGTGCGCCAACACTGAGATGCAAGTGGCGATTGGCATTGAAACTGCTGCCGTTGCCATTATTGTCCAGAAGTACCAAAGTCCAATCACCAGAATACATCTGGTTCTTCAATATCGGACAAGTAGAAGTGACATCGGTATAGTCGGGAGTGGTCACGACGTCTGAGCAGAAGATTGATTCATTCTTGGGAGTGATCAGGATGACTCGAGCAGGTTCCGCACAGTCATAGAATTCTGATACAGAGGTAAAAGATTCGTTGGAGTTGATGTTAATGAAGTAGTTCTTGTTGTTCTTGAAGTCGATGCCGTATGATTCGCAGGCATTGGCGACTTGGAAGAGAGCAAGTCCGGTAGTAAGTAGATGTTTCCACATGATGTTGATATTTGGGGGGACACTTTAATCCCAGAAGACTTTCCCGTATTAGCTGCTTGACGAGAGAATCAAGTTGTACCTGAGTCCGCTTTATACTACACCTCGAGGCCGCGAGACATCGGGTGAAAGCAGCTCCATGTTGGTCATATCAGACCTACCACAGCAAAAATAGCACATGCTCTTGGATCCCTTCATCAGCAACCCTACACTGCCTCGCGAGAGGATTCTCGTCGCATGTATTGAGGACTTGCAGACTGAAGTCTGACATCAGAGACCCGAACGAGGCAGTCCTAAGTCGGCGAACTGGAGTGACCAACGTGCCGGACCTCCTGACCGGAAGGTTTATGACCCATCACCGTGTTCCAGCACGCAGTCTTACCCAGGCACGGTTGTCGAAGAGTTACGAACATGCGATGCAAGGTAGGTGTCGGAAGAAGGCGGTGTGGCACGCGGCAGATGGACGACGATCCCGGAGGCTCCGGAGGACGCCAAATATGGAAACCGCGACTCCTGACTGGCTTCCTTCCACTTCAACTTCACGTCAGCATCCGACATCATGGAAATTCAAAGATACCAAAGACGTCACCAGTCATCACGAGATGCATACTGGAGCCTCATACTCCGGTGTGTATCTATTGCCTATCGTGACACGTGGCTGAGCCTCGTCCGGGACCTCACTTGCGAAGTGGTGAGAAAGCAATCGGAACATGGCGCATGTCGAACCAGACCCGTGGTATCTTTCCCTGAAGAGAGCAAATCGATCAGACAGCCATTCTGCAAAGCAGATCCATATGGCGTGCTGTTAATATTGATTGCCTGCAAAGAATGCTTGGCTACGACAACTTCTGACACAGAAGCTGGTGACAATCTTTCGCATACACGCATTCGGTACAGAGTTGACGATTACCTCGTGAACTGTCTAAAGATATCTACCGAGCGACCCCTTCTCCCGGAAAGAATAGGGTTCCGCCGCATGCATGCCCTTAACAAAGTACGATGTCACGCTACAGCTCCCGCATATCCTTGCGTAGCAGACAAGGACATTGTTGGTCTGTTGCAAAGTCAGCCTTGGTACTCATCGAGCGGGAACATCTTCCCAGACTCTGATTTTCGAAGGGGGCGAAGGGACTCACCATGTACACGTGGTGAAGACCGTGTACCTATCGGGAAATATGATCTTGTCTCACCACGTAAAGTTCTTATGGCAGACTGGTCATCCGATAACTGGCACGCCAATAACGATCGATTTACGGACATTCTTCGTTCTCTCCGTACCATTTGCTGGTAGAAATTGCCAGCATTCTCTTGTCACCGGATGTCTTTGTATTGAATGGTCAAGTGGGTCTGCGGATTGCAAATGCTGACTTTGCAGCAGTCTATTGAAAAACAGGCAGACCATCTGACTTGCAGCTTGTTCATTCTCCTGTTCAAGAATAAGGGAATCATTTTCGTATCGTCCATCATGTTGATCGAGTCGATGCTTCTGATGTCTAGGCAACATCTGCGATTGTTCCGTATCTAACTATTTTGGTCTTCTCAGCCCTGTAAGCAGCAGGCTGTACACGATAAGTCTACCAGGCAAGTCTACTAGGCAGCTCGGGCAGGCAAGTACTTGTATGCGTATAAAAGTTGCTTATCCACCTGGAGATGACTACAACACCTCAATCTTGCTCAATCATTCGCAAGCATGTATCTCTTGCGTACTCTTCCCCTGTTTGCTTCCTTGGCCGCTTACACCACTGCCTCAGTGGTCGTGGAGCGCCAGGCTTCGTCAACTTCTACTTCCTCTGCTGCCCGCTCTTCCACGACTTTGACTCCAGACGATGCTGATACAGAGTGTTCGAACACTGCCGGCAGTCGTGCATGCTGGGTACGAGACTCTATATCTTTCCCCAACATACACTAACTTGTTCAGGGCAATGGATTCTCGATTGCGACCGACTTCGACAAGAAGTGGCCTGACACCGGAAAAACTGTTCCTTACACGCTGGACATCACAAACACTACAATCGATCCTGATGGTACTGGAGAAAGAAGGGTCATGTTGATCAACAATCAGTACCCAGGACCAGTCATCAGAGCTAATTGGGGAGATTGGCTCGAAGTCACAGTCAACAACCACTTACCCGACAATGGTACCGGTATTCATTGGCATGGAATTCGACAGTACGAAACATGCGATCAAGATGGTGTTCCCGGAAGTAAGTTCATCGTATAGCATAAACTTGGACATCGATGATTAACATGCTTCTTAGTAACTGAATGTCCAATTGCGCCAGGAGCGTCCCGCACGTACAGGTTCCATTGCACGCAGTACGGCACAAGCTGGTATCACTCGCACTGGAGTAGGTCGACCGATATTGGACCTCTGCACTAGCGCTGACATTCGAAACAGGTGTCCAATATGGTGTAGGAACTCTTGGTCCGCTAGTCATCGATGGTCCTGCTACGGACAACTACGATGAAGATCTTGGGCCCTTCGCAGTGACGGACTGGTATGACGAGACCGCCTTCTTCAACAATCCTCTGGCGCGCAGCATACCTCCACAGGCTTACACCGGTCTCGTGAATGGTATGAACGTCAGTCCCGACGGAACCAAGGGCAAATACTTCAATGCTACCGTCCAGTCTGGCAAGAGATATCGCCTGCGACTCATCAACACATCCGTGGACAGCGCCTACATGGTTTCTGTTGATTCTCATTCTTTTACCGTCATTACCAGTGACTTTGTGCCCATCATGCCTTATGTCGCGGACCGAGTCTTTGTAGGAATCGGACAAAGACTAGATGTCATAATTGAGGCGAACCAGACAGCAGGCAACTACTGGTTCAGAGCAGATGTTCCCGCCGTGGGTGGCGCATTTCCTGCATGCGGAAATAACGCAAACCCTAATGGTATCAGGGCAATCATTCATTACAGCAATACAACCTTCGGAAACCCTACTAGTACAGCCTGGGACAGAACTGGGGTCAACGCAGATAGATGCAACGACGAGTCCTACCAAACAGACAAGCTCACGCCTTACTGGGACAGTTTCGTTCCTTCTGATGCCTTGTTGGCGAACCCTGAGCTCTTGAGTGTGCAACCTCAGGAAGCTGGCGTTCGTAGCGACAACGCGACCATCTTCCAGTGGGCCATCAACACCACTGCGCTCAACGTGGATTGGGACAAACCGATTCTTGAATACGTTCAAGAGGGCAATACAAGCTATCCCAAATCTGAGAATTTGATCAACGTGCCTGATGTCGACTGGACGTACTGGGTGCTCCAGGAGATTCCGACTCCAGCAGGAGCTCATCTGGACATTCCTCACCCCATTCACTTGCATGGGTAAGTCACAGCTTTAGCACATATACTATCACACTGCTAATCAGGTTCTAGACATGATTTCTACGTGTTGGGTGCTAAAGAGAGCAGCAACTATACCAACGATCAAGCAAGCGAGTTGAACTTCAAGAATCCACCTCGTAGGGACACGGCAATACTGCCCTCGGGTGGGTGGCTGGTCATTGCCTTTGAGACCAACAACCCTGGTGCTTGGATCATGCATTGCCACATCGCATGGCATGTAGCCGATGGTTTGGCCACACAATTCCTCGAGACGCCCGGACAGATCAAGATTGATCCCGGTTTCAACGACATCTGCTCGACGTGGCGCGATTACTATCCTGAGGAGTCGTACTGGAAGAAGGATGACTCTGGTGTCTAGTTCGAAAATGCAGGATTATCTATCAGTCGGTGGCCAAACTTTTCGGCTGTTTAAGTCTTAATACAGGAGGTATCTAAAGGATCGTCTGTCGGGTTGTTCATTATAGTATGCACGACATTCATTATCAGATAGACAAAGACCATGTAAAAGAAGACTTCTCTTCTCACCAATGAAAAATCTCGTTTCTTTATTGGTTGTCCTAACACTTCATGCTATCCCGAATATGGAATCAGTGGAGGTGTACAGCAACGTAACACCCGTCGGGTCTCTGGCTCGACCGAGAGGTCAGATCCAGGTAATGCGAGATCTTGTTCGATTCGAACAAACAATTCAAGACTAGGCCTGCGATACGCAACACCCGTACAAGAGTCGGCGGTACAGACGTCTGAGATCATGTCCTGGGTCTCTGTTGTTCGTCGTGAAGTCGTCGTGGCTGCCACGCTCCAGAATTGCATCGTCACTCTCTTCGACACCATCTAAGCGGTCGATCAATGAGGTGGCGTATAGCTTGCATAGAAGTCATCTGGATCATCGAAGTGCAGAGTGCAAACACTGATCAAGGTCACACGAGCTCAGGCAAGAACGCCCGACAGTTTCGTCCAAAAAGAAAAATTAAACCAAGTTCCGAGAATCTATATAGTGATCCACATCTAAAGTTTTCCCTTGGCCATATTTGACAACATCTCTCTGCCAGTAATTCTGGTGGTGTGCCACAAAGTAGGGAAGTCGAGAGTACTGGTAAGACCATCGGCGAAACCGAAACCAAGCATGGGAGGAATCCAACCACGAGCGTACTCGAGAGCAAAGCAAGCATCGTCCATCTTGTACTGCTTCACTTCGCCGCGGCGCAAATGGTGTACACTGCCTTGGGGGTAGACCTCGGGTTCGTAGTGTCCAGCGGCAGGTGAGTATGCAGTTTGGGTACCCTTGAGAATGTGGAAGTAGTCGTCTGCAGTGTGGCGACCAGTGTGTCCTTCAGTTCCAACGGCGGTGCCTGACGATCTGTTAACTTCTGTTATTTCGCCAGATAGCCGCGAAAAAATCTTACCGAAAATGATCAAATACTCAGTAATACTGGCGTGAATGATGTACATGCCACCCATTGCACCACCGGCATTGTTGAAAACCCATTCCTCGTTCAGGTTGACATATTCTCCGGCAGGACCCTGGCTGAGTTCGCCAACGATCTGTGCAACAACAGCCCTAGTGTCGTTTCCATGGTTTGCGATTGCTCTCTGCGAAAGATCGTGCAATTGTTTTGTGTCGAAGACGTAGAAACTCTGAAGGTTTTGTTCCATAAAGTAAACAATGGCGGAGAACAGGGCGATAAGGACTGCGATGATGGAAAAGGTGTTTGCTCTGGTGTTGCTTTGCGCGCTCGACGAGCCGCTGTTCTTGCTGACCGCCATTTTTGGTTTGTTGATGTTGTATAGAGGAAGGAGAAGCGATTCCAGAGTTCCAATTGCCCTCCTGAATCTCTATTGGTTTTGTAACATCGAAGACGACATCAACAAAAAAATCAGCCCATTTCGTATCTCCGAAGTCAATCTCCGGGTATGCGGTTGAGGTCCGTGCATGATGTTTATAGGGGTCCTCCGCCGGCATCCGCGGGTGTGGTAGGGCTGCATGTTGACCGCTTGATTTCTTGAAGTCAAGAATGCTTGTTTCGAACAAAAGAACATTGATCGAAACGAGAGGCCGCAAGACCCAACTCATCCACCACTCATCCGGGAAACCAGGTGATGCTAGCCGTAATCATCATACGGTCACCGCGTCATGATGTCGCTGCCTCTGACACGTGCGTGATTTGTTCAAGATGAAGGGACGGTTCCCGTTGTTCCTGGACCATGTATGTTTGGAGAATATCTATGGGAGTAAAGATGGACATCTTCACGGCGCTCAAGCTCTCCGATGGATGTATGCACATACCGGTGTAGGTAAATCGAAACACATCGGCCAGCTCACAAGGCTTCCTCGCCTATGCCATCAGCACGGCACATCTCTACTTGGACACTAATCTTGGTCCAGTCAGGGTGGCCGCTCATTCCTCTAACAGACTTTGACCGTCAGCTCAGCTCATGTATGCGCTGCTTACTATTGCCTAGAAGTCTCGATGCCTCTATCGGGATAATGTCGACCAATAGTGTACAGTAACAGTCACTCGAATCTGATTTCGAACTACCCTCCGAGTGTCACACTTTACAAAAAGGCCGCCCAGACTTGACTGTGCTTGAGCCTCTCTCACGAGAGATGTTCTGAAGTCGAGTTATGGTTGTAGCGCTCTCTGGCTTTCGATCTTAGGCCCAGCTTTCTCTCGCAAGCAGCACGTTGCTATCGAAAAAGCAAATTGGAACTCACTGCGCCATTGCTTGGGCCCCCATAAAGCTACATGTTCATGTATTGCTCGTCCGACCTGGTCCTTCTTTCGATTTAGCAGCAAGCGGGGAAGGAGCAGCCTCCATGCATGAACCCGTAGCTGCATGATCGATAAGCGAATCAACTTCGCTCTACCATCAGCCTTGTCACTCGAGTATGCTCAAGGTACACGAGCGTGATGTGTCATACCCCGTATTACTGCAAGACCAGGACAGGACCATTTACTTTGTTCATGCAGCTAATATTGGTTCTGGTGGTGATAATGCATCGTCTGCCCTTCTTGTCTTACATCTTTGTTCTCCGCAACTTCATACTCGAAAGATCCTCAGATCGCGTTACACCAGAATGTCTAATCAACCAAGGGTTTCTGGGTTCAGGTGCGTCTAGCGAGATCCTTCATTCCACATCTTCTAATTGAACAAAGGGAGGCGATTTCACCTTACGGAGAAGAGCTACACCCTACATTGTCATCCACCCACTCAACTCATCCCCCATCCTATCAGCAATGGCCAGAATATAACAGCAACAATGTCTCACCACAGGATCCTGCCGACATGAGCTTCAGCAGCAAGTATCGGCCGATGGACGACGTCGCTGTCTCGCCGGGTCTCGAATCGGTGTGGGCTGGTGAAGGCGACAAGGAAGTCGTGATAGGAACGATACCAACAGAGATGCCTCCAACGATATTACCACCTGACAAGAAACCAGCACGTGTTTGTGGTCTTAGGCGCGCTCTTTTCTGGTCTTCGCTCGCCGCTGCATTCGCAACAGTGATAGGTCTTGCTATTGGTCTAGGCGTAGGACTTGGTGTGAAGCACAAGCACAAGGAGTCGTCGTCGCCAACAGTAGCTAAATCTTCTGACTATTACATTGGGGGCGCGATCGATCCCGCGTACTACTCGAGGGAAGGCGCTTTCAATGGCAGCGGCTTGGCATTGGCTTCTCA
>Ga0058697_10000763_pt1 | contig 12970 bp, 10 predicted proteins | sample AgamicAsMae_FD_66619 | JGI IMG/M metagenome (GOLD analysis project Ga0058697, IMG submission 66619) | Agave microbial communities from Guanajuato, Mexico - As.Ma.e | ecosystem: Host-associated > Plants > Phyllosphere > Phylloplane/Leaf | place: Guanajuato, Mexico | collected 2012-06-04
TCCTCGGCGAGTTCAAGAAGGAGAACATCAACTGCGAGTGGAAGCTCTTGGAGCCCGCCTACGATGGCGCCGTCTGCACCAGAGATGTCGAAAAGCCCCAGGCTATGACCTACGCTGATGCTGGTGTATCCATCGATGCTGGTAACGATCTGGTTGTTGCCATCAAGAAGGCCGTCAAGTCTACTCGCAGACCTGGTGCCGATGCCGAGATCGGCGGTTTCGGCGGTGCACTCGATCTCCAAGCTGCTGGCTACGATGAGGCTCCCATCATGATCCAGGCTATCGACGGTATCGGTACCAAGCTGAAGGTTGCCTTTGCTATGGACAAGTTCGACACTGTCGGTATTGATCTTGTTGCTATGAACGTCAACGACTTGGTTGTGCAAGGCGCCGAGCCTTTGACTTTCCTGGATTACTACGCTTGCAGCAAGCTGGAGATCAAGGAGGCTGTCTCATTCATTGAGGGTGTTGCAGCTGGTTGCCGTGAATCAGGATGCGCTCTCGTTGGTGGAGAGACTGCTGAGATGCCTGGCATGTACCAGGGTAACGAGTTTGATGCTGGCGGTTGCGCTACTGGTGCTCTCAAGCGTGGTCGCACCATCTTGCCTGATATGGCATCTATGGTCGAGGGCGATATCCTGCTGGGTCTTGCTAGCGACGGCGTGCACTCGAACGGTTTCTCTCTTGTCAGAAAGGTTGTTGAGCGTAAGGGACTTTCATACCACGACAAGGCTCCTTGGGCTCCCAACACTACTGTTGGTGCTAGCTTGTTGACTCCCACTCGCATCTACGTCAAGCCTCTATTGAAGGCAGTCGAGAAGGATCTGCTCAAGGGTATGGCACATATCACTGGTGGTGGTCTCTATGACAACATCCCCAGAATGTTGCCCAAGACCCTTGCTGCTGAGGTCGATGTCGCTGCATGGTCTGTTCCTCCGGTGCTCAAGTGGCTCAAGGAGGCTGGTAACGTCGAGTCCCGCGAGTTCGCCCGCACATGGAACACCGGTCTTGGCATGGTCATCGTTGTAAGCAAGGAGAACGCCGCAGAGGCCCAGAAGGTCCTGGAAGAGGCAGGTGAGAGAGTCTCCGTCATTGGAAAGCTCTTCAAGAGAGGCGAGGACGAGGTCGTCCTTAAGAACCTCGAGGCATGGAACTGAGAATGTTCCACTAAAACAAACACAAGGGGACGTGAAAATGCACCGGATGAATTTAGCATACGGCCATGGTTGGCCGCATATGCCACGATATAGGCGTTATACAAAACTCAAGGGTTGGCTGAGGAAGGAATAGATATGCAATTGTGAATTTACTACATTTTTCAAATTACTGATCACACCAATGTCCATCTGAAGTTGCCATGTTTGCTTCGGGCTCAACGATCCATTTGTTGGTAAGTCCCTCAGAATTCGGAGTTCGACAACAAGACTGTAGAGCGGCAGCAAGGCTGCGTTGCGCGAACGTCGAACGCTCCTTCTGGCCAGACGTGGTGACGTCGAATTCGATGATCGGAAGGAGGTCCGCTGACCATTTCTTTCCAACTTCCATCTCTATTTCTCGCACACCAACCCCTTCGCATCAAGCATCTGATGCGACCAGCATCGTACCATCTGTGGACTTTGCCCTTACTATACGATTCTTGTAGTTGCATGATGCCTCGACATGACACCAATATTTGACGACTATTGAAGAGCAATTGACTCCGAGGCGAACCATGGGAAGGATAAGCTTACCTTGACAGTGCATTCAGGTACGCCAGGTACGCTTTAGTCTCCACACATAAGTTCAGGGGTAGCTACCAATGGTCAGTCAAACAATTAACTCATCACCATCAAAGCTTGAGCTTTAACGCTGCCCCACGTCCCCAGGCTCCAAATATACTCATCTCGACCACAAATTTACGCTGCAGAGTGGAGAGGATGCGACGTTATTTCTCACAATCGAATGGTGACCAGCCATTTATGATGCTGAGGCAAAAGCTTGGGTGATAAAGGATGGAACTTTCAGATGAAGACATTTGTCTACTTATAGGCTCTACTTGAGCCCGGACAAGTTGGATCTTTGACATCTCATTCCCTTACTAAATCTCTGTCGCTCGCTTAACCTTCCGTTCATATGAACTCGTTCAAGCTCCCTCTTTTCTTTTTGGCTGGCCTGGTGACTGCACAGGACCACCTTGGTGTCTTTGGCACAGATGGAGTTTCAGTGGGCTACCACGCTGATGCTGCCAATAAAGTAGCACCTCCGACCGACTCAGACAGAACGACTCCCGAAGTCAGTTACACTTCTCAAAGTCTGCCCCTACATATGCCTCCTGACGAGGTTCACTATCCTGCTCAATTCACAGCTGAGGCAATCGCCATGCAACCCGCCGTAGTCTCAGCACCCACAGCAGACCCTTCTACTGATCAGCCTGGAGGTGCATCTTCTGGCTCTGGTACTGCTCCACGCGCCGATGGTAGATGTGGGACTAAGTTCAACAATGCCGCCTGTGATCCTAACGGCATGTATGGTGGCTGCTGCTCGTAAGACTATACGGCCCTGACGCATACACAAAGCTAATCATTTGGTCAGCTCTTATGGATACTGCGGTAGCACTGAAGAGCACTGTAAACCTCAATCCACATCGTCTAAGACTCCCGATGTCACCGTTCAGGAAAAACCTGAATACGACATTGGTGGTCAACCAGGAGCAGACGCAGCACACCCAATGGGCTTCTGGATACTCAACAGGAATGACGTGACGCACCACATCAGTGCCGATTGGCCAGACAAAGACCGCGGTGAGTACGGTGCTCACGCGTATCTTCAGTTCTCTACAGCTACAGTCGGACCTGGCGAGAACCTCTGGATCCCCACGCTGCCTCACACTAGCCCAAAGCTGTACGTAGGCGTCTCTCCAAATGAGAGGACACCCGAGGTCGGCTCCAACCGAAACCATGACACCCTCATCGAAGCGACCTTCTATGGAGGCTACGATCACCTATACTATGACATCGATCTTGAGCGTGGCTTCTCTTCTCCCGTCTGGTGTCATGGACAAGGCGAGCCATGGTCAAGCGGTCAGGGCTGTGTCGCAGATTTGCTTGCCAAATGTCCCCAGAAAGACCAACACCACAACCCCGTCACCAAGGTGTACGACCAATGCCGAGGTTCGGACGAGAATCTTCAACTACGCTATCAGCTCTGTCCCAAGAGTTACATCGTGTGGAACGATGACTGGAACACCAATACTACGTCTCAACAGGATGGTAAGATGACACCTGCTCAGTTTTCCACTGTGAGCCATTGCTAATATTCTTGCAGTGCTCATGTGCACCATTGTTAGCACACCCTCATCCAGCAAGCTTCAAGTCGCCCAGATCGCCGAAGCCGAGAGGAAGGAGGCAGCTGGTTTCAAGCCAAACGCTGTCTTGCCTAGACGTGCTCTGCCTCATGTTCACTCCAAGCACGAGCGTCTCTCTGGACACGCTTAGCTGACTGGTTATCTTTGACCACGTGTGCATCGAGTCGAAAGGGAGATTTTCGTTTGTCGTGCATACGCGAATTTGTAATGCTGAAATGTTGGGTGAGAGTAACAACGGTGAATATTGTAGTTCTGTAACTTTTAATCTCTAATCATATAACGTAGCAATGAAAAGTCGTTCTGTTTTGCAATCTCCGATCTTATAAGAGCGTAGAAAGTGTACAAAGTTTTTGTAAAGATACTTGAGGTACTCATGGGAACGAGGAAGCAACTAGAAAGTTATGGTATTTGTTACACTACTATCATCAGAGTGAAGCAGAAAAGCATGTTTTAGCCATCTGAAAAGCAAAAGAAGCCGCCACATCATTACCATCATCCATTACGCCCTTCTGAAGAGCCTTTTCATCAGAATCAAGAAACCTGTACAAACTGTCCGATACCAGGAACGCCATCCACAACCACATACACCACATACGGACCAGGTGGTGCCACATTAGCGTTCGGTGGCATGGTCACAGTCAGGGTCTGCTGTGTAGCTCCAGCTTTCCAACCACTGTTGTCCAGGAACAACATACGATGGCTCATATGCACCGAATGCGTCACAAAGCCACCATGATACAGTGACACCTTGACACCCTTTGCACCAGCAGGGACGGTGAACTCAACGTTGAAAGTTTGAGAGTTTGCCTGCAAGGCCTTGGATGATAGAGTGATGTCTGTGGGGCGCTTGTTCGCATTGTCACCGGCAAGGTATGGTGGCGTGTAGATTTCGACTCTGAACTCTGTGACGTAGGGGTCTGCGGTTGTGGGCTGGAGGATGGGCTGCTCGACTGGATTTGAGCCGGCGACCATCAGAGTGCCGTCGAGGAGCAGCAGAGCCACAGAGTGGTACAGACGAGGAATCGTGGAGGAGGCGCCAGTGGTGAATCGTTGACCGAGTGGCTTTGCCGGATCGTAGATCAGGGCTTCGAAGGTTGGATCGCGGGCGAGACCGAAGCCTTGGGCGCCTTCGTTGCCGCCATTGACGAAGATGACAGTGCCGTCGGGGAGTAGCGTACCTTCTACCATACCGCGGCCTTGGGGCATCGAGTCCATTTCCCACTTTGGCGTTGTCGAGAGTGGTTGGATGCGACCGCAGCTGGGGTCGGTGGGAGAAGTAATGTCTTGATATGCGCCGCCACCACAGATGATGATGTCGGGGTTCCAGTCATTTGCGGAAGATAGAGGAAGGAGGACAGAGCCGCCGGTGTTGGGGTAAGTACGGTAGTCACCAGGAAGGTCTGCAAAGGTTCGCAGCGTAGTGTTCGTGTCGACATTGAAGAGTTCGGATGATTTGGACACGAAGATGAAGAGCGAGCCATCCTTCAGCTGGTGCATGAATGGGTACATGTAGTAAGGCTGATTTTTGACCAGGATCTCCATTGGGATGGAGACGCCAGATGATTTGCCATTCTTGTCCAGAATTTCATACGTTGGATTGTTGTTGGCAGGCACAGTAGGATCAAGACCGTTCAGAGATCCAGACGCAACAAAGAGTCTTCCGTCAGGGAGTGTCTGTACCGATGGATACCATCGCTTACTAGCAAGTTTGTTGCCTGGCTCGCTCCAGTCTTGTCCGTCCAAGGAAGCATCAGAAGGCGAACGAGTCAGGTAACGAATGGCGTCGAATCCATCTAGTACAGTGGGGTCGATGAAGTCGAGGGGAGCGTTACCGCCCAGAGAGATGAATTGACCGTTAGCAAGGAAAGAGCCACCAGCACAGAAAGCGTTTGTCTTGTAGGCCAGAGGGGTGTACTTGTTGGTAGCAGGGTCGTACTCGGTTGAGTATGCGTATTGGCCATTGGGAAGCTTGACCTGTGTGTAGTTTTCAACTTTGTCAAGGAAGACAACCTTGCCATTGGGAAGAAGACCAGCATGCATAGCAGGGGCACCAGAGTCACCGACAATATTGAAGGATCCAGGATTAGCATTGACCGGCGCAGGGCTAGGTCCAGGAGCAGCGACGACGGCGCCATTCAAGCAAGGCCCACTTTGACAGCCATCACCGCAGTGAGCAGTACTGTTTCCGCAGTATCCATACATTCTAGTAACAAAGGTCAGCTAGTTTGAATACCCCGGGTCCATGATGAACTTACGAGCAGCAGCTACCTTGAGCCCAATCACCACAGATGGTGTTTTCATAAGTAGCACCACAAGTTCCATCTTTGGTGACTGTACCCGTTGGAGCACTACCAGCTGTGGAAGATGCAGCCGATATCACGGGCTCACCAGTCGTACTCGAAGGAGCCGCTGAGTCAACCCTAGATGAAGCGACTGACGGCACAGCCGCAGACGTTGGAACAGAGCTCGTTGAGGCCGCGCTCTTGCAGCCAGAGATACACCCATTGGCGACCAAGCAGTGGCCATCAGTGTTGCCGCAGTATCCGTAAGATCTGGTGAATGTGTCAGCTTGAGGGTTGGAGGCATAATAAGGTTCTGCTTACGAGCAACAGCCACCATATGCGCCATTGGGATCACACAATGCGTTACTGAACTGAGGACCACACCTTCCGTCACCACGAGGAGCAGCACCAGAAACAGAAGGTGCCGCTCTGACGATTGTTGAAGTTGGGATAGGGGACTTCGCGACCGCTGAACTTGCAGTGCAGCCAGAAGAGCAGCCAGTTCCACAATGTGCTGGAGTATCACCACACCAACCTACAGCTTGTTAGACACAACACAACGCCAGTATAAAGGCATGGAGACTGACCGTAAGAAGAACAGCATGTTCCTTTGTATGCTGTGCTGTTAGGATCACACAACAGATTGCCATTGTTCGGACCACATTTGCCATCTTGTGAGTATTTGGGAGCTGCGGCTTTGTGCTTGAAGACGTGATCGAGGAAGTCAAAGATGTCTCTCTTGCCGTGATCCTGGAAGGACATTGGCCATGTGTGTTTTGCGGCAGTGCATCTATCACTCTTAGTGTAATCCCTTGATAGCGTGGACTCGCAACATACGTATTGTCCTGTTGACAGAATTGTCCCTTCAAGCATCCGCTGAATTGTAGATTCGTGCTGTCACATGTCGGTTGAACTTTTGGGAAATAGATGTTGGCGAGTGCTGCGCTGGCGCTAAGGCCGAGCAACAGAATTGATTGCTTCATAGCTGCTTGGGATCGATCAGGCCAGTCGCAATCAGACCTGCTGTACTGGAGTCTCGGTTGGCGAGAAAAATCGATGATTCGGCTCGCAGGCTATTGTTCAGTGACAATGGGCTATTTGAAAAGAGCGAGACACTGTACAATGGTATAGTCTCAGAAGCGAGTGACAATGAGAGTGAGTGGAAGAAGAGTCACGAAACGAATGGCGACTTGGAAGACAAGCGGTAAGGAAGGAGCAACGAAAAGAGAAGGCGGTGGTTACTGTTTAAATCTCAAAGTGTTCCCTCTGGCCACAACGGAAACAGCCCACTACCTGAGACTCGACAAGGACGCCACAACCTGCAGCACACACGCGGGTCCATCCTCTAGTCTTCCAAACTTAGCAGCAAGGTAGACCCACGAGCCGGTCGCTCGCAGCATGCTAGTTGGTTCGATCAATGGCGGGACCAAGTGCCAATGCGGCTCTGGCGATCTTTTGTCTCGACACCTTGGCTGCCGCTATCCGCTCTTGCTGCTACTGTAGCACGTCAAAAGACTGCTCCTCCTTCTCGGAAGATTCAGAGTAGCGTTATGCGACGGCGATGCCCACGAGACCAACACTCGCGGGTGCTTCGTGGCCGCATTGTTCTATTGTCTTTGCGCATCACCACATGGTCAACTGATCCCTTGCAGCAGACACGAGAAGAGTGGCGCTGAAAAATCACCGTGGTTACACGAATCGCCCTCTGTTTCAAACCATTCGCTGGGGAGTTTCAAAGGCGCGTAAAAAGATGCTTGGTCAAAGCTTGTCGGTGTGCCATTGGTGTTTGGACTTGCAGCGACATGCAGAGTTGGGAAATGACCTTTTGGACAGCCGCCTCAGATTGGTTGGTTATACGAGAGATAATCGGTCTCTTCTCTTCCTTTGGTCGAGGAGAGAGGTCGCATTCAGAGAAGTCGCGGTCAACCGAGAAGGAGTCAGGGTTGGTCTTTTTCGCGGAGAAACGGAGACAAATGACGACACGGCAACGACATCTGGTCTCCCCCTCATGCCTCAGGAAGCGATGCTGCACATTCAGTGAGTAGTAATATTTTACTACATTCTCCTAAGTAAACATGTCTTCATATCCTCGATGAAGATTACTGCAACCCTATAAACGAATTAAGACCACCACCTATAGAGCCCATTGGATTAGTCAACGCCGCACCTGGTCTCGAGATTACCCAGTACAATCAAAACCGACGACTTCAAGATAAAACAAAAAAGTCGCAACAACTGGCAACTTACGATTCTGAACTTTACGACTCCCAATCCATCCATCATTGGGTTATATTGAACATCACAATCGCACATAACGACAGTTTCCAAACCACCATCGTCCAAAAATCCAACAACCATGGAACACGACTACTTCTCCTCCAACCCCCGACCAAAAGTCCTACAGAAACACTCCACCTTAGCCCGCGAATTCATCTCTCGTCATGCCTCCGACTCCCGCCGCGTCGTCCTCGTAACCTCCGGCGGCACAACCGTACCCCTAGAAAACCAAATGGTGCGTTTCGTCGACAACTTCTCCGCCGGCACCCGCGGCGCAACATCAGCCGAATATTTATTGGATCACGGCTACGCTGTTATCTTCTTACACCGACAATTTTCATTGTTGCCGTATAGTAGACACTACTCACACAATGTGAATTGCTTTTTGGACTTTATGGATGAGAATGAGGGAGGAAAAGTTGTGGTGGGTGAGGAGTATCAGGATGAGATGGTGGGCGTGTTGAGGAAGTATACAGAGGCGAGAAAGCAAGGGAAGTTGCTTTCTATTCCTTTCGTCACGGTAAACGATTATCTGTGGGAGTTGAGGGAAATTGCCATTCTGATGCAGCCATTGGGCGGGAATGCATTGTTTTATCTCGCGGCTGCTGTGAGCGACTTTTTCATCCCCAGCGATCTGATGGTGGAGCATAAAATCCAATCTTCGGAAGACTTCAACAAGGAAAATCAGAACAGTGCTGATGGGACAAAAGCACCAGCTGCCCGCATTGAAGGTCAACGTTTGGTCATTGGTCTGGAGCCAGTGCCTAAATTCCTAAAGACACTGGTGGACGGATGGGCCCCCGAGGGCATGATTGTCAGTTTCAAGCTCGAAACCGATCCAGCCATCTTGGTCAAAAAGGCCGAGTACGCACTCAACAAATACTCGCATCATCTGGTCATTGGAAACCTGCTGTCAACTCGCAAGTGGGAAGTCGTGTTCGTCTCTACCTCAGGAGGTCAACAGTGGATCCGCGTGCCCCGGAGCAAACGCACTCCCAGCATTTCCGGCAAGGTCGAACACGTTGGTCTGGCTTCTGGCGGTGATGCCGAAAAAGATGCAGAAGCAGTGACGGGACAACCTGCAGTCGAGATCGAGTCTCTGATCATTCCTGAGGTCGCAAAGATGCACGCGGCACACATGTCTAGAAGGAACTCAAAATAGAGAAGAAAAAGTCTGTTGCATCCTCCCTGTGTGCAAAGGTTTGTAATGCTGCTACCTATCAAAATGCACAGTGTTCTCAAGAACTGGATCGAATCCATCGAGATACAGTGTTCTTTGATGCTCTCTTTGGATCTATTCTTAATCTAGAAATCATTGTGCCTTTTTATAGCGAGCATTGCGTTCTACACCTTCATAGGAGAGAGAAACGTAGGGGAGCACACGGGGAGGATAGATATTTCATATTGTATGATACCCTTCATGTCTCTAGGCTCTCAATGGATTCGTTAAAGGATAATACGCCACTGTGCAGTGCGATGGCGCATCTTAGCACCAAACAGACTGAGAGGGATAGCAAAAAGCAGTATTCCAACGGCAATGGCCGCTTGCTCGCCAAAGCACTCTGCATATCCAACCTTGTATACCCAAGGCGTGATGGCATACAAGAAGCCAAACGCCGCAACATTCTTCAACCCGTTGATCAACAACAGCGCATCAGGAGCGATAGGAAGATACTGTACACAGATTAGTCAGAGATCAGGAGGTGAGATGGGCAATGGAAGCCTTACACAATCCGAGATATAAGTCATTGTGATGCAAGGGATGGTCGTCAGTCCCGTTGCAACCATGCCGTATCCGAAGAACAAACTAGTCCAATGCAATGTATCCTGTACGCCATAACCAAACGCCAAACACCCAGCCGGCACCATAACAGCCGGAAAGATGAGCAACGTCAATCTCGATTCTGGGTGGAAAACACCTCCATTCTTTCTCGCGTGCCAGTCAGAGTACCAGTCAACCAGAGGTCCACCAACAAGTGCACCACAGATGTTTCCCAGGAAGCCAGGAATGTTGATGAGACCATTTACAGCAGGAGACCAGGAGTAAGGTGGTGCTTGGAGGACGAAGGAGTTGAGGATGTTTATTCCAACTACCCAAGCAAGTGCAAATGCTGTTGCTAGGGTGGAGAAGATGACTTCGGGGTACACAATCAGTGGCCATGGACGTAGGAAAAGTTCGAACAGAGAGAGGTCCTTCGGCAACGGCGACCACAACTTCAGTTGCTGAGCCCATGGCTTTTTGGGAACGGTGTCCACGGGTGTTGTGTCTGAGGTATCCGACGAACGATGCACGGGCTGCTGGTCTGGATTCGAAATCGTCTTCTCAAGTGTGTTTGCGTCGCTGGCTGTTCTCGAATGTGTAAGTGGTTCAGCCAGCCCGTGGCCTGCACGGTCGTATCGGGTTTCAGGACATAGGAAAACTACGACCAGGAAGTTGATCCCGACGAGAATAGCTGCGATAATCTTGTGCCAACGCTAAAAGACAGTCAGCTAAGATCATCGGGTCGAAATGCGAGAACTTCACTCACCCAGCTGAGGCCTTGGACAACAAAGCCACAGATCAAAGGCTTATAACAGAGAAGTCAGCTTCGATTACCTCCATACAGATGCCAGAACTTACGCCCAGAGTGTTGCCAGCTGATATAGAGTTGACATACCAACTCATCTTGCCAGCGCGCTCATGCAAAAAGTACAGATCATTCACCATCGACGCGGCCACAGCCTCGGATGCACTACCTCCAAAGGCACCAACGATGTTTGACCAAAGTAGACTCTCGAAACTTTGCGCAGTGGCGCCCCAGATGTAGCAAACACAGAGCAGAAGGGTGGTGAAAACAAAGATAGGACGCTTGCCAAAGTAATTTGCAAGAGGTACCCAAAGGAAATTCTATAAGCAGATCAGTAAACATGTTTAGACGACCTCCAACAACGTCTAACATACAAAAACACCGAACACAAGGACAGGCCAAAGAAGCAGCTCGCTGGTCTGATGTTGAGACTTTCCAAACTCTAGACTCAAGATGTAGAACGCTGGTGCCAGACCACCGATGGCATAGTTGGAGAGGAACGCAAAAGCGCACACGCTGCCGAAAGCGATATGCTTCCTCCACAATGGCCACCGCAGAGGATCATTGGGATCGGTAGGCGAAGGAGCAGGGTATAGAATGACAGCTGTATCCTTATCGTTGTGCAGACGGACGTTCCCTTCAGAGTCATCGAGCTCTTTCAACGAATGAAGACGCATAGTTGCGATATCTTAGAACCCGTGAGAAATCCAAGATGCTAGCCAAGCCGGTATAGAGGGAGGTGCAGAAGACGAAGTAGAGGTCGTAACAGGCTGGTCGTCCAGGGACATCCGGGGCATGGCGGTCGTCTCTTATATCGCTCTCAATTGGCTTTTATGATACTGTGTTACTCAAGAGGCAAGAACGAGGCGGATCGGAGATGAGTGGATGCTTTAAGCAAAGATAGATTCGGAATCTGGAAGTAAGCAGTGTGGAAACACAACGACCTGCAGTGACACCGTTGAGGAGCACGAGTATCGGGATGTCAATGATGCATGGGAAATATTCTACTGTTGAGCAAAACAAATGTAGGCAATGCTTTGATGCTGACCCGGGTCGTGGAGAGCCGAAGTTGGATTTTGTCCAGCGGTGCAGATCCGCGCTCTGTTCTGACATCGCACAGAATTTGGATTCGGCCCGCTACGGAGAATAGTTGAAATTGCTGGAGATTAACGACTGTTAATCCGGGACGGCCAAGATCGACAGGAGGATGTGTGCGATGCTAAGATATAAGCAGCGTTTGCATCCACCACGATGTTTGTGCTTCGCAGGCGTCGACCAACGTCGCGGTGCAACATTGCTTGATCAATGGTTTCTCGACATCAAGCAGAAGGATGAAAATGAAGTCTGGCTTACATTTCTATTTCTCTCGTCGTCCCCATCCTCTAGGCAAGATCGATACAAAACGCTTGTCCTGCCTAAGGTTCCTTCTCCTGCCCAATCTTGAGCTCATGAGGTACTCCAGATGACATGGTTCGCCAAAATAAAGAAACAAGAACGCCTCAAACAATCCATCCAGATGTTTGTTTCCTCATCATGACAAGTAAGAAAGAAATGGACATATTCAATACTCATGATTTCTAATCCTTGACCTTCGCTTGCCTCTTCGCGGTTCCAATGTGAGTGTTATGCACCTAGTGGTTTAGTCAGTCTTGGTGATTTCGATTTGGATAGAGCAAGAATCAAACCTTGGTAGCAAACTTCAAGCTGGTCAAGGTCTCAGACAAATGAGCCTGCAGAGGGCTGACCATAACAAACATCAATGTCTTGCTGTTTCCGCCCAGCGAATATTGCAAGAGATAGGTCAACTGTGAATGTGTTAGACTGGTAAGCAAGCATGTCTGCTTCGTCCAACTTACTTTGCTGTTACGATACGGGATGTGTTTCGCATCCTTGCCTGATCCTAGAGCACCAATAACATCTCCCAAACAACTCAAACTCTTGTTGATATTCTGTGTCTCCTTCAGACGATCGCCTGAAACTTGACTGTGGGCAAGACGTTCACTACCTGCCAGATCGACGAGGTTGAGTGTACCCTCAGATCGTTCTCCTGTCGTCGAGTTTTCTCCGATAAGTCTGAGGATAAAGACCGAGTGACTTCGTGACGAGCGGGAGTTAGCCTGGGTGGCGGCAACTCGTCTGTTGCGGTTGGCTTGGTCCAAAATAGCGTTGACGCGTGAAGGTGAGTCTAGGTCGACTATCGTCACGTCTGTAACCGTGGTCTTCAGCTTGACCGGATCTTGACGAATCTCATGCTTTTTGTTGTTCCAATCTTCTGCTTTGCCGAGGAGATCGTTTACAGTCTCGTTGTATACCTCGACGAAGCTTCCCTCCATGGAGTATGTCCAACCCTTATCCTCCAAGCTCTTGGCTGTTTCGTAAATCTGGGTCACGGCGCTTGGAATCATGCCATCAGCAGAAGACATGGTGTATGTCTTTCCTGAACCGGTTTGGCCATAGCAGAAAATGCAAACGTTGTATCCGTCGAGCGCGCTCTGGACGAG
>Ga0058697_10000764_pt1 | contig 12945 bp, 11 predicted proteins | sample AgamicAsMae_FD_66619 | JGI IMG/M metagenome (GOLD analysis project Ga0058697, IMG submission 66619) | Agave microbial communities from Guanajuato, Mexico - As.Ma.e | ecosystem: Host-associated > Plants > Phyllosphere > Phylloplane/Leaf | place: Guanajuato, Mexico | collected 2012-06-04
CAGTGGTCGGGCGCTTGAAAGCAGGCGGTGTGAGCCGACGGGCGCGGAGAGATAAAGGGTCGCTAGGGTCGCTGGGGTCGGGCACAGGAGGCGAAAGTAAACAGAGTCGAGGGATTTGAGGTCGCGATCAAAGGAAAAGGAACGGATGGGCGGGCGCAAAATCTCAGGAGTCGAAGAGAGAGGCGGGGCCGGGAGGATGATTTGATATATGGGACAGAAACAGATGATGGTAGAAGAGAATGGACGCAAGACGGTCGCTTGGTGATGCGATGAATGAGTGCCTAGTTTCAGCCTCGCAGCGTCCGCGACGCGGATCCGTTCAGAGCCGAGAGCGTATCGCTGCGCTCAGCCACACTGACTGACTGTTCCAGCCTCAGCCTTGAGATTGCCATGGAATCTGGGGAAATTCGAATCGCAGGGTTTTGATGATGTCGACGATCAATAATTGCGTCCTTCGTCACCATCTTTTTGCGCCATCCCCAATTCTTGTCGCTGCTCCCCAAACACAACAATTGCACAACAGCCACGTCTTTCAACATGTCACGCGCTGTACGTTGACCTTCTTTGTGCTCGTCAAATGACAAAGGCGACTGACAGGCAAAACCACAGCAAGCTACAAAGCACTACACCCGCATCCTGCAACAATGGCCCGTCAACCGCCTGCGTCCCGAGCTCACCTTCCAGACCCTGCTCAAGAAGCGTATTGAAGCTGCTCCTGTCGCTCAAGTCAACGAGGCCAACACTGCTCGCGCACAACCACCAAAGCCCAGGCATGAGGCCCGTGAGATCAATGCCCTCTACTCGCTGCTCGAGAACAGATACTCGACTACCGTATGCAAACCATTCATCCGATAGATATCACGACCATCAGCTCACATAGCATAGTACCCCTTGTCCAATGCCATGATGCACCCTGCCTCTTCTCCCGAACACTACACAACCCTCGTCAGGGAGCTTGACGAAGTGCCCGACCGTTCCTTCTTCCAGAGACTTGCCACCAGATGGAAGAACATGGTCCGCATGTCCTAGTTTTCGTCCTCCAACTGTAAAATACTGTACATTACCGCCACCACCGGAGAAGCTTTCGCCGACCAAAATAGGCTTCTGGCGCTCCGTTATGTACTAATAGCATATAGACCTATATTCACGATGTCATGCCTGTACTTCTATCTTTTCCAAGTCGAGTCGCGAACTTTTTATCATCCAAACTCTCTCCCTGCGCAACCTTCGCCGCTGCTTCTGACTTCCAAGCCTTCCGGGAATGTGGTGCTCTGAAAACCTACGAACCATCAAATTCCCTCACGCGACCTCACTACTCGCGCCACCCCATTCGTTCTGCCAACCTTTATAAACGACCTTCTATATGTCTCCCCAAGCAAAAAGCTGTGGTGGTGCAGTGGTCAGCACACCCGACCTGGTTTCCTAAGCTCCTACTCGCGTTACCTAAGAACCTAATACTCTCTCTCTCGAGGGTCGGGAGGTCGTAGGTTCGATTCCTACCCACGGTGCTTGTCGCTTTTCTTTTTTGTCCAGTCTTGGTCCAAACCTTGTCCAGTCTTCACAAGTGATCCTCCGCTTCGCTTCAGAACACCTGTTGCTGACCATCAAACTCTCTCACACGACCTCGCTGCCCGCACCGCCACACTCTTTACCAACCTTTATATTTGAGCTTTCATCTGTCCCCTCCACTCAAAAAAGCCGTGGTGGTGCAGTGGTCAGCACACCCGACCTGGTATCCTAAGTTCCTACGTTCGTTCCCTACGCTCGCTTACCTAAGACCCTAATTCTCTCTCTCTCGAAGGTCGGGAGGTCGCAGGTTCGAATCCTGCTCACGGTGCTTGAATTCTGTTTTCTTTTGTTGTTGTTTCCGTCTTTCCACGTCTTGCTTCATGTTTCGTGATCTTTGACAATCGTAGGCCCATGGCTGGAGAGACATAATACCTCCCAGGGCAACAAAAGCAGCATCCGAATGCTATCAGCTCAGCCACGCAGTCAGTTCAGCACTTTCCTGGTAGACACACACACTTTGGTCTCTAGGGATAGATAGCGATCGCAGTAGGCGGCAATGGTGAGCTTGTGGGAGCACCTAAGTATCGGCATGGTAGAGCGAAAACGAGAATGAAGATGTATGATTTTTCGATTCTCAGAAGCGCCAAATTATGAGAATGCGAGCAACAATAGCGACACATATGGAACTTCTTCAGACAACTTAGATCAAGCGACTGGTATCCTCCTTTGAAGCTGCGATCTTGTGGCGTCTTCATATAAGGATCAACTTCGTGCCAGGGTGACCACGGAGCTCAACTCCGCTTCACCTCAAATAACCTTTTCAGCCTCATCTTGCATCGACAGGTTTTCGCACTTCTGCTCTGACTTCTCCTTCTCAAACTCCCAGGAAAGTTTTGTCGACCTCAGGTATCAGAACAAAAAATGATACCACCATAGTTTATACCAAGACCCAAGACTTGCGCCTCTTTCTGGGCTCTGATGTAAGTTGAGATTTCGCGACAAACCATTGAGATGTCGTCATCCGAAGATCGACCATTGATAGGCGAAATTTCACTGCCGAAGAGGTGAGCGAGAGGGTGTGGTTGTTGAGAAAGGTCAAGTAAAGAATCTGGGTTCCTCCATTTTTCTTTATTTTCGCCTTCTTTTGACACATAACTTACGGCCCTTCTGTGGTGACGATCCTCACTGGAGTTGATTGTCTGCTGGCGAAACCTTTCGCATACCTCGACATTGGAGACGGTCTACAATAAACTTTAGATAATCTAGCGACCATACTGGACGCCCAGAGGGATAAATCATGGCGATAATGGATACCAAAACGGCCTCTCCAGCAGAGTACTCGCCCTCAACCTTCCCCCACGACCAAGAAGCCGATGCTGGCCTCTTCGATCCAAACACAGGCGTGAAACGCGGTCTCAAAACCCGCCATCTCTCTATGATGGCTCTAGCCGGCGTAATCGGCCCCGGTCTCCTCGTCGGCTCCGGTGGTGCCCTGTCCAACGGAGGTCCAGCATCTCTACTCATCGGGTTCGGCATCATTGGCATCTTAGCATTCAGCATCATGCAATCTCTGGGTGAAATCACTACTTTATATCCATCTGGAGGCGCGTTCACAGAGCTAGGAGAGAGATTCGCGGATAAAGCTTTTGGTGTTGCAGTAGGGTGGAACTACTGGATCATTTGGGTTTGTGTGCTTGCCAATGAGTATAATACCATCAGCAGCATTTTTACGTTTTGGGGCCCGCAAGTACCACTTTGGGGCTACTTTCTGATTTTCTGGTTCTTCTTTCTCGGATTCCAATTGCTTGGTGTCGAAGTCTTTGGAGAAGCGGAGTTTTGGCTTGCAGTGCTGAAATTGGCTGGGTTGTTCGCGTTTTTTGTGTTTGCGATTGTTTATGCGAGTGGTGGGTTGGTCGGGCAAGATGAACCCCTGGGCTTCAGGTACTATCACAATCCTGGAGCTTTTGTGGATGGGTTCAGGGGTGTGGCTACGGTGTTTGTGTTCTGCAGCACTTTTTATGCTGGTATTGAGAGCGTGGCTGTTGCGGCGACTGAGACGAAGAATCCTGGTGTTGCGGTGCCGCTGGCTATTCGACAGGTCTTTGCTCGTATTCTGTTTGTCTACATGGGCTCGGCCTTTTTCTTTGGTCTGGTGTGTCCGGCTAATGCAGATGGTCTTGCCAATGGCAGCAGCAGAGCGCTCAAGTCACCCATGACGGTCGCCATTCAGAATGCAGGTTGGAACGGCGGCGTCCACCTCATCAACGCCTTTATCTTCGTCACTTGCCTCTCAGCCACAAACGCATCCATCTACATCGGCTCCCGAACGCTTCTCTTCATGGCGAAAGACGGTAAAGCACCTCGTTTCCTGGGCTGGACAGACAAACGCGGTGTCCCCATCGCCGCCATCATCTTCACAAACCTGTTCGGTGCCATCTCCATGATGAACGTCAGTACTGGAGCTGGAAAAGCATACAATTATATCGTCAATCTCTCTGGCGTGTCCACCTTTTTGGTCTGGGGCAGTATCAGTTTCATCCACATACGCTTCCGCTCTGCTTGGAAACGACAAGGAAGATCTCCCTCTGAGTTACCCTTCCAATCTCTCTTCTACCCATGGAACGCCTACTTCGGCCTTTTCGCCAATATTTTCCTCGCATTAGTGCAGGGATGGGGCAACTTTGTGCCCTTCGACGCTGCGGGCTTCGTGGATGCGTATATTCTGATACCGCTGTTCCCGATTATTTGGGTGGTGTACAAGCTGTGGAATAAGACTAGGTGGCACAGATTGGAGGAGATTGACTTGGATGTTGGCAGAAGAGGGGATGTGGATGCTGCAAAGCAGGCGACTAGACTTGTGCCTGATGAAGCGTTGACGCCGAAAGTCAAGGGAGGAAAACTGAGGAGTATCTGGAAGAACATTTGATATAGATGAAAAAGTGGGAAGATTGTATAGTTTTGAATAATGACAGCGTTAGCATTCAGCCAATCCCCTCGGCCTCAACTCATAACTGAAATTACACCACTTGACCTCCGCACCTTCTTCAGAGAACACATCAACCCTCCTCTCCTTCTCATGTACCTCAAAGCACCTCCCAGTGATTTCCCTCAACCACTCCCTCTCATCCTCCAACTTGAAGTCCACGGTCCCATCTTGACACCAATACACCGACATCCTCCCTTGAAACAACCCAAACAAATCTCGCTTCTTAAACGGATCTCGTCTCTGCAACAGTAAATCCATGAAAAATTCCATCCCACCCTTGGCATCACCATGGACCAGCGCTCCATAGATGCTAAGTTCGTATCTGATCACCGAGAGTTGGAGGTGTAGCCAAATGTATCGTTGATACGCGGCGTCAGAGAGATAGAACCAGTCTTCATTGCCATCGGCTACGATACAAACTCTATCGCTGGGAGGAGAGATTGTCAGCTTGACAATCGAGAGACGTTGAGCGACCAAATGCAGAGTAGAAATCGCAGGCCACACTTGGCGCAGCACAGCGCGGTCGTCGAACCAGTGAGCTCGCCGTTTCATATCGTAGTATGGATCCACTCCCATCTCCAGGACCTTGAGATGAGGGAATTTCGCTAGAGCTGTGCTGAGAAATGGACCCATGTTTCTCTGCCAAAGTTCGCCTTGGACTTGCAAAGTACGGATGTGTTTACTTGCTTGCATGGGTAGTGATGAGAATGCCTTTGCAACAAAGTCTGGATAATCGACGGCACTGCCAAGATCGAACATCGGTCGCCAGATCCCCAGTGGTGTTGCTGCGTATATTATCGGCTTGACTTCTTGATGAACCGTCCGACATGTTGAGAGGATAGCAAAGCTGTGGTCTCCAGAGCCAAATGCGATTCCAGGGTTGCCGTAGATTGCTTCAAAGGTGTCTTCTCTTGGGCGTCTCGCAAGAGATGCCGGTAACAAGAGTGGTTTTTTGGTTCGGGAGAGGGTATCGTAAGTGAAGATGCCAGAATTGTGAGGGATGTATCCGTAGATCATCTCGCGCAGCTCGCGTGGGAGGTCAAGGAAGGAGACATTAGTGTGTCGCCGCTCAACAACATCTTCTGCCCCTAACGAGATCGTAGCGCTATTTGGCTCCATGCAGATAGTTGTGGTAGGTAAAGAAGTTCCTGAGAATCCATGTGCTGATAGATTATGTATGTAGATAGCTCTTATCAATACGAAATGCACTCGAAGGATGCTAGACGCCTGACTGACTGGCTGACCCCGCACCTGACTTCACCCTTGGAAGTTATAATCTGAACAATGTATAGATGGTGTATGATGATGCTGATAGTAAACATACATGATTGGGCTTTGTTTGGGGCGTTCAGAGTATGCGTGTGGTATCACGAAATCTTCAAGTATGCACACTCGAAGTTGTACTTATCTCGAGCGAATTTCTGAGATTCAGGTCTTTCTCGCATGCAAAAGGCTAACAATATGTTAGCTATAGAAATGCACAATAATTACTGAAGTCGAGCAACATCCACAGAGAGAGGATGCGTTGGGATGTTTCTATGGTCAAGCTTGCGTTATCGAAGATACTGTGCATTTTGATAGTATATAATTTCGCCCATTGTCGCAGCAAGAGAGAACACCACCATTCGATTTGATACATTCAGACCTGCTCAACTGTCAAGCTGTCAAGCTGTCAAAGAGCCGAGGGAAGGAGTCTCGAAGGAGAGGCATGCGAGCATTGGTGTTAGTAGCCTTGGCCTCATGCAGCTTCGCGAGCCAGTTTGCAGCAGCTCCATTGAATTCCACCCTATGATTCTCATATTGGGGTGAAGAATCGGTAACCCATTCAACTTTAGTCGGCTTGTGATCCAGATGGTCCAGTATCGCGATGAGCTGTCTGGTCAAATCCTGATACGCTCGATGCGAGTCCACACACAGAATAAGATGGCCAACCCTGAGACCTGCTCTATTGATGATCTGACTAAGGTCTCTCATGTCATCTCCACTGCCATACCTCTCGCCGTGGTAGGTGTACGTGAGGCCCGATACGAAAGCTCCGGTGGGCTGACGCATGTAAGTCAGTAAAAATTTCAATTTCTTCAAGGTGTGCTCCACAGCCATAAAAAAGCATGTAATGCTGATGTGCATGGAAGCCAGCGAGACGGGCAGAGCTTCGTTCAGGATTGTGTTGCACGTCTGCAAGATACCAGGACGCGCAAAGCAGCCTGAGAGCTGGAAGGCAGTGTACATGTCTTTTACATCTTCACAGTCTGCATGACAGGTCGTGTGTGTCAGACCCGATCGGCAGAGATGACACGTTCTCCGAAGTCCTTTGAGCCGAGTTACAAATAGATCTGTATAGACCGTCCAACAAGTTCCATCTTTCACTGGCGCGAAAAGGTAGTGGTAGATCATGTTGCGAATTTCAGGCGGAAGCGACAAGAAGGGGAACCCTCTTTGAGTGGATGTAGTGGTGTCCAGAGCGGATGCATCGCGCGCAGAAGCCGCCATATCGTTTATGTGTGATGCTGACGGCAGTGACGAGTGGTCAGGGCCTAGAGGCGATGGCGATGATGATGTATCGAGGACTTGGCTTGGAGCAATCGCCGACGAAGAAGGTAGAGGAGCCATGCTGGGCGAGGTGGTTGTGAGGCAGGTCGCAGAAAATGGCAGACCCAAGGTGGTGGAATCGAGAAGTGAGGAGAACAGAAAGCACGAGCGAAACCGATAGCCTAGGAAGTTGCAAGCAGTGGTCCAAGACAGGTGCGATGCTGATTCTTGGAAGTCGCGACCGCTTGGCTTGATCAGTAGTTTCAGTCTGTTAACTTCCTGAGAGTTGAGCACGCTCTGATTGACGGATATGGGATGTCAGCGATCAAATCATCTGATCCTCGATTGAGTTGATGCTCTGTGGTAAGTTGTTGATGTGGTCTGATTATAAGAAGAGAGGATCAGGAAGATGAAGAGGTTTTGTGGTGGATGTAGGAAAGAGGAAGTGGAAGCTCTGAAAAGAATGATTTATAGCATAAAAACGTCGGAGTGGAAGGCAGTGAACATTGCAGTGAGTACTGAGCAAGCGATTCAGTGGGTAATGAGCGAGCGATCCAGTGAACAAAACTAACTGCTGAGCTCAATTCTTTTTCCGAGCACAGCACGGGCGTCACTCTCAGTCAAAACCTCCAAGCCCATCTCCTCTAGCACATCTCGAGCCGCCTCATTATCCATGAACACACGTCTCTCGACTTCAAAGAGTCCCCATTTCTTCTCTGAGGATGCCTCATCAGAGGTTTCGGCATCGACTTCAACAGGAATCTCTCCCCTTACAGGCAGATCAAGCAATGTCAGACCGTCGTCAAGACGCTGCATGACGTTTTGACCAGTGCCAGCACCGAGATAACGATCAAACACACTACAGATACCTTTGAAGTCAGACATGAACTGCGATGCACCAGCAGTGGAGAACGAGTGTCGGAGCAGCACACTATCCCAGAGGGTTATCTGGAGGCTATGCCCGACGACACGACAGATACGACGCAATGCAGGCTTAGACAAGGCGCGAGATAGGAAGGCGAGATGAGTGTCCAATAGGGTCAGAGGCGGGTCCAACTCGGCAGTCAAGTTGGACTCGCCGCCGCTGCCTGGAGCGGAGAGAGATGCCCAGGGGTTGATGCGAGCATACGGCCTCAAAACGTCTCTGAGGTCGTAGATCAGAGTATCACAAATGACCTTCTCGCTGCGAGCACGCAGTCCGCGGTAACTCGCTGCCATCTGTTCAAACAGAGCGCCCTCAAGCTCTTGATTCTCGTCTGTGTTGTTGATGGCGGCGTTTGTCTTTGCTGCGATCTCAACCATGTTGAGGTCGCCCTTAATGTCGATCTTGTTGGCTGCTCTGTACTGCAACTCCTCCCAGATCTCAAGGAAGAAGACATCGTCACTCCAGTCACGCATAGCTTTTTCGAGATACTCTGCAGAGCCGAATACGCGACAGAGGCGATCCATGCCTTTGACGCCGGCGAGTTCGGCTTGCTGCGCTTTAGTGACACCATTGACCGCACGTCCAACAGTTGTAGTGTTAGTCAAGAATGTCTGGAGACTACCATTAATTAGACGGTAGACCCGGTCAAAGATGTCCATCTGAATATCCATGAAGAAGCGGAACTTCTGACTGAATGAGGACAAGGACTTGTAGCGCTCGGTGATAGTCTCGAGAAGATCATTGACACGAACAGCCGCCTTGGTAGGTTTAGTGCTGTCCGCAGATACCGAATCATAATCAAGCTCTCTGCTCCCCTTATCAGAGATGATCTCTTCGTAGCGTGCTATAGCAAAGTCCCTTTCCACATTCAGCCACTTAGAAAAGTAGGATTCCTTCTCCAAGACATAATATGCAAGACCGCGCCAGACGGTAGCGGGAGACAGGGGTGTGTAGTTCCATTCTTCTTGGATAGTGGCATCGAAGGTCATGACTTCATGCATCAGGTTGCTGAACAATTGAGGCTGCTCCGAGACTTGAGGAAGGATCGAACGCAGTTTGTTCTGCAACATGGGTATCAAGGCAGTGATGAGAGCTGACGTGGCGTCGATGTAGGCAGGTATCATTGCAAGATCAGAGCCTCGGAAGTTAGCCAAAAGTTGTGGTTGCAAGTGTGCCTGGAAGAATGCGCAGTAGCTGCTGATGAGGTCCAAAACATGATTCAAGAAGTATTCGGGCTTGTCCAGACGGTTGGTCGGGCGATCGCCAGAGAAATGATAGTTGAAACGAAGCTCAAGCGAGCGGACCATGATTTCCAGAGGCAGAAGGACAGCAGGCTCATCCTTTGATGTCTTTGAACTGTTTGCTTCATCGGCTGCAACCAGCTCGGATTTTTGGAGATCGATGAGCTTCTCAATATGCAGGTTCCACTCGGATTGCAAGCCTGGAGGTACCGAGATACCCTGCTTTGGCCAACCCATCTTGGTCAAGGTCTTTTCGAAGTCGGCTGCAAAGGATTGCTCAATCTGAGTGCGTGCGTTGTAGGTAGTCCTCAGAACATGGAGAACGAGGTGAGGAGCGGCACCCTCAGCTGCCTCGGACAAAGGCTGGAGACCAGTGGCCAGAGTAGACAATCTCTTGTATGCAGTCAAAGCAGCCTTGTCTGATTTGCCCAGCTGTTCGCTACACTCGTGTCGCAACGTGTCGACCTCTTGCAACATCTCGGCATAGCCCGAGGCCATGTCGAGCTTCCTCAGGCGTGCCATACTGGACTCGAATTTTTGCAAAGCATCGTCGCTAGTTTCTGACTGGGTGACGACCTGCAGACGACGGTCGAGGTCCTGTTGGTCGCGTTGGAAGGCGGCGCCTTTTTGTTTGATCGAAGTGGCATGCTGCTCCGAGGCCTGTTGTGCGATTTCGTGGTCGTTACGAGCATCATCGAGCTATGCAACATGTCAGAGACGGCGAAATACACTATGTATTGTCTCCTCTCACGTACCTGCTGCTTAAGCAAGTCTTGTTGGGCCTTGACACTGTCCAGTAGCGTATCGAGCGAGTCGAAGTCGGCAAAGGCCTGTAGCTTATCGTCCAGAAAGTCGACTAGGCGGACATCATTTTCCTGGTTCCGGTGATAGTCGTCGAGCGCCATGTTTGGTGGAAGAATGTTGTTGTTACAGTACCACTTTTGGCAAGCTGTTCGCTGATGCCGACTCCAGGCTTCTGATGACGCGCTGGAGGTCGGCATTGCTCACCCCGAAATTTGCTACGGAGCCCTCTCCACCGGATGCCTCAACACGACCTCACGCTGTTAATCCTTCGCGCGTTTGCTGCCTGCATTGATCGAACCGTAAAACTTATAGAAGTAAATAGCAAGCCACTCTTTGTAGGTCAGAACTAGCTGTTCTTCCATTCTCGCCTCATTTTCTTGTTCATTCCCACTTTCCAAGTCAATCACGCAAAATGGCTCCTCTGTCTAGGTTTCTTGACGAACCTGAGTACGTTCTCTCAATACCGCATCTACACGCTGTTGAATATTGCATTCTGGGCCTAGCCCTTCGCTTCACCTTGCTTGGCCGTATAGATACTGCCCGAGACTTCACAGAACTACTCTACTCGCGTCCACCTCTCCAGAATCAGGAGTTTGTCGGTTTGCGCGCATTGGTACCGTACTGGCGCAAGACACGTTTCCCTGCCGGGACACCCGACAAGCTCAAGACAGATACCTACTTCAACGAATACATACAAGAGAAACAGCAAGAGAATCTACAGTGGCCTCATTACACGCCCGTAGATCGGCGCACAGAAGACGAGGCTGGCATGACTGCACTCCTGTCTCCTGTCTCAATTCCCTACCCACAATTCAGAATACCCGCTCAGACGGCCGCGTTGGACATTGCAATCAAGCTTGCTGAGAAACGAGGCTCCGAGCCATCTCACGACAACAAGGTCCTCGAGATCCTAGCCGCCATCGCAGAGCGTTTCCCCAACAAATGGGAACATGCCTCTCTTATCGAGTCTCCAAGTCGCGTCTCGGTGTTCATGTCTGGAGCTCTCGCCAAGATATGGGGGTTCGGTGATCAAGAACTTGATTCTCGAGCTGCCGAATTGCTCGAGGCCTCTCGACAACGCTTCTGGCATGGTCCCTCGACTCGAGGTCCGGACACGCTATCTGGACTTCTCCAGTCATGCAACGACGATACGGTGGCTAGCATCGCGCTCGATCAAGAGATAGAGAACATCGCCTCGCTCTACAAACCGGCCGCCACAGAGCAAGAGATTCTTGATCTTGAGGACAGACTTGGCGTCAATCTCCCCGATGACTTTAAAGCCTTCCTGCGTATCAGCAATGGGTTTGAAGGGATCTGGAACGGCTACTTTCCAGGCCCACCTCTTCGGTCTACGGCAGAAATCGACTGGCTTGAATACAGCGAATACGAGCTCATGATCGATCAATTGAGCCTCACTTGGATGGATAACCAACCGGAGCTCGACGAGCTTGTCGAAGTTCCTATATTTACCGAAGTCATCTGTATAGCTAGTGAAGACATCTACGATGTATGGCTTATCCCTCCCGAAACCACGCAGCAGATGCGCGATTACTACAAGAGAGTATATGACTTGGTGGACGACCATGGTAAACGAGTCATAGAGCGTGCGATAGACGACTTTGCTGGTAGCTGGCAGGAGTGGGAAAATATGGAATGGTTCTGTTGCTCCTGGGCGTGCGGTGGATCTGCTCAATTGGACAGTTACAAGAGTTTCAAGACGTGGCTGGAGAATGAGGCTTGGGATGCAAAGAATGTGGGGAGAGAGGCCCTGGAAAGCGCGTGATTGCGTTCCTTCTCTCATGATCCTGTGCCAGGGGCTGCAAGTCTAGATGCATGGTAGGTGTATCGAATCTTTCTTTGTCATCTCATTTCGTACAGAGTCACGACACATACGTATCCTGTTGATCAATCACATACCGCATCTCATCATAACTCCATGTCTTCTCCATCATCAATATCTCGTTGAGACACGACACAAAAGAACAAGCTCCTAAACATTCGCTTCACAACACGCCACCAAGACCCTCGACTTCACTACAACCCTCATAAGCAGCAGGATCTAATTATTTCTTGCAGCGGTCCGTTGGCGCAGTGGCGCAATGCCATAGCCATGTACCGGTTCGATCCCGGGCGCGACGTTGTGGACCATCATGGCGCTTTTATTGATCCCCCGGCACGTGATTCGGTATACGCGGGTCGTAAGGTACTGCAAAGTGGTGGGACCAAGATTCTTTTTTTTTTGCTCTATCTTACTCTATCTTGTTTGATTGGAGATGAAGGTATGGATGAAGGTTGTGACAAGCTCAAGGGGGTATTTTGGTGTATTGTCTGAGAGATTCTCTTGATATCGAAGATATTACTGCACGGTGTGCTCTACGAGCTATGTGCATAAAAAGGAAGCTACATGCGATCATGCAGTAAGTCACACTCACGCCATCATCAAAGATCAATATGTGAAAGTGTGCTCTTCGACGGTCTTCATACAGTGAAGGCACCACTTTGTCTCTATAAATATGGACATTGGCATTCCGATTGTGGCGGTCCGTTTGGTGTAGTGGTTTACCACTATACCGTGTTCCTGGTTCGATCCCAGGCGTGGCCGTTGGGTTTGAACATTTCGCTCTCGTCGACTGACCCGTGCCCGCTCGGAGCGGAATAAAGGCGGTTGGTGAGAGTGGTGTGGGAGGTCCCTTTTTTTGTTTCTCCATCTTTTATACCGGTGCTCTTGGTTGATCGTGGTGGTGCTATTGAGCCATACAGGTGTTTTGGTGTTGTCGTCAGGAAGTGCTTTTGATCAAAGTTATGGTCATGGTTTCATCAATAGAGGGAAGAGAAACATCGGTGACAGAACTTCTACTCGATTACATCGATAAATCTCTAACACAGCACACTCCCCTCAAGATTAACAGCCTTTTTCTTCACACCCGCACACTTTGCCCACTGTACAACAC
>Ga0058697_10000772_pt1 | contig 12850 bp, 17 predicted proteins | sample AgamicAsMae_FD_66619 | JGI IMG/M metagenome (GOLD analysis project Ga0058697, IMG submission 66619) | Agave microbial communities from Guanajuato, Mexico - As.Ma.e | ecosystem: Host-associated > Plants > Phyllosphere > Phylloplane/Leaf | place: Guanajuato, Mexico | collected 2012-06-04
CAGCACTATTTGCAGCATCTGTATTGCTTCTGTGCTGATCATTTGATGGTAGAGCATCTTGGGACACAGTGCGACGGTTTCGCGTTGCGAGACCTGGTGTCGCGTTCGCCTTCCAGGTGCATTGAAGATTCAATCGCTCACAGTGGGAGCATCTCGGACGTTGTTCGTTACATCGCACCTTCCTCCGTTTGCAAGTCAGACATCCAAGTCGCGACCTACCCAATCGCGACGCGTTGCTGCTCCTTCTTTGGTCATGGTGGTCGTTCATGCCCGAAGATGTTTTGTGCAAGTTTGGCGGGGTTGAGGAGAGCAAGCTTGGGCTCCGGAGTCGCTCTCCGTTAGGATACCGACGAAGCTACGACCCTGACACATATTTTCGATCTTAATCAGCGACTCAATGTCCACTGTGCAGATATGATTGATGGTCGAATTGGAAGCTGTGAAAGATTACACAAGGCCAATAATATTCGAATCCGGATTCAACTCGAAAGAGAGGTGGCTGTCCATTCAGCCCGTAGGCTCACCAGAAGCATTGATGCAAGTAATAATAGACATAGAATTTTCATCCCCAGATTACAGTGCGTGCAAACTACTTCCTCTCTACATGCTCAATCGTTGTTGCACCATCCTTTCCCATCGAATCAATGTCTTGTTTATTGCTTACTCCAATCTCGGCATCATCTGCGTTGGCATGTGACTGATACCCAAACAATGCATCCATCTGATCAACGGTCAAGCCTTTAGTCTCCGGCATGAAGAAGAATGTCCAGATAGTCGCGACCAACATCCAGGCTGCAAAGAAGAACCAAGTGCCATAGCCAAAGGAGCTGAAAATGTATGGCAAGGCTTTGGTCATGACGAACTGCACGAGCCACTGACAGAGGGCAGCATATGTTCCAGTGAGGACTCTCAGGGAACCAGGAAAAATCTCAGCTGAGACAATCCAAGGAATACCGTTCAGGCCAAAGGACCAGAAGATAGAGTAAATCATGATCATGCCAATAGCAGCTCGGCCACCAGCTGCGGTAGATGCAGATAATGGTACACCAGCCGCAATCTCAGTGGCTGGGTGCCCTATCTTGACGTAAGCACCGACAAACCACAGGCAGAGCGAGCAGGCGACTGATGACACCAGCACCGGGTTGCGGCGACCAAGCATATCGATGAAGAAGATGTAGTAAATGATCGATGCGATGGCCTTGACAAGGCCATAGATACCAGTGTATAACGGAATGTCTTCGACACCGAGAGAACCAAACAATGTGGGGGAGTAGTAGTTGATGGCCGAGGCACCAGAAAGGTTTTGCAAAGCGAAGGCACAGAAGACCAGAAGGACACGGTTGCGCATACCTGGACGAGAGAGCTCGCTGAAGCAACCGCGGATGAAAGCGAATGAGCCGGTACCATAGCGTGCTGCGATCGCTGCCTCCTCGTTCAATCGCGCTTGCATATCCTGAACGTCTTCTTGAAGATCTGAGAGTAGTCAGTATCACAGCTCCGACGACGGAAAGCATTATGACACTTACATTGATGTTCTACAGGCAGATGGCGTAGCTGGACAAGGGCTTCTTTCGCCTCTGACTCACGCCCCTTACGCATGAGCCACAGAGGACTCTCATGCAAAAAGAAGCCACCAGCCAACAAGATCGCGGCAGGGATTAACTGAATGGCCATGGGTATCCTCCAGCTCAGTGAAGATTTGACGTTCATGTTCTTGTTGATGCCGTAGTTAACCCAGAAGCCAATGACAGAACCAACTTGATACGCGATTTCGAAAAGGCCAGTCAAGATACCACGAATGGATGGGACCGAGAGTTCGGCGATGTAAGACGGCACGGTGGCAGTGATTGCGCCACAGCCTAAGCCAGTGAGTACGCGTCCAGCGTCTATATCGTGATGTTAGAAAAAGTGCGATTCAAGGCAACGATATGGGTGTCTTACAAATGAAGGAAAGTTGATGGGTCGCTACTGTCATCAGAATGGCGCCAACAATGAACACTATGACATTGACTTGCAAAGCCCATTTGCGGCCGACACGCTCGGTGACTATGGAGTAACGTCAGTCACCAGACAAGGGGTCGAGCAAGACAAGCCACTGACGGAAGTAACAGAACAAGGCGCCGAAGAAAGCTCCTGCTTGGAAGGCAGATGTGATATTGCTAGAGATACCAGCTGCTGTGGCTTTCGTGATACCAAAGTCCTTCTTGAAGCTTGCGCGGGCAATCGTTGTACCAACAAAAGCCGAATCATACCCAAAGCTAGGATGGTGTTAGCATGTACTCTTAGGCATCTAGAACGAAAGACTTGCAGTAAAGATCCAGTCGCGATAATCAATGCCTCAGAATATAAGCGCCAGTTGTAAACCTCCTTGGGCGTAGGACGATCCTCGATTGCTCGCATGCCACCCATCTCTGTAGATAGACTTGGTTTGACGGACAATAGAATTGGGTGATGAGGGGTATGCATGAGGAAAGGAGTGGTCGATCAAGTTATATGACTCCAGGTTCGAGAAAGAGGCTTGCGCCTCCGCGGTAGTGTGAGTCGCCCCATGGGGTGCTTTCTGGAGACTGGACACGAGACAAGCGACCGCCTATTCACGGATGGTGGTGTCGGATGCGGTTTTTGCAGGAGTTTGCGAGAAGGTTTGGTCGCATCGTCGTCGGCTACGCTATTGTCCATGCTAGTCCGATCCGACCCGTCTTGGCTACCCCGCAGTGCAAGTTTGTCGGCCGAGATCTCCCGACTTCGTTCCTTCCCTCTCTCGAAAGATATTGATGATACTGCTACGTTCATGGACCAGCTCGTCATAGCACAGGTGAAATAAAAGCTTTGCATTAGACTGATCTACATCTTGATCAAATGTGCGTTCACAGGTGTCAGGGACTTCCCGTGGAGCAGCATCGCCTCTACGTTCTCCATCGCCAATCTTTCAAAGCCGTAATTGGTTTCGATGGCTCCTCCAGCATTGTGGCAAGTGAGAGTCACGTTGCGCATCTCGCAAAGCTCTGGATGGATGTTCGGCTCATTCTCGAAGACATCAAGCCCGGCAGCGAAGAGATGGCCACTCTTGAGAGCCTGCACAAGCGCATCTTCACTGACTAGAGTACCTCGCGCGATATTGACGAAACGCGACCCCTGCTTGAACATGGCCAAACTCTCAGCATCAATAATCTTCTTCCCGCCGAACGGCGTGGCTAGAAGAACACAATCCGAGATACCCAGCAGAGATTCAAGATTGTCGATGTAGGTCGCATCGATGGCTTCTTCCTGCTGACGGGACTTGCGGACAACATCGAAGTAGTGTATCTTCATGCCGAACGCAGCAAAGGCCTTCTGCGCGATAGTGTAACCTATGTTTCCAAGTCCGATAATGCCGAGGATATGGCCTCTTGGGTTGTGAGCTGTCATGGTGGCGTTTGCATGCGCATCTAGCCATTTCTCGGTGTCTCCTGAACGAGCTGCCAAGTGGGACCAGGTGAGGTTTCGGAATACTGACAGTATATGGAAGATAGCCATATCCGCGACTGCCTCCGATGATGCTTGTGCACCGTTGCAATACACAATGCCATGCTCCGCTAGGACATCGACATCAGCCCAGTCATACCCTGCTCCTGCACTTGCAAAGATCTTGCATGACTGAGGGAGTAATGGTACAAGCTCCGAGTCCCAGCGACCCATCTCACCACCAGTCACCCAGAAAGGACGAAGAACAGCATCAAACTCGCCCCAGGTTTTGGATCGAAGTGCCTCCAGGAATGCAGGGCGCTGGCGTTGTTCTTCTTCGGGTCTGATGATTCTGAACTGAGATTCAAGGCGTTTGTAAACAGCTGGATTGTGCTTCACAGCATCACCAATCCACAATATGGTAGGTCTGTTGTCCAATGGCATTTTCGACCAAACGGTTGGAACAGAAGGATGACAAGAGGATGAGGATTGCAAGTCTTTGCACAATCAAGGTATGAGGGCACTCGACACAAGCGTGCACTCTGGGACTAGGTACGTTATGAATCAGAGGTCGGCGAGGTTGACCCCGCAGTCCTGATACCCCATGCGAGGAGTATTGATAGTGATCTGCAGCCAAGAGAATGTCCGACCCGGTCGGAATACAATCGTCGGATTAGAATCCTTCGAAGACCGTACCGTAGTACTGCTACGTCTGTGGAGCTGCGGGGAGACTATGGAGATCCCACATCCTCTTCCAAAGTGCTTCTTCCAGAGTTTGGAATGCTTTCTATAAAAGCACCGGATTTGCTCGACATATCTGTGCATCTTATATTCACTTTACCTCTCCTTACCAACGCAGACATGGCTGATACCAACGCCAAGTTACAAGATGTTGTCTACCTCGACACACTTGACGATGAGGCTGGGACCACTTTCGCTGGCGACAGAATTGCCCTGGAAAAGAAGCTTTTGAGAAAGATCGATACGAGGATGATGCCAATGATGATGCTTATTTGTACGTTTTACCATTCCAGCCGCACTATGGGACCCTAGGCTGACTCGTCACTTCACATAGATGTACTGAACTATCTTGATCGCAATAACATCGCTGTCGCTCGACTTGGATCTTTCGAAAAGGACCTTGGGCTACATGGAACCCAATACAACACCATCATCAGTATCTTCTTTGTCGGTTACATCTTGACACAGATCCCGACGAACATGATCCTAGACAAAGTCCGACCCTCGCTGTTCCTACCGGTGATCATGTGCTGTTGGGGAGCTGTAAGTGCCTGCTCGGGAGCCGTGCAAAACTACCATGGAATGATTGCCCTACGTTTCTTGTTAGGTTTCGTCGAAGCACCTTTCTTTCGTGAGTATCTCTGAACCTGTCAGATTTCTCGTATCTGACCTGAGGTTCAATAGCTGGATCTCTTTTCCTCTTTTCATCTTGGTACACAAAGAAAGAACTTGCAAAGCGCATCTCAATCCTCTACGCAGCAGGTCAGCTCAGTGGAGCCTTTGGAGGTCTTCTTGGTAGTGCCATCATGGGTGGAATGGAAGGTAAAGCAGGTCTTGCTGCCTGGCGATGGCTTTGTAAGTTTTGAGCTGTGTTCTTGTCCACATCAAATACTCATACCTTCTAGTCATCATCGAGGGAACTGCAACCATCCCTATTGCTTTTGCGGCCGCTTTCGTCCTGCCAGACTACCCTGAGACGACAAAATGGTATGATGCGTATCGACATATCTTTTATAAGCCATGCTGACTCATACGATACAGGCTGACAGATCAAGAACGACGCCTGGCGATGATGCGTATTGCAGAGGATGCGAACGAACAAGACGTTCACAAGTCAAGTTCCCGCGAAGGCCTCAGACTCGCATTCACCGACCCATCACTATACATCCTGTGGTTCATGCAGTTGTCTCTAAACACGAGTGCTGCCTTTACAAACTTTTTTCCTACAATTGTCAAGACTCTTGGGTACGATAAGACCCAGACTTTGCTGCTTTCAGCCCCGCCATATGTCTTCGCCGCCATTCTGGGCATCACCAACTCCTGGCACTCGGACTAGACCAGAGAACGTTGGCTTCATGTTGTCTGGCCTCAGGTATTCTGCAGTATCGGCTTCATCATCTCGGCGGTTACTCTGAACGTTGCGGCACGTTACACAGCAACTTTTATGATGATGTCGGTTTACGGCAGTTTTGGATGTATTTTGTCATGGGTATCATCTACCCTGCCACGTCCATCATCGAAACGTGCAGTTGCCTATGCTGTCGTCAATGCTGGAAGCAACCTCGCTAGTATCTACGCAAGTTATTTCTACCCAGTTTCGCAGGGACCACGATATTGGCAGGCTAATGTCGCTAATGTGGCATTCTCGGCAGCTTGTATTGCACTAGCTACCACGCTTCGATTCTATCTCAGCTGGAGGAACAAAGCACTTGACAAGGCTAATGACGAGGATATCGCAGAGGGCACAGATACGAAGGTTGAAGCGTTGGCACAGCGATGGCATTGTCATCCTGATTACAGATACACATTGTAGTCCGACAGAACGAATTTGGAATACTGTATCGAAACTTCTGTAATACCCACGCTCATCCCACGAAGGCTTCAGGCGGAGTTTCCGCTGTAGAACTGCACAGTGGTTTCATAGATCATAGATGTATCCATAGAGAGCATAAGAAACACGGCTGTGGGTGTGACATGATTGCTGTATCTCCCCAGATACACCAGCCAGCGCGAGCTTAAGGACATGAGCTATTACCTCATGATCATTGTTGATCGGCAAGGACGGGTCGTGTTTGTGTATTCCGGATCTGGCACCAACATCAAGGGCGTCTACGAGCGTTGGAAGCAGTATGATAACTACAAGGATAATGTTGAGCAGGGCCATGCAAATGCTCAAGACTTGATAGGATACCACGTTCGCACGATGACCGAGCGTGGCTACACTGTACATCTTCGACCTCTACTGTTCATGGCGCATCGCGAGATATCTGCTAAACGCATGGTCGCCATCGAGGGCCAATTCACCAACGTTTTTAACACGTTCGACTTGGCTGGACCAGTTTATGAGCCGTATCGAACGCAGCAAATCCTGGACCAATATCAAGAAGGTGTTCCGGATGACATGATGGATGTCAAGTATGGTGGGTTGAACCGTGCTCATCAGTTGACTCAAGGCAAGTCTGGAGGATCAAGTCCCCCCTGCTCTCTCATCGAAAAGGGCTGCCAGCTGAAGATTACTCCCACCTCTCTGGCGTTTACGATCGACGGGGTTCAAACTTACATGTGTGATCCGTGCAAAGAGTGCTGGAGGGTCTATAGGCGTCAGTCAGATGAGCCAGAGGACTGGACTGCCCTGGTCGAGGGCTTCTTAAAGCGCATGTAAGACCGCGAACATACGAACTACCACTTGCCGATCGGTGACGTGACCTGCGAATGCTGTGCAGAAGATGACGGAAAGGTCCGCATCGTCCTCAATCTGATCAACCACGTCGTCTGTATGAAATGCTACCGATGTTTCAAAGGAGAACAGACAAAGAAAGACTGGAGGGAAATGGTCACCGAAGACATGGACGACGAAGAGTGCGAAGATATTCGGACTTGATTCGTCCAATCAATGACAAAGATGGCAGCAGACAAGACCGGAAAGACTACTGTACATTGCGGTGTCTTTTTGAGGACGCCATCTCCCAACTTCTGCCCTCTCGAAATGGAAGACGATAAGTTCTTCTGCCGTTCACGATATACTGCATGGTATGACTCGAGCAGGGAAGAATCCGTCAAGCCTTCGAGCTCACATGCGTTGCCATAGTTTGCGAAACGATGGTCCGAGGACTCGGTAAGTATGAGTAGTTCAAATCAACGACGATGAATGATTGTGAACAACGTAATTCTGTGGCGCAAACATGGCACTTTATGAAGGAGATAGGGGGAAACGTCAAGGGGTCGATATTCAACAGTTTGAGGTCGTGACAGGACTCAACAAATATACGCTGTAGACTCCTAGAAGGAGTTCTCGATAGCTGGTCCCGGACACATCGAGGTCGCTTATGGCAGTATGGCTCAGAAATATCCTCTGCATTCGCCATCAAGATTCGATATGCTGACGGAGCTATAATTTATTTTTCGGTTCGGTTCAGCACCCTTACAAGGACTGTGCCAATCAGCGTGCGGTAGTCATGTCAAATCATCATTTAAGAGTGCTGGAGTTGTGGTTAGAGATGGAAATCGAAGCTTTTGTGGAGGAAAGCTAACCCGCAAAGACAGCCACAAATGGTCGATCATGACGATATATGAACTCTACTGCCCTCCACCCGGACACGTTTTCCGCTTCCCCGTCATCACTTTGATCAAGATCGATGACCCGGATCATGGTGTGTCGCATGCGCTTTCGGATCTAGGGAAAATCAAATCGTGATGAAGTGACGTTGCGACCAAGAGATGCTTAGCGGACCAAGCACTTGGATATTCCATCAACATCTTATACTCAAGACCTTGAGATCTTTTGTCAAATAGCAGAGATATCAGCTCTCTGAGTATGTCACGACAGCTTGCTAAGTGGCTGTTTCCATAAGCATTATGCTTTGGCAAAATGATACCCAACGTTGACGGCACGCCAGCGGCTTGTATAATCGAAGATCTGGAGTACTGCATCATCATCGGTCGTTGCTCCATACATCTAATCGCCGCGGATGTATAAGAGAAGGAACCACTCTTACCGCCGCAAACTACGTATATTGTACACCTGATCATGATCTCCAACCTTATCTGGTAATAGCTACAGACTGGGCCTGGTCCGTTTGACGTACTGGATCTGCATCTGGTGTTGTGCATATGTAGTCCAGCATCCTCACTTCTTACCGCGCGCGTCTCTAAACATCTATTGCTCACAAGAAAATCGATTGCTACAATGGCTTTTTCACATACAGGCTTGCTTGGAGACAAGCTCACTGGAAAGAGTTTGGAAATCGGTGTCTGTGCTACAGCGTCCGCTGGATTCTTGCTCTTCGGCTATGGTCAGGACAAACGTTGCGCTATCATTCTATTTGATACTAATCAAGTGCATAGACCAGGGCGTGATGAGTGGAATCATCACCGAACCCATCTTTCTTGGTACATTCCCAAAGATGGCGAGCGACTATAAGCTGGGCTCGATCCAAGCTCTGGTCGTTGCGATCTACGAGATAGGCTGTCTTATTGGCTCTTTCTTCATCATCGGCTACGGTGATAAACTGGGTCGTAGGCGTGCGGTTCTCGTCGGGACCTTGATAATGCTTGTTGGAACGGCCATACAAGCGTCCTCCACCACACTTGCTCAACTCATTGTGGGACGGTATGTTGCACATATCCACATGATCCTGATGTCTGCTGAACAGAAAATAGCGTGGTCACGGGTGCCGGGAACGGAATGAATACTTCTAGTATCCCTGTCTGGCAGTCAGAGATGTAAGTTGTTGCCAATTGACGAACTAGTCAGATCAGGCTAATTGTACCTTAGAGCACCCCCAAAGACCAGAGGATTCCTTGTGTTGTTCGAAGGCGCGTTGATCACTGCAGGTATGTGTGAGGTCACATAGTTGTTCTAATGATGTTTCTGACCATCCGAACAGGAGTAATGTTATCGTAAGAGGCTCCAGCATTTGACTAACGCTATCTACGGCTAATCTTCTTGCAGTTATTGGTTGAACTATGGTCTATGGTTCTACAATGCCAGTTCTTTTCAATGGCGGTTCCCTGTCGCCTTCCAAGCTTTCTTCGGACTCATTCTGATCGCCGGCATCTTCGCGTTTCCCGAGTCCCCTCGATGGTTACTCAAGCACGGCAAAGAGAAGGAAGCTACTCAGATTATGGCACGTCTCAAGCAGTGCAACATCGAGGATAAGGAACTCAAGCAGGAAATCAATGAGATCAAGAAAATCAACGAGATCACCGATGGGCAGAAACTCACCGTGAAGGAATTCTTCTCAAATGGAGACGACATGAATCTCTGGCGTGCTTCTATCGCATTTGCAGCTCAGGCATTCCAGCAAATCGGTGGAATAAACCTTGTGACTTACTGTTAGTCTCCATCGATCTCTCATCCTGCCACACGATGCTAATCTGTAAAGACGCCACTGTGGTCTTTGAAGATTCTCTAGGTTTCGATCCTACTTTCGCGCGATTCCTGACTGGTATTCTCGGCACGGAATACTTCCTGGCCGCCTTGGTCGCTCTTTTCGTTGTCGACCGACTTGGTAGACGACGACTGATGATGTGGAACGCAGGTGGCATGGGTCTCGCCATGATGGTCGCTGGCATCGGTCTCTCCACAGGAACCCATTCAGGAGCATTAGCGGCGACCGTCATGATTTTCCTCTTCAACACTTTCTTCGCCATTGGCTGGCTCGGTATCACCTGGCTTTACCCAGCCGAAGTCACACCCATTCGCATCAGAGCCGAAGCAAATGGACTCTCGACATCTGCAAATTGGTTGTTCAACTACGCCGTTGTGCAGCTTTCGCCGATCATGATCAACAGTATCGCCTGGAAAACTTACTTCGTCTTCATGTGCTTCAACTTTGCTTTCATTCCCGTGGTCTACTACACTTTTGTGGAGACCAATGGCTACAAGCTTGAGACGATGGATGAGATCTTCCGTATTGCTCACAAGAATGGAGAGAATCCTGTCAAGGTCGAGAAGAGATTCCGCAAGGACAATGCCGAAGGAGCGGCAGATTCAGAAAAGAGATCTTCGGTCGGCAGTGATAGTGAAAAGCTTGAGGATGAGCACAAGGAGAATCTCAGTACGGAGACTTAGAATAGGTCACAGCGAAGTCTTGTAATCTTATCGTCGCTCAAAAAGGACAATGTCCTTGAACCCGAAACTTTTGTTTTCTAGAAGTGAGACACACATCCAATTTTTCAAAACGCAGCTGTCTTAGATGTTCTTTGTGTAGGATTAGCACAATCCGTTACGGATTGAAAGGTTTCTTGTAGAGTGCTATCCATATTCTCAAATCCGGTCGTGCGTCTAGATGTTAGGTCGAGCATATATAAGGAAAAGCATCCACTCTTATACTGTTTTACCAATTCAAACTAAACATCAGCATCTGAGCCAGTTAACGGGATTCATCAACAGACTTTCTAAGCCCTAATATCAAGCATAGCCTACTTGTGAGAAACCCCACTGACACTCAGTACAGTAAACTAAGAATGCTCTCTCGTTCTCAGATCTCCTTCCCTTCCGGTGGGTCCACTGAACGCCTTGGCTACAGCGTCTGCAGCGCAATCGCGAACATGGTATCAGCTAACTCCCCTCATTGGGCTACTTGGGCGCAGATCCAGTAAGTCAAACTCTCATCATCAACAATTCGCTGTTGCTGATTGACGTTCATAGGAACGTCAGATACCCGATGCCAAATGATACGCAACATTATGTCATTGTCAACTATGGATATGACTATGGTATTGGCTCTTCTGTTAGCTTCCTCACTATTCAAGTATGATGTGGCTCCTGTTCGTCTAAGTCTAACCCCGGCAAGTATATGGACTTCAACGTTCTCTCAGTCTCTCTAGGCGCTAGGTCCTTGCGACAATGGTCGTATTATGACTATTGTTCTCCATATTCTTGATCAAAATTTGCTATCTGTACTTAGTTCTTCTGCTCGATCCGTTCCATCTCTTCTGCTGCTTCCCTTGACAGACCTTGACAACGTTCATCAATGTCCTCATCATCCGCCAAAGCCGCAAACCTGTCCTTCCACACTCGCCAGCTCTCAGGGGTGAACATCACAAATTTTTTCTCCTCAGACGTCTTCTTGAAACAAAGATCATACAACACGTCACCACCAATTCTAACCCAAGCTGCGGCAGGAGGAATATACATCTTCCATTCATCAGCCATCTCTCTATCATCGAAAGGCTCTAGAATCTCTTTGAAGGCAATGCGAGCATAAGTTGCCAAGTCTCGAAAGTCCTCACTCTGCACCATCAAGGTCGCGGTAAAAATGGTCGCAGCGAGTTTTCCAGGCGCTTGAGCATGCCATTCGTCGTAGGGGTCTTCGCTCTGAAGATCGAGGTCTGCCTTGCATGTCAGATGAGATTGATCAGCACGAAGCGGATGATACATACCCAAGCCATGCTCGAAGAATATCCAGCCCCAATCGGGCATCTGTCTCCAAATCACTCTACCACCATAGGTCACCACATATCCAGCATTATTGGTGACGTCGGGAAGATGCTTGATGGCAATGTGTAAATCGACCAATTGCTGTGTATGTGTTGCGCCAAAATATCTCGTCATGCCGGCTAGCTTACCCCATAGCCCACCAACACCAGATCGGGTACCGGATATGAGTCGAGGGGCGAGTATCTCATTGATCCGTGTAGCTGTAGCAGTACTGGAGATTTCGTCGTTCAGCAGTGATTCGAGAGTAGTGAGTACAAGATGGTCTTCCTCCTTTTCTACAGGATGTTTCGACCATTTTTCGATCGACTGGCGTTCCTTCTTTACCCAGGCAGATATGGTGGTGGACATCGTTGACATGTTGTGTCGCGCGTTAGCTCATGCTTTGGGGAATACACCTCTTTTTTGTCTTGATATGACTTCTACGGTGGCGGCGGTGATCGCTTTAAGAAGTATGGCTTCACGAAAAGCGGATCTCTTGGCTGAAATCCTTCGCGGTCATCGCGTTCAGAGCAGACACCTACGAGCGTCATACCACTGATTTCTCTACTCTTTTTACATTAAACATGTGCATAATCGTTGTAAAGGGACCAAGGATCAGGAATGAAGTGTGGAAATGCAATTGGGCGCAGTTTCTTTCCCGACTCATTGTGCCCTTGGTTGACAACAATGATTGGGTACGACATTCAGCTGATCAAGGAACATATCAAAGCGCAAATATATACAGACCGATATGGTTTGATATTAGAAGTGTATTAATGGAAGTGTATATACAAGAAAAGAAGGTTGTTTGAGCAGCATCAATTAGGCAGCGTGTGCTCCCCATCTGATACCGTTCATCGTCTTGTCTTCGTCCTTTCCAGGCCACATGACGTTACCCTTCCTTACTGCTTGGATATGTGCAATTGCACAGACGATCCACATAATGACCAGACCAATTGTCAAAGCACTGGCAATACCATTGACGCCAGCGCTGCTCAAAGCGCCGCCAGTTTGAATAGTTGCCAGCGTAAGGCCAGCATTGGGGAAGACGAATGCCCACCAATTCAGCGTGAAAGACATCTCCTTGATTCCAGCAAGAACCGAGACTGTGGACACGCAGAAAAACCAGAAGGAGAAGAGAACCACAAAGAAGCCAGCGAGAATACCAACAATCTTGATGACATCTCCGACCGGAATGGATGTAATTCCGAACATTTCGTGGTCGCCAAATACTGTTGGAGC
>Ga0058697_10000773_pt1 | contig 12825 bp, 8 predicted proteins | sample AgamicAsMae_FD_66619 | JGI IMG/M metagenome (GOLD analysis project Ga0058697, IMG submission 66619) | Agave microbial communities from Guanajuato, Mexico - As.Ma.e | ecosystem: Host-associated > Plants > Phyllosphere > Phylloplane/Leaf | place: Guanajuato, Mexico | collected 2012-06-04
GAACCTCGAGGTTCTCGGTACGGTAAACTTCAGCAAGTTGAGCACCAGGCTTGATCTCAGGTCCGCCGCCGTGAACCTTGAGGGCACGGACAGTGGCGACGATGACAGCAACGTCAGGAACAAGGCCAGAGTTGCGGCACTTGATGTTCATGAAGCGCTCGCCACCCATGGTGAAGTCGAAGCCGGCCTCGGTAACGACGAAACCAGTTCTCGAGTTGTAGTCCTCGTCAGGCTCGGTACCGGCCAGCTTGAGAGCGAGTTTGTCGGCAAGGACGGAAGAAGCACCAATCGAGATGTTGGCGAAGGGACCAGCGTGGACAAAGACAGGGGTGCCCTCGAGAGTCTGCATGAGGTTGGGCTTGATGGCATCTCTCATGAGGGCGGTCAAGGCACCACCAACACCAATGTCGTCGCAAGTGACGGGGTCGCCGGCACGAGAGCTGGCAACTACCATGCGGCCAAGTCTTTCACGCATGTCGGGGAGAGAGTTGCTGAGAGCAAGGACAGCCATACACTCGCTGGCGACGGAAATGTCGAAGCCAGTCTGGCGAGTCTGGCCCTTTTCGGTGGGAGCCTGGCCAACGGTGATGCCACGGAGATGTCTGTCGTTGACGTCGAGCACGCGGCGCCAGGTGATGGTATCGGGGTCGATATCCAGACGAGCAAAGCGGCGGATCTCTTCCTCGGTCAGGTCGTCGGGGTTGGTCTTGTCAATGCCGAGCTTGTTGAGACGGCGGAACATGATGGGCTTGAACTCGCGCTTGCCCTTTTGCGTGGGCACAAGACGCTTGTAGAGGGGACCGTCCTTCTGTGTGTTTTCGTGGAAGATGCGAGTCTCGATGGCAGCGGCGAGCAGGTTGTTGGCGGCAGTGATGGCGTGGATGTCGCCAGTCAAGTGCAAGTTGAACTCGTCCATGGGAATGACCTGACTGTAGCCACCACCAGCGGCACCACCCTTGATGCCGAAAGTGGGGCCTTGACTGGGCTGGCGGACGTTGGCAAAGGCGATGCGACCAAGCTGACCGGCCAGAGCTTGTACGAGGCCGATGGTGGTTGTCGACTTGCCCTCACCGAGAGGAGTGGGAGTGATACCGGCGACCAAGACGTAGCGGCCGTTCTTGCGGTGCTCCAGACGCTTGAGGACATCGAGACTGACCTTGGCTTTGTAGGCGCCGTGGGGCTCGAGTTCGTGTGCCGAGAGACCAATCTCCGAGGCCAGCTTGGTGATGAGCTTGGGGTGCTGCTTGCGCGACACTTCCCAATCGGCGGGCACGGGCTGCTCGAGCTTGAGGTGAAGGGGTGTGATCTTGCGAGACTTTTGGCGGTCAAAGTAGCTGTCGGCCGAGTCGACGACGTTGCGAAGGAGCATGGCCACAGTCATGGGTCCAACACCACCAGGGACAGGAGTAATCTGGGACGCGACCTCGACAGCAGACTCGTAGTCGACGTCACCGACCAGACGCTGGCCCGACTTCTTGGTCTCGTCGGGGATGTAGTTGGTGCCCACGTCAATCACGACGGCACCCTCCTTGAGCCACTCGCCCTTGACGAAGCCTGGAGCGCCAATGGCAGCGACAACAATGTCGGCCTGCTTGACGTAACCGGGAAGGTCCTTGGTCTTGCTGTGGCACACGGTGACGGTGGCATCGGCGTTCTTGAGAAGGTAGCTGACAGGGCTGCCGACAATGTCACTGCGGCCAATGACGACGGCGTTCTTGCCCTTGATGTCGACGCCGCTCTCGCTGAGCAGGACCATGACTCCTTTGGGTGTGCAGGGTGTGAACAGAGGCTTGCCGCCGCGCTTGGCCAGCTCGCCAATGTTGGCTACACCAAAACCATCGACATCTTTCTCATCAGCGACAGCCGAGGTGACGGCGTGCTCGGAGATGTGCTTGGGAACAGGCAATTGAACGAGGATGCCGTGGATCGAAGGGTCGTTGTTGAAGCGCTCGATGTGGTAGAGGAGCTCCGACTCGCTGATGTCCTCGGGATAGTTCTCGAGGTCGCACTCGATGTTGGCCTCGGTGGCGGCCTTGAGCTTCATGCGCACATAGGTCGACGAGTCTGAGCGGGCGCCGACCTGGACAATCTTGAGCGAGGGCTTGTAGCGGGGGTTGGCGGCCTTCTTGTCGGTGATTTCCTTGTTGATGCGTTCGCGGATCGACTTTGCGATGGCAGTGCCATCGATCTTTTGGGCCGTCATTTGGCGGAGGGTGGTGCTGAAGGCAGCGCGGTGGGTGTTGGGAGAGAGGAAGGAAAGAGAGGGCGAAGACGTGGATGACTTGACGAGAAAACGCAGATTTTGGCCCCGCAGGGCGATACGCCGACCGCTGATCAATTGGCCGTGCATGGCTCGAGGGCAGTCCACCTTCTACTTTGAGAAGAGTATGCAAGCACTCTGCTAACGACTACAACGAGACACTGGACAGGAGAGGTGACTGGAGTGACGGAGGCCTGGCGTGGGGCAGGCGCGACGGGTTGGTTTCAATTACATACAATCGAGCAGAATTTGGGTGGACTGTGTGTCACTGAGTCTGGGGAGAGCTCCAGACGTCCTGCCACCGGAAGGCGCTCCTCTTGCTTCTGCCTCGCTTGGCTCAACTTGCTACTACTTGGTCATCTTGGGACTGTGTTTCTCCATGTCTTGTATGCTCATTGGACCATCGCAGTGGCTGGGAGAGAAGATGCAAGGCGAGTGAGTCAGACAGCTGTGTGAGTAGAGCTGTTTCCAGCATGCGGAGAAGGTCGGAGGGTCGAATCGGGCAGGTGCGACGCTTGTTACGACTAGCGAGGGGGAACTGCGAATAATTTACGCCGCGAGGAAGTCGCAGACGCACGGGCCAAGCGACTCTGCGCGGGCGACGCACATTTTCATAGCGACTGAGCAGCGACGACAGCGACCAGATCCCTCCACATCACCGCCAACATGAGACCCATTCTGCTATCCGGTCACGTACGTCCTCTCCCTCACCTCACACTATCTCGAGCGCCGCACAAACTGACCCCCATCGCAGGAGAGAGCTCTGACCCAAGTCAAGTGCGTGCGCCCACTGGTTTTTCAAAAGAGACGGACAGGACACACCCACTAACCACACGAGCAGGTTCAGCAAGGAGGGCGACTTCATCTTCTCCGTCTCCAAGGATCACAACGCATGCGGCTGGTGGTCACACAACGGTGAGCGCTTTGGTGTCTACAAGGGCCACCAGGGTGCTCTCTGGACCGTCGATGTCGACCCGCGCACCGTCCTGCTCGCAACCGGCGGCGCCGACAACACCATCAGACTCTGGGAGGTCAAGACCGGAAAGCTGCTGAAGACATGGGAGTTTGGAACCGCCATCAAGCGCGTCGAGTTCAACGAGGACGGCACCCAACTGCTCGGTGTCACCGAGAAGCGCCAGGGCCAGCTCAGCACAATCCTCGTCTACGACATCAACCAGGACCCCGAGGGCGAGCAGGCCAACGAGCACTCGCTGCGCATTGTCGTCGATGACATTCCCAAGGTCACAGTCGCCGGTTTCTCCGCCTGCACCAGATACATCATCTCCGGCCACGAGGACGGCTCCGTCACCCAGTGGGACGCAAAGACTGGCGAGGAGTACGAGCGCGCCTACCCCCACGAGGACGGCATGATGGTCACCGACTTGCAATGGTCCGCCGACCGCACCTACTTCGTGACCTCTTCCAAGGACAAGACCGCAAAGGTATGACCTCTCCACTCCAGCAGTCTCAAGCAACGACTAACACACTCTCACAGCTCATGGATGCAAAGACGCTCGAAGTCATGAAGACATACGTCGCCGACACACCCCTCAACTCTGCCGCCATCACACCCGTCAAGGACTACGTTATCGTCGGAGGTGGTCAGGCCGCCATGGATGTCACCACCACCAGCGCCCGCCAAGGAAAGTTCGAAGCCCGCTTCTACCACAAGATTTTCGAAGAGGAGATTGGCCGTGTCAGAGGTCACTTCGGTCCTCTCAACTACGTCGCCGTCTCACCTCTCGGTACCGGCTACGCCTCTGGTGGTGAGGATGGTTACGTCCGTGTTCACCACTTCGACCAGCCCTACTTTGATTTCAAGTTCGAGGTTGAGCGCGAGATGAGGCTGTAATTGTTTCTGTCACAAAGGAAAAGGGAAGACTTTGTGAACTATACGGCATTGGCATGGCGTTCAGGGCGTCGCTTTATTTGACAAAGGACTGACGAATGAAGATTTGGGGGGGCCTGAATGATATACAAAAACTAAAAGTGTCTTGAGGTGATGCCCATCTGCAAACAAGAAGAATGGAATGTCTACATCAAATGCCTTGTGTGCATGTTCTTTTTTGTGACAAGATGTGTCGAATCGTGCTGGCTGAGCTTGAGATGACGCTGCTTGGACGAACTCCGATTTGTCTCTTTGCAAGCCAACGCTGCTTTGCGGAACTTCGACTCTCTCTCCAGATAGACCATCTATGAAGTCGCTTTCGACCAACATCAATATAGGAATTGCTCGTATCCAGCTCCGACTTCATCCTCTGTTCTTGTGAGTGTTTCTCTTCCACCAGCCATCCACCCACGTTGCGGGCGCCGGAGCGGAATAACAACGTCCAGAGTGGCTTGCCCGCAACAACCAAGGAGCCTCGAATTATTCCGTCGACGACAACATCAATCTCCGACAACGACTTGTCTTTTCATCTCGCTTTCTTATACCTCTTCTCTGGAAAAATATCTCTGACCAGTTTTCAAAAGCCTTCTACTCTTTGTTGCGGGCGTCTTGACATACTTGCATACATCAACAACCATGGCAACAATTACCCTTCCACCACCAAATGCCAAGTATCAATTCAGCATCTTGACAAGCATTTTCAAGCAAGGTCTCCCCGACACTGATGCCGATACCTTTGACTATGTATGTTTTTTGAACTCCTCTTCACTATCTCATGAAGCTACGACTTTTTAATGCCGGCATACTAATCCAACCACTTAGGCAAAAGAAAACTTTGGCCTGATCCATCAATCCTACCCTTCAGATACCACCCTCGAGAATGCCGAGGAAAAAACACAATGGCAAAGATTCGAACACTACATCCGTGACTTGAACGCAAACGCTGCAGACGGCATCTCATACAAAATCTTGTATCTAGGTCGTCACGGTCAAGGCTACCACAACGTCGCCGAATCCCGCTACGGCACGCAACTCTGGGACTCATACTGGGCGAAACAAGAAGGCGACGAGCACGCCCACTGGGCCGATGCCCACTTAACCCCAATCGGCGAACAACAAGCTTTAGACGTCAATGCCTTTTGGAGCTCTGCATTGAGTCAAGCCAAAGTCCCAGCGCCGGAAAAATATTACACGTCACCCTTCTATCGCTGCCTTCAAACTGCATGGCTGAGTTTCCATGACTTGTCTTTACCTTCTTCATCACCCTTTGCACCAATCGTCAAAGAACTCCTCCGCGAAACCAACGGCGTACACACCTGCGACCGCCGGGGTGCATCCTCCATAATCCGCTCTGACTTCCCCAGCTACACCCTCGAACCCGGATTACCAGAAACCGACGTCTCCTGGACACCTGATTATCGCGAAAAGCCCACTGAGCATATCTTGCGCGAACACTGGTGTTTGGAGGACATCTGGATGGAGTCAAAGGACAAGCAGTTTTTGAGCATAACCGCGCATTCGGGGACTATTGCTGCGATACTGGGGGCGGTGGGGCATAGGAGGTTTGCGTTGCCTACTGGTGGTGTGATTCCTGTTGCTGTCAAGGGAGAGAGGGTTTCTTGAGCTGCCGCTTGTTTTTGCAGAGAGGAAGGCAAGGTCAAATGAATATAGATTGGAGTGTTTGCTACGAGAATAGAAATGCAAGGGAATACTTGACGCGTCGTTGTGCGCGTTCTTTGACATTGCAGGTGCTCGATGACGTGATGTTTCGAAAAACAAATAAATGATATTCAAAGTGCCAGCTTGTGATGTACAATGAGCCCGGTATACACTCGTTCTCCCAGAATTCAAGAGTTGAAAACATAAAATCATCCACCATGACTGTATTTATGGACCAATTTCGATAAAAGTCACACAAAGCACTCAAAGCATTCTCGAAGGTCATCAAGTAGAATATCGACCGGATACAACCTTCAGAGCGTGTGATATCGCTGTTGTCGACTCAAAAGCCATCGTTGAGGGTACGACCCTGTTTCTCCGCTCGGAGAGCTTCGGGAGAGTGCTTGGCACATTCGCTGCGGAGATCCCCTGCCATCTTCGCGTTACGAGAGCATAGATGCAGCCGTTCATCATCTCAGCGTCAGTAGGAATACGAAATGTAATGCAAGAAGGGACTTCATGAGAATCGTAGCAGGGAAAAATACGGTCATGATAGACACAAAGAGACATGTCAGACACAAAGAGACATGTCAATTTTGCCCTATATAGCAACTAGATAATGTAGAGAGAAAAAAAGAGCTAAGTAATGCCTGAGAGAAAAGAAAATGGGACAAAGGAAAATTAGAAGGTGATCAAAATGCTGCTTGTGTGGCTGTCACGCCATCCACGACGGGAAGACGGCCATTCTCGATTCTTTACTTTCTGGTCCAGTCAAAGACTGCATGGCCGAGCCAGTAAGCAGGTCTGTCGAAAGCGCGGTGGTAAATCTCTCCGCCGATGATGGAGAGGGGCAGAATTGCAAAGAAAACAGCGGCTTTGGATCCAGCAGAGCTGATGCCGGCGTTGACGTTGCACTGAAGGAAGATTTTGATGCCGGCAGTGTACATGAGGAGAGTGGACACGAGGTAGTAACCTAGTAGACAACAGTCAGTCGGATTTTCAAGTGATCAGAGGACTAAGAAGATGAACTTACTCAATGCGCGTTTTCCTACAGCCTTGAAGAAAGCGTTACCGAGAATCTTCTGGGCTGCCTCGCTGTACTCAATGAGAAGTAGAATGCCGACAATGACCAGCCAGTTGTCCATGCGAGGGTAAGGCTGGGTGCCGTCAAAGTAACCGAAACTGCTGCCACCGAGGTATCTAGCCGGGTGGGCATGAGCCTCACCACTCCAGAAGTCTCCTGGAAGGCCTGCGGTCCACATGTACTTGAGTCCAGTACCGATACCGAGGAAGACCATGGCCAAAGCCCAGTAAGGCATTCTCACGGTGTCTTTCTGATTAACCCAGCCGCGGAAGAAGGCGGTGCGCAAGGGAGGGTTGATGGCAATGTCGGCGAGGAAGAGGCCAGTGGCCGAGTACCAACCCCAAGAGTTGAACCACCAGGAGCCAAATGCGAACATCAAGAGGCCGATGACGTGCCAAGAGGGTCTGCTGTAAGGCAAGACAACCATAAAGATGTAGACAGTGTACGACTGCAGATAGATTGCACTTGGCACCCACAAAGTCCAACTAGGGAAGGCCAAGTTGCCCATCTGCATCGAGTAGTCTCTAGTCACCCACAGCAGATCCCAAATGCTGTTGAAGCAAGCCAAAGCAGAAGCAGGCTTCTCGGGTGCACGCAGATAGGGGTTTCCATTGAGTGTGGCAAACTCTTCGAGGTATTGTGTGTTGATTGTGCTGAAGATGATGCATGAGAGAGCAAGGCCGACGGCAAGGGGGATGCCCATGCGGATAGGGCGAGAGATCAGGGAGCGAGCGTAAGTCGAGGATGAGACATTGCGCAGGAAGGGGATGGCGACGGTGCGGGCGGACAACAGGATGAAGAAGCAGAAGATGAAGGATTCATCCCAGAGAAGAGGAGACAAGATCTTGCGGATGAGAACTTGGTAGTGAGGGGATGTTTCTTCGAGGTACGGGATGTCGCCTGGAGAAGAGGATTAGTCTCTAGTCACAATCTATGAATGAAATTCCTGAGCAGACAGAGCGACCGAGGCGAGGAAAGTCGGCGTCGAGACGGAAACCGGCAGGCGCCTTGCACCTCTGCAAAACACGACTGCCGGAGCTGCACGCTCTTGCTCCGCACGACCTTGTGTCGGGCACAGCTCAGACAGCCAAACCTCCCTCCACCTCGCCCCTCCACGCAGCTTTCGACATCTCAGTTGGAGTTTCAAAGCGCCCTGCCAGCGGGAGGCTCGGAAGACCACAACACTGAGCCACGGAGCATTGTGAGATGGACGACGCGACGAGGTTGTCGAGGCATGACGTGCAGCCAAGCCGATGTTTCTCCGCGCAAGTCGTGCTTCCCCGCATCGCTCGCTCCCTCTTTCCACTTTCTGCGTGATTTGGAAAAGGAGAAGGTAAGGATCAACTTACTGAGACTGCGACGGAACAGGTCGCGACCTTGCAAACTGCTGCCAGAGACAATTCCGGAATCAGCTCCAGGTCCAACGATACCAGGTCCACCGAAAACACCAGGCACAGTCGATGGCGAGGCCTCGGGCACGTGTTCTCCGGTCGGCGTCGCACTTGGGATTGTCAGCGTCGGGTTGAAGACCTTGAAGAACAGCCACGCGAAACTCTGCACTGCGAGGACGGCGCGGATGCCCCAAAGGTGATCTTGAGAGTTGCTGGTGACAGACGACTTTCGTCGAGGCGTCATGTAATTCTGCGGTTGATAGCCCGACATGGTGTTGACTTTGCCCCTGCGAAGCGTGCTAAGGGCGACAAAGAGGAAGATATCAAGGTGAGTTCAAGTTCAAATGTCCCACTTGGACTGTTTGATGTGGTCAAGTACCGGTCTCCTTCTCAACTGCTCATAACCTTCTCGACCCTGACATGCGTTGTCTTTCCACTCTCTCGTCATGTTTTGATCAAAACGGTCGACTATAGGCGTTGATCACCCTAGTTGTGTCCAGGCTTCCTTTTCCTCCACCCGTTCCTCCTACACATCCTACAAATCGTCCACGGTAGGAAATCTTGATGTCAACGTCGGCTCAATTGATCCGAATATGGCCCGTGATACCAACTGTCAGCCTGCCAACGGCCGCAAGCCGCACCGTTTGAACAACAACCACGGCCTACTCACAACCCTTGCCTCATATGGACAATTCACGCTCTACCTGGCACGCCGTTCTGAAACATATGACAGCCATGTTTACCTGGTTCTTCCGGACAACGTCGGATCTGCGGACCTCATACCGCTTTTACACTTTGCATCCCTAGTCAGGCAGGCCCTTTGTTTTGTTCTCGCCATAGTAAGACATGTCGTTTTGTTTTTCCATGATACGACACTCGAGTGTCAATCACACCCCGCGGTATGCCTTGGTGGCGTCATGCAAACTCCATCTGTTTGGAGTACTCTCTGACCGAATTCGTCTGCCGAGCCCCATACGTCCGTACACTTGGCAATCTTATGCCCACCGCACGCCCTCGGCCAAACGTCCAACCCAGTACGCGACATGGCCGCTACGTCAAGCAGTCGCCGAAACTGGAACAACATTTCCATTCGCGAACGTTGATCATTTCGTTACGATGAGCCTAGAGATTCAGTATGCTTCCAGATCTAGAAGCCTAGTGATGATAGGCTTGATCAAGGATGTTGCCTGAATAAATTGAATACTCAACCAAGGTCTTTGAAATTTTGCCGTGGTCTTTCTTTGCTCTCTACACCAAAATCACACACTTGCTTGAACACCAACACAACCACAGTCATGGCCGACGAGTTCAAGGGTGGCAAGGCTGCAGCCTCGGGCTTGAAGCAAGTCTTTGGCAAACTCGACTATGCTGTCAAATACTCGTCAAATTGGGTCTTCGAGTGGACACCATTCATTCTCACCATTTGCTACTGGGTGTCGTCGATATGTTTCTTCGTTTCCTGCGATGAGAAAACTATCAAGGGCTTCTACTACTTCTTCATGGTCATCAACTTCTACATCGCCGCCTGTACTGTCATCGAAGCCTTCTTGGGTATCTCTCCGCTCCGCGATGCCAGAGCAGCTGCTATTAGGGTCAACACTTGCGGTGAATTCCCCACTCCGGATGAGCTTCTTCCTATCCTCGACATTGTTATTGTCGCATACTTGCCCAACGAGCAGGACATTGTCAAGGACCAAGTCAACTACGCTCTCGAGGAAATTGTCTACCCTCGCGACAAGCTGAGAATCAACCTGCTCTACAACACTCCCAAGCCAATCGAACCTCTGGAAACCGAGTTGCTCGAGATGGAGAAGCAGCACGGTGGTTTGCTTCGTGTCACCAAGGTTGTCGGCTCAAAGTCAAAGGCCGACAATTTGAACTTCTTCTTCACTCTCGATACTGGTGCTGAGATTATTGCTGTCTTCGATTGCGATCATTTCCCTCATCCTTACAACGCTCGCTGGGCTGCTGAACGCTTCATCGCCGATCCTACCGTCGATATCGTACAAGGCAGATGTATCGTCTACAACTCCAAGGAGACTTTCTTCACCCGCATGATTGCTCTTGAATTCGACAAGATCTACGCTGTATCGCATCCCGGTCGTTCGCGCCTGTTCTCTTTCGGTCTTTTCTGTGGCAGTAACGGTTACTGGAAGGCCGAGCTGCTTCGTGGTCACCAAATGCACGGTCACATGCTTTGCGAGGACATTGATTCTGCCCTCAGAGCCTACGGAGAAGGCAAGAGAGCCGTTCACGACATGAACGTCAAGTCTTACGAGATGGCCCCCACCTTCTGGATGGCTTTCTGGAAGCAGAGAATGCGTTGGACTCAAGGTTGGACTCAGGCTTCCATTCGTCACGCAAACATGATCTGGACCAACCCTCCTAACGGTACTCGCTCCTTGAGCGAACGTTACGGTCTTCTTTCTCTTATCATTGTTCGTGAAATGAGTTACTACCTTGTCACACTGTAAGTTACAGAGACCGCTACATCCGAATGAAATCACGCTGACAAGCATATCCAGGCACACTTCTCTTCTCATGAGTTTCCTCATCACTGGCTGGCCCAAGAGCTCAGGTGAACTCGCCAGATTGATCTTCTTCCGCTACGCCTTGTCTGAGTGGTTCCTCTTCCTCACTGTCGGAAGTTTGATTGTCACACTGTGGATCACTGAGATCGTTCGATCCGAGTTCACTTCCTTCTTCGACATGATCCTTTTCTCCGCGATCTACATTCCCTACCTCATTCTTCAGGGTACCATGGGTAAGTTCTGCCGTGACTCCAAGACACGCTACGCAACTCTTGCTGATCAAACATCCAGGTATCTACGGGCATTTCCGTGAGGTCATCGGCTATTCCTCATGGAACCCTACCTCGAGAAAGTAGAGTCAAGCTCTAGCTTTCCCGTATTCTCCTTTATCCTTCTCCATCATCATCATATTTCCTTTCTTTTCCATTTCCCCTTTAGATACTTTTTCCTTTGTTATTATGGTCCGGATCGCACAGCTTAGCATTCAAAAGGATCTGTAGAACTACTATTGATAATATTATCCCATCACTGCAACCCAACATTATTCCTCGACAACGTCCAAAGCACTTGATAGATTGAATAGATGACCGTTGCTGCAAGCTCTCGATAATTTGATCTCACAACGCTTCATTCAACGGCTTTTGCTCCGTGCGCATGTCAGTTGTCTGTCTGATTCATGACAAAACGTGGAGTATATTCTTCGATTTCACGACGCGCGACCCGATTCCGACAGCAGCCGTTGCAACGGCTAATATAATCCTACTCTCGACCACATAAACATAATTTTGGGTTGCTCCACCACTCGATAAACGAAAAGTGTAGGTTCACCATCGGACCCCTACCCTACCTTCCCGTTCTATCCGGTCTAACGATCTACAGAAGCATTGGAAGTTGCCATGAAGGTTAGTCTGCGGCGCCAAAATAAGCAACTGAAACAAGGTAGGTTGATCTGTACGCTACTCTGCAACTGCCCATAGTGCTGACCCTTATTCTCCATAACCATCCAGATGGCAATAGATACCGGTCATTAAGGTCTTTGCATTCTGCGGCTGACGGTTACAATCTGATGATGTTGGAGAGTACATACCATCATAGGAAATGCAACGCCACTGATTTCGGCCTAGATCTTCAATGATAATCCTTCGCATCATACATTGATACGTTGCTTCCTGCTTATTCTGTGTCCAATACCTGCCACCTCACACGTCAACCATTTTCGGTAGGACAAGGCACGTGCGGCTTGGATATAGTCCAAAACTGCTTCAGCCTGTTTGCCTTTTCTTATACACTTTCCCCTCTTATCCTTCTTCTCTATCCATATTGTTCTGCTTCTCACCCTCAACAACGCAACCATGAAGTGGGGGATCGCACTGACAAGTGCCATCTTGGCGGCCACAACAACCTCTGCTCTGGATGTCTCTGACTGTTCTTGCGGTTTCTATGATGCATCAGATGCTCAAGTGTGGACGGATGCGCTAATCGTCTATTTCAACGAGACAAACTCACTACCTGATGAGTTCAAGGCTCTCGACTTCAAACATCACAGAGAGTTTGGCTACAATGCGCTATACCGACAGGGAGCAACTCCCGATAATGTCATCATTGGCAATGTCCAAGATGAGAATGTCGACCAACAGGCTCTGCAACTCTGGATTGACAAAGGCAGCGGCCAGCACTTGGTGGAGGGTGCCGGTATCGAGGCCTTGAGACAGGATATCCATTTCGGTACCTTCCGATCTTCAATGCGCGGACCTCCCAAGAACACTGGGTAAGTACATCTGGGCGAGAAGAACAGAGATGCGGTGACTGACGTTTCCGTCTTGCAGTGGCTCCGCAATGTCTATGCAACTGTACTACAACCGTACATCATTCATCGATGCCGACATGTGTAACATGCAATATCCCGAGGACGCCAAGTTCCTGGCTATCAAGGACGGCGAGTTCCCGGAGACGCAGTTCCAGCTCAACTACACCTACTTTGCGGACGACAAGAACGCTACCGTTGGTGGTGA
>Ga0058697_10000777_pt1 | contig 12791 bp, 12 predicted proteins | sample AgamicAsMae_FD_66619 | JGI IMG/M metagenome (GOLD analysis project Ga0058697, IMG submission 66619) | Agave microbial communities from Guanajuato, Mexico - As.Ma.e | ecosystem: Host-associated > Plants > Phyllosphere > Phylloplane/Leaf | place: Guanajuato, Mexico | collected 2012-06-04
TTGTCGACAGGGAAAATTCCAGCCAACGCAGGTAGCAAGGCATCGTCCTTCATTCTCTCCGACAGCTTTTTCATTCCAATATTTTGAGCAAGCTCTTCAATCAAGATCTTGATGAAGATACGTGACGATGAAGTGGTTTCGTCTTCGTTCAAGTGGACAGCACTGATAACGTGCCAGCCAATAGCATCAGAGGAGAGAAGATGACCGAAAAACTGGGCGACGATGCGAAGACGGTTGGTTTCCAGACGGTGAATTGTATCGTAGTATTTGACAAACGAAGCTTCAAAGAGCTCGTTCCACATGCGGTTGATCTTGCAAAGACGCTCACCAATCAAGCCGAAGAATTTGTTGTAAGTACGTTCCTGGGAACAGCACTCGACAATCATCGATGGAAGTTCGTGCTCCAGTCCAGGGGGCAAGTTGATGCGCAACAACTTGTGGGTACATTCTTCGAAGCCTCCAGAAGACATGATGGTGAGGTAGATGGTTCGGCGCAAGTTGACCAGATCGGTGTTGGATTGATCCTTGATCTCGACCTGTTTGTCGGCTTCCTCGTCTTCATCTTCGCTGCTGCTGACGTCCGAATCGTCTTCATCATCCTCGTCACTGCCGTCAGCCTCGCCGAGAATCTCAGCCCTAAGCTTCTTATAGGCCTCCTCGTTCGATTCCCAGTCGGCGTCAAATTTGAAGACATTAAGGCCATCCTGAACCTCGATCTGGTCGTCCAATCCAGTGTTGTGTGTAATCTGATCCTCTTCTTCGACAAGATCCAGCTCTTCCTTGACCGAAGGATTATCCTTGTAGCGGTCCTTTCTGATTTGGAACAAGACTTCGACCATGTACTGGGTTCTCTTGTCGATGTCGGCTTCGTGCAGGATGCTGCGGAACTGATCGTAGACAGCCATGGCGATTTGCGAATTGAACTCTTCGACGTGTTGGCCAACCTCTCTCATCAGACCCACGGCAATCTCGACGCTGTCGTCAGTAGGCTTGTTTAGTAAAAGCAACAGAACTTGGGCGGCAAGCATTTCGTGAGCAACCTGCTGGTTGATCAGGTGGGCTAGGAAGGTAGTGCTGCTCAGGCAGACAGCCTTGTCGTTGCGCTTGAAAGCCTTGCGGAACTGTACGATCAGGCGGTTGACCAGCAGCTCGCCGACTTGGGGAAGTTTTGTGTTGACAATGGCGACCATAGCGGCGTAGATGGGAGTGAAAGGCAAACTGGCAGCCTGGGCCTTCATGATGCTTCGGCAGAAGAGACCACGGCCACGGATGAGATTCTCACTGAACAGCTCGGGAACGATGTACTTGATGTTGGAAACATTGACCTTGTTGATCAGACCATTGATGGACTTTTTGAGGGCTTCCCAGGCCATGCGCTGGAACTCGCTGGATTGTGGGTCGTTGCCGATCTCAGCCTGTAGAGCGCGCAACCTGGCGGGCGGCACATATGTTCCTCCCGAGCGCATGGTGAGCAGGCGTGCATATTCGGCTTTTGCGGCAGCCTGCTTTTCGGCAGCTGATAAAGGCTTGTCCTCTTTGACTTCTTCGCGACGGCGCACTTCGGCCTGTCTTTGGCGTTCAAGGGCTCTCTGACGGTCGACATCGCGGGGAAGGGGGCCGCTGCGAAGAGGAAGGGGAGAGCGCGAGCGGGAACGGGAAGGGTTGCGTGGGGGCGAAGGATCGTTATTCGTATCGGGGTCGACAGAGCGTGTGCGCAGAGTTGGAGGGCGTCTTTCAGGTGATGGAGAACGCGACGAGGGCGAACGTTTGCGACCGCCGGAAGCATGCGACTGGGCGTCGGCGGCCTCGGGTGAAGGCAGACGTACTGCCGACTGCATCGCCGTCGCCATGTCGAGTATGCGAGGATGAGATCAAAGCACGAGAAAGTGCGTCAGGCAGTTGCGTCTTGCGGTGCAGCAGCGAAGCTGACGCCGACCACATGCATCTCTTGGCACCCCCGAGTTGACCCCGGACCAACTGTCTACAACTTCCATTATTGTCATTAGCCTGCACTGCGTACCTTCCCTCTCTGATTCAAAATTAAGAATCGCTGAACATCACACATCACAATGGTATGCGAATAGCAACATGCTTCATATCAGAGGCTTCCATTGACAGACTTCCCTCCTAGCTCGGTCCTCTCGTCGGCGCAAGCATGCTCATCGTAGCCACCACCGTCTTCCTCTACTACACCATCTGGACCCTGCTTATGGTACATTGCCTATCATCCCCCAGATCTACTCTGCTTCATCTCCTGATATCGTCTCTTTCAGCCCTTTGTGGACTCGTCGCATCCCTCTCAATCGCTCTTCCCTCCTCGTGTTTGGGCAATTCGTCTTCCTGTCATCCTGATCCTGGTTGGAGGCGCTGTTGTTGGCTCTTTCCTATCCCTCATCATGATCAAGAGCAACCGTCAAAAGGCCCTCAAGGCTCAGAAAGCAAAGGCGAAGTAGGTAGTCTCAGATACTGTCAACACATACCTTCAATACAACCCCTTTTTCTTCCACTCGTCTCACGGCACTATAAACTCTGTAATCTTTGTCATAACGCGTAGTATATGCCTATTGGGATCTCCACGACTATCCGTCCCTCTATTGAACAACACAGTCATCTCCAACGACAACTCTGCCGCCTGGGACTGCCCCGCCTTCGCCGTCTTCTCCCTCAGCACCTCCCTCAGCCCTTTGCCTTCTGAGGTGTTGAGCCAAGGATGCCAGCATACTTCTCTATTATTGAGAATTAGTAATTGTTGTCTATCTAATGCGGCTGTTGTGCTTACCGTGAGGAAAGTTTCTTGGTTCCCTCCTTGACGCTCCACATCGTTCTGAGACGTGATTTGGTACTCCAGATGCATGCGTTTCCTGCTTGTCAATCCGCCAGGTGCCACATATTCATCATTGTCTGCTGCATTTCGCGCTTCAGCTTCTGCGTCTACTGCAGGCTCTGACGTGGCTCCTGCCTGTCGGTTCTGTCGTCTTCGTCTCATCCATGAGATTGACGAGAATGTTGAGCTGTCCACTGCTCCAACACCACTCCCAAGCCTGGCAGCTTCACGCGCCCTTGCGTCTGGCGAGAATATCTTGATCGTGTGGTCGATGCCACTGGCAGCCAACATAGGCTCGTACGGATGGCCCTGTAGCACATTGACCACTTCCCCGTCGCCCTCGAGGATGTTGACTAGCTGCCCTGTCTTCCGCTCCCAGACGAAAAAGTTGCCGTCATCTGAACCAGACACGACATACTCGTCATCTAAGCCGAAGAAGTTGACATCTTTGACCGTCTTGACGTTGCAGTGGCCTCGATACACTCTGGTGTGAGGCGAACAGTAGACTTCTCTCTCGACTTGCCCACGTTGACGTCGTCTTCCGAGCGCGCTGCGATACATGAGCCTGGGGAAGTCCTCCTCATCTTCATCGCTTTCTTCAGGGCTACTCTCATCCTGGCTCGCATCAGCGTCTTCCTCTTCATCTTCCGAATCTCCATCGTCTTGCTCGTTGGGTTCATCGAGTAGGAAGGTACCATCCTCGTCCATAGAGTCCTCATCTTCATCTTCGTCTTCGTCGCTGCTCTCTCCCATAACGGCTCGGATGTTTCTGATGTCGCTCATGGCGATAACGTCTTCTTCCTCTTCTGATGGTGAGTCTGATGAAGCCTCAACAATCTCCATGGACTCTGCCATGAGCTCATCATCAGAAGTGTCGATCTGGCGTTGCCTCTCGTGTAGTCGTGCATCTTCTCGAGCCGCTGCGTTGTTGCCTGTGCCAAGACCACCAAATGCTCTATCAACAAAAGCAAAATTGACGCCCTCACCAGCGTTCATGAGAACGCCTCGGGCAACCTTGAGCCCCCAATGTAGTAACGCATCACTACGATTCTGAGTCGACTCGGAAGTACCTCCCATAGGGTTGTCCGATGACAGATCTGTAAAAGGCGTTTTGACTGCGTCGACGAACGCTCTGACTGCATCCGTTTCGGTTGCATAGATGATTCGATTCTCATCAACCTCGAATCTCGAAGCATCGACATTGCAGACCGGAGAGCTGGATGAGTGGGCTAGCAGATATGGCGCAATACATTCATCGAATGCATCGGCACTAGCCTCGTTGGGTACAGGCAAACGAGAGGCATATCGAGCAACATCGGATGACCTGGTGAAGCCATCTATCAAGGCTCCCAGTCCACTATCCAGCCACAAGAAGATGGCTTTGATGAAGTCGTAGCCGAATCTTTCGCGTTCGCCAAGAATGTTACCCTCGTTGGGCGCATGATCGATGCGGGCAAATAGAGGCGTGTCGAAGATCTCTTGACTGGCGGTATGCGACTGTCCTCCAAGTGCTCGTGCGATAACACCAGACGCTTGCACGAAGCGCCAGGCAGACTCTCTGTTGGAGCGCAACGTTCTTTGGAGCAAAACCTCCTCCTGAACAGGAGCAACAGGATAGCGCCATGTCCGAGTGATCTCTTGCATCTGAGGCAAGATAGTGGCAGCTAGGCTTCGCACTGAGGTAAACTCTGTAGTATGCAACGTCTTATCCGTGCTTGATGTATGTGTGTCTTGGTCGTTGAGTGTGAACATTGTCCTCCGAAGCTCGACCACAGTCTTTGCAAGACGATATGCTTTGCGCTGTCTGTCTGTCATCACGCTCTCCCGCAGAGATGAAACAGGGCTTGCGGCACGAGCGATCGGGATGTCTTCACTTTGGCCATTGTGATATCTCACCCTCAAAGCAGTAGATTCCTCGACTCGTTGACGTGGCTGCACACGAGACACTGCTCCCGGAGAGTGTGACAGCTGGCTCGCGGTTCTCTTCTTTCGCTTTCTCTCGCTACTTTCCCTTGCTCTTTGACTACTCGATTGGGCTCCTGAGACATGTTCTCGGGAAGCTTCGCTAGCATCGGGACTGCGTACCAGATCAAAGCTGTAGACATGATCACCAGACCAACTGACTATTATCTCGTTCGGGTAAGCGTCACTGATCTTACAAGCGGTAATATGCCCAGAATCCCTCTGCGCCATGATACGCTGGCCTCGAGGAGCAAACTTTCGGACACATCGAGTGGCTTGACCAAGCGCGTCCTCATCCAAGTCGGATAGATGAGAAGCGGAGAGAGCAGGCGAGGCTGCACGTTCTTCAAGCTTGTCGCGGCCAAGCATTCTGCGATCATGGAGGAAACAGTGCAGATGAGCGCCACCGAGAGCGATGTAATGAGGTTGACTTGGCGAACAGGAGATGGTGTTGAGGTCCAAGTCATAACGTTTATAGGAAATGAGGGGAGGGGGTACAGATGCAGACCTACTAGAAGGAGAAGGGTAGGCGGATGACGGTTGGCGCAAATCCCATTGGCGCACTTCTCCGTCTTCTGAGCAACTCAGGAAGAGATGAGGGGAAGATTCGGTAACAATCCTCTTGACTCTGTCGCCGTGCGAACGGTAGACTCTGCAGTTTGTATCGCCGTCGCTCAAATGGCGTACTCCATCTTGTAGATTGCCTCGCACTCCCCTGTTGGCACCGTGCAAAGCCATAGCAGATGCGCGTGATGCTTCTGTAGTGGCGCCGGAGTATTCTAGATCAAAGATGCGGACTTCACAATCACCAGCAGCCGATATGACGGTACGGTCGTTCGAGTGAGGCATGAACTTGACAGAGAAGATGTTTGCTCGGTGGCCGGTGGCGATGCTCGTGGCCAGTTTGAACTGCGAGTTGGAATCATCGGGCTGGTATGTGTGGATGTTGATGTGCTGATCATCAGAGCCTGAGGCAAGGAGACGACCTGATTTGGACCAACTAGAGTAATAGACATGTTAGAGAAGCATGAATGGGTGTAGCGGGCCGGGGGCGGCAGACCTGAGAGCGTTGACGCATCCAGAATGGCCGTCGAGCTCGTTCACGATGTCCAAATCACGGATCCAGTTCTTGTCGCCGTAGATAGACCTCACCTTTCTAGAACGTCCGGCCGAGTCCTGCAGCTCGCGTCGGAGCAGACGATCCGACAGAGAGTCGCGCATGCTTGAGTGAGGGAGCAAGGTGGTCAGCGTTGACAAGCACCTAGAGTTAGTCCCAGCATGAAGATATCACCAGAACGACGGGCGAGTGAAAGGATGAAGGCGTATGTAGAAAGAAGGGTTTGTTACGAAGATGGATGGGTGCCTATGTCATAGGTAGGTACCAGCTACCCCGGACGGATCTCAAGTTTGACAGGCAGACCGTGTGGTCGTTGGCAGATTGTGACAGGAGCTAGATGTGACGCGCAGTAGCCGAGACACAGTCTGCTTCAAAGAGCGTGGCGCTGGATGTCATTTACTTTGGTCTCAAAATTGGAGGTGGAGGAGCTGCACCCATCACATGTTTGCTGGCGTGCTGGCGGCGGGAGATGGGCGGTACCTTGGACCGATGGGACCAGATGATCTCGCCCAGTCGGGCTGTACCTCTCTCCTCACTTGCCGTGTAGCTCCTTCCTTCTTTCTGGCCATGGGACTTTTCTTGGGCTGCAGATTTCACTGCAAATGCTCGCGGTATAACTGGGCGAGTCGCAGGTGGAAACAGGAGGCCCGCAGCAGTAGCATAGTAACCAGACCGTTGCACGAGCGCCAAGACGCGCGACTGCCAGCGCGCCGATCAACACAGTGAAGGCGGCGCTCCATGTCACTGACTCCCCCCGAGAGTACTAGTATTATTATTTGTTTGTCAGGAAGTCGGGCAGTTCCCCCTGCTCAACTCCTGCCCTCGCATTTTTCAAGACGGCGCAATCTTCTCGCCCCACATCCATTCGCTCGTCGACGGCTTCATCTCTTGATATTGCCAGCCAGTTGACGACGGCCAGCTCCATTCTCTGGGATCCTCGCTACACTAATCGCAACCCTCCCCACCAAAGGCTCCATCCTACCCACGTCGGCACCCTCTCGCTCGACAACCGCTCCGACTCGACCATCAGCGTGCGCAGTCTAGGCGGCGGCCAGCGCATACCCCCCATGGACAAGCGTCACCCCAGCTCCTTCCAGCAGCTCGAAAAGCTCGGCGAGGGTACCTATGCCACCGTACGTCTCTCTCCAATCGCCCAAGTCCTTCTCCATCGCTGACCAACGACCCGCAGGTCTTCAAAGGCCGCAACCGCCAGACGGGCGAGTTTGTTGCTCTCAAGGAGATCCACCTCGATTCCGAAGAGGGTACCCCCAGCACTGCCATCCGTGAGATTTCGCTTATGAAGGAGCTTAAGCACGAGAACATAGTCCGCCTCCACGATGTCATCCACACCGAGAACAAGCTCATGCTGGTCTTCGAGTTCATGGACAAGGACCTGAAGAAATACATGGACTCCAGGGGCGAGCGTGGCATGCTCGATCCCGTCACCATCAAGTCCTTCATGCACCAGCTGCTCCGCGGTATCGCATTCTGCCACGACAACCGAGTCCTCCACCGCGACCTCAAGCCTCAGAACCTGCTGATCAATAACAAGGGTCAGCTCAAACTCGCTGACTTTGGTCTTGCTCGTGCCTTTGGCATTCCCGTTAATACCTTTAGTAACGAGGTCGTAACACTCTGGTACCGCGCCCCTGATGTCTTGCTAGGCTCGCGCACTTACAACACTTCGATTGATATCTGGTCTGCTGGCTGCATCATGGCTGAGATGTATACTGGTCGTCCACTGTTCCCCGGAACCACCAACGAGGACCAGTTGCAGAAGATCTTCCGTCTCATGGGCACCCCTTCGGAGCGCTCATGGCCAGGCATCTCTCAATTCCCAGAATACAAACCCAACTTCCCTGTCTACGCAACCCAAGACTTGCGTAACATCCTGCCACAAGTTGATCCTGTGGGCCTTCAGCTGTTGAGTGCTATGCTGCAGCTCCGTCCAGAGCTCCGCATTTCTGCCACACAAGCCCTTCAGCACCCTTGGTTTGCTGATCTACAACAGCTGAGGCAGCAACAGGCTCATATGCATCAACAGCACATGCCTGGTGTACCCAACACCCAACGCGCTTATTAGTAATGCTTTTGACGATCTTTCTCACAGCCAGATGCATGTCTCTGGGTCGCTCGGCGTTTTGGAAGGAAGGGGCTGTTTTTATTTCTTTCAGATCGTTTCCATCAAAACCCATCTCTTTTTTCTTGCGTGGCATGAAGCTATATTCATTGCTGAAGACATGGTGCTCCAGTTGTACAGCCTATGAAGAACCCAGTCCAACTGTCAATTCGTGTTGTGTCCCAGGAGTAGTCGCACTTCTCTCGTTCGTGTTTCATAACATGCTAGTATTGGATTCTGCAGTGTCGACTAAGGTCCTGGATCTGCGTACATGAACTTTGGGATGAAGGATGTGGAATCGGAGAACCAGACCGCCAGTCAGCAATCCAGAACTCCATAGTTTTCCCCATGCTTGTACGTAAGAAAATCGTTATCGAGGCCGCTCAGCTCGCCCAGGGGACATGGCGTCCACTCCGATGCGCCTCAGTGACGCGGGGCTTGCAACGGCATAGGACACACCCACACAAGCCATCAGCAAAGTATCCAGAATGGCACGATGGCGGCCTTCTTTATCTACTGTCATGTCCTAATCTCTCTTCCTAATACTTTAGTATATCATCGTGCTAGGCTAATTGAAACATTCAACTGGTCCTCGTCTGTTCTGACCCTTCTCTTATCAGTTCCACTACTCCACACGCCCTGAGGCCGATCAGAGACTTGGACACTGTTGACAGTGGACCGCCGCTACACCACTCCACTCGCCGATGTTGCCCGATCCTTAGCTTTTCTATATACTAAGCAGCTGTCTCCCTTTTGTCAACTGCTGTTCCCCCATCTGTTCTTCCCTTCTGGACTGTGTTCTTATCGCGCCGAAATTGTCACAACTCGCTCCACTTCCTTCTTATCATCACTCAGGGCACACGGACTGGTCACACCAAATCAACCCTGTGAACCAGACGAGTATAGAACAGAATCCGCAAACACGACAATAATACCGAATACCTCGTTATGGCTACTGCTGCGGAGGCCGATCTGGCCCGTATGGGCTATAAATCGGAACTGCCTAGAAGTTTGAGCATGATGAGCGTTCTTGGGCTGTAGGTCACGCAGAAAACTGCTGTCATTGCTACACCACTAACGAGGCTATATCAGTTCCTTTGCGATCATGGCTGTGCCTTTCGGGTTGAGCACAACATTTTACATCACACTTGCAGATGGTCAGAGTGTGACAATCTTATGGGGATGGGTCTTAGTGTCTTTGATATCGCTCTCAATCGCAGCTTCATTGGCCGAGATCTGTGCTGTGTTTCCTACTGCAGGCGGCGTATACTACTGGGCGGCTATGCTCAGCACCAAGAAATATGCTCGATTGAGTTCTTGGATCACAGGTTGGTGAGTACCTCCATATGCCTTCACGCTACAACACCCCTTCTCGTTGGTATCGAGCTGTCTGCATCTGCTAACTTCAGTCAGGTTGACTCTGGTTGGCAACTGGACTGTCACAACATCAATCAACTTTTCAGGGGCACAATTGATCTTGAGCGCAATTAGTCTCTGGAACGAGGACTTTGTGCCTAATGCGTGGCAGACAGTACTGATGTTCTGGTGTGTCATGCTTATTTGCATGCTCCTCAACATTTTCGGCTCCAAATATCTGGACTTGTTCAACAAGATCTGCATTTACTGGACTGGAGCCAGTGTAATCATCATCATGGTCGTCTTGCTGGCCATGTCAGACAACTACAGAAGTGGAGAATTTGTCTTTGCTCACTACGATGCGAGTGATAGTGGTTGGCCGAGTGGTTGGGCTTTCTTTGTTGGTCTACTCCAGGCTTCATACACTTTGACTGGTTACGGCATGGTCGCTGCAATGTGTGAAGAAGTTCAGGTAAGCCTGATATCACTGGTGAACTTGATTGACGAGTCTAACATGGCACGCTTAGAACCCTGCCCGAGAGGTGCCCAAGGCAATTGTTCTGTCTGTCGCTGCTGCAGGTGTTACTGGTGTCCTGTACCTGATTCCGATTCTTTTCGTACTACCCGACGTACAAATGCTTCGGGATGTCGCCAATGGTCAGCCTATTGGTCTGCTATTCAAGACTGTTACAGGTTCAGCGGCCGGTGGCTTTGGACTGCTCTTCCTCCTCCTTGGTATGCTACTAGCCATCATTTAAGATGACGCTGATACTAACCGCTGTCGCTAGGCATCCTTTTCTTCGCTGGTACCGGTGCTCTGACAGCTGCCAGTCGTTGCACATACGCTTTTGCTCGTGATGGTGCGATTCCTGGATCTCGTATCTGGTCTCGAGTTGACAAACGCTTCGATATTCCTCTTTGGGCCTTGGTTTTGTCAACTGTGGTTGATTGCTTGTTGGGTCTGATCTACTTCGGTAGCACTGCAGCCTTCAACTCTTTCACAGGAGTAGCCACAATCTGCCTCTCGACCTCATATGGATTGCCGATTCTGGTCAGTGTATTGCGTGGTCGCAAAATGGTCGCTCATTCCTCCTTCTCTCTGGGTCGTTTCGGCATGGCAATCAACGTGCTTACCCTCTGTTGGATCGCCTTGGCTGTTGTCTTGTTCAGCATGCCAGTCACGCTGCCAGTCGACCCGAGCTCTATGAACTATGCGTCTTGCGTATTCGCAGGCTTCGCTGCCATCAGTGTAGTATGGTACTTCATCCGCGGACGTAAAGCATTCACTGGGCCACCAGTCCCTGCTGATGCTGATGTTGATGTCAGTAGCGATGTTGGTGTCGTCAAAGGCCAAGCTGTGGATTCTGACTTGGAAAAGAGTTCGAGCGCTGTGCACAAGAAGATGGTCAATGAGCCAACGAAGACTATGATTTGATGAGCTTCGTTGCGTTCTTGTATAGCAATTTTAGTATCACGAATACCCAATATTTTTACCCGTATTCGTTATCGTCACCATATCTCTGTGCATTTGTTATAGCCCTAGAGTCGGATAGACGCGGTCTATAATTTCTGGACGTCTGCGTCACATATCGCTTCTAGTATAGATCATCGATATTGGCGTGAAATCGAGCCTGGCCACTCCGAGGGCTTTCGGTCCACGGCATTGTTTCGGAGTCGAACAGACCTCGAGGCTTGGCTTCGGACCAAGGCTGCATGGCGCTTTCTCGTGCAATTTTGACTTTCTACAACCTTGATCTTGTCAACGATACCGGCATTCAGAAGACGCTACCTACGCGAATGTACAAGTAGCGGATGGCGACCAGACGGACGACTGTGCTTCCGCAGCTGTCAGAGACCGCTAAGGACGCATTGACTCTGGACGACGCGTCCTTTTTGCTTGTACCAGGTTTTCTTCAGGCAAGAGGGCACGCGCGCAATCACCGCATGTCGACTGGAGAGATGATGAACTGTAGACATCCGCATATCTCGTATTCTGCGATCGATCTGATAAGGACTACAGCAGCCTGACATGAACGTTTGATGCCCATACAGTCTTGCATGCTCGAGTTGTTGTTCTTTCAAAGACCAGGGCGATTCATAAATGAGCCGTTCCGGCAGTCATCCAGCGCCACTACGGTGAGATTTTCTTCATCGTCTTTTCTGCCCTCGCCAGGTCGCTTCTTTGACTCCCAATCGGTCTTCATCTCACATTCTCACAATCTCAGCGGAAGCCACACATCATAGCACAGCGCTTGGCATCTTCTGGAAACAAGGAGATGAGACGGCCCCGCGGGCTAGATACCTTTTGGTCTGTGGTAGTGTGAGCCCGGGCCCCATGACATGACAAGGGTATAGGACGAGATCTAGTATATGATGTAGGTGTTGCCTTTTCTCAAGAAAGTATTTCCACTCGCGTCGAACAGAGAAGCCTCTGTGAGTTGCTTCAATACCAATCTCTATTTCTTTGTCAAATTCGTTCATTGCTACATCGATATGTCTACTCTCTTTACATTGGCGCTGGCAGTGCTACCACTAGGTCACCTTGCATTGGCCGATCAAGCTCCTTACACGGGTTCCGAATTCCAGTCCAAGGACTTTGGTCTCTATCCCACACAAACTTACGTGTCCTCGTCCCTTGAGGTGCCAGTGTTCCAGATCAACCAGGCTGCGGGAAACAATGTCGATCCCGCCGACCGTGTATTCATCTCTCCCAGAGGTACTGCTGTAGGGCAAATTGCTCCTATGATCTTCAACTCTGACGATCTATCCCTCGTGTGGAGTGACCCAAGTTACAAGACCACATTCGGTGTCAGAGTGCAGGAATACAACAACTCGGACTATATCACGTTCTGGCGAGGAGCCATCAAAGGCGCTGGTTATGGAAGTGGCAGCTACATCATGCTCGACCACAACTACAACGTTGCTTACAATCTCACAACCAAAGCCTTGACTGTCGGTGGAGACATTCACGAGATTGAGTTGACGGATGAGGGCACCGCCCTCATGAGCGCCTATGAGCCCATGGAATACGATCTCACAGCTTATAACATCTCAAATGGCTGGCTTGCCGACTCTATCTTTGAAGAAATTGATATTGCTACCAACAACCTCATTTTCTCCTGGAGAGCATCCGAGCACATTGCGCTCAACGCTTCGTATGCTGATCCTGGTGCTACTGGCATCTCCTCAGACAGCCCTTACGACTTCTTCCACATCAACTCTATCGAGAAGGATGATTCTGGTAACTACTTGATCTCTGCAAGACATACACACGGTATCTACTACATCAACGGAACTAATGGCGATGTTATCTGGACTATGGGCGGCAAGGACAATCAGTTCGAGGACAAGAGCGATGGTCAAGCAACAAACTTTGCATGGCAGCACGATGCCCGTTGGCGCAACACCGATCT
>Ga0058697_10000779_pt1 | contig 12777 bp, 6 predicted proteins | sample AgamicAsMae_FD_66619 | JGI IMG/M metagenome (GOLD analysis project Ga0058697, IMG submission 66619) | Agave microbial communities from Guanajuato, Mexico - As.Ma.e | ecosystem: Host-associated > Plants > Phyllosphere > Phylloplane/Leaf | place: Guanajuato, Mexico | collected 2012-06-04
AGAGATGCCAGTGGAGGCAGTGGCACCATGACTCCGCCAGAAAGAAGACCGGGATTGGGAGATGATCATATGGAAGGTGCAGATGAACACGGCCGCCAGGGCTCTTTCTTCTCCCGTCTAAAGGCCATGGCTACACCCACCCACTCGCGTCATCCGAGCGAATTCACAAATGCTTCGGTCCTCATGACTCCTACCGAAGAGTTGGATGAGCCGCATTTCCCCATATACTCGCAGTCGCAGCATGATGGCAGTGAAGCAGAGGGTGATATTGAGGAAAGTTCCATGGACGAGGCTCACGAGAACCACGAACCTCGCCAAAAGCGCAAGGCCAGGAGGAAGATGGAGAAGACTGCCTCTGCTGGCCCTTCCACACCACGAACCCCGCGCTTTCCTTCTTTCCTCCGTGACCATGCAGATCGTACTCCACGTTTGCCTCGCAGAGCCACAATGACTGATATTCCTGAAAATTCGAGAGCAGGCGTCAGCGAGGATGAAGGTCGTGATCGTCTTGCCAAGAGCGCTTGGAGGCGTGGGCTCGAGGGTGCAAGAGGTCTAAGTTATGCCCCTCGTAGCAGCAGACCGACAAACGATGCTGCCGAGCAATCAGACTCGAATCGTCCGCCCACCGCGAGGAGATTTACCGGCTTTGGTGCCCTCGACGGATCCGCCTCCCCTTGGCGAGGTCGCGGAGAGCGTCAACAAAGCACAAGCGCTCAAAAGTGGAAACAAGTCAAAGCTGGTTTGAAACTGCTTGGTCAACGCAAAAAGGACGAGCGAGTCAAAGTGGATCACCAAAAGTCCACCGAGCTCATGGCCGAGCTGCTGGCCGGCTCCCCTGCCGCCATCTTCTTGGCCAGTATGTATCAGCGCGACGAACACGGTCGACGCAAGATTCCTGTCTTGCTCGAGCAACTCAAAATCACCATTCCATCCAGTCAGAACCGCGAGAGCAAGTCTGGCGATCGTCATATGGTCTTCACCATCAATCTGGAATACGGAAGTGGACCGTCACGCATGTCGTGGACTATCCACCGCTCTCTCAGAGATTTCAGCAACTTGCATCTCAAGTACAAATTCCAAAGCCAGTCGGAACGTTACTCAATACTCAAGACTGAAGACCGCTCGAAAGCAAAGATTCCTCGATTCCCGAGAAGTGCTTTCCCGTACCTTCGTGGTGTGAGAGGTTTGGCTGATGACGAGGAAGAAGAGGACGACAACGCCATAGCCGAAGCAAGCGGTCCCGATGGCGAAGCAAGTGGACCTGAACGACCTGGAATGAAGAAGCGTCGTAGAACGTCTTTTGCTCTTTCCAGACGCAAGTCCAGCACCGGTCATGCATCTGGTGCCGAAAATGGCGATGCCACTCGAGCTGGCAGTATTGTTGGTGGAGGCGCAAAGGCAAAGGATCTATACAACGAGCGTCAACGCAGAAAGTTGGAGAACTATCTGCAGCAAATGATCAGATGGCTCGTCTTCCGTCCTGACAGCACACGACTGTGCAAGTTCCTTGAGCTTTCCGCTCTGTCTTTGCGCTTGTCGGTGGAGGGTGGTTATCATGGAAAGGAGGGCTTGATGTCCATCATCTCCAAACCCAACATCGACCTGCGTAGAAGGCCAGTCACTGGGTCAGTTTCTGCCTTCAAGCGAAATGCTGAGCCCAAGTGGTTCATGATCCGCCACAGCTACATAGTTGCCTTGGATAGTCCCGAGTCGCTGGAGCCGCGCGAAGTCTTCCTTGTCGACGGCGATTTCACCACCGACAAAGCTAGCAAGAAACGCTTGAGAGATCAAACAGCAGAGGAGCTGGCCAAAACTGCCGGCAATGCCACACAACCTAAGCATCATATCCTTCGATTGTACAACTCGGAGCGGAAACTGAAGATGTTAGCCAAGAACGAGCGTCAGCTGGTGCAGTTCAACGAGTCGATTGACTACATGGTGCGAAACACGGTTTGGTCACTGAAACATCGCTTCGATAGTTTTGCCCCGGTCCGCAAGAATGTCTTTGCTCGCTGGCTGGTTGACGGCAGAGATCACATGTGGCAGGTTTCGAGAGCTATTGACAACGCCAGAAGCTTTGTATACATCCACGACTGGTGGTTGAGTCCCGAGTTGTACCTGCGCAGACCAGCTGCCATTAGTCAGAAGTGGCGACTCGACCGTCTGCTCCTACGCAAAGCTCAAGAAGGTGTCAAGATCTTCGTCATCGTCTACCGCAACATCGAATCCGCCATCCCCATTGACTCCGAATACACGAAAGCCTCCCTCCTGGACCTTCATCCCAACATCTGCGTCCAACGTTCGCCCAATCAGTTCAGGCAGAATCAGTTCTTCTGGGCGCATCACGAGAAGCTGGTTGTTATCGACAACGCCATGGCGTTCGTGGGTGGTGTAGATCTGTGTTTCGGAAGATGGGACGATCCTCACCACTCTCTGACTGACGACAAGCTTACTGGCTTCGAGTTGGATATGGAAGGACCCAGAACCGCTGACAACTGTCAAGTCTGGCCTGGTAAAGATTACTCGAACCCCAGAGTTCAGGACTTTTACGCCCTGGACCGCCCGTACGAGGAGATGTATGATCGTACGAAGGTGCCGCGTATGCCTTGGCACGACATCGCCATGACTATTGTCGGTCAGCCCGCTAGAGATGTGGCTCGCCACTTCGTTCAACGATGGAACTATATTCTCAGACAGCGTGTGCCTTCTCGTCCTACACCAATCCTCCTGCCTCCGCCTGAGTTCGATCAAAGCGAACTTGAACGTCTCGGCATGACTGGTACTTGCCAAATTCAGATCCTCCGCTCTTGTACGTCTTGGTCGATTGGCACACCGAACAAGACCGAATGCAGTATCATGAACGCCTACGTCTACCTGATCACCAACTCTGAGCACTTTGTGTATATCGAAAACCAGTTCTTCATCACTAGCTGCGTTGTTGAAGGTACTCAAATCAACAACAAGATTGGCGATGCTCTTGTTGAGAGAATCGAGCTTGCTCACCAGAGAGGTGATAAGTGGAGAGCATGCTTGATCATCCCGCTCATGCCTGGTTTCCAGAACCAAGTCGATTCTCAAGATGGTACCAGTGTTCGTCTAATCATGCAGTGCCAATACCGTAGTATCTGCAGAGGTGAATCGTCTATCTTTGGCAGGCTGCGTGCCCAGGGTATTGATCCTACGCAATACATCGAGTTCTATGCTCTGAGACAATGGGGCAAGATTGGTCCTCGCAAGTGCTTGACTACCGAGCAGCTCTACATTCACGCCAAGTGTATGGTTGTCGACGACCGCAGTGTCATCATCGGATCTGCCAACATCAACGAGCGCTCCATGTTGGGTTCTAGAGACTCTGAGGTGGCTGCCATCGTCACTGATCAGGAAATGATTCCTTCTCTCATGGGCGGCAAGCCTTATGACGTTGGCACTTTTCCTCACACGCTTCGCATGCGCCTTATGCGTGAGCACCTTGGCATCGATGTCGACGACATCTACCGTCGCGAGTGCGAAGCTGAGAAGGCATTCCAAGATGAGGAGATGGAGCGCATCTACAGAGATGACTTCATCACACCTCCTGAAACTCCCACAGCAGCTCACGGTCTGACTGAGGAGAACTTGCAGTACAATAGCGAGCCTGATGGTAAGGCTGGTGTCTTGCAGAACTTCCTCAACGAGACCAACACTACCCATACTGGCCAGGTTGATGGCGCCGGCAGCAAGAAGCAGTCGTTTGACATCAAACATGACCTCGATGTTGCTGGGTATGGTCCCGACAACATGAAGAATCTCGAAAATGTAGCCGACATGTCTGCAAGAGACACTTACATCACACCTCACGGCAAGGAAGTGCTCAAGAGTGCCAATCTGCTCGATGCTGCTGCACGTCCCAGATCTTCGTCGGTGAGAAGAGACATCATCAACCATCACATCTACGACCACCCTCACAATGCCACTGAGGCAGGTCGCATACTTCCTCCACCAATGCCACCTCGCATGAACACGCGCGAGCTTGGCCTCACTCATCTGTCTCAGCTTCCTCCACTTCCCATCTCCGATGACTCGGACATAGGTGGCCCGTCGTTGGTCAAGGAGGTCACTTCTGAGAATGCCCATGTTATCAACCCGCTTCTCAACTCCATGACACGACCTCTGGTTGATGAAGACTGCATGCGCGATCCGCTGGACAATGACTTCTACAAGAAGATCTGGCATCAGGTGGCAGAGAACAACACTCGCATCTACCGCCAAGTCTTCCGCTGCATGCCTGACTCTGACGTCCAGTCATGGGCTGAATACCGCCAATTCAACGCTTACAGCGAGAAGTTCATGCAGTCGCAAGGTATGGGTATGGGTTCGCCGTTCTCCAAGCCCTCGGGCGATGCCCCTGACTCCAGCGGCCCTCCCGGCTCTGGCGGCACTGATGCTCTTTCCTCTGTCGCAAACCCTTCTGAGCGTATCGCCAAGCACGCCAGCAATAGATTTAGCGGATTGAGCAAGCTGTTCGGTGGACGTCCTGGCACTGCCCACTCCAATGCTACCGCCGCCACTGCCGATATGTCTGAGAAACAAGGACTTGACGGTGGACCCCGAGCTTCAGACTCAGCCCTCACCAACCACGCCGACGACGCCACCGCCACCGAAGAACCCTTTGACGAAAAAGCAGCCGCCGCACGCAACGACACCGCAAACACGGACACCACACTCGCAGCACCACTCGACGGCGTCCCCACCAACACCACCTCCTCCACTCCCTTCCGCCCCCTCAAATCCCGCACCATCCAGTTCCCCGAAATGACCGAAAAGGAAAAGAACTTTGAAGCCGGTCCGTTCCAACATGCGGCTACTGTTAGTGGCAGTGGCAATATGCAACACAGCACTTCTACGAAACGCAGGCGCAATAGAGCGAACACTAAAGGCAGTATGAGGAACGGAGGTGTTTTTGAACCTGAGGTTTTGACGAAGGATGAGGCGGAGGGACTGTTGAAGTTGGTGCAGGGGCATTTGGTTGTTTGGCCTTATGATTGGTGAGTTGATTCCTGTAGCAGTGATGAAGGTGTGAGTGTTGATGCTGACTATGGAAACTAGGCTTGAGAGAGAAGAGAAAGGCGGTAATTGGCTTTACAATATCGATCAGATTGCTCCTTTGGAAATCTAGTAAGTCCTCAAACTAACGAGTATGAAGCCTTTTTTACTGACTTGCATTGCAGCGATTGAGCACCTCGACCTCGACCCCATTTTCGGGCACGCCTTCCTATGCCCTGCCAGGTCTCACTGGCTCCGTTGTTTACATATTCTTTCCTATTGATCGTTTTTTTTACCTACTAAACAAAGAGCAAGGAGTTCTTGGTTCTTTGGTAGCGGCATTCAGTTTTTGGCGTTATCGTTTTTCTGATTCTTTTTTTCTGGGTTGCTTGCTTCGTTTTTCGTAGATGCAGAGGATGTAGAAATAGAAGGGTTTGACAACTCCCTACAAAGTTCACGCATCTTTTCTCTCTTTTTCAAAACAAGATTTTTTCCCTTTTGTGTCTTTATTCACTTGAGTTTATCTGTTCGTGTTCGTGTTACTCGTGGGATTTAGAGGCGTGTGGTTTCGACGTGCGGAAACGAGTGATACACTCACTCACTTACTCCCAGCTTTCTACCCTACATCTCTTGTTCCCTCAGAGCTCGAGAATTTTGTAGCTCTTAGTATCGCTCGTTTTGGGAAAAGTATTGCTTCGGTCACATTCTGCTCTGTCAGGAAGGCAATTTGTCTTGTCAGAAAAGGGTCAAAATCAGCTAATCAACTGATCTCAAGAATCGTCAAATCAAAGGTCAGCGCTGGCTGTGATCCAGGCGAACAAGGAGTCTTGCTTTCTGTTTTGACGCGGAGACATGTGGGGGATTGGTAGATGTGTTTTTGTCTGATCAAGTCTTTTTGTCCTCGTTGTCGTTGACTTGTTGTTGAAGTAGTTGTTGGATGTTAGTTGTGTAGAAGCTTGTATCTTGACCTGATCGTGATTCTATGCAAAAGACATGTGTGGAGCAAAACCCGTAGAGCCTAGTCATCCCTTATGCATTGGGAAGCCGAGGATACCGCGGATGATGAGTTCGTTTGCGTTTTGGATTGCGGGATGCATCTTGAGCAGTTGGTGGGTAGTAGAATTTGTCCTTCGTTACTGTGTTTTGCGAAAAGCAAGGATTTCTGAGGGCAGATTTGTTGCCATGACTTCAAAGCAGATGTTTTGCAAGATGTCGCTTATCCGATTCGCTTTTGTGAAGTAGAGTACCATTTGAGGAGTTGCGTTTTCGGTGAAGTTCTGGGCGGGTTTCAGGGCAGTTTTGTCGTCTTGTACTTTGTAGAATTTAACTTCGTCCATGGAGTCCTGATCATCGTCCCTGAAATCATACTCCTCATCGAATGGAATTCACGACGATTCAACAAACACGGCAAGCGACGCGGTAGCGAGGGCGATGAGCAGAATCGGTACTCACGAATGTAGACAGCAACAGACTCAGCGAGAGACATCAAAGACAGAGACTCCAGCAGAGATTTTGGCGTTGGCAGCCTGAGCGGCAGCACGCAGCAACCAAGAGCTCGTGGTGACGATGCTGTTCTTCTGCCATACTCTTCTCGAAGATACGAGGGAGGGATTTGTAGCCGAGACTGAGTCGAACAGTTCTAGAGCGCGAGACTACGAGTGTCGTGCTTGTTGGCAGCTTCATCGTTTAGTTCAGCATAGCGATCGAGAGGGGGAGAACTCGTAGCTGTGTAGTGTTTGAAAGTGTCTCAAGAATTGATCACATTGTTGACGAGAAGGGCTGGGGTAGTCCCAAAACGTGATTAATCGAGCTACTGTGCTGGTAAACTTTGGCCGGACTTCACGATACTTGTCACAGATGAGAGTCAAAGCAACATACTACCGTTTTGAGCGCTGTAGTCGAACCAAGAGTAGTTGTTAGATCAAGCATGTATCTTCGCATGTTCTAGGTATTTTGGAAGCTCTTGACGGACACCAAGTTGTGCAGTGTTGCTATATGCAGCAATAGTGTTGTGCCTCCAAACCCTTGGTGCAGCTATGCAAAACCTATTTCTTGTCTCCACCATCAAGTGTCTGAGAGATGCAGAAGAGGAACAACAAGTACTAAACAAAGCCTCGATAGAGTAGAGCAGAGACATTGTTGACTATGCTCTGGGTATAATAGCACTGAGTGGAGGATTAGGAAGTAGAGTCGTTGGTGCGACTGGTTCTCCTGCGGCCGTATCGGCAGGTAGTGATACAACCAATGAATAAATGGTTATTACACTACCGTCGATGTTTACGAGGCTCGAGGAAAACGTTATTTGGAATCACTTTTCATCATGTTCAAGGTCATGAAGGAACAAAGGTATGGGATACTGTGAGTCTATTGGCTATGGGAATGTCATGACTCTCAAGCGGGAATGAGGATTCGAACCGCACATGCATATATCCTCCTTGGGCAGTGAGGTATCGCTTGTTGGAATCTTTCCAATTGTGCTAGTCATCGTAAAAAACGTTCTCGTTACTTTGTCATGCCGGCCTTCAGGACTTCCCACCAGGGACATTTGACGATCTCTCATTCTTTCTTAGTTCGAGGGCAGAGCGTCGACGAGCAGCGGTGACAAGTGAGAGAAAGGCTACTCAACTGTGCTTTACCAAGATTGTTAGTATTCTGTTATGAAAGAGAAGAGGTCATGTATGCGTACCCGGCTTGCACCTATGAGAAACGTTGTTGTAAAGTTTTGAAGAGTTACGCTGAAGGATGCAAGAGTTCATGTCTTGTGTGGAGTCTCGCACGAAGATCCGGCTAGACCGTTCAGAAAGGATACTTGAGGCGGAGAGTCTGGTTGACCGAACGCTCGGAAGTCGGCTCAAGTATCCAGGGCTGACGATGGTGGATCTGGCCATCGCTGTCATGAAGAAAGCAGATCTTGCAAGACTGCAGAGCTGTATTGGCAGCGATATACGCCAATGTGCAGTACCAATTCTTGAGAGTCTGGATAGTGGTTGGAGGATTGATGGAACGTTGTATAGCGTACAAATTATTGTTCCACAAAACCAAAGCTCGAAGGTTGGGGTTCTTGAACAGATCATCTCTGTGGCGACGGATGAATCCGCAGTGCTGGATGTTGAGGGTGAACACTCTGTTGAAGATGTTCATGCGACCCATGATGTCGAAGTGCCAGGTGGAGAGGTACTGCATTCCAACATGCATACCAGTGTCTTGACGAACAATTGTCACAAAACGTGCCGTGTCTGAGTCCACCTTTTCGTTCTTTTTGCGGAATCTGATACGCACTTCGTTCAAATTCTTGACGAACATAATGCAAGCCCAGATGCGCTGGTACCTTGGACCAAAGTCCTCGTCCAAAGCAAGAATTTGCTGTGAAGTGGTGTAGATTGGCAAGTGGGTTGCGACGGTATCGTCAAAGTCCAGAAAGAGTTTCTTGATACCTCGAGCGCCATGACCGGAAAGCACATAGATCAGCACTGGATACGCGATGCTGATGATCGTGCTAGTGCCGTCCGCGGGGGTTTTGGCAACGTTGACAATCAGGTCCACTTGCTTGCCCACACTGTCCAGATGTCTGAGTGCTCTGAGTAAATAGTCGACCTCACCTACGATCCACATGCCAGGACACAGAACACTGGAAGTTGATAAGTTTGTGTTGTCGTAGGTGACGGTGATGGACTGGATGTTGGCGGCGAGCTTCGGCTCTTGCACCGTCCATGAGAGTCTAGCGAGTGCTCTACGTGTCGGGGAGACGATGAGGTGGGTGAGGTAAGACTCGCGGAAGTGCTTTTCACTGAGCTGCTTGAGAGTCTTGCAGGTAGCTCTCACGTTCTGAAGGCTTTTTGTGTCTTTGAACGTTGCGTTGACGATCATCTGCACGACTTCTGGCGGCATAGACAGCAGTGTTACGCGATCGGTAGGCTCTGGCACGATCTGAGGAGGGGCGAGCGCGGCGTGAGTCTCAAGATAGGCGAAGATATTGTATCCTGTTGTCATCTTCTGTTAGTGGCGATGGCGAAGTGTTGTGCAGCGTCAACTTACGGCGGCCATCATCACGACGCGATGGATAGATGATGGGAGGCATGGCTGTAACGACACAAAGGTGTTGCTTTGAAGGTCTTGCGTCTGATGCAAAGAGCGTCGGTGGTGTAGGTCTTGAATGAGCAAGCGTCTCCAAAGCAAACTATCGTATATGTCAAGTGTGTGAAAGCGCAAGACGCGCGAACCACGACTCAAAGACGCAGGGTCACGAAAACCAACGATGTCATACTGAGCCAAGCATTCAGAAACGGATCCTCGACTGTTCTATCTACTGGACCAAATGACGACAAAAGCATTGAGGTGCGTGAAGTTGACTCTCTGATGAAGTGTCTTATTACTCTCTCCCTCTTCGCCATCAACATCCTTGAAAGTCAACCGTCAACTTCTGTATGCGTTGCTCCAGAAAGAGCCCTTCTCAGGCCTGAACGTCGAGGTGTTCCTTGGGAGATTCTCATCATGCACCATAGTGAGGCTCTGGAAGGAGACCATGTAACCACCTTTCCTTGATGCTGACGTTCGATTCCTGAGTAGCGATTCACCAGATGCACCACCAGAACCCTCGCATGTACATGTCCTCCCATAGGCTTTCGGTATGGACCATAGTGATACTGTGGACCATTGGGAATTGGGGGACTGAGCATGCGGCACGGTAATCAGAATGCTTGAACGCGAGTAACATCTGCTGGGCGCTGATGCCGATCTTGGAACTGGTGATTATGCACCTCGACCAGGCTTGACGCTGTGAGGTCGTTACTTCAGTAAAACCTTCAAGCCTAGCAGAGAGCAGCATATTCTGTCTCGATCACTGCCTGCAGAGTTTCCCAGTCTGGCATCATGGAACAGAGAAGCCCTAGACGAGAATGAATAAGGCCTCACATTGCCGTGTGCCGGATGTTTACCACTTTCATCGTGTTCTCGATCATTGGGTTGCTGAGATCGGCCGCCCGATATCGAGTTTGATATATAGCTTGGGATCACAAGAGAGCTTCGATCATCCCTCTATACTGGGACCTCAATCATGTACCTCCAGTGTCTGCATGAGAGGCTAGTCCAGCTCCACTGTGTTGCCAAAGTCTGCAAGCTCAGGGACTCGCACTTGTTCACTGTGATGGTCTAGGAAACATATGTCGCAAATACAGCGATTTGATTCTGCAAGTATTGGACGTCGAAGTAAGTCTGATGAGACGTTATGCTGTCACCCGCATTGAGTGGTGACGATGGAGTGCTTTCGATGGAGGATTTAAGGTCGCGATCGATTTTCCCGCACTATGTTCCATGTTATACCACCGCCTACAAATTTGATAAAATGTACTCAAGACCTTTCGCAGGAGCAGGACAGCTGTCGTTATCTTCAAAAGTGCCAAGACCTAATTTGCAAGACGGCAGATTTTCTTTGCCCACTCACAAGCTGCCAACTTTTTTTCCCATCTATACAGTCTTCTGTTTGTATCCTCACAGGCTTAACATGACATAAAAACACGGTTCCGCATTTTGACCTACGATCCCAAAGATGCTCGACGATACCTTCCATCCCTTCCCGCGACTACCCACCGAGCTTCGCGAAGAAATCTGGCGTCTCTGCCTCCCGCATCGAGTCAGCGAAATGGACTACCCTTACGGCTGGCTCATCGGCGGACTAGAGGCTTATGGGAAAGAGTTCCCGTGTTCTCTCAGATCGACCAGTGACAGCAATGGTCGTCCGCCATTACTTACGCGAGTCTGCGTCGAGTCACGGAGAGTTACCTATAGATCAGGCAATTGGGTGTCAGTGCTCGAAACTCAGAGTCCTGAACCGCCGGACGACGCTTGGTGGGAGGCTGCTAACTCTATCGACGGAGATTACTGGCAGGATCCTTTGCGCGACTCGATACATCTACATTGGACTAAGGAATATGAGGTAGAAATCTGGTACCCGGACGTTGGTCACCCTTTGACTTCTTTGGCCTGGGAATCGAAGCGTCTCAGTGGGTCGGCGTCATTTATGCTACACTACATGACTAGCTTTTTGATGGAACGGGAGCCCTACGACAGACCTGTGTCTCATCTGCTCGAAGACATACCGGTGTTCGACTTCAAGCAAGAAGATTTTGTGGCACTGAGACTACTACCGCAATGATCGGTAGTCGTGAAAGTTGTCATTGTTCACCTTGATCTTGCACGCGCTACCAAGACTGGCCTGTTTGGGCTATCAGGAGACGCACCCGTACAGGTTTTGGACGCCGCTTCGCCGTTGGCTTCGCAGCTGTATGAGTTGGCCGAGGCTTGCGAACGTGAAGCAGTATCGGTAACGGCTGCTCAAGACTTTACTCGCATGTCTGCAAACGACATGGATGCCATGGTGCAGCGTGTAGCATTCAAGAACTTGCACAACCGTGAGTTATCAATGCGAATGCGGGCAGCAATCATGTTCAGACTGTGTACGAAGATGTGTAATCACAGCAACACGCTAGAAGAGGGCATCACGGGTTCCGCAGTATCAAACCAATGAGGGGAGCATGGCATTCACGTTGGCGGAAGAATTGTTTCTGGAGAACGGGACATCACCCAGTCCTTGAGACCGTACGAGTGGATTTTGCGTGCTGGGAAGGAGCCAGAGGTGACTGTAGCTGTTGGATCCAGGAAGAGTTGTTCTGGTAGAGATGCTGTCTTGCCAGGTTTGAGACTCATCGCGACGGCTTCTTCTGCTTAGAGTCAAATGGTAGATGCAGCAGAAGGCAGAGGTAGGAACTCTATGACATTGCGGATAGAATCAGGGGCCCAAGATCGTGGTTGACACTCAACTTTGTCGCTCGAGGGGCTGCAACATGCTGACTTGGACCCCGACATCATCCTGATACAAGATGAAAATTGCGTGGGAACAGGCAGGCAGGATGGAAGATGCATGTTCGAGCTCAGTATCCTGCAGTCTCGACATAATTCTTCAAGTGACGGTCGAGATTGCTGGATCCAGGTGGAATTTGCAAACCGATACATCGAAATAAGTAAAACCTCTTATGTGACAAACGCGTAGCGTTTGAGGAAACAAAATATTGATAAAGAGCAGATATCGAAGAGACGTCGAATGCGTGTTCATTCTATAGATGGATACCTGTCGCTAACTTCTCTGATACCACTCTGCTTGACTTCTTCAGGCGTACAAATCTGAACCTCCACATCCGACATATCCGCTTCGACACCGTCGTAGATCCAAGGTCGCGTGGTTCCAATGCTAGATGCGTTGAGCTTACCGTAGACACTAGAAGGTGATGGCTTGAGTGCGTTCTTGATGGTGTAGTACTTCCAGTATTCAAAGTCATGGTCTTCTCCTGTCGTATCCCCTTGTGCTTCTTTAGCTTGGAGATACTCCAGATAGAATGGGTTGCGAGATACTTGAGCTTCTTTCACAAGGGCGGAATCGTGTGGTGGATCGATTATCTCGAAGCTTCCCTGGTAGTCGGCGACTATACATGCCCGCGCCGCCTGCAACTTCATATCAGGCCGCAGTCGCGCTAGGTGTTCATAGACGGCCCAATAAGCGGGTTATGGGAACCATATACAATAGGGCAACTCGAACACGCAAGTTGTGGGCGTGATTCGTGATAGATCATTACTCATGATAAAACGGGCATTGATTGCTCGTCGTATGCGCCAGTCATCGGATCTGGTAGATGACTGAGGTGACCAGAACTCGGCCAATGGCTGGAGTGACCAGAACTTGGCAAACAATGGATCATGGTAGAT
>Ga0058697_10000780_pt1 | contig 12777 bp, 12 predicted proteins | sample AgamicAsMae_FD_66619 | JGI IMG/M metagenome (GOLD analysis project Ga0058697, IMG submission 66619) | Agave microbial communities from Guanajuato, Mexico - As.Ma.e | ecosystem: Host-associated > Plants > Phyllosphere > Phylloplane/Leaf | place: Guanajuato, Mexico | collected 2012-06-04
GCGCCAAGCGGCAGCCGGCGAGGGATCGCACTACCCCACGGGCGGACCAGGGCCAGCGCCAGCAACCCCCCCCGCGACCTTGAGGACGCCGGCGCCGATGCCCAACGCGATGCCGGCGGGGTCATGGGTGCGACTCAACCGCTCAATCGCCCCGCCCACGGTGTGGAGCCCGGCGGTGCCGCCAAGGGCCCAGTAGAAGCTGGGCACGGCATACAGCAACGCCAGCGCGCACGCCGCGTGGGCACGTAGGCGTTGAGATAGATCCGGTCAAGGCATTCCATGTCCAACCGCACTTGTCCTGCGCGGCTCGCAGCGGCCAGGCTCGACTGCTGCAGTGCCGGCTCTGCTATGCGTCGTCTGCGATCTTCAGACGGAACACCTCGAGCGGCAGCTCCCTGAGCTTGCGCTCCACGGCGTTCTGCAGTTGGTCGAGGTCCCACACCGTGGAGTCGTAGCCGATATCGACCCGCAATGTGGCATCGGTCCATGACTGCGTGAGCAGTTGGCTCGGTAGGCAAGGTGTTGGAGGTCCAGGCGGAACTCTCTGCGCTGCTTTCCAGGCGCGCGGCCAGCAGCGTCGACCAGGAGGCCAGCGAGCCGACCGACCCCGGAGCTGTTCTGGGACACCGCGTCCGCCAGCATCTACGCCACCCTACTGGACGAGGGCGCCTACCTCGCCTCGATCTCGACTATGTACCGGCTGCTACGCCAACGCGGGGAGACCGGCGACCGGTGCCGACATGCTACCCACCCGCCCGGGTCAAGCCCGAGCTGGTCGCCACCGCGCCCAATCGGTGCTGGTCGTGGGATATCACCAAGCTGGCCGGCCCCGGCACGGCGGGTCACGGCTCAAGGCCGCAATGGAACATCGGGGAGACTTGCTATCAGGCCGCCCGTAAAGGTGTGACGATGCAGCCTCGCAGGCTGTGTGAACCGGCGGCTGGCGGGCGTTTGCCTCACGGCACCCGCACTGCTTCGACGTCCTGAACATACATCGCTTCCTGATGGAGGATCAGCCGCCCTGGCATGGGACCACGGCCATATTCGAAGGCGACCGTCGCGCTCACCGACCGCGCCGTCCACTGGCGTTCGCCGGCGGGAACCAGCGCGAGCCATGCCCAAACCGCAGCGAGGCTCCTTCCCCGCAACCCTCCCGCTAGGCTAGAAGTCGACGAGGAACCAGCGCTGCCCATCCGTGAGCAGGCTTGTGGCATTCAACGCCACGCCCTCGAACCAGAACCTGGTGAGCGCCGTGGCCACTGGGCCGTAGCTCGTGTCGGCGACCTCGCGCACGGACGCCTCAGGCAGCGCCGTGGCGAGGCCGGCCGCGCACAACACGGCCGTCCTGGCCCTGACGCGTGCGTCCACCAGCCACGCTGGCCACGGTTCCGGGCGCACCTCAACGAACGGCTCAGTGATGACGACGAGTCGCTCCAGGTCGACCGCCACGACCTTGGGGAGGCACACGAGCTCGCGCCAGCCCTGCTCGCGGAGGCACGCCTCGAGCAGCGCGGTACCGATGAGGCTGCGCTCCAGCTCACTGCGCCGGTGATACCGCTTCGCCCGCATGCGGCGGCCGTCTTCCAGCGTGATGGCGGTCACGACGCCTTCGCAGCCCACGCCAACGCGCTCACATCGCACCGCCTTCAGTGCGGTGCCATCCAGCGCGTCGACTAGCACCTATCCTCCAGGCTGCCCCAGGCCATCCACTGCTCGGGGTGCGCGGCCACCCAGCGCTCGAAGCACGCGCCATACCCGCGGAGAACTTTCTCGACATCGCCGGGCAGTCGTGGGCTCACCTCGACGGCGAGGCGTCCGCCCGTGCCGGGAGCAGCCATCGCCCTTACGTCGACGGACCTTTCGACGGCCAGGGAGAGCAGGCCGACTGGGACGGTCAGGTGGCCGTCGAGGAACGGCAGCGTCCTGACGCGGCGTGTCCCCGGGTAGCTCGTGTCGAGGTTCGCGAGCAGGATGCCGTCGGACTCAAGGCACTGCCGGATGTCGGCGGAGCGGAGCGCCGTCAGGACGAGGGGCCGACCCAGTCGAAGCCGCTCGCGGTACATCTGGAGCACCGCGGGATTCTGGTCGTGGACGATCGGGTACGCGGGTCTGCCCGTCGCCTCCTCCACGAGTAGCGGCAGCAGGAGGGTGTAGCCGAGCTGCATGGTGATGACCAGCCGCACTGTCTCCCCGAGGGCGTGCGCCTCGCGCAATCCGTCCGACCAGTTCGTGATCGCCCGGGGTCCCACCCGCATGAAGTCGTGGAGGTACAGGAAGTACTCGGCCATCCAGCTGGCCAGGGCCACCACCGGGTCGGAGCGGTCCTGCCAGCGCGCGATGTACTTGCCGCCGTGGCGCCGCAGGTAGACCTTCAGGTCTTCTCCGATGATGTCGACCAGCAGCAGCAGGGCGTGCAGATGGCGCTCCTCCGGGCCAGCTACGGGCGGGGGATGCTTGGCGAGCGCCCGCAGCATGTCGACATCCCAGTTGGAGCCCTCCACGCGGATGGTCATCGCGGTGGCGCCGCCGCCGCCGCGAGCGCCGCGCCGGCGCGCCGCTTGGCGAGGTCGTGGTACTGGCGTAGGCGCGATCCGGGGAGGGAGACGTCCTCGAGGATGCGCGGGAAGAGCGCGAGCCGCGTCGAGCACTCCAGGTCGTCGATCGAGAACAGCGAACCATTGTTGATCAGGGCCCGCGCCGGGCACGTGCCCGCGCACTGGTGCAGCCACGGGCACGACGCACACGGCGCCTCGGCCAGGAGCCACTGCTCGCGCGCGCGCAGGGCACGGGCCGAGGTGGTCGCGCGGCTGCGGGCGACCAGATCCGCACGGTCGTCCGGTGCGTGGCCTGCCTCGGGCTCCGCGGGGGTGACGACGCCGGCGATGGGTAACGCCCGACCGGGCGCTGCGAGCGCCGCGCCGCGTGGCAGTAGCTGGAACGCTGGATGGTAACTGCAGTCGCACGCCCGCACGGCGCCCACGGCGTCGAGCACGAGGAGATCGTTGGAGGCCCCGCACGGCATCTTCATGCACATGTTGGGGCGCTCGAGGGTGAGGAAGGGCTCGATCAACTGCACGAGGTTGGTGATGTAGGGCGGCTCGAGCGCTCCACCCAGCACTGCCTCCAGCCGTGCGGTCAGGAAGTCGACGAAGGTCCTGCGGAACCGCGGCGTCTCCGGCCTGCCGCTCGCGCGGCCCTCGGCATCGGCCGGGAGCAGCTTCCAGGTGAGCACGCCGAGGTCGCGGAAGAAGCGCCAGATGGCATCGAGCTCGTCGGGACCGGAAGCGATCCCGACGACGCTGATGTAGCCGACCTCGTTGCGCATGAAGTCGGGAAAGCGCCGGAAGCTCACGGCGATCCGCTCGAACGTGCCGTGGCCACTGTGGTCGACGCGGCGACGGTCGTGAACTTCCCTGGGTCCGTCGAGCGAGACTCCGACCGAAAAGCGGTGTGTGCGCAGGAACTCCACCACGGGCGGGCTGAAGTGCAGCCCGTTGGTCTGGATGGTGAAATGCACCGACGCGCCGACGGCGGCGGCGCGGCTGTTCGCGAAGTCGACGAGCTCGCGGATCTGGGCGAACCGCAGCATGGGCTCTCCGCCATGGAACATCAGCGTGAGGCGCCGGCCGGGTTGCAGGCATTCCGTGATGAGCTGCCGGGCGATCTCGGAACTCATGCGCCCGGGCCAGCGCTGCGCGTCGTAGTCGTAGCAGTAGCTGCAGGCCATGTCGCACGCGCCGGTGAGCTTGAGGAGCAGAGCAGTGGGCGGCTCTGCCGCGGCCGCGTCGCTGGTGACCGGCACGGCACGTAGCCCGGTCCGGCCGCCGATGAACAACAGGCCGCCGTCGTAGAGCGCGCGGACCGTGTCCGCGACGTCGGCGAACCCGCTCCACGCCATGAGACTGCCGACGTCTGTGCCATCGAGTGCGTCGAGCAGCGCATCGACGGACGCCGGGAAGCGAAGCCATCCAGGCCGCCCGTGCGGCACGACGAGGACGTCGGTGCCCTCCACGGGAATGCGGTAGTGGCGGGCGACCTGGAGACGATCGGTGCCGTCGAGCTCAGCCCAGTCGGGGAGCGGTGCGACGCTGTACTTCATGGTGCGCTGCTAGCAGCAGGTGGTCTTCGACCAGGCGAGCCCCGCTTCGTCGGGGGTGCCGAGCTGGTCGACGGAGTTCACGGTGAACCGGCCGAACTGTTCGACGTTGAAGCCCTTCTCCACCAGGTAGCGGTGGGCCCGCGGGCTCACGCGCGATGTGAATGGCACCTCGGGGCCCCCAAGCCGATCGACGTTGCGCGCCGCGATCTCTGTCAGGTCCACACCGTGCGCCCGCAGGTACGCCTGGGCCGGCTCCGCCAGCTGGCAGTCACCGAACAGCGCCCGGACGATGTCCGCGGTGAGCTCCGAGGAGTCCACGGCGTCGCGATGGACCGCGCGCGGCAGCCTGAGGTTGACCTCGAGCTGGTCGGACGGTGGCTGCCTGTCCGCGTAGGCGCCATACGTGAACCCGACCACCACGGATCCACCCGAGGTCAGGTCGATCCCGTGCTGCTTGCAGACTTGAACGAGGTGGTCGCTCGGGATGAACTCCAGGGCGCCGGGCGTGGGGCACACCCCGATCCGTGGGTTCTGTGAGAGCTCGGCGAGGTGGTTGAAGTCCACGCCGGCGGCGGCAAGGTCCTCGCGCAGCTCGGGGCGCACGTGATCCGCGCCGAACATAAAGGCCACCATGGCCCGCTCGAACCGCGCGCGCTCCTCATCGGGCATGCTCACCGGCACGAGTACCTCGATCTGGATGATGTTGGTCGCCTCAGCGTCGGTCGTGGTCATTTCCGTGCCCTTTCTGTTGGATGGCGTGCTCGAAAGACAGGTTGGACATTGCTGACACCACGTCCTTGACACAGGGCGCCATGCCGTCCGGGGAGCTCAGGAGGCGGATTCCTGCTTGGCGCAGGCGCTGCACGTTCTGCTGGACAAGGCAGCTGGTCCACATACGCCGGTGCATCGAGGGCACGACCAGCGTGGGGACGCCGGTCGCGCACAGCAGGGTGGTGGACGCTAGGTCGGTCGCCATGCCCGCCGCGGCGCGCGCGAGGAAGCCTGCCGACGCGGGGTACACGAGCAGCCGCTGGGCGACGTCGGTAAGCCAGACATGGAGCGGCTCGTGGGTCGGGGCGGTGGTCTCCTCCCTGAGGACCGGGCAGCGCCCCAGGTGCCGCACCGTCGCCGGCGTCACGAACCGCTGCGCCGCCTTGGTGAGGATCACGGCCAGGGGCCCGGGCTGTGCCTTGCCCAGCTCGTAGACCAGCCCGCCCAGGTTCGCCGCCGCCACGGACCCGGAGCCGATGACGACGGTCAAGCCCTCCCGCTCCGCCCATGCGACGAACGCGGAGCCCAGATCCGGTGTGACCTCGTTCATCGCAATCTTCCGTCGGTCTGTAGCGCAAGGCAGTCGCAGGCTCGAACCGAATGCCGCGGCACCACCAACGCCGCGGCACCACCAACGCCGCGGACGGTCCCTACGCCATCGAGCTAGGTGACGGCATGGTGATCTCTTCGGATCGCCGCCCGAGCTTCCTGCGACGATGACCGATATACCTATTATAAGGTACTCGCTCGGTACATTCTGTAACACCCAACCCGGCAGCGTCAAGGCTATCGAGCGCTTGTTCCTGCACGGTCAACCTCGATGCTTCGCCGCTGGTCACAAAGAGTGCCAAACACCCTTGATGATCAGAGTGGAAAGGCGTAGCGTCCGTGGCAATATCAATTGATCGGACAGTCGCTCACGCGTAGGGGTCGTCGCCTTCGGGAAGCAGAGCTTCTCGCGCGAAGGCACCCGTCAGCTGGCTCGGAAAACCGCACCCACCCGATGCAGCGGAGAGACGAGGTGTGATGAACGATACCGACGAGCCGTCGCCGAACGCGGCTGGCAACGCCGCTGCCGAGGGCCTGCCCTACATCGAGGGCTCGGTGTGGTCGATCCAGTTCGCCCAGACCAAGCCTGGCATGACGAAGGAATACTTGCAGAGCTTGAGGGCGGAGTGGACGCCCCTCATGGACGAGGCCAAGCGACAGAACGTGATTCTTGACTATCGAATCCTCCTGACACCACGTTCCAATCCCAACGACTGGAACGTGATGCTCATGGTCGAAGTCGAGAATATGGCGGCGCTGGACGGGTACAGCGAGAAGATGGACGCTTTGGGGAAAAGCCTTCGAAGCCCGGAGCCGGCACGCAGATGTGCCGCTTTCCGAGAAATCCTGGGTGTGAAGCTCCTCCGGGAGGTCACGCTGAAGTAAGTCCTGACTACTGCCCTCCACCGGAGCCCGGCCCGTGACGACCAACTGAAGGTACCTTCCCGCCGATAGGGGTGCTGAGCTGTGAACACACCGGAAACTCCAAAGCCGACTGGAAAGAAGCAGCTGAACCTCAAGCGCGAGACGATCCACAATTTGAACGACCAGCTGCTCTCATCGCAGGGCCACAGCCTGTGGACCTGCGATGAGAGCGAGCAGGACGCTCAGGCACAGCCTCGGTACACACCGCGAAGCTAGGAGTACTGTTCCCAACCCGCCAGCGAGCCAGGCCCGCACGCTCGCTCCCGCTCACGCAACGCCGCTGAGGCCGCGTCTCAGCGGTGTCAACGCTTGGCCGCCGTGCCAACGTTCGTCGAGGAGGCCGTCCGACAGTGGAGCTACGGCCCGTCCCGCGGGTCCATCGGCACGAATTCCGGCCTCCCCGTTGGGGCGGTGAGCCAAGGATCGTTCTTGACAGTTTTCATTGCTGGACGGCACCTGCTCGCTGGCGGCCGGCGTACCTGAAGTCCGTCGTCGGCGACCGCGAGGTCGCGGTCCGCGAGACCAACGGCCCACCGCGAAACATCTTCCAGAACCTGGCCGAAGGTGGTCGAATCTCGTTCTCGGAGTACCTGGATTGGGTCCTGGAGACGGCCCGCGATCTGAGGGATATCGCGGAGCTACACGCCAGCGTGGGCGAGATTACGCGAATGGTCTGCGAGCGTGGATTCGACTACTCCTACTATCTGGACGCCAAACTGGAGCAGCTGTCGGAAACGCTGCTCAATGACGTCCCGGTGCCGGACTGGTATCCGACCGCCCCCATTGACATCAACTTCTGGTGTGGCGTGCTAGGCACCTCGTCCGGCCTTCATTGCGACGTGACGCCGAATTGCAATGTGCAGGTGATTGGCCAGAAACACTTCATCCTGTTCCCGCCGTCACAATCACGACTCATTTATCGGATACGCCCAATCATGCACTGTCGCTTCGATCCGAACGTACCGGATTTCGAGCGTTTTCCGCTGGCGCGAGACGCGTCCGGCTGGCAATGCACACTCCGACCGGGGGAGTCGCTGTATATCCCCGTGGGGTGGTACCACCAGGTGACCGTCACGTCGGATTGGGCGGTGAACGTCAACTTCTTCTGGCCGCGCCCCTTCCCACAGGGGCTCGCCATTCCGGACCTGTGGCACTTCCTGCTTCGCCGAGGATGGGTCAGATTGCGCAAGCACATCGTTGGATAGCCGCTTTGAGCATGAAAGCTAAATGAGGCGGGAATGGCTTGGACCACGTCGGACTTCTTCGTCCTGCGTACTCCATATCTCCCACTGGACTGCTTGCTCGCCCTCAGCGACGGCCTGGAGGCAGCCGAGCATCGCGGTGATCCAGCCGCGCTGGAGTCGGCCCTGTATCGCGACCGCGTGCGCGTGCGTGACCGACTGCGGCTCCTGTACCGGCGCCCGGATGTGCGCGAGGCTCTGTTCATCGCCTCACCAGCTCTCGAAGAGAGGCTGGACGACTGGGAACGCGATCCGGAGAGCCAGCGAGGGCAGAGGGTGGAGCGGAGCCTGCTCCGCTACGTCGCGCGCATGGCAGGGCGCCCCACACCGTTCGGTCTCTTCGCCGGCTACTCGGTCGGCCGGGTAACGGGCGCGCGAACCAGGCTGCGGCTGCCGCCCCAACGGGCATACCGACGGCACACGCGCCTCGACCATGGCTACATCAGTGCCGTGAGCGAGGCGCTGCAGCGCAACCCGTCGGTGCGGCAGCGCCTGACGTACTTTCCCAACTCCAGCCTGTACGAGGTCGCGGGGCGCTTCCGCTACGCCGAAGCCCGCCACGTCGGCAAGGGCCGGTCGTATCACCTGGTCGTCGTTGAGCCCACGAGCTATCTGCGTGATGTCCTCGAAAGGGCCGCAGCTGGCGCGCGCCTCGGAGAGTTGGCCGATGCGCTCTGTTCCGCCGATCCGGAGATCGTCTCCGCTGAAGCCCAGCGCTTCGTCGGCGCGCTGGTCGACCATCAGATCCTCGTCCCGGAGCTCAGGCCCACGGTGAGCGGTGCCGAGCCGATGCTCGAGCTCCTCGACCGACTGAGCGCGATTTCTGACGATCCCGCGGTGTCGGGGGTGACCACCGCGCTCAGCGTGGCCCGCGATGCGCTTGCCGCGCTCGATGAGAAGCCGCCGGGCGTGGAGCCAGCGCGATATCGCCACGCCGCTGCAGCCCTCGGCGCGGTGCCGAACACGGTCGACCGCTCCCGCCTGTTCCACGTGGACCTGCTCAAGCCGGCGGCGACCGCGACACTGGGCGGCGATGTGATCAGCGAGATCGTCCACGGCGTGAATCTCCTTCACCGCCTTGGTTCGGGCCGCGGTCACGATCCTCTCCGCCGGTTCCGTGAGGCCTTTCAGCAACGGTACGGGGACAGGGAGGTGCCGCTGTGTGAGGCACTGGACGAGGAGGCGGGCATCGGCTTCCACGCCTGGAACGCACCGAGCGCCGCAGCCGCACCATTGCTGGACGGACTCGTCTTCCCCTCCGTCGAGCAGCCCGAGAGCCGGGACGGGGCTGCCCGTCACCGGCTCCTGCTGCGCTGGCTGTGCGAGACCCTGCGCACGGGTGCGGAGGAGATCAGGCTCGGTCCCTACGAGCTCGAGTGCCTTGAAAAAGCCGATGGGCCGGCGACCGCCGCGCTGCCGCTCCCTGATGCCTTCAGCGTGGTCGCCACCATTCTGGCCGGCAGTGAAGAGGCGGTGGCCGAGGGTCGCTATCGCGTTCATCTGTCCAGCGCCGGAGGACCCTCCGGCGCGAACCTGCTGGGCCGCTTCTGCCAGAGCGACGAGACGCTGACCCGCCACGTGCGAGCCCACCTTCGTGCCGAGGAAGCCCTGCGACCGGACGTGACCTTCGCCGAGATCGTCCACCTGCCGCAGGACCGCGCCGGCAACGTGCTGTCGCGACCGCTCCTGCGCGGCTACGAGATTCCTTACTTGGGTGGGTCCGGTGCCCCACGCGACCGCCAGATCCCGGTCGGGGATCTGTGGATCTCCATCGCTGGCAACCGGGTCGTGCTACGTTCCAAGAGCCTGGGTCGCGAGATCATCCCACGCCTGACCACCGCGCATAACTTCGGCGGCACGGGAAACCTGGGAGTGTACCGGTTCCTCTGCGCGCTGCAGCGGCAGGGCCTGGCGCGGGGGCTCAACTTCTCGTTCGGGGCGCTGGAACATGCCCCGTACCTACCGCGGGTCACAGCAGGGCGCCTGGTCCTGGCGCGGGCGCGCTGGAATCTGAACAGGGCACAGCTCGAACCTCTGGGTCAGTTGTGCGGAAGCGCGCGGTTCGCCGCGATGCAAGCGCTCCGCGAGCGCCTGCGCCTGCCGAGATGGGTGGCCATCATGGACGGCGACAATCTTCTTCCGATCGACCTCGACAACGTCCTGCTTGTCGACGTAGCAGCCCACCTGCTCAAGAACCGGTCCGGGGCGTCCCTCGTCGAGCTCTTCTACGGCCCGGACGACGTCTTCACCTTGGGTCCAGAGGGACGCTTCACGCACGAGCTCGTCGTACCGTTCGTGCGGGTGAACGAGCCTTCGATGGCATCGCCGATGCCGAGACGCGCGGCGCGGCCGACGACACAGAAGTACCCACCCGGTTCGGAGTGGCTCTACGCCAAGCTTTACACGGGAGCCGCCGGCGCGGACGTGGTTCTTGCAGAGATCGTGCGCCCCGTTGTCCAGGCCGCCCTCTCCCGCGGCGCCGCGGATGGTTGGTTCTTCGTTCGCCACGGTGATCCAGACTGGCACATCCGCCTGCGACTGCACGGCGACCGCAGGCGCCTCCTGAACCAGGTCCTGCCGGTGCTGCTCGACAGCTGTGCCCCGCTTCTCACCAGCGGTCTCCTGTGGCGACTGCAACTGGACACCTACGAGCCCGAGGTCGAGCGTTACGGAGGACCGTTCGGAGTGGTGACCGCCGAGCGGCTCTTCCGCGCCGATAGTGACGCGGCACTCGACGTCCTGGAGGCGGTCCAGGGCGATGAGGGCGCGGAAGCCCGATGGCGCCTCGCCCTCATCGGCATCGATCGGCTGCTCTCGGACCTGGGGATGCGTGACGCCAGCAAGCGCGCCATCGTTGGCGCCGCCCGCGACCGCTTCGGTGAGGAGCTCCAAGTCGACCTGACGCTCAGACGCCAGCTGGGCGACCGGTACCGACGGGAGCGCGCCGGCCTGGAGTCGCTGCTTGGCCCCACGGCCCGCGTGGACCCCTCACACCCGCTGGCCGCAGGCCTAACGGCCTACGCCGCCAGATCCCGCGCGCTGCGGCCCATTGTCGCCGAGCTGCGCGCCGGCGCGCGATCCGGACACCTGACCAAGCCACTGACGGCGCTGGCCGGTAGCTACATCCACATGCACGCCAACCGCATCCTGCGCTCCGCCACGCGGGCACAGGAACTCGTCCTCTACGACTTCCTGTGCCGGCTCTACGAGTCAGAAACGGCTCGGCGGCCTGCTGGAGCCCAGAGCCTCAGCGGCCACGACGATCGGGCCTAACGATGGCGACGCAGGATCAGGCCGTCGGCGCCCTGCCGGTAGACCGGCAGGAAGCCCGCTCCGACCAAGAGGTCCTCGTGGCGTGGGTTCAGATAGACGATGTAGAAGTCCCGTGGGAAGCGACCAATGGACTCGGCGATGCGGTCGAGCACGGCCAGCATGACGTCGGGACCGAACGGGTTGAAGAGGAACGCGACGTTGACCTCGATGGGAACGTCGAAGCCAGCGGCATCGACACAATGCAGTTCGATGCGTGACCCAGGATGACGCCGACAGTACCTGGTGATGTTTCGCTGGGCGACCGCGCACAGCTCGGGGGACAGTTCCACCCCGATCACCTTTCCGAAGCCGTGCCGCGCCGCCAGGAGCAGGGCCCGTCCCTTACCGGCGCCGATATCCAGAAACGTGCTCGTCCGTACGTCCAGGCGGACATGGCGCAGGAGCTCGACGAAGATCAGTGGATTACATGCTTCATGGCGCTCGTAGCGGTTGCGTGGGGCCACAGCGCCACTGCCGATCTCGATCGACGTCTCTGTCGCGTTCCACAGGTCGAAGAGAAGGTCGCGCATTCCCAAGTGCAGCGTGCGAACCAGGCCGCGCTTGCGGTACACGGCCGGGAATGACCTCGCGATGACGAGGAACTGCCTGACCGATCCCCGGTAGGTAACCGGTTGACCTCCTGGCTGCCAGCGCTTGTGCTGTCGCCGTCGGGGACGGCTCAGGAACAGCATCGGCCATTCCCCCAGACTCGCAACCATCCAACGCCCATGAGGAGGAAGGTTCCGTCGGCCTTCGGGTCGGGCAGATTGACATGCCGTGAGTGCGGGCGCACTGGACCCAGCGATGACCTACAGGGTCGGTCAGCTCATGCTGCGGTCAGGCCGTCGTCGACCTGCCCTCTAGACGATTGATTCCAAGGGGTCAGTGGTCATAGGCGACCAGCGACCGCAGGGTTGCCTGTCCAGTCTTGTCGTTGTGCCAGATCGCGGTTGTCAGGGCGAGGACGCGCTGCAAGACCCGGACCGCGACCCCGATACCGGTGCGGCCGCCGTGGCGTTCCAGGTCCAACTGGCCCTTGAAGGTCTGGTTGACCGACTCGATCAGCTGCCGCAGCGGCTTGAACAGGTGCGCACCGGCCCGCTCGGGCTCGCCCTTGCGGGCTGGCCGCAACAACTGCAGGCCCAACTCCGATAGCAGCCGCTCGAACTGGCCGCCGTAGTAGTGCTTGTCGGCGATCAGCAGAACCAGCGCTGCGCTACCAACTCGACGGCATGACCCTCGAGGAGACCAGCAGCTACCTGCGCCACCACCTCCCCCTCGCCGGCCGCTCCGACCCCCTGTTCTCAGACGACGCGGTCGCCCTCATCCACCAGCAAGCCCGCGGCATGCCCCGCGCAGTCAACAACCTCGCCATCCAGTCCCTGGTCGCCGCGTTCCTGGACAGCAAAGCGATCGTCGACGCCTCCAGCGCCCGCGCCGCCGTCACCGAGACCACCAGCGACTGAATGCGGCAGGATCTGCCGTGGCGACCAGCACCAGGAGACCACGATGAGCACCGACGGGTACCGCTTGACCTCTCCCCCTGACCAGCCGCGCCGGCGGGAGCTCTGGCTCCAGCACGCGGCAGGCTTCATCCTCTTCGAGGACGTGCGGCGGTATGCGCGCGAGCGGCTGGACCCCTCAGTCGACGCGGCCACCAGAGCCACCGCAGAACGCGCCATCGACGACACGCTCTACGGGCTCATGATGGTGATCGACGGTGTCACCGGAGCGTTGCGCAACCCGCAGAACCGGGTAGAGCTGCGGGTCACCGCTCCGCTCGTGCGACGCGCGGACGGCCATGCCGAACTCGTTGAGGAGCTGGACCTCGCCGACGGTGACGGCATGTGCACGGGCTACCACGGATGGATCGCCGGGGAC
>Ga0058697_10000783_pt1 | contig 12743 bp, 10 predicted proteins | sample AgamicAsMae_FD_66619 | JGI IMG/M metagenome (GOLD analysis project Ga0058697, IMG submission 66619) | Agave microbial communities from Guanajuato, Mexico - As.Ma.e | ecosystem: Host-associated > Plants > Phyllosphere > Phylloplane/Leaf | place: Guanajuato, Mexico | collected 2012-06-04
CTACGAAGCTCGTGACTGATGCTGTTAAGCAAATCAGACTTGGCCCTATCTGCCATTGCGGTGTCAAGTTTGGCAACCTCAGACATAATAGACATGCCAAAGGCGCGTAAGAAGCTCAGCTCGGAATCCTTGTGCAATAAGCGTATCGCCTTGTTAGACCATATAAATCCGCCGCAAAACCAGCGCATTCGATGATCATCCCTACATTTAGGGTACGATTAGCATGATTCCCTTACAATTGCCTTGATTCCTTTAACATACCACATCGGTACAAATGCCAGAGAGCGGGCTTCTGGGAAGAGGTGCTGCAATTGAGTAATGTCAGTCTGCCTCTGTCGACGCACTTGCTCTCGCGATTCTTCATCGGCATGCTGCTCTTCCATGGGCTCGATCTTTTGACCGAAATCTTCTGATTCCTCAGGTTTTTGAGCATTCTTCATATGTAGCTTGCTTTCCTCAGGGTCGATGTTGAAGATTCTTCCCTGCCCGTAGCGAGTCAAGAAGGAATGCAAGAAGCCTTCTGTAATGGAGAAGCCTGGATCGGTTCTACCCGCACTCCCTAAGACATGACATTCCTTGTTAGAGGTTGAACTGCGACTAAAGTATGAAGCAGTGTCGTTTTCCGATGTAGCGGGTACCGACTGCACTAGAGCACCGAAGCTACCCACAGATGCGTCGAGGAAGACGACACCTTCAACGTCGATTGCATTCTTGATGATGCCAGCAGCCCGCTGGAAAGTAGACTTGACGTCGGTCGATAACATTTGAGCTTGTAAGTTCTCAAAGCTGAGCGCGTCATCGGCGTGATTGGTGTTTTCTGGATTCAGAAAAGGGTTGTTTTCCTCGACATCCTCCATCTCTGGGGGCTTGGGAGCAGAAGCTCCGGGAGTCAAAGGCGGAGTTCCTTGATGCTCGATAACGCTGCTCTTAGGAACGTCCTTGTTGTGCAGGTCCATATCGACGTGATCTTTACCTTCTACAAAGGAACCCAAGCCCAAGACCATGTTCGATGTACGACGATGCTCTTCTTTCGATCTGACCATATCGAGATGAGACATGATTGTGTCTGACATGTATTGGAGGAAAAGCTGGTCTTCGGACGAGAGACCGTCTCTTTGCATATCGTCCAGAACAGTAATGACACCGATAACGGGGCCATAGGGGCTTCGAATGGCAGTGCCAGCATAGAAGCACACCTGGCCTGGCAGGCTGATATCTGATTTGTGCTGCTTGTACCATTCATCGTCCTCAATGTTGGGCATTATGACGACGCCATCATGACTTTTGTCTGCCTTCTTATCGGCAATCTCAAGAGTGCGCTCGCACAGGTGTGTGTAGCGCTCTTGGACGCATGAGCCCATCCATAGCTCATCTTTAGAGTCTTCGGCTTTGCCTGTCGTCAAGGAAAGGGTCGGGGTGGCCTCGGCCAGGATGTACTGGTGGTTGCGATCGAAACAGGATACGAGACAGCGGCTGATGGACAGACGCAGGCAAACGAACTGGGCGTATACGGCAAGAGCATCGTCGAAAGAGGCAGAGTGACCTTTGTCACCAGAATTAACCCTATCATCGCTCGTTCGCATCAAGTTGTCGAAGGGTTCATAGTATCTGTGGGTCTGGAGTTAGAAAGCAGGCGCTGGACGCGATTTCGGAAGTCAACGTGCTTGTAGAATTCGCGCGCCCTTACGCCTTCGATTTCTCCATCGTACTGGCCCTCGAAGGCAGTCGGCGAGGCAGCAGAGGCAGGAAAGGCAGGCGCCATGACGGCGGCGGTGCTCGGTGCTCGTGGGGAAGGTCCGTTGGAGCTGACACTGAGGCGTTTGAGCTGGACATGTAACGACCGTCGTGACTCGTCCGAGATGCAATTGACAAGACTGCTTCTAATTTCTACACGCTCGCCTGGCTTCGCATCGTCGTCAGCGGCTCTGCCAGAATGCCATCAACTACTGTGCCCTTTGTCCATCATGCGCCCGCTGGACTCTGACAAACACGATCCAAGAGCTCGGGCCAGTGTCGCTGTCTTTGGCTTTGGTCTAGATCTCCGTCCAACTCGTCATTGGTGCAGCAAAGAATCGAACCTTAGCCTGCCATCCGCGATCATGTCCCGTCTCCCCGTAGTCCATGTTCGATGTCCTGATCGAGAGCCCTGCGACAGCCAGCGATTGCATAGCCATTTTGACTGCTTATTCCTCCCTACCGTTAGAAATCCCCTACGCGCGTAATCGATCGTTGATCGAGCGAGGACACGAGCGTCGAGAATGCGGGTCCCAGTTTCGGAGCGAATTCCGTTTCTGCGCGTCTAAACACCTAGCGAGATCATCTTGCTAGGAATACCACCCTGGTTCGAATTATTATAGGCATCAAAGTCTCCATTTGATCTAGTGAAACGGTTAAGCACTGTTTAGCGGGTAAAAGAGCATCATCTCTGAAAATCCCGTGGTGACAAGACTAGGTCTGGCCAAAAGGATCTGCTGATATTTCACTCGATTAGCTACACGTTAGATTATTATGGAACACCCCTTGGAAGCGTTAGAGCGATGTAAGCACGGGATGAGGAGTCTTAGTGCTATCGACAGCGATAGGGCGTTAAGACTGCCTATGGCCGTTCCGTTCCTCGTATGGTCTACTCATCTGCCTAATATGCCCACATGCACTTCTGGTTCAAGATTCTGGCACCGAGTCTGTCGAACTCTAGTTGTCCAATCCAGCTGTCATTCGTACCTCTCATCTTGCCAAACACACTGCCACCCTTCCACACCAGAACCTGAGGGTCTAGCTCTCTAGGTGGAGGTCCGACCAGGATTTCCTTCTGGAAGTTGGGTTGCAATGCGCGAAGTCTCTGCTCAAGATAGACGTTGAAGTTGTATGTCTTGCTGCCGCCGCCGATCACCATGATACCGCCGAAGAAGTCACGAGTCTTTTTCTCGTCGCCCTTGGCACCTTCGGTAATACAGGTGACGATTGCTTGATCCAGTGGCATGATGGGCAGCACATTCTCCGTGTCTGGCTGTGCGCCTTCAATTCCAGCACCTACAACAGCTGGCGTTGCGTCTCCGGCTCCTGGCACTGGAGTTGCAGTGTCTTCGGGAGCAGGCGACCCTGCTGGTGAGGAACGAGGTGTGCTTTCGGCAATATCGGCAAGATGTGTCAGACGGTCCAGATTAAGGGGTTTGCTTGGTGTTGCTGGTACACCGCCAGGTGCCGGTGTATTCGACGATTCTGCTATGGCTGAGGGAACGTTGTCGGATGAGTACTTGTAAACCTGTAGTTGAGCTAATGACAGGGGATCGTTGGGCTTGTCATCGTACGTGTCAGTCGATCTACCGATGAGCTTACGTCTGCCAGCGAGCTTGTCTGCGTGATCAAAGATTGTTGGTCTGAAGAAGCCCTGTAATTTGTCAGTTCGGAGCCGGGAGGGAAATTTCATCGTACATACCATCGGTGCCAGCATGACTTCATCATAAGTCTTGAATTGGTATTTGCGAGTGTCTTGGCCGAATGCACGCAGATGGAATTCGTAAAGCTGCACACTGATATGTGCATCTTCGAGCGTGCAGAACTTCTGCTTCAATTCCTCTGCCAGTAGGTAGTCATGCCTCTTCAGAAGATCCATGTCGGCGTAATTGAAGTGGTCGAACAGCATCATCTTGGTGAAAGTCTCGGTAACATCCTCTCCACCAAATTTCAGGTTCATGCGTGAGTTCTCGACGCACATGCCTTCCTCGACGCAACAAATCGATGTCTTTTGCGCACCAACATCGACAATGCAGCTGCTCGAGTACCCAGCTCCGAACGTTGCTGCCAAACTTTCTTGAATGAAACAGACTCGCTGGAAGCCAAAATCGCGGAACATCTCCTCCAGGATGGAGGTCACAAACACTTTCTCATACAGGTCGGGGATTACAAACACGCAGGAATACTGTGTCCAGTCTCGCTTGCGGTTCAGATGAAGCTCGTTTTTGATGGCTTCCTCGATGATACGGAAGAAATCGCGAAGCAAGACAGACTTGCTCGAGTAATCCTGTTCGTTGAGCCAACCATACTTGAGTGGCCAATAGAGCCTGTACCGAGGCTTCGAATGTTGCGGTATCCGTATAGCCGCATGTCCGGTGAAATATTCGGGTGCTGGTGACTCAATCTCTGTCCAGTCGACACGTTGAGGATCATTGTGTTCAGAGATGGTTTCCGGAGCGTTGCGCGAGTTCCAGTTGACAACAAGTTCGCGCGAGTTGGGCAAGACTCGGCGTTTGTTGTTACGACGGTAGATCTTGAAATCAGCTGCCATGTTACTGTATTCTTTCGCGAACTGCTGCGGTGTTAGTCATCATCCAAGATGGGAGGTTGAGGTTAACGCACGTCTTCACCGAATGCGCTCTCACCAGCAGGCTCCGAAGTACCGTCCTGCATCTTGACTCTTTTTGGTCGCGGTTCAGCATTAGGTTCCTCGTCCTCGGCATGCGAAGCTTTACGTGCGATCACCATGGGGATGGTTTTGGGCAGAGCGTCTGTTGCAAGACCGATACGTAAGTTGCGACTGCCTGGATGGATGACAATTGTCTTTGAGCCAAAGGATTCGGCTTCAGCAGCTTCATCCTCAGCAGCGTCTTCGTCCATCTCAGCTTGCGCAGCATCGGCTGATACTCCATTGGAAGCTGCCTGGGCCATTGCGCGGTCCTTATCGCGTGCAGCTTTGATCATGCGATTGCGATTCTCCTCGCCCTGGAGGCGGAACGCAAGAAACTGCTCATCGCGTTTCAAGAACTCACTGTCATAGAGATGGAAGAGTCAGCGGAACTGTGCGTCAAGGAAGCAGACTACTGTACCCATGCGACCGCTCCTGCCGTTCATAAATTCCTTTGGGCATTGGATCATGTTACATGAAACAAACGACAGACAATGACACGAGAGGGATGCAGATGAGCAGACGTGGCAGCTATCTCGTGGGCGCAGAATAGACAGATAGATGGTGTGTTAGGGCATAGAAAAGAGAGGTGAGACGAACGTGTAGTAATTCTTCTTATTGACAACCTTCGGGACTTGTTCAAAGGGGGAATTCATCGGGCCATTAGATGAAGCCATCGTATGCGGCGCGACTTGCGGGTAACAAGTAGATTATTATTTGTTTGCCGCCGCAAAGGAAGGGGTTGATCTAGAGGATTGCTCTCACCAAACAGGTGGCTGATCGCGCTTCCAAGTTGCGCTCTGTCGGAGCCGAGCTGGTCACATGATCCTCGAGCGACCTCCCGCAATCGCGCAAACAGGGCCGTGCACAGGACCTACAAAATTTCGACTTTTTTTCCTTCGACTTTCTTTTGCATCACACAACAAACAACATCAAGTTTCAGCTTTGATACCTGCGTGCCTCAGCTTCGCGCCCTGCCTGTCTACGCATACATCGTGCAAACGACAGGCGCCAATTTATCAGGTAAGCTTTTGCGCACTGCAACCATCATCAACCACACCCCCTCTCCAACCTGATGAACGAATGTTTTACGATTAGTCTTACGGAATGTATTCATGTCGACAAACATATTCTGCCCTTTTGCTCTCTGATCCTTTACGGAAAACACATCTCATACAATTCGAGACAGCATGTTTGATATCATCTGCTAACATCATGCTCAGTAGGTTTCGGAACTCGTAATAATCTTATATATACCATTTATATGATCTCTTTTAATCCTCTGCAAATCTTCTCTTCCTCATGCGTGCATATATATGTGTCCACGCCTTGTCAGATGTGTACACAAGGCGGTCGTTTTGCTGTCCTCCCTATGCCATCTCTGCGTACGCAAGTTGCTGAGCTGTATTAGCGTAGTCGACTATCGCTGAGCCAGCTTGCAGATGGCCACGACCAAACGTGCATGAAGAAGAGACAGCATGGAACCATCAAATGTGGCAGGCCGCATGTCACGTCTCTCCATGTAGATTGATAGTATCATATCCAGATATATCTCCTAGGTGCAACAAGCGATTTGATGCGGCTCTAAGATGCACAAGAGTTCTGATCTAGGTGCGGAGAGCAGTTGAAGATTCATGTCGCAATGGACCACATTAGGCCATTGCGATCCTTGACAGCGTTGTGCTCTTCCGAATGAACATGTTGACATACTTAGGTCTCACACGGGTCATCTGTTACAACTCCGATATGTTGATAGACCGTCGACTGGGCTCCATCTAGTCATATAGTCATATTGAGAGGACGGGTCCACGTACAAGTCATACTCGAGCATGAAGGTGAGTCTTGGCATATCGCTGGATATTGGTAACCAAGCAAAGCAGTAGTTGGCCGATCCCAATGTCGTCCTATACCCTCAGTCAGTCTTCTTATTTTCCTGTGCTGATTGTGCTCGTACTGATTGATTCTACGTTGACGATCGCCGCAAGCATATCAAATGGAAATACTTCTTGCTCAAAAGGGTTACAGCACCAGCATCTCTCAAGCGGCCGGCCGCCTCCGACCAACAACCACGACACGCATAGATAAGGCAGAACAGCCAAGAACTCCTTTAAAGTCAGATATGGCCCCAGACTATGGTACATCCTTCCAAGAAAGATAGAGCACCTCGTGGCGATCCTGTAGAGGCTTGAGGTCGTGATAAGCATCATCGGAGGCCGCCGAAACGCATTGGGGCTCCACCTCGCACGGAGATGTCGACGAACAAGTACCATGATGGCTACCACTAGTCTATTGTGGGGTCACTTGGACGTCAGTTGTAACCTGGGGACATCTATACATGGTAAAAGATCGTGTATACCATTGAGAAGCTGACGATGAGGGTGTTGCTTCGTTCTGGCCGTCGCCCTCCATCCACCCAGCACCAAAGCGAGTCAGTGGACCCCATCCTTCCTTGGCACAGGTGCGCACAAACAACATTGAGGCACAACGAAAATAATTTCTTCAAGCACCATTCGTAAAAACGAGTCACACCTGCCCCATCAAGGGTCGCACCTATGCTCTGCTGGCAATCATTCGCGGCGCCTATCTGACATGACCAAAGCTATGAGTCAATAGGCGAGTAACTACGCTGACACCGCTGCAAAAGCAATCGTTACCAAGACCTTGGCGACGCCTTTGGCATACCAAGAAACGCCTTCTAGATTCCTTCCCGCGTACAGAAACCCTTTTTTTCCGTGGTGCCCTTATCGTTCAGTTGCTCGCGTGGTGGTGCGAGACAAAGTTATCTCTTGGCCATGGCGGGCCTAGGAATAAAATGTAACCCGAGCCCTGTAGACATTTTCTTTTGAGCATCATCCGAGTACATCTTTTTCGAGCACGCGCTCACCATTGTTGGCTTGTTCCTCAGCTTCAATTATCTCAGTCAAGATGGGTTGGGTTCACAAGACTAACCAAACAATTGCCAAGTCAGCATTTGGCAGGTACTTCAGACTCGAGGGATCTGGTCATGTTAGCATTACTCTTGGTCAAATCTGTACACTCTTAAGCTGATCGCTTCTTCACAGCACCGTTCGCGCGATGGATCTTTCTTCTTCACCGAGGTTCGCGCCGGTCTCGCTACCTTCTTCGCTATGGCATACATCATCGCCGTCAACTCCTCTGTAGTTTCGGACACTGGCGGTACTTGTGTCTGTCCCCCTACCAGCCTCGACGCCTGCGCTACCGATATCACATACAACCTTTGCAAGCAAGAGATCCGTCGTGATCTCGTTACTGCAACCGCTGCTATCTCTGCCTTGACCTCCTTCGCCATGGGCTTGTTCGCGAACCTGCCTCTAGGTCTGGCACCTGGTATGGGCATCAATGCATACTTCACCTACACTGTCGTTGGCTTCAACGGAACTGGTCTTGTTCCTTACAGAATTGCCCTTACCGCTGTCTTCGTTGAAGGTCTTCTCTTCGTCGCTCTGACCCTTCTGGGTATCCGTCAATGGCTCGCTCGTGCCATTCCCACTTCGATCAAGCTGGCTACTGGTGTCGGCATTGGTCTCTACCTTACAATCATCGGATTCTCATACAGCGCTGGTGTTGGTCTCATCACTGGCGCCTCGGCCACACCTCTCGAGATTGCTGGCTGTTCATCGCAGTACCTTACTGTGAACGACGGCCTTATGTGCGATCCTAGCTACAAGATGAGATCACCCACTATGTGGATCGGTATCTTCCTTGGTGGCTTTCTGACCGTCTTCCTTATGATGTTCCGTGTCAAGGGCGCAATCATTGCCGGCATCCTGCTCGTTTCAATCATCTCCTGGCCCCGTGGCACTGATGTTACCTACTTCCCCCACACCGAGTTGGGTGACAGCAGTTTCGACTTCTTCAAGAACGTTGTTACCTTCCGCCCTATCAAGAACATCCTCGCCGCTCAGGAATGGGATGTAAGCTCTCACGGTGGTCAATTTGGTCTTGCTCTTATTACCTTCCTTTATGTCGATATTCTAGACTGCACCGGTACCCTTTACGCCATGGCCCGCTTTGCTGGTGTCATGGACGAAAAGACTCAGGACTTCGAGGGTAGTGCTACCGCCTATTTGGTTGACGCCGTCGGTATCTCGATTGGCTCTCTCTTCGGTACCTCGCCTGTTACTGCGTTCATCGAATCTGGTGCTGGCATTTCCGAGGGCGGCAAGACTGGTATCGCAGCCATGGTCACCGGTGTTTGCTTTTTCATCTCTATCTTCTTCGCCCCTATCTTCGCTTCTATTCCTCCCTGGGCTACCGGTGGTACTCTTATCATCATTGGCTCTCTGATGGCTAAGTCCGCTGCCGATATCAACTGGAAGTACATGGGCGATGCTATCCCGGCCTTCCTTACCATTGCCACCATGCCTTTCACATACTCGATTGCCTATGGTTTGATTGCTGGCATCATGTCCTACATCCTCATCAACACCACTGTCTACATGATCGAGAAGGTCTCAGGGGGCAAAGTCGTTCCCCAAGACAAGCAGTTCAAGGAGCCATGGACCTGGAGACTCGACGGCGGACTCTTCCCTCCATGGGTTGTCCGCGCTGCCAAGGGAAAGAAGGACTTCTGGAAGCCATACGAGATGGTGGATCACGCCAGCAGCGAGCACGAGTCTGTCACCGAGGTGCCTAGCTCAGGTGCCGCCAAGGGTCTTGGTCCTGAGGAGGGAAGCAGTGCAAGCAGCAAGGTTCGTCGTCGTTCCGTCCAGCATGAACTGTAATAAAGTCCATCTTGTTCTGACTTGTTTCTCTCTGAAGGTCTGATTTAAACCCTACCAAAACTGGCGCTGCTGCATGACTTCGAACGACGCTTTGTTTACTTAACTTGTTCTTTTTGATACCACATATATCTGTAAATACCCAACCACAATAATTTTAGTGCCTTATAGGCTATACAGATTGAGCTATGCGTCATTGGATTCTATAAGTCTATACCATCTTGCGTAAAAGTATTATGTAGTCTTCTACCTATACGCGTTAATTACTTGTGCACAAAAGCAGGCAGTATATTGTATAGGTTCATACTTGGTCTTCGTATCTTTTTATGTTATGCCACGGCGGACGGATGCCCTGTGTTTGATGATTCGGAATCTAATATACCACTCCCAATAGAGCAATGATCGACATCGACCAGCCGACACGGGTTCGTCATCATTCGACTTCAATGCGAAGTGTCCTTTTATCCATCCCTCTTGTACACTTCCATATTCTATGATCAGTATTTGCTATGTCCGTGACAAAACAAGAAAGTGACAAGCCGCTACTGCTTCCATCGGCGCCTGCCATCAAGGTCGCGCCTTCTGTAAAAGTCCAACCGCCGTTATCGAGAGCGGGCAAGGGTCCAGGATTGATTATATTGATCGATGAGGAATCTGCGGCGAAGGTTTCGACAGACAGCATTGATCCCCCACCATTGCAGAAGTGGGCGGAGGAAAGTTTTGTCGTTGGTCAGATAGACCTGAATAAGCTTGAAGAGAGCTTTGAGGAGACTCTGACCGATACGCTCCTGTTCATCAAGAAACTCGATACCTTTGATGGAAGTGAGAAGTTTGGACTGATCTGTAAGTCACTTGTGGATGATTTAAGCAGTGATACTGATGAGAGTTAGCATATCTGTCCTCATCGCACGCCGATGTTGTCCATGCGTTGGAGTCATCCAAAGACATTGCGTCTATAATTAACTATGGATCGTTCGAGATAGAGGCCACCAAACCGACCCTCTACCACAAACCTGGCAACCCACCGATGCCCGTCAAAAAGAATCCGTCCAAGAAGAACAAGACGTACTACTATCCAAATGTCGAACCGCTCTTTGTACTCCCAGCACACACATCTTTCCACGCCTCTTCAGCATCGGTCTCACATACCCGTACTCTTAGCTTCCTAAAACCAATCCTAGGAGGCCCGTATTTTGATCTCGAGGAGATCTGGGAAGAACATTGCTTATATGAGTTTGGCGAGAGAGCTGTTGACAAGACCATGTCTACCATGGTTCAAGAGCCTTATGTCAATCATATACCCACGTTAACTGGGGGCATTGGGAGAGCAAAGTTGACGGAGTTTTACCGTGATCACTTTGTGTTCAACAACCCAGAAGATACGGCTTTAGAGCTGGTGAGCAGGACTGTGGGCATCGATCGCGTCATTGATGAGTTTGTCTTTAGTTTCACTCATGATAGGGAGATCGACTGGCTGTAAGTTGACAGCTTGCCTAAGGTCTAGCCTGGTTTTATACTGACATCGCATTAGATTACCCGGGATACCGCCAACAGGCAAAAAGTGCCGTCTGCCGTTCACGAGCATTGTCAATGTTCGAGGCGACAGATTGTATCATGAACACATCGCGTGGGATCAGGCCACTGCTCTTGTACAGCTGGGATTGCTGCCTGAGTACCTCCCTTTCTCATATCCGATTGAGGGCAAGACTGCAGCACCGGGAAAACATTTCGAGTACAGAGTACCGGCGGCTGGGGTAGACACTGCTGAAAAGCTGGTTAATGAGTCCGCTGTGGAGTCGAATCAAATGTTCAAGTTCGCTATACGCGAAGCGGATGACTAAGGATATGGTTGTTTGGCCCTGCTGTCAAGCAGTCCCGGTTCAGTCAGTATCCATACCATTGCGATCAAGGTCGAAAGGAAGCATAGAATTGTCATCGGATCTGCTCTAAGATAGCCCCGCATGTTCCCGTGGTGCTGTTGTGCAGATCTCCAGGCACCATGATGGCATGGCGCGGGGAAGAAAGTCAATTTGGGTGCTGTGCTTCCAAATCTACGTTTACCCACAAGAGACAAGCCGAGGAGGTGCTTATTTTCTCTACAACAGTCGGCAAGATCGAGATCTGTGATGGGAAGCTTTATGGAAATGTCTATCAAGCATACCAGCCGCGTGACAAGCCATATCATGACGTTACGCACTTCTACCGGACATAATTATATATTCCCCAGCAACTCCGGCCTGCCTCCGGTGTCCTAGACTTGTGTATTCATGACTGGCAAGATGTTGTCATCTCTTGCATCCATAGTGCTGTTAAGCACACTAGTTAATGGTATGTAGTCCCCGATGCGATTGCAACCTTTCTAACAGCCTGCACTACAGCTCAGCAACCCCAATACCCTCCAGCATTTCCGCTACAACCCTCTCTAGCATCCTCATACAACAATGCGCCCAGTGTTCTTCCAAACATCCTTGACGCCGCTGCTCCCAATGCACAAAACGTGTGTCCCGGCTACAAGGCTTCCAATGTACAACAAAGCAGTTCAGGACTCCAGGCCGATTTGACTCTGGCTGGTACACCTTGCAACGTGTATGGCAATGACATCCAGGACCTTATTCTGTCTGTGCAGTATCAGAATCAAAGCAGACTCGCTGTCAGCATCACTCCGAAGTATCTGGCACCTCACAATGAATCGCTGTACATCCTCGATGAGCGATTCACTCCAAAGCCGGGAATGGAAGATGGTTCCAGCAACACCACTAGCGACCTAGCGTTTACCTGGAGCAACGATCCTAGCTTCCAATTCGAGGTCACCCGGGTCGGGTCTGGCGAGACTATCTTCAGCACATACGGCAAGAAGATCATCTTCGAAGACCAGTTCCTCGAGCTTGTCACCTCGATGGTACCAGACTACAATGTTTATGGCTTTGCCGAAGCCTTCCACAGTTTCAGATTGGGCAACAACTATACCCAAACTTTCTGGAACGCGTACAACCTCGATAATGATCAATTGCCTGATGTCAATGGCCACAGCACACATCCAGTCTACCTCGAGACTCGTTATGGCAATGGTTCTTCGACCTCCCATGGTGTTTATGCTCGCAATGCACACGGACAAGATTGGTTGCTTAGAGAAGATACCATTATTTACCGCACTATCGGTGGCAGCTTTGACTTCTACTTCCTTAGTGGTCCTTCACCTAAGGAGGTTATTAGCCAGTATCAAGTGGGCATTGTCAATACGCCTGGGATGCAGGCCTACTGGGCACTTGGTTTCCACCAATGTCGTTGGGGATACTTAAACTGGACGAACCTTCGAGATGTGGTTGAATTGTATGAGGAGGCAGGCATTCAGCTGGAAGGTAAGTGACTACTAAGACTACTCAATCCCATAGAGTGCTGACAACGATAGGCATCATGAACGATTTGGACTACCTCAACTTGAACCGAGACTTTACCCACAATGCAAACTACCCAGCAGATGAAGGAAAAGTATTCTTGGACTGGCTGCACGCGCGTGGCCAATACTACTTGCCTATCCTGGACCCTAACATCTACGCTCCGGACCCTACAAACGCTAGTGATGCCTACCCACCTTTCGA
>Ga0058697_10000784_pt1 | contig 12735 bp, 15 predicted proteins | sample AgamicAsMae_FD_66619 | JGI IMG/M metagenome (GOLD analysis project Ga0058697, IMG submission 66619) | Agave microbial communities from Guanajuato, Mexico - As.Ma.e | ecosystem: Host-associated > Plants > Phyllosphere > Phylloplane/Leaf | place: Guanajuato, Mexico | collected 2012-06-04
ACACATCCGGCTATGCACTCGTCCATCTGGTACCATCTGCTGGCATTTGGTCTGCCCCTCGGTCTCGCCGCTGCCGCTTCCGACGACTCCAAGGGCAAGAAGGAGGACCGCGTACCCTGCACCATCCGCTCGCCAACCTCCGGCGCCTTCTTCGACCTCAATCCCATACATGTCATCCTACCCGAAGACCCCAAGAAAGCAAGTAAAGATGCCCGGAACGAGTCTTGGTCTGCTCGAGGCTACGACTACGGCGCCAACTTCACCCTCAACTTCTGCGGTCCAGTCGTCGAGAACCTGACAAATGTCGTCGGTGTCGATGAGGCGAGGTGGCAGAATGTCAGCGCTTTCTACCAACTCGACGGAAAGACATACAGTATAGGGTGAGTTATTCATGTCGTAATGCCCCTCATGACACAGCGCTAACAAGTCCGCAACAGCCAACAAAGCTCCGAACCCGTCTTCCGTGGCCGCAAACTCGTCTTGAACTATACCGATGGATCACCGTGCCCGGACACTCCTACATCTTCCCTCCTCAGCCGTGGAATCATTGGTGATGATGACGACGATGACGACAAAGATGACAAGGACCACAAGGACAAGGACAAGGACAAGGACAAGGACGACGATGACAAGAAGAGCAGAAAGGGAGGTAGCAAGGAGCCCTCGACCCACCTCACTCGCCGCAAGAACACAATCATCTCTCTACTCTGCAACACCGATCCCCTGGCTCCTCTCAACACCGTCTCCTTTGTCGCTTCTCCCGACAGCTGCACATACATCTTCGAGGCCCGCTCTTCGGCAGCCTGCGGAGGTATCGAGGTCGCCAAACAGCAGCTCGGTCCCAGCGGCGTCTTTGGTGTCATCGCCTTGATTGCAGTGATAGTTTACGTCGTCGGTGGTTGTGTCTACCAACGCACAGTCATGCACCAGAGAGGCTGGAGGCAATTGCCAAACTACTCGCTCTGGGCTGGCATTGCTAGTTTTGTCTCGGTGAGTGCTTCTGACCCCTTATCCATATCAAAACCATCAAGATGCTAACAATCGCTCAACAGGACATGTTTGTCATTCTCTTCTCCTCATGCGCCCGCTTCCTGCCCGGTCGCAAGGGCTACAGCAGAGTGGGCAGCAACTTCAACAACGGCTCCAGCGCCGGAAGACGCGGCCGCTCAAACTCAGATGACGAGAACAGATTGATCGACAACCTGGACGAGGAGTGGGAAGACTAGACATGTTCTCATCTCGTTCTTCTTGATTCTTTCTAGCAATTCCTTTCCTCACTGGGATCGGTCCCATCTATATCGCCTTACGAGGCTTTCAAAACGAATACGACAATGGCGTTCCCCCTCTTTGGTTAGAATGATTGTCTGGATAGCCAAAAAGTCTCGTTTGGCATAAAATGACTCAATCTCTGACCATATTCTCATTCTCTCTTCAATCCCTAACTGGTGCACATTTGTTCTCATATCCATTCACCCTGAACAACCACATTCAACCTCTGTCTGCTTGTAAATCTGATGAAATTGTGGTTTCTATAGCCTGAAAATTAAAATGAAGGTACTCGCTGATTATGCAGGGGGAAAGTAGGTGTATCGAAAAACAAGGAGAAATTGTGATGAGAGAAGGACGCAAACAAAAATTGACCCGCTTGTGAGAATGAGAGAAACAAGCGCCGTCCCGATGCAAACAAAATCAGTAACAAGAAAGAGCCAGATGATGAGGAAGACCAGAAACCTCGATGATACTCGCAGAGGCTTTGCAAAATGGGCTGTATGCGACAACAAATCAAGTCAAAATCATTTGTTCGAATGCTTCCCTCTTCTCCTGGATGTCGACAACTTTTTGTGTGTTTTCTTCTTAGTCTGTCCAGTCCCAAACTCTTTTGAGGAATGAAGCCATGTTGACTCGCTTGGACTTGATCTCCAACATCCAGGGATGTTCCAGCATCCGCCAGGGTGTCGCTCGTCGGTTGGGCTCTTTTTCCAGACTGTTAAATTTCTAGTCAGCATTGCTTGCAGATGTAGGGAAGATCAGATGTAGGGAAGATAATGTAGCACTTACCTGCACTCGATGAAATATTTGAAGTTCTCACTCCATCGAATATCCTGTCCGTCAGGGGTACCAATCTCGTCCTTGAGCTTCGGAATAGGCTGTGAGACGATATAGGTCAAAAGATCAATGAGTCCGGCCCTGGGCTGCATCTCCGTCCCGTCAGCCGGGAATGGGAATCTGTGTTGCGCTACCTCGAGTAGTGTGACACCCAAACTCCACACGTCGGAAGTGATGGTGTAGCTCTGACCAGTGATACGTTCCGGCGCCATGTAGTAGGAAGTTCCGATAAAAGTGTTCGCGTCACCCTTGGTACCGAACTCACCAGACACGCCAAAGTCACAGAGTTTCACCTCGCCAGATCTGGTCAGCAAAATGTTGGATGGCTTGATGTCGCGGTGGATGATGCGGTGACTGTGCAGGTAGGTGAGTCCGTTGAGCACACCCTCGGCCACTTTGCCCAAGACCTTTTCGCCTGTGCGACCGCCCAGTTTCTTGACCTCACGGTAAACTGAGTCCAGAGAGCCACCCTCGCAGTATTCCATACTGATGCCAATGGTGCCATGGGTCTCGTCAATAAATGCGCCGTAGTAGCGGCAGATATGCGATGAGGCGCAGTTCTTGTTGAACGACAGCTCGCGAACAATCTGTTTTTTGACGTCCGGGTTAGGGTCTGTCGTGATGATCTGTGCAAATGGTCAGCTGTCTGTACAACAATTCGCAGTCGATATGCCAACCTTCAAGGCAAACACTGTCTTTCCGCCTTTGAGTATACACCTGTTGACGGCACCTCCTGCACCTTCTCCTAGGCTTCCAAGCTCGACAATTCTGTTTTCTTTAGCAGCCACTTTCCAGCCAGCATCGTCAAGATCCTCAACATCAAGCGCTCTTCCTTTCTCCAGGCTCAGCTTCTCCAAGTCCGGTAATATTGCTCCTTGCATGCTACCATCTCGTTCCATACCCGTACCACCAAGTCCGCCAGCGGACGATGCCGAGTATAAGGAGCCAGCGGCGGAAAGTGGATCTTGCGAGTTGGATTGGCCGCCAATCAATCCAGCCAGCGAGGCTGAGTATGAAGAAGCGGTGGTAGAGGTGGAATAGTTGTTACTCGCGGTGTTGCTGTTTGATCTCGAACGAGCGCTGTCGTCGCTGCTCCCACCGCCCTGGGAAGTCGAGAGACCAGTAACTTGTAGTGGGGGAAGCTTCCCTCTTGCAGCCCGAGTGGTTTCTTGAGGAACGCCATGACTCCCCATGGGTGTAGCTAGACTCAACTTTGGGGGACCCTGGCGAGGCGGTATTTGAAGAGGGGGTACGGCATGTGAGTTTGTGGTATTGAGAGGTCTAGCATTTGGAGAGGGCGGAATAGCCAGGCCGAGCTTGGGTGTGCGTGAGGCACTCGCGTTCCTGCTACCGGGAATTGGCGGTCTCAGGAGTGGTGCTGGCGAAGCCATGTCGACCGAACCGACGGGCGGCCGCAAGACACCCGACGAGGACGGCGGAGGCGTAGACGGGGGCTCTTGGTGGTCGGCCACGACGGGCAGGTTTCCGCGTTTGAGAAGCGGGGAGTGTCGTGGGAGGAAGAGATGGTCGTGAGATTGACGCGCGGCGAGGGATTCGGGGTAACAAGGCCGGGAGGAGATATGGAGCGACTCGTCGTGGATTCGACCAGGTATTGAAGACGAGCAGGATTCAGATGAGATGTTTCGACTTGACCAGCGGATCGAGTCAGTCCAATTCAAGACTTGGCAGGTACTCAAGGAGGGAAGCTACGACATGGGGGGTCTGTAGCGCTAACAGAGTAGACCCCGAAGCCAACGCATCATCCTGCCGCTGAGGGACGACTCACAACTTGTATTTTGTTTACTCGCGGCCGCTGTTGGAAAAAGTGCAACAAGGCTTCACACTATAAGCAGGAGAAGGGAGATTAGAGTGTTCGATAACTCGACACCGGTTGTCAATCTATGGGCAGAAGAGGCGCAGACCTGGTCAGCCAATCCCACCTTTTACCGCCGGCCATTGCGGGCAGCTTTCCCATGGCGTGTTTCCATTGATGCATTTCACCCATCGCGCATGCATCTATCTGCAACATGCTCTGCATCATGTGCGCTACCCGTTTCCCTCGGGCATACTGACCTCCATTTCACGCAGCCATGCGCTGCTCTTTGACCAACATTTGTCGGTCTGATCGTCATCATCTTCCGCGTGCTAGCCGCCTATTGTGTCTCGATACGTACCTTTTCTGGCTGGTCGGGTGCCATCGCAGGAGAGGCTACATGTTACCGTGTGATTTGCTCACCTCTTTTCAATATTCCAGATGCCGGAACGCTGAGTGGTCATCCACCGGATCTTGTACATCTAGAGGCAGCGGTGCAACATGTTTTCTCCGAGAAACGGGAGCATGCTGTCACATTTCATGCCTCGGTCACGGTCGACATAAGCACATTTCGCTTCTCAGCTTGTCAAGCTTGTTAACGCACGTTTGTATTTGCGCTTGGTATCTATCGTGATATCATGATGGCTCGACTTCTTTCACGTTTACAGAGCGCTGGCAGCGGTGAGCTTGCTCTTGAGGTCATCCTTCTTGAGGGCCTGGATGTCCGAGTTGCCGCCAATGTGCTCCTTGTTGATGAAGATGTTGGGGACGCTGCGCTGACTAGTCATCTCAGCGAGAGCGTTCTGGATGTCGGCACCGTCATCTGCACAGACAAGTCGTTAGCGGTCGGGTTCCAATGAGCTGGCACAACAGACAGGGCGACGTACCGATCTGGTCGAGCTCGAGGGCGTAGAACTTTGCGCCGGACTTGGACAACAGCTCCTTGGTGGCCTTGCAGTAGGGGCAGTACGACTTGGAGAAGACGGCTACGGAGAGTCAGCAAAGGAGCTACAAAGGCTGTTGTGTTGGATCGAGTTGCATACCAACGCCGTTCTGGTCGATGATGTTCTGAGCCTTGGCCTTTGCGGACGACATGCTTGCGGGACTGGTCGCGCGTGTGAAGAAGCTTCGTACGAAGTTAATGGTGGGCGATTTGCGAGGGACCGAAGTCGTATCTGTAGTAGTAGATGATGGATTGCTATGGCGAGAGAGGGGTTGGCTTGCTTTATTGGAATGCGACTCCGTTCAGAGCTTACAAAGCGGCGATGACGTGCTACTGTTTTTCTAGAAGCCGCTCAACTGTCACTACAGTGGAGTCTTCGATGGCACGAAAATACTGATTACGCATCAAGAGCAAGACGATGTGAGACTGAGTGCTACGTGATATCTACATTATATGTGACAGTCCAGGTAGGCAGATAAAAGCATGTGGAATGGCCATCTCAAGGACAGTCCTCGGTGGAGAGGAAGAAGAACAGCGGAGCTCTACAGTTGGCTTGGCGAGGTTCTGCCATCATGATTGCCATGTTGAAACACATCTCATCCTCATATCATTGTATCACAAAAATGTCCAGCAGCACAATGGCCACTCCCTGCCGGTCAGCGATGCGACTACTGTCGGCTAGATCGAGATGCATCTTCCAGAACCCTCGTCTTCAATCGTCCTTAGCACAGGCTCGTTACTCGTCAAGATACAGCAACCCAGCAGCTCGCGCAACAGGCTCGACAATCTCGGCTAGAGCCCCTTCTTTCCTCGACCAGCAACAAGTCGTCGATCCCGAGGATGCAGAAGTCCGTTCCGTCAACCCACTGGACGAACTCGCCGCCCGCCGAGAATTCGAAGCCAAACGTTCAAATGCCATGGCACGCATGCGATTCGCCGGCGTCGGTCTGCTTATGAGTGTTGGTGGTCTCGCCCTCACTCTGTACAACATTGATCTGGATGAGCTGGAGAAAAGTGCCAACAAGAAGAAGGCACAATTAGATGCCGGCCCGGGTTCCGAGGACTTCCAGGGTCGCCCCGTTCATGTTATCGGCGCTGGCGAGGACAAGAGAATCGTAGCTGAAGGTGATCAAGAGCTGGATCTGGTAAATACTGGCAGTGGCAGTGTCCCATACTTCCCTCGTAAGATCTTCTTGCCCATTCCCGGCTCCAAGACCGCCAGATCAGAAACAGCACAACCAAACTCACGCGTCAACCCCGGTAACGTCCAAAATCAAGAAGAATACACATTGGTTGGCCTCGGTATCCGCACTGTATCCTTCTTGTCCATCGAAGTCTACGTCATGGGCCTTTACGTCCGCACCCAAGACATCTCAACTCTGCAAGCTCGCCTTATCCACCTGATCAACCCCAACGCCTCTACTCTTGTGCCTGGCGAGAAGGATAGCCTCAAGCAACGCATGCTCGACGCCGACACCAGCGTAGAGATCTGGGAGCAGATGCTGCGCGAAGAGGGTATCCGCTCTGCCTGGCGCGTCGTCCCATCTAAGAACACCGACTTTGCCCATCTGCGCGACGGCTGGGTCAACGGCATCAAGCGCGCCACCACCGAGATCAACAGAGTCAAGCAAACCAACCCTGCGATCATGACTTCGGACTACGAGAACGAGTCGTTTGGTGATGCTATGCGTGACTTCAAGGGCATGTTCAGTGGCGGTCGTACACCCAAGGGCTCTGTGGTACTGATGTTGAGAGACGCCCCCGGATCCATGGAAGTGCTGTTCGAAGACCCTGCAAAGGGCACTGGTATCGAGAGAGTGGGCAAGGTCGAGGATCCCAGAATCAGCAGGCTGATCTGGATGGGTTACCTAGCGGGCAAGAATGTCAGCTCGGAACCCACGAGGAAGGCTGTAGTCGATGGCTTCGTAGGATTTGCTGGTCGCCCTGTGGGATCGGTGGAGACTATGGTTGTCTAATATATATGATTAAATGGTCGACAACACCTGTACAGTACTACAAATGTGTATTGATTGGGTAGAAATGTCTTGTTACAGTTCGAAAAATGTCTATAGAAGAAAGTACAAACACAAGCCTGAGCATCCCCACCATCAACCTGTGCGATATGTCTACCTATAATACCCCAACGCCTTGCTAAAATGAAACATGTAGCCTTGATCTAGACCTACAACCTGATATTACCATTGTCACCACTGCTGCCGCCAAACAGCCTTCCGAAGAAATTGCCTCCGTCCCCTGAGCTTTGGTCGCCATCATCACCGCCTCCACTCATCCACCTAGGTTTCTTGATACCCTCTCCGATATCCCGAAGCCAGGCTGGTGTTTCCACCGTATCAAAGGTGTTGCGCATACGCTGACCAACATCCTGGAAGAAGGCTCTGTCACTCGTGTCTTCATCCTCTTCAGGCATTCGTGCAGCAGCTCTTCTTGCGGCTGAAGCACGGTTGTTGTTACTCAATCGGGATGGCCTGTTGAGGTCTGCACTGTGACGTGGTGATGGTTCGTTCGAAGACAAGAGACTGGAGGATGCCAGGTGGAGCTGCGAACCATCGGCTTGAAGTTCGCGTTCGATGAGAATACGACCCTCGCGCCATGTGCCTGCTCCCGGCTCGTCGTGTTCATCTTCGAGCACGCCGAAGCCAACCACGTTCTTGACCTTGCCGTATAGGTTGAACAAAGTCGCAACAACAGGGAGCAGGACGACAATTGGGAAGTAGGCCGAGAAGTTGCCAATCACTGGTGTGAGGTTGATCAGACGTCCGAGGAAACGGTAGAAGGTGGTGCCTTCGCTGATCGTGGGGTCGATCATGGTGATGAAGTTGAAGCTCAAAGGGACCGTGAGCTTGGCCACCTGTAAGCTGTACCAACATGCACTCTCAGCATAAGTCTGGCGGCGTACAAGCGCGCGGTTGCCCCAGACCTTGACTTCTGTAACAGAGTACAGAGCTGCAGCACACATGTATAGCAACCATGCAGCGGAGATCATCTGACCAGCGAAACCGATCTGTCCCCGAGAGCTCGAAGGATGATGAACAACACTCATGCCAACTAAGGAAAGCTTTGGCTCCATCTCATGCACCACTTCTGACCAGAGCAAGGCGATAGATGCGCAAGCGAGAAAGACTCCTGCGACAACACGGAGAGCAGGCAAGATATGAACTTGAACATGATAGCGCATGTTTGCTGCTTTCGGACGTTGTGACGAGGGAAAGTCGATGAGCGACTGAAATCTAGCAGCCTGTCTAACCAGATGGTTCCACTCGCCGGTAAAGCGTGCGCGCTTGTGCCGGGCACGCTTCACCTTTCGGGATAACTCTGCCAGATATCTTTCTGTGACGACAGGTGGAGGCGCAGGCACAGATGCGTAGGTAATAGCAGGGCGTGATTCGGGCAGGCTGGACTTGTCGTAGAGTTCTTCGACCCAATCTTGCAGATCTCTGGGCATCGCGTTCTTACGTTGACGTAGCTGAAGGACCTGAGCCTCGACCTGATTCAGATCCTCGATGGCCTGGTCCAGCTTGTCGTGTATACCCGGCGCATGGCTCTGAAGCCTCTTCAATCTGGCACTGACGCTAGCATCCCTAATTAGGCGACGTGGGATGGCGACAAGCCCGTGACCCATGAGATAGATAGCCAGCACCAGACCGTAGGCATATGCCATGGCCATTACCAACGCCTTGAGCGTTGTAGCTTTGGTTGTAGTATCGTCGTGGTGATTCTGCCAAAAGAAATAGACCGCACCAGCGGTTCCAAGGGACAGTGTAATGAGTTGGTATCGCGCATTGGATCGGAGCGAGTAGATGAAGCGGTCCTTTGGTTCTCGGTATCCAGAATCACAGTATTCGCCGAGCAAAGGGAGTACAAACCTAGGTCAGATGTGTCAGTGCATGCAAGATCGCTTGGAAACGGAGAGTCGACGAACCATGTCAGACAGAAAGTCAGCCAGTATGCCAGCCTCCAGGCAACCAGCATGACATTGTCGGGCAACCATATTCCTCTTTGACCATCTGTATCGGTGCCAGAAGACGAGGCCAAGTCGATAGGAACCAGAAGGACTATGGAGGACGGAAGAGCAAGAGCCAAGAAGACAGGGACTAGCAGGTATGCCGGAGTTGTCCGTAGAGGCAGATAGTATCGAAGAAGGAGGACGACAGTTGCTGAAATAGACAGTAAGGCGAGCACAGCGAAGACGTCGGAGCCCACGGATGAGGAAGGAGACATGTTGTGTGATGATTGAACGGAACCGGTTTATGATGGAGGACAAGAAGGGAGCATGGCGTTGAGTGAGTGGGTGACAAGGTCGAGGAAAGAGCTGAGCAACGGATGCGACTCGAAAGACCTAAACATCTACAAAGTTATAATGAATTGCGGCCTCGTACGGACGTGTCGGAAGACGTGCAGCCGGCGCCAGTGACGCAGGACGACGATTGATTGATTGCTTGATTGCGACAGGGGCACCCGTTGGCAACGTCGGCGAGGCGTGAAGAAGGAAAAGCTAATGAAACAGCGGGGCGGACGGGCTCTTTGTCAAGTTTGGTTCCTCCAGCCAACAAACAACTGTTTGATCAAATCTCGCCAGCACAGGCACACCATCTACACAACTCCATCACATCACAACCCGACCTTCATCATGTCTGAAGCCGAGAACAAGCCCAAGGACGTCGCCGCCGACGCTCCCAAGACTGAGGAGACCAAGACCGTCACCGAGCAAGCCACCGAGACCGCCGCCGCCGCCGCTTCGGCCGTCAAGGACAATGTTTTCAGCATGTTCGGTGGTGGCCCCAAGAAGGACAAGGCCGACGAGAAGGATGAGGGCGCCACCGAGGCCAGCGGAAGCTCCAAGGCCACCGCCGCAAAGACCGCTGACGAGGTAATACCACACGCACCCCTAAAAGCACCATACAAATGCTGATACGAGCACAACAGGAGGATGAGGTCGACGACAAGGAGCCCGACGTCCACTTCGAGCCCGTTGTTCACCTTACCGAGAAAGTCGACACCAAGACACACGAGGAGAGCGAGGAGCAGACTTTCAAGATGCGTGCCAAGCTCTTCAAGTTCGACCGCGACAGCAGAGAGTGGAAGGAGCGTGGTACCGGCGAGGTCCGCCTGCTCAAGCACAAGGAGAACGGCAGAACCAGACTTGTCATGCGTCGTGACAAGACCCTGAAGGTCTGCGCCAACCACTACGTTGTCCCCGACATGAAGCTCTCCCCCAACGTTGGCAGCGACCGCTCGTGGGTCTGGAACGCTTCGGCCGATGTTTCTGAGGGCGAGCCCGAGGCTCAAACCCTTGCCATCCGTTTCGGCAACAGCGAGAGTAAGTCTAAATGCTGCACGGTCGAGAGTGAAGCGCACACATGCTAACATGACCACAGACGCCAACCTGTTCAAGGAGGCTTTCATCAAGGCCCAACAGGAGAACGAGGTTCTCTTCAACAAGTCTGACTAGATTGTTGCTCCAACACCAGCACGACCACCCCGCCATTTGTGCACCACCAAGCAGTAGCCAGGCCCAGAATCCCATATAACCCCTATCCCATGCACATGCCGTACCTTCCTCACCCACATCATCACCATGCATGTCTGACGAAGACATCGAGACGCATCCTGCATTTCTGTGTTCAGCACTCTGGGCGTTAGGCACTGCATCCCCCCTCCCCATATGCCCCCGTTGGTCCTCTCGGTGACGGCCCTCCGAGATGATGATGAATGTTTCCCAAGTCTCCTTAGCGCCTTCATCTAGATAGAGCACATGATGGTTAATGTATCTACGTTCTCGGACCCCCTCCTTCTTGCTTGACGACTAAGGTCCCATGTGTGAAAGGACATGTGAAATGACAAGTGAAAGGACAATACCTAGAAGACAGTGACGTCGTGGATTCTGCCACAAAGGCGGTCAAGGCGGTATGGGCGTCCCCGCGAACTTTACGACACGCTCAGCTGTCGCGTCGGCGTCGGCGCAAAAGCAGAGGGTGCTTCTTACATCCAACATCGTTACTGCGTGTGTCTTTGCGCCAATTAGTGAATCTTATAACTGGTTCCTCGCGACTACACCCTATATCTCGGTTCTCCCCACATCGCTCCACGATGCCTGACGTGCGCCCCAATCCGCCTCTGTCAGCCCGCCGACTTACTGACGCGCATACAGATTAAACGCCAGATCAAGCTCGTTACCGAGCAGCACGTCTTGTAAGTTACCAGACGAAGTTTTGTCCCAACCCAAAAGATAGATCGGCGCATCTGACAAAGTCATTCACCACCGACAGGCCCGATGTCCCGTCAGAAGTCGAGGGCTTCCCCATGCGCGAATGGAGCATCGAAGTCTACGTAGTCGGCCCTAACGACGAACAACTTCCTGCCACCTGTTTCGAGAAAGTAACCTACCGTCTGCACGAGTCTTTCGGAAAGCGCGCCACCCAAAGTACGCCACCTCTACCTCGACTTGACCCTCGAACTTCCTTTCAGAAAGAGCTCCATGTTGATGCGAACATAATGCAGGTCTCAAGCAGGCTCCTTTCAGGATCCAGGAGCAAGGATGGGGAGAATTCGACATGTCGATCGTCCTCACGCCCTTCTCGCAGCCCAAGGGCGAACAGACCATCTTCCACGACCTGAACTTCCAACAAGAACGCTATGAGAGTCTCCAGCAATTCGTGGGTTGGCCCAGTATCACCTTAGCTTCTCATGACTGATTGATTTTGACCAGACGTTCCGCAACCCTAAGCCTGAGCTTGTCGACAGACTGAGGGACTCCGGTCCTGTTGGAGATGCTAACGGTGCTGCTAAGCCAGAGAAGAGAAAGAAGGCATCAAAGACTGTACGTGTCTCTGTCGACCCACTACTTTCGCGTAGCTAACGTCTGCAACAGCAAGTCGACATGGAAAAGTTGGCAGAGGGTCTGGAGCGACTCGGCGAGGACGACCTCTTGCACGTCGTCCAGTTGGTACACGACAACAAAACGGAAGAAACATACACCAAGAACGATGTCGAGAGTGAGTTTTGCTGCAATGCTGTCGATACACCACCACTAACACGCGATACAGATGGAGAGTTCCATGTCGACCTCTACACCCTCCCCGATCAGCTCATCAAGATGCTCTGGGACTTTGTCAACCAGAAAGTCAACATTTCAGAATTCTGAACGCCTCAGCAATCTACTTAGTCTCTGTATTTGCTTTGATCAACTCGGGGCAAAAGCGCCCTTCGCAGAGTGGAATTTCGCTACCCGGACCAAACATACGAGTCCAGACCCTATAAGCGGCATGGACACGATGGTCTCAACCATGATATGAGAGGGTGGAAACGCGGCAACAAGGATTGAAGGGGCGTTTCACGACAACATAATCGATACCCAAACGACAACGATATTGCTTTAACTACTTTTTCCTTTAGCTAGAAGCAATGAAAATCTTCTACCATCCATACTGTACTACTTCGTCTCAGCGTGGATGCCGTCATCTGTATATCTGTTCGCCTCTGATTATCTTGCGCCAGCACAGCCGACAAGCGAGACTGCGAAAAACATGAGATCTATTCAAGGTACTGTGAGTTTTTACAATCACACTCATATCACTGCACTTTATTGAAATTTCACTTGAGCAGCACAAAATGTTTCCTTCAAACTTGTGTTTGTATCATTTGAAGAAAAGTAAAGCACCTATAAACCCATATTCCAAACTCCATTCTCTTCGCAATGTAATCGCTCAATCCTTGGGGTATCTCGTATCGTAATTTCATCCTTTCCTCCCAGAGTAGCAAAAGAGTGCGGGCGATGACTTTTTTGGAAGTCTTTCGCAAGAGTAGCGCAATATGGACGACGTATCGCCTAAGTTTTTTTGGTCTGTTGACGACG
>Ga0058697_10000785_pt1 | contig 12731 bp, 12 predicted proteins | sample AgamicAsMae_FD_66619 | JGI IMG/M metagenome (GOLD analysis project Ga0058697, IMG submission 66619) | Agave microbial communities from Guanajuato, Mexico - As.Ma.e | ecosystem: Host-associated > Plants > Phyllosphere > Phylloplane/Leaf | place: Guanajuato, Mexico | collected 2012-06-04
TTCCTGTTCATGTCTTCGGTACGTGCATTCGCATCCTTCTCGCTTTTCCGCCAGCCAAGTCTAACAACACAGGGTGGTCATGGCTCTGCCAAATCTACAGTTTCCAGCAAATTGGAATTATTGCCTCCAGCCTACCTTCGAATGGTCTATCCAGTGAGGCACGCAGATGCCAACTACTGCAAAACTATTCTTAGTAGCGCAATTCTGAATTATCCGGAACCAATGTTGATAGGATTCGCGGGCAGTAAGCAGAAGGAAGAAGATGCTGACTCCACTATGGACTTGGCCCAACGCGTCTCTCGCAAGACCAGTATCCTTGGCATCGACAAACACCTCAGGAACATCTCGACAACTCGCGATGAGGATTTGGTGATCATAGCCGATGGTCTGAACACCTGGTTCCAATTGCGCCCTCAGACACTCCTTGATCGGTACTTTGAATCCAACAGGAACGCAGATGAGCGAATCAGAAAGGAGTTCGGAGTGACTGCCGACGTCTTGAGTATCCGTCAAAAGATTATTTTCGGTGCTCAGAGAGACTGCTCGCCATGGAATTCAGAAGATCCAGCTTGTGCTGCAGTGCCGGAATCGACACTGCCAAGGGACATTTATGGACCTCAGACTGATGCTGAAGTCAGCGAGAAGAAGGATCCCTTCACCAAGCACCGTCCTCGATACATAAACTCAGGCTTTGCTATGGGCCCCGTCAAGGAGATGCGTAAGCTATACGCCGAGGCTGCAAAGCGCGTTATGGGTGACCAACACCTCCAAGAAGAAGGCAAGGTTCTTGGTCAACTTTTTGCCGAACAGGAAATGGCTCGCGAGTCCTATAAGATGCCCCCTGCTTCAGCTCTCGCACGTCTTGGATCGTGGCTCTCATCTTTCTGGGAGAATGCCAGCGCAGTCAAGGATAGGCAGGCACAGCAACTGAGAGAGACTGATCTCTCGCGAGAGTTTGGTATCGGTCTGGACTACGCCAGCGGTCTTGCCTTTGAGGCTGCTCATGCCGACGGTGACATGGAGTTCGTCAAGTTTGGCGATGTAGAATCAGTGCATGCAGCCAACGCTAAGCACGGTATCAGCGACAGCCGCCTCAGCCAGATTGGGCCAGACATTGGTGCATCTTTGCCCCCCTTCTGGACCTACAGCCACGAGCTCCTTCCCTCTCGCAACATATCATGGACCAATGTCTCGCTTCTCACCAATGCCTGGACTGGCGTCACTCCGGCTGTCATTCAACACGACATGCGCCACTACGCCACCAGCGGCTCCCTGCGCGAAACGTGGTGGTCCAACATCTGGTACCAAAAGTACGCTCGCAAGATGTTCGACGTGCACATTCAAATTCCCATTGGTGCCGTCGCCGTCTCTGGCTATGATGCTGCATCTCGCCGTCAATGGTGGGGAATTGAAGATTGGAAGGGTGGTGCAAGAAACGAGACCAAGTTCTGGTGGAGATATGAAGATGTGTGTGGAGGTACCGAGACCGAAGTCTTCAGAGACAGCAAGGGTCCGTGGTACTTGCCATCTAACCACTAGACCTGTTCCACTGTGCTATCTGTTCGCTTCTATAATGTCAAAATCTACATATTGATCTTTTCTATCTACTTCCTGTCGGATGCTGCCTGTGTTTACGATTATTCAGACTGGACTGGGCACAAGGAACATAGATCACAAAGTATAAGACATGAATCGTGGATTATCAAGATCATCTCGAGATCCAAACCATGAAGCCAGTGTCACTCTTGCAGCAGGGATCGAAGTGGCGCTCACGTATTCGTTGAGAAAGCACCTAGTAATGCACGAGCCTTGCGAAGAATGCAGAGTAGATTTACCAGATGGGCGGTGCGACATACAAAAGCAATGGAAGGGGGGAAAACGACAGCCATCGAACAGAGGTAACTTGATCCAGACCAAATTTACATTAACATTCGTGATATACTGATTAACTGCTACCAGTCTTGCGTCTTGTACGAAGGAGCAACTGGACTGCTGCCATACCATTGAGTAGACGCTGTAGACGTCGAGTCAAGCTCGTAGGGCTGTGTGATCAATCGCAGCCTTCTGTTGTCCGGTAGCTCGGCTCGGTGCTCAGCTCGATGATCGGCTGGTAATTCCACACGGCATCCTTCGGGTAGTTCCAGAATTCGTCCATCTGGCAGTTCCACTCGTAATGTGCCTGGCATCTCGACCAAAGCGTTGTCCGGGACCTCTGTGTGTGAAGGCGTATCCGGAGCCTCGCTCCACGGCTCGATTGGCGAAGTAGGCGACTGTAGTTCGATGTCCTGGGGCTCCGCACGTTCGGCTTTGGGGCTAGAAGGCACATGCTTTGAGTCATCGTCGCCGCCTCGATGAACTTGACTCTGCTCTCTCCTCATTCGTCGATAGTAATGCACTTCCCAGATCTCACACAAGAAAAGGAGGACGTGGAATACTCCTAACACCAGGCAAAAGCACCATGGGGTCTGAAGGGCGTCTAGTCCGTCCTCTAAGAAACCGCCGTACCAGCCGGGGATGTATTGTCCGTTGAAGGCCAAGTTTAGGGACATCAACAGACCACTGATGAGGTCGCCAGATAGCAACCATCCGGGATTGGCGAAAAACTTCCTTCGTAGGAGGAAAAGTAGCGCCAGAGCGGTAGCATTGGTAATGAAAGATAGAAGTGGCTGTTGCTGACAGTGAGTATGACTTGCCATATTTCTGCATTTGCCATAAAGGAGAATCAAATCACTTACAGCCACGATGAAAAGTATTGTACCAAGATACAAAGTATGAACGTGCTTGTACTCAGCATAGGTGTGGTACACGATGCCAAACACAATCAAGGCTGTGACAGAGGAGACGATGGACAACCAGCGGAGAGCAGACCTCAGATACCAGTATTTCGTGTAGCCATTCAGAATGTATTGCCATCTGGCACTGCCTTTGCCGTATGACTCGGACGTATCCATGCTGTCAAAGTCCAATGCCCTTCGTATATGTCGTGTTTTCGTATCCACTTCTAGTCACTGACTGACAAAGGTATGAGGAAGGAAGACGAGAGGATCTCCTTGGGCGAAAATAGAATCATTGGGACCGTGTTTGACCCGGGAATCGTTTCTGCGGCTTGAAGAGCCGTTCGAAAGTTGCATGGGAGCGGGGACAATTCTCGTGTTTTTCAGGAAGGAGAGAGGGAGATCGCAGCCGAAGGATTTAGCGCCGAATTCAACCATAACTTTACCTACCTTTAATTCTTGAACTGATGAAGACATCGAGGATGCAAACAAGCATACTCACTGACGCACTTGTAAGCTTCAATGTTTCCGTAATCCTAGGAGCTCATTCGTTCGGACTTCCTGGTTGAACCATTCAGAAAACTCTTGCTGCCTGAAAACGCAACCTTGATGGGCATGCTTTTTGCCATCTCGAAATCGCGCGATCACTTCGGTGCCTACCACTCTTCACGCACATGTCTAGTAGATGGGAAGTGAGGTTCCCCGCTCAGCATCAAGGGAAGTAAAATCTCTAGTTCCGGCATCAACTCTGTCAAATCTACTGGGGTATATGATAAAACAGCTCTTTCGGACGGGCCAAGCATTCGCCCTGTCTAAAATCCACTTGCGAACTTCTTCTTCAGCTTCTCATACTTCTCGATACTTCCGACACTCTTGTGTACAACACTGATGGCGTACTGGAAGTCCTCCTGTGCAACCTTGCTGTCTCCACGCTTCAAGCAGTGCTGACCAGCTTGTCGCAAAAGTGATTCGAGATCAGCACCAGAGTAGCCATTGCACTTCTCGTTGCGGGCAATTTCTTCAATACCCACCGGCCATACACCTGCTCTACCTTCCTTGGATCTTGACTTGATCAGAGCCTTCAAGATCTCGACACGCTCCTCCATGCCAGGCAGACCAACGTAGATCTTGGTTTCAAGACGACCGGGGCGCATCATGGCCTCGTCGATGATATCAGGTCTGTTTGTCGCAGCGATAACGTAGATGCCCGCGCGATGAGACAGACCGTCAAGCTCTGTGAGTAAGGTGTTGACAACACGTGCAGAAGCTTCAGAAAGCGAGTCGTCGCGGCGAGGCACAAGTGCATCGAGTTCGTCGAAGAAGATGACACAAGGTGCCGATGAGCGAGCGCGGTTAAAGAGTGTACGCACTGCGCGTTCTGACTCTCCGACGTACTTGTTGAGTAGTTCTGGACCCTTGACACTGATGAAATTGGCCTTGGACTCGGCTGCGACTGCTTTGGCGAGCAATGTCTTACCACAACCGGGAGGACCCCAGAGTAAGACACCAGTAGGCGCAGAAATGCCAACGGCAGCATACAAGTCGGGCGATTTGATGGGCTCCACGATAGCAGTTTGAAGCTCTTCTCTGACACTGGTGAGTGCACCGATGTCATCCCAGGTAGTGTCTGGTATCGTTGCGAAGCCCTCACGCTTGGAGGACGGTGTGATGGTGGGTAGGACAGTCAAGAAGGCTTCCATAGGGATGATGGTCGTCTCGAAGCCCTCTGGCTCTTCCATGTCCGTGTTTCTTGCACGAATGACAAGACGATCCCATAATTCGTCAACATTGGGTTCCTGGTTGTCGTCAAGCTCCATTCCGTCGGTGTCTGCCTCGACCTGCCTGATCAAGGCATCTTGATAACGGTCCATAGCCCAAGTAGCAGCCTTGCCAACAAGATCTCTCAGATCAGCACCCACGAAACCAGGGGTCATCTTTGCAAGTTTAGGGAAGTCGACATCGTCGGAGATGGGAGTGTTTCTCGTCTGCGTACGCAGAATCTTTTCTCTCATAGGCTCGTTAGGGACACCCATGTTGATCTCGGTATCGAAGCGGCCACCTCGTCGCAGAGCAGAATCAATAGTATCAGGTCTGTTGGTAGCGGCGAGCACGATCACAGGCTTGCCGTTGTTCTCCTTGTTATCCAGAGCCAAGCTGTCCATGCTGATCAGAAGCTGAGCGACAATACGCTTCTCCATCTGACTTTGCGAGCTCTCACGTTTCGGAGCAATGACATCGATCTCGTCGATGAATATCAGACACGGGGCGTGTTTACGAGCTTCGTCGAAACGATCGCGGATTTGTTTCTCGGATTCTCCTGACATTCCTGACACGACAGATGGACCGGCGATCTCGATGAAAGGAACACCGAGCTTAGCAGCACTTGCTCTTGCCAGCATAGATTTACCACATCCGGGAGGACCGTGAAGAAGGATACCACGAGGTAGAGGAACGTTGAGATCGGCATAGCGTTGAGGGCGAAGCAGGGGCAGAGTCAGAAGGTTCATGAGCTGGCGTTTGACATCGTTGACACCACCCAAGTCCTCGAGAGCGATGCCAGTGGGCGGAGAACGGTCGATTTCGTCGTTCTTGTCACGCTTTAGGCGCTTCTTGACAGGTTCTCCGTTGGGTTCCCTCTTTTTAAGTTCTGTTGCAGAGCCGTTGGCTGCCGGGGTGCCAGGTGCGGTAGCCGGAGTGGCAATCTTCCAGGAACCAGTAATGCTCTTATTCATAATGTTTGGAACGTCTTCTGTGAACGCGAGCTTCTCGGCCTCGGCCTCTTCGTCTTCCTGAGCGTCGTCTTCGAGAGTATCAAGGATGCGCTCGAGGCTGTCTTCGAGAGATCGCTTCGGTTTGCGTTTGAGACTGGAATTGGAGCGCTGAATGGCTTGATATAGACTGCGCACGTCGGGTCTGTTGGTAGGATCCTGGAGCAGATGAGTCACAGCCTGGTAGACTTCATTGTCGAGGCCCTGGCGCAGGCGCGAGGAGGGCCGTCCGGGCATGGTAAGATGGGTTGTGTGTGTGGAGCGATGGGCGATTTTGGTCAGTCGATGGACTTTTTTTCAGGGACAGATGTGGGGCTGCTGTCGCCGGTCGAAGCACCCAAGTGTTTTGGGTCTCTCGGCCGGCTTTTAAACATGCGATCCGTCTTTATGCATCGCCAAATAGACTCACATCGCTCGGTAATACACGCAATATGCTGGACGAGACAGCCCATCTGTCCGCTATCTGATCAACCCAGCAGCACAGATAGTAGCATTATCTCTCATACAAACTCTCTGCGACAACTTCCATAGGAAAGAGCCTCATGATGGCCGAAGCTTTTCCGAATGACATCAATATTCACATGCCAATCCACCGTCTGCCTTCGAGGGGCACGCGCTGCTGTACACACAACTGTGCCCAATCTTGCATATCTCTCTCACCATGGGCAACTCATCGAGTACGCCCAAGATATCCGCCCAGGATAGGTTAGCCACCATGTTCCTGTCCGCCGCTGCCACCATTCTTCTGACTCCCACCCAAGGGCTATCCTTGACATGAAGAACCAGCGCGATAAGCTACATCAATACCAGAAGCGCATCACCATCATCACCAACCGAGAGAAAGAGATAGCCAAGGAGTGCTTGCGGAACGGCGACAAAAGACGCGCTCTGCTCGCCCTCAGGAAGAAGAAGTACCAGGAGTCATTACTCGTCAAAACAGATCAGCAATTGGCTCAGCTCGAGACCCTTACGAGCGACGTCGAATTCGCCCTCGTCCAGAAGGATGTCGTCTTTGGCTTGCAGCAAGGCACAAAGGTGCTGAAAGAGATCCACAAGGAGATGGGCGGCTTGGAACGCGTTGAGCTCATCCTGGGCGAGAACGAAGAGGCCCAGGCGTACCAGAACGTACGTTGTTCTTCCATCCAGAATCACGGATATCCACTGACAATCTGACAGGAGATCAACGAGATGCTTGGAACAAGAATGACCAACCAAGAGGAGGACGAAGTCGAGGATGAGCTCGAGGCTCTGGCGGCCGAAGCCAACAGACTAAGGATGCCGAGCACCCTACAAGAGGGAGTTATCGCGCCCATGCCGAACGTGCCCGTAGACGCACCCAAAGAAACGGCAAAGGAAAGAGCGGCGAGGCGAGCAAGAGAACGAGAGGTTGACAACGGTGCGGAACCTATACTTGCATGAGACACGCGACATGATTGGATGGTGGTGTTTTTTGGTTTTATGGATGGCGGTGTTCTTGTTCAATACCCATGACTCTGATATTATGTATATACACGCGCGCCTTGGATTCGTCCAGTTCACTAGATTGTGATTGTTGAGCTCGTGTCTACCTAGGTAACCATGCATGACGCACGGGCTACAATAGCAATGACATGAATGGGCAGCGCGGATTTGGAACTCATCAGCAAAGTCGCAAACATGTGAAGAAACAATCAATCGCTTCCCAAAACACCACCAGCATCATGTCGCACTGCCACGACGAACACGAAGGTCATGGCCACGACCACAGCCACTCCCACGGCGCCCATGATCACTCGGACGACATCACTCCCGCTCTGCAGAACAGCCTCTACCGACAGATCGACTTTGACGCCATCAACACACTAAACGAGAGCGCCTCGGGCTCTGGAAGTAGAGTCTGCAAGAAGACCTGGGACGAGCGATTGAACCCCGAGCCCGAACTCTGCAGCGATGCCGACGAACAGTTGCTTATGCACATCCCGTATGCCGCCCATCTATCCAATCTGCGACCAGTTTATTGACAAGTCAACCAACAAAAGCTTCACTGCACAGATCCGTCTCCATTCCATCATGATCCGCACATCGACATCCGACTCGGCACCTCTGACCCTCAAGCTCTTCATCAACCGCGACGACCTCGATTTCGGCACCGCCTCAGAGGTTCAGCCAACCCAGACCCTGTCACTATCACAGACCAACGATATCCAAGAAGTCCCCGTCAAGCGCGCTCTGTTCAACACGGTGCGCTCGTTAGATCTGTTCTTTGAGGATAACTGGGGAAGAGGCGATGAGGACGAGACTCGCATCTCGTACTTGGGCTTCAAGGGTGAGTGGATGGCTCTGAACCGTGAGCCCATCAACTTCCTCTACGAGGCCGCTGCCAATCCCAGTGATCACAAGATGGTCTCTGGCGTTAGAGGTGAACTGGAAAGTCGTTTGGGAGGTGCAGGTGGCCGAGGCAATGGCATGTAATCACTTTGTCAACCAGAAGAGTGGAAAGAAGCAGGGCCTATGATACAATAATGCACCGCCATCAAGTCTGCTACTTGCGTATCTGGTAATACGTAGGTGCGTACTCTGTCAGCCAGCTCTTTTCTATCTTTGTTATGTCTCTGATGAACGTCTTCTCTCCAGTCTGCATGACTTCGTGGAAGATGACCCAGTCCGCCTTTCGGTTCTGTCCATCTTGTTAGTGCTGTCATTTTGCGATATAGGATGGGAAGTACTCACAAACATGAGAGAGCTAGGATGCGCGTGCAGTGTCATGCTACCATCCACTGTCTGGAACGTGCCATCTGCCTGCATCCTAGCCGCATGCACAAAGTAGCCTGCTGTTAGACAGCGTCGTATTTGTTCTGCTTTGTCCGGACCTCCAACTGTCAAGACGCCCTTGGAGCTCAACGATTCTTCCACATTGATGCCAAAACGCTCCATGTATCGCTTGAGCTGATTGCGTACACTGACAGCTCTTGTCATGCTTTTGAAGTTGAGGTGATGATTGCGACACCACGAAGCGTCCTTCTTGCCCTTGGTGATAAACGCTTGGTACACGTTGAGCATTGTGAGATGGTCGCCTTCTGCAACTGCAAACTTCCATCTCGATGTCTCCATGGCCTTTTTCTCCCCCTCGTGTTGAAACCATACTGCGCCTTGTAGCGTTGTCATAGCGGCGATCGTCAACATCTCGCTAAGACATCCGAAGTCTGGAGCAGACAGCAGCACCTTTGCCATCATGGGCTCTACAGCCAGTTCTGCCATACGAATACCCAATGGTTTCGTTAGTCTCGCGTAGTCGTCCAGTGCTCCTAGAGAATATAGCATCTCAAGTGCTCTGATGACTAGCTCTGATGGTGGTGGTGTCAAGTAGGGGAAGCGGACTATGTTATCAATTCCTAGACATTTGAGTTGTAGGATGACCGGTGCCAGATTGCTCCTCTGAATCTCGGGAACAGACGCGTCTTCTAGAGAATCATAGGCAGCTTCTGTGTATAGTCGATAACATTTCCCAGACTTGGTTCGACCAGCTCGACCGGCCCTCTGAGTCGCTGCAGCTTTGGATACCGCAGTAGCTGTCAGAGTCTCGATACCAGTGCTAGGATTAAATGCTCGTAGTTTGACGAACCCAGAGTCGATGACGAAAACGATGCCTGGGATGGTTACCGACGCTTCGGCAATGTTTGTAGCTACAATGACCTTTCGAGTATTCTCCGCAGCAGGCTCAAAGACGTACATCTGCTGTTCGGTTGAGAGACCAGCATATAGTGGCAGTGGCTGGAGTGCTTGTGATCCTGGGGGTAGGGAGGGTAAGCGATCAGCAATCATGGACATGCATGTGTCAATTTCCTCGCGGCCGGTGAGGAAGATCAGTATGTCGCCCTCGCCTTCCTGTGTGTGGATGTCGAAGACAGTCTGCATAGATCGCTCAACGTAATCCTCGGCAGGAGCTGTCAAGTAATGTATGTCGACTGGGAACATTCTGCCTTCGAGATTGACAATGCGACCGACGTCACCACCAGGTTCGTCGACCTTTGTCGAACTGTCGAGATCGTTTTCATCACGAACAAAGAAGTCCAGAAAGTCTTCGGCTTGGAGAGTTGCGCTGCTCACAACTATTCTCAAGTCTGGTCTGCGTTTCCTGATCTTCTTCAAGACTCCCAGTAGGATGTCGGAACTTAGAGAGCGTTCATGAGCCTCATCCACCATGACGACTGAATAGCGCGATAACAATGGATCCACGAGTGCTTCTCTCAGTAGAAGTCCATCTGTCAGGAACTTGATTTTTGTGGCTGCCGAAGTCACATCTTCGAATCTGATTGAATATCCAACCTTGGATCTATTAGTCTTGTCGAAACTGTGTACTCGCGAAAGATTGATGATACCTCTTGACCAAGGTTACACCTCATCTCCTCAGCTACTCTTGCAGCCACTGTAGTTGCAGCAACCCTACGGGGCTAGTTTTCCTGTGAGTTGGTGTCATGCTAGATGTTTGCAAAATCTTAGTACTCACCCACCTGAGTTACAGCAATCATCTTCCCTTGATCACACCATCCTGCCTGATGTAGAAACTGAGGGATCTGGGTGGTTTTACCGCTTCCTGTCTGGCCAACGACAATGACAACGGGATATGTCTCTATCAGGTAGAGAATACTTTTGCGATGGCGAGCAATTGGTAGTAAGGAGGAAGGTTTGTGTAGTGCAGGAATGAATTCCCGAGATATATCAAAGTCGGCCATGATCATTTACCATGATAATCTCAAAGATTTGTTGTATGCGATAGTTGTTGTATCGATGGATGACATGATGCTTCAGATTCGCGGCGCGTTGGCGGGCGTTGGCCTGCCTGAAACAGGGTCCACAAGCTCTCGCTGCCCCTCGGCTTAGCAGCCTAAACATCCTGACGTCTGTCACACATCAACATCACAACATGTCCGAAGGCTCACATTCAGAGAAGCCTGTAAGTGTGCTGCGTATATCTCGTCCGCATAGACTAATGCGACCGGCTGTCAGAAAACGGGCGGCGAATCGCCAACAACAGCACGCGAGCTCGACTTTGACGATGACGACCACCACGAAAGCAGCCCCCTCAAGAGTCCCATTCCCAAGCAGGTCAGCTTCGTCGAGGTCGAAGACGAAGATGCTCCGACCAAGCCTGCTCGCCCCTTGAGCCCTCAGGCCCAGAACGAGAAGACGCTCAAGGAGGCCTTTCCCACAATCGACTCCAAGGTCATCAGGGCTGTTTTGGTCGCCAGCGGTGGAAGCGTCGAGCCTGCATTCAACGCCCTCCTAGGTATGTCATAGACAATGATTCAAGAGCTACGACTGATTGCTGGCAGCCATGTCTGACCCAGATTTCAAGCCTGAGGAAGCTCCACCACCGCGCCCTCCAAGACCTACTCAGGCGCAGCGCCAGCTCGATGCCGACGAGCAGTACGCCCGCCAACTCGCCCAGCACTTCCAGACAGAGTCGCGTCCTCAGCGTACCAGACGAGACGATGATGATCGCGGCCCGCCGCTTCCTACTCGTCCGAGGCAGCAGCGTCCGGGCGGTGCAGAGGAAGACAGAGAATACAACTTCTTCGATGGTACTGATTGTTGTAACCTGGACAAACGACGGAGTATTGGCTGACATGCTTGCAGATGAACTTCCCCAGATCAAGGAGAATGTCCGCAAAGGTTTCTTGGAAACACAAACAAAGGTCAACAGGTGGATCACCGACTTCAGGAAGAAGCTGGACGGAGATGACAACGACGACCCGTATGAGGGTCCTACCAGGCAGGACAGCCCTCCTCGCAGACAAAATTACGGCCCTTCGCAGTCGGAACAGCTCTATGGCATTCGCAGATCAGCCGATGTGAGCAGGAAAAGCACCGACAAGGATCGCTACGACCTGGACAACCGCGTTCTAGACGATGACTTTACTGCCCTGGAGCTCCGTGACGACGAAGGTATGTTAAAAAGACTCGATTCGACAGGAACACATGCGCTGACTGTACAACTAGCTCAACCTCGTGCTTCGTCTTCGCGCAATCGTCCTCTGGCCAACCCTGATCTCTACAAGCCTAACGTCGCCCCTCCCCAGTCCGGTCCAGTCGATGAAGTGGATGCCATAGACCGAAGGAACCAACGCCAGCCATCTCCTGGTGCTGCCTCTAAGTCAGCCAAATGGCAGCCTCTCACCTCGATCGCGCCTAATCCCGAGTCGGAAGAGAACGACCCTTTCAGCTTGGGCGACAGTGATGACGAGAAGGAGGCGAAGACAAAGGATATCAGAGAGTCTGACACTGCGCGTCTGAAAGAGGCTGCTCGTAAGAGTGTGACAGCTGAATCTGCAGATGCTCCTCCTAAGGGTCTTCAACCTAGTGAGAGATCTGGAAGCAGCGACGTGAGAGACAAAGACGCTGAGGCTCTGTTGAAGGGCAAGAAGCCTGCTTAAGGAACCTGTCTGTCGCAAAGCCTTACACAAGCATCCTCTGGTCTCTCATATATACAACAACCAAGACGAGAGTAACACAATCGTTCCGTAATCCCAATTTCTCGTCCTCTCATTGTGCTCTGGACATCAAACTCACAAGGTCTTTGATTCATAATGTTCTCCGGGAAGGCGTAAAGTCTCGCAATTCCACCCAAGTCCCGATTGCTTCGAGTACGACCCTGCCCCTGCTCTCCAACCGTATGTGCTTGTTCATGTCCTTCTGTGTGCCATTCCCGGATGTTCGATCTCAGTCATGACAAACTGGTGTATCATTTACCGGAGTATGAGTATCGTCACTGCTGGTATAGTCGTCGTTGATCTGGTCTCTGCATTACGCCAGTACCTTCCCTTTTGAGCATGTCTATGCGAAGCTGCTTGTGATAGCCGAACATCGATTGACCTTTGTCAATACTTCGGGCAGCTATCTGAGACGCGCTTCCATACATATATGTGCTGCTCTGACATCTTTCCATCTAAATCTGGTTTCAACATCCAACTTTGATCATGATTTCCGCGCTTTCAATCTTGCTGCTTGCCTCCTCAGTTGCAGGCCGAGACATAACCTTCCCGCCTGTGGCAGGATTCCAGTTTCCGTTCACACAAGGCTCAGGCCTTGAAGATGCAGATATTACTGGAGCCAAATTTGCAGGACTGACCACCTTCGCCAACCTCCCTTACGTTCACTGTCTTGACAAGACCGGGCCCGAGAAGTACGACATTGCTATTTTGGGTGCTCC
>Ga0058697_10000786_pt1 | contig 12720 bp, 7 predicted proteins | sample AgamicAsMae_FD_66619 | JGI IMG/M metagenome (GOLD analysis project Ga0058697, IMG submission 66619) | Agave microbial communities from Guanajuato, Mexico - As.Ma.e | ecosystem: Host-associated > Plants > Phyllosphere > Phylloplane/Leaf | place: Guanajuato, Mexico | collected 2012-06-04
GCTTTGAGTCCATCAGGATGACAGAGCCAATCAGGATGTTGGTAGAGCCACCGTTGGAGATGTCTAGACCGACGGCACAGTTGTTGATCGAGACCGACTTCAGAGTCCATGCCCAGTTCCAGTTCATGAAGATGGCAGTGTTGCAGTTGTTGAAGGTCCAGTTGCGCGAGGTGAACTGCTGGTTGCCCAAAAAGGCTCCGTAGTTACCGCCGTTGAAGACCAGATCGCTCATGAAACCACCAGAACCATTGTCCATGAAGATACCGACTTGCTTGGAGCCGGCTCCGGGAATCATGTTGAAGACGATGTTCTGGAGGGAGGTTGCTTGAGCGACCTGCCAGTGGATACCTGCACCAACCGTCTGAGGCATGCCAGTCAAATCAATCTTGAAGTTGCGGACTTGACGGAAGAAGTTGTTTTGGTTGGTGAACATGTTGGCACCACTACTATCGTAGGGGTCAGAATCCAGAACAGCCATGCCTTGGAAGCCAGCAGTGGCCTTCAGGACGGGTAGGTTGAGCGCGTCTCCGACGAGCTGAGTGTAGTACAACATGACAATGGGTTGAGAGATCATGTATGTACCAGGAGGAAAGTAGACGAGAGCAGGCTTGACTGTGCTGCTGTCACAGCCCCAACCGCAACGACTGCCGGCAGAAATTGCTGCGTTGATGGCTGCTGTATCGTCTGTAGAGCCATCACCTTTGGCGCCGTAGTCCATCACATTGCGATAGACGGCGTAAGATGAGTCGGTACCGAATGCCACGGATCCTTGTCTCTTGATATTTGCTAGCCAGTAGTTTGAAGACGTGGCCCTCTTGACCGATGAGACGGGAGAGGCCAATGCCTGTGATGGCGATAGCACCAAGAGCAAGGTGACCAAGGCGGTCACGGCGCTGATCAGCGAGAGCGGACTGATTGCGCGCATGTTTGTGGTAATAAGAAAGATGATGGGTTGTTCGAAGTTTGAGAAAGGAGGAGAGCTTGAAGGGTGTAAAAGACTAAGTTGTTGTATCAGTGCCTGCACCGAGAAATGTCTGGAAGGTTGTTGCGGATGCTGTCGATGTGGAAAAGTGTGAAAGCGATAGGCGATTTTCCAAAACAATGGAGCGAATGGAAAGCTTTTGAAGCGCAAACAATGTCCAAGACCCGGGTCTTCTGACTTTCAAAGTCTTGAATCAATAGCACCTGACAGCGACAATGACAAAGATGTATTGTTGTCGAGCGAGATACTTGAATTGATCAAGTGAACAGAGATTCGGCCGAAAGAAACAAGAAACAAAGAATGACAGAAGCTTGGTGAAGAAAAGGGAAGGCGCGTGACAGGCAAAGAGGCAGAGCGAAGGTAGGTACCCAGCCCTTTTTGAATATGGTGGATGGAGGGGGGAATGAAAGGGACTCACCTTGCAGCAGTATTGGGTCTTGGAGTGTGTAAGAACCCTTTCCCTCGCGTGTTTCAGCTTGGGTATGATTGAAGCTCTGCTCCTTTGCTGAGTGGATGGAATATGCGCGCCCTTTGCACTTTATAGATGTGTTATTTCGCACCGTTGCAAGTGCCGCAACAACCATATCCGGATCTTGATTACTCTAAACTCTAGAATTCACAGCATTCACCACGTTTCCTGGTGCTGGCCCGCTACGCTCTCGCCCGGAATGTTGTAGCTGTAGTAGCACGATGGCGGCGGGGCTCAACGCGCCAGAACGCGGCAGCGCTTGACAATGCACCAAGGTATGGTCAAGGGTCTGTGGCTCTACTCTAACGGCAAGGGGGCGTCGTCTTAGAAACAGCAGTCTACAGCAGTCGAGTGGTGAGCGAAGGGTAGTGCGTCAACGTCTTTTTTCCGAGTAGAGCAATGACGAGCTGCTGTTGGCTGGCCTCCCGCAGTTGGCAATTTGCTGAAACGGCAGGTGCTTCGGCCACGCGCCCGTTGTTTCTCGACGTTCACACGTGCGTGTGCTCTCATCACCTGGGAAGCCGCAGATACACTGTCGGCTTGGATGAAACGGGAATTGCACTCGTCCATGCTGACTTGCATCTCGCTGCCTACGGAAGACACGGAAGGCCCGTAGCGCTGCTCTCATTCTGCTGCTAGATGTATCAGGTAGCTATTGGCAGACACCGCTCGATGCGACACTAAATTGCAACCAGCAAAGACACTTCTAGATCAGCACCCTCACAAGCATACTGAAAACGCCACGCCTCCAGCTACACATCAGCTTCTGTGAGCTCGTGCGTGATGCTCGTGCAACCATGTCTTTGACCGACGACCTCCGTTCGTGCTACGTGGACTTCACTCAGCCTCATAGCACATCTGCCGACCATACGCCATGTCCTAGCGACGACCACTACATCCAAAATGAGACGCACGGTCACAAGAACGCTTTCGCTATTTGGCTGCCGAGATCGATTCTCGTCGCTCAATAACTCGTCACTTCATTTCGTACTGGATCAGAAAGAGATGGAAGCAAACAACTCATCACTCTAAAGCCCACTCGGGTCTTGTCTGAGGAGTCTCCAGCCCATGTTGGCCACAACAAGATTATACTGGAACAACTCTCCCCTCGACTATACCCTCACCACACCAAGACGCTCCGCTATGACTGTCCTCTACGCAAACTCTTTGGTGTCAAGCAGTGGATCAGGGTCTGTTTGACGTCGCTGCATCTGCCTAGGCTGTACTAGCCGTGTTTCGCCCCTGGCGATCGCATCTGTGCATGTGTCGCAAACCTTGAGCTCCGGGACAAGAGAAGCGTCTAGATTTAGATGTTCCCCCTGATAAAATACTGTCAAGCAAGTCCATGATTGATCAAGGCGAGCAAGATTTGAGGACGAGCAAATCTCGGCCTATGCTGCTTACAATTCAGTGGCTCTGATGGCGAGGAACTGCTGCAGTAGTTGCAGTAGTTGACTTGCTACAATCGACCCATGACTGGGGTTCATGTCAACACAGGCTTGGTGTGCGCATCTCTAGCTATGAGAAGGTGTCCCAAACACTCTGCTCCGGCAGCCGGCATGTATTGGATCATGGTAAGTCATGGCACTCTGGCAAAGACAGCACGATCATACGCCTCGCTATTGCACAGTGAAACAAGATCTGCATATTGAGGTCCAAGTCATGTCTGTTCCATATGCTTCGGATAGCTCGGTCTGCGTGGTAACGTCCAAGGCTTCGCACAGACAACCTGTCGTACTTGTCAGCATAGCCACGGATAACGCTCTGGCAGGGCCGTGTACCTCGCCTTGTGTATACGCCCAGAAATACATCCCACAGCCGATGAGATAGTACATCGCAGGGTTGGTCCCTTGGTACAACAACACAGCTGTCAAACTCGATAGCGGTAGTAGCAGTATCCTGAGCTCCAACGAGCGATGTATTGCAGTCCCGGCGAGGAACTCGAGCGGCCACTCCCAGGCCAAATTCATAAAGCCGAAGATGAGGTTTATGGTTTGTAGTATCGGTACAGGCTTGACGGCGGGGTCAAAGTTCTTTGTCAGGAAGTCGAAGAAGAATTTGGGCCAGAAAAAGCCATGGAGACTGGCGGCGATGTGATCTGTGGTTTCACTCAGAGTCAGACTGGGTCTTCGCTAACGAGGGTGGTAGACATGGACAAGAGAGAGGAATGGAAGCTTACAGGTTGCTGCTGTCATGACGATAAGACGGGCTAAGTGGTTCTTGATGAGCTTTCCCATGCTGTGGTGTGTCGACCAGCAATAGAACGTGAAACTCTGGTATGTTGATTCGAATCTTTTTGCTACCGGTGGAATGGTGACACAGGGATCGAAGCCGACATGATTCAGATTCAGTGCAATCAGGGAGTGACGGGAGAATGGAAGTCCAGTCCTTCGTCTATTGTCAAGCGATCTTGTTGCTGGGAGGTGATAGAATGAGTGGACGGTGGGTCGCGAATATAGAGAGACGGGACTAGTGACTACAGTACAAGCAAGACAAGGGAACGAAGAGATGCAGGTGATATTGGGCGGGAGTGGCTTAACAAAAAGCGGGATCCATGTCTTTTTCTCGCTTCTGCTTGAAGAGAGAAAACGAATGCGAAGGAGCAGATGGGGTTTAGAGCCTAGAATAGCTGAAGTCGATTTCTTGGCTTCTTGGTTTTACATGAGGTGGGTGGTTGGAGGTGTCTCGTGAGGCTGCTCATGAATGCGAAGCGCCGAAGATGTCGTCGAATCAGACGACTTTTCATCTTTAACAAACACCCCTTCGGCAAGAGATCGACGGCATGATTGCATTTTTGCATGAATCTGGTCGCTTTCGATTGACCTGGCCATAATAACCTTCGCTCCTGTCATCCAGATGTCATTGTATGTGCCAACTCTTCCATGCGACCCGGAGCAGCCCTATCGTCCATACTCTCGTCAACATATGATCCATGACATCAAAGGGAACAATCGCTAGGGGTCGAGATGCACACCCTCAGAGGCATGTAAGTACGCGAAGGGCGACGCAGCGTGCAGAAGTGTCAGCGGTTACGCATCCAATCAACGCGCCTCAGCTCCCTATTTAGGCATGCGCCCAGGCTTTTGTCCTCCGTCCACTCACCACCACGACACATGGATTTTTCAGGGCCAGCCACCAGGTTTTGTGATTGAGCTGTAAGCCCTGCAGAGAGTATGCAGGTCTATATCATCAAGGTGGGTTCCGGGCGGTTATGCAATAGAGCTATGTGACAGGACGAATTGACTTGATCAACCGAGGTTTGCTTTCCTATCAATTATCGTCCTTGTCTATTCACAATTATATTGTAAGTCTGCTTGTAACTCTTGCATGTTCGCGAAAGAAAGTTCTGGACTTGCCGATGTTGTCTCACAAATCTGCTGCTATCAAGTTGGACTTCTTGCTCGAAGCCTCTCCTTAAACTGATCGAGCCGACTTTTCACAATGCCTGAACATGCTGAAGAGAGGTCATGGAGGTCCTTGGTGACTCCCAGAAAATTGAGCTTCTACCTGGCGTTCCACGGTTCTCACGTTGCACTGTTCATCATAGGATGGTATGTCGCCAATGTTCTTTCTACTGGTATGCAAGCTGATGTTCATCAGGTGGAAACAACAGACCAGCAAGGCACTGGCGCCTCTCAATCTGCTAACGTTCTCGGTGTGGATATCAAGAGGCGCGGGGCTGGTTCTCAGCGTCGATGTCACTTTGATCATGCTACCCATGTGCAGAAACATTCTACGAGTTTTCCGACCGAAAATCAAATGGCTGCCTCTAGACGAATCGCGATGGTTTCACAGACAGGTTGCCTACTCGCTGCTCTTCTGGACAATAGTACATACTACAGGCCATTATGTCAACTTCTTCAATATCGAGCGAATGCAGCTTCGCAAACAAGCAGCTGTTCAAGTCCACTATACCCAAGCCGGTGGAGTGACAGGCCATATCATGCTTTTATGCATGCTTCTGATTTACACCACAGCGCATCAGAAGATTCGTCAACAGTCTTATGAGACATTTTGGTACACGCATCATCTGTTTGTACCTTTTCTTCTGGCCATGTACAGTCATGCTACTGGATGCTTTGTTCGAGACACTGTCGAGCCCGTTTCGCCGTTTGCTGGGAAGTATTTCTGGAACCACTGTCTCGGATACCAAGGCTGGCGATGGGAGTTGATTGGCGGCGGATTATATCTCTTTGAGAGGATATACCGAGAGATTCGCGCTCGCAGGCCGACGGAGATCATCAAAGTCGTCAAACATCCGTATGGTAAGCAAATTGAGTCAAGAACCGTGCTCATCGCTGTATACTAATCTCGCAACAGATGCAGTGGAAATCCAATTTCGCAAGCCTAGCATGCAGTACAAAGCCGGGCAGTGGCTCTTTCTGAACTGTCCAGAGATTTCGAAAAACCAATGGCATCCCTTCACCATCACGTCCTGCCCCTTCGATCCTTATGTCAGCGTCCATGTCCGCCAAGTAGGAGACTTCACTAGATTTCTTGCAAATGCGCTAGGTGCTGGACAGGAACAAGCAGCCTTGTATGGAGAGCTGGATCCTATGGGAATGTATGAGGTAGCATTACAGCAAAGACAGCAGATGCCAACACTTCGTATTGACGGACCTTATGGCGCACCGGCTGAGGATGTGTTCGACCATGAGATTGCCATCCTCGTAGGCACTGGTATCGGTGTCACGCCCTGGGCTTCGATTCTCAAGAACATTTGGCACATGCGACTATCACCAAACCCGCCCAAACGACTGAAGCGAGTCGAGTTCATTTGGGTGTGCAAAACAACGACATCTTTCGAGTGGTTCCAGGCCCTGTTGTCATCTCTGGAGATGCAGTCTCTGTCCATGTCTTCACCGGTGGATGTAATCAAGCCGCCGGAGGAGACAGATGAATTTCTGAAGATTCATACATACCTGACGCAGAAGATGGATGTGGACCAGGCCAACAATATTGTGTTGAACAGCGTTGGCACGATGAAAGATCCGCTGACAGAACTCAATTCGAGGACAAACTTTGGCAGACCAGATTTCCACCGGCTGCTAGGTGCTATGAGGGACTCGATTGAGAATGGAACGTATATCAGAGGGCTGGAGTCTAGGAGAGCCGAGGTTGGAGTGTATTTCTGTGGACCAAACATGGCGGCGAGAGGTATACGAAGGGCATGCGAGGACGAGTCTAGTCACGATGTCAAGTTCCGGTTTTGGAAAGAGTATTTCTAGAGTGTCTTGTTCGACTGTTGTACATTCGTTTCGTTCATACAATGTTCTTTTGGAGAGGTGATTTTGGGTATCGGAGATATGGTACAGCAGCGCTGCTCGTGAGCGCATCACGGAAAAGTCCTAGAGCTTCCTCCTTTTAGTTGCGTCTCTTGCTCCAATATGTGCGCGTGTGCTCGGATCGAAGAGGGTGGCGGGTAGGTGATTCGCCTCGAGGTGTTCGAAAGGTTGTAAAGGTGTCGTCGTTGGTTCATGGTCGTCACGAAGGCATTTTACATGCCACCGAAGCCGCCAACACCGCCCTGCTTGCCGGCAGCCTCTCCCTGCATCTTCTCCGAGACCTTGATGTTGACCTCGAAGAACTTGCCAACGCAACGGTCGAGGCAGACGGACTCGCCCTTGTTGAGGTCACCCTCGCGGTAGGTGTTGGGAATACACTTCTTGGTGCAGGTCTCGACAAGACTGCAAAGCTTGTTAGCACGCGACGTCGGTGTGACAGTGAACTGTTAAGTGTTGTATACCGGTTGTACATGTCCGAGACCATGTCAATTTCGGCCTCAGCAGCGGCAATCTTCTCTGCCGAAGAGGGCTGGGGACGACCGGCACCGAAAAGGAAAGACATCTTGATATGAGTTGAATGGGTTTGTTTTGAGTGAGGAAGTGAAAAGTGTATGAATTGACGGTTCGAATTGCACGTTGCGCATCATCCATCATCGTCAGAAAGTTGCACGCCGGACCTGCTGAGCTTGGGCCACATGAACGCACATGGCTGGAGCTTCCGATTTCTTTTGCAACCAACTTCTTCCAACCGCTTGTTCCTTCCTCTCTCTTCCCTTCTACACCACACAATATGCTGTGACAAATGGTAAGTCCGTCCCTGCTTCTCTGCACCTTCACACTTCACATTCCATGATGAGCAAAATTTGTAAAGAACCGTTGCGAATGACTCCTTCGGGGGGTTGATTTCACAAACATACCGATTATCCTGATCTCTATTCCACACCTCACACTGCATAACGTCTACAACCTCTCAATTCTGAGACTAACAGTCTTCTCACAGATGCCAAGGTCTGCCGAAGTCTACCGCTTCTTGCGGCCCATTGTCCAGAATGACTTGCGTTCAACGTTGAAGCCTTCGTATGCTCGCTCCTTCTCCGCCTACACCAGGCTAGCCTCGAAGAAACCCGTCAAGGACTCTCCGACCGGCGATTACGAGAAACGCATCGCTCAGCTGCAGGCGAACAAATCGTTGCAAGACTGCTGGCCACGTCTGCCACAGCGTCATGATGTTGCTAGAATATCCGTGAACGATTTGAAAAAGAGCTGTGCAACTTTAGATAATGGTGCTACCAAGCTTGACGATAAACACATCGTCTCTGGCAGAATCCGCTCTGTGCGCACTGCCGGCTCTAAGCTGGTCTTCATCGACATAGAACAAGATGATCGTGTCGCCCAAGCCATCTGTAATTTCTCCCACCTCGACCAGAACGGCGTGCCTCGTGAGCAATTCAATGCTTTCAAGCGCGTCGTTCGCCGAGGTGATTGGTATACCTTTGTTGGTCATCCACACAAGGCACAAGGTGGGGAGGAGAGTATTCTTGCGACTGAGCTTCCACGGCTCATGTCACCGTCGCTCCATCAGATTCCTGCTCAACTCGATGATGCCGAGACACGCGCGCGTAGACCCCATGTCGACATGTTGGTTCATCGTCAAGCCGTGCAGACACTCAAGATTAGATCTGCCATCGAGCGTGGCATTTCAACCTTCTTCGACAACCAAGGCTACTCCAAAGTTAGCACGCCTCTGCTGACTGCAGGTGCTGGTGGCGCAGTAGCCCGACCCTTCGAGACTGTCGCTACAGAAATGCAGGACACAACCCTCAACCTTCGCATAGCCCCGGAACTGTGGCTGAAGCGGTTGGTTGTTGGTGGCCTGGGCAAGGTCTACGAAATTGGACCAGCCTTCCGTAACGAGGGCGTAGATGCAACACACAATCCCGAGTTTACCATCTGCGAATCTTACATGCCATTCGCTGATCTGGACCATCTCATGAGAATGACCGAGGACCTGTTGGCTGGGTTGCATGAAGAATTGCGCAAGTTGGGTGAAGAGAACTTCAAGCACCTTGGTGACACTGCTGTCAACTTTGACACAAGCGAGGCTCACCTCTTCCAAGGACCTTTCCCACGTCTCCCGTTCATACCTACTATCGAGAAAGAGATGGGAAGGCGATTGCCAGACCTCGGCAACGACAATGCAACACAACAGATACTGGACCTCTTTACTGAGATGAACATTACGATCCCTGCCAAACCAACACTTCCACGCCTCTTGGATGCTCTGGCCGGCCAATACATTGAGCCTCTTTGTATCAGCCCAACCTTCATTACCGAGCACCCTGCTGTCATGTCGCCGCTTTCGAAATCATACATCTGCCCTGAAACCTCTCAACTCATCTCGGCTCGTGCAGAACTCTTTATTCGGGGCAATGAGTACGCTAACATGTACGAGGAGGAAAACTCACCTTTTGCTCAACGCGAGAAATTCGTAGAGCAGCTCAAATACCGCGAAGTCGATGGTGAAGGTGATGGCAGAGCAGAGGTAGATGAGAGCTATCTTGAGGCCCTTGAGTGGGGTCTGCCTCCTACCGGAGGTTGGGGTATGGGTATTGATCGTCTGGTCATGCTTTTCACCGGTCAAAAACGCATCGGAGACGTCTTGCCTTTTGGCACTCTGAGGAATGTTGTCGGTCTTGCTACGAGGCAGACGTGACACTTCTATGTATATACATCGCTGCTGCTTTTATGATACCCACCCGCTTCTTCGACTCAACCCTGTTTCCTATTCTTTCGCTATTTGTGCTGGTCTGATAAATCGATCTGTGCTGTTCGTTTGGTACTGACAATGTTCGATTCCTTTTGACGCGACGTCGCCCCTGATCACTGGCCACCTTCCACTATTCGCCTTAAACATACAAGGCAACGCATTATCCAACACATCACCGGCGAATGGCAACTTCTCAAACACAAGCAGAAACAGCCTCTCCAGACTTGACACTTGGTTGCATCATCTCGAACCATGGTTGAGCCGTCTGCTTTGGGCACGACTGCCGAGCCCCCTCTCATGCGCACGCAGCGCTGCACGAGCGCAACTGCATCAGCTATGCAGCATTATACCGAATGAACCTGCACGAGCTGCGCCGTTCGACAGTTTCACCGCATCTTCTTTTGGCGGTCTTCACGTCACCAACAATAATCGGATGCGCTTTTGGGAAAATGAATCTACACCGCCCCAGACTTGGTTTTCGTCTTTGAGTAACGGCAGTTGAATGTTGCTTAGGGCGCCAGCTCTATATCCTTGAAAGGCTGAACGATAGGACGAGGACTACCAAAATACGAGATCATTTGATGCCAAGGATGGACTCGAGGCTGCATACAGAAGGTCCATGCGGATCATGACGCCTCGAAGCCTCGGTAGTTTGTACCTTTTTTTAAGATCATCTCAAGTAATTCTCCGCAGTGCGCGGAGGCCGACCGCTCGCGAAAAACCTATGAGGCGGTTCAAGCACTCACGCGCATAATCAAGGCTAAGAAGGCTGTCGGAAGAAGGAAGCAGAGACCAGAAATACCATCATCCTTTGCAAAAGACAATGTCTTGTTAAGTTACCCGCTTTTCCTCGCCTCTTCTTTCTGCTTTATTAGCATGTCTTGTTCTCCCGATCGAAGGCTTCACCAAGGATAATCTTTATACGACATCACTTATCAGCCAGTATGTTTGCGTGGTTGACGGGTACTGGCACCACCCCTCCCGCCTTCCTCGAGATTCGAAGTTCAAAGTTTTTAATCATCAGTACTGTCGCTGCTGCGGTGTTCACTGATGTCTTCCTGTACGGTATCATCGTGCCCGTACTGCCATTCGCTCTGAGTGGCCGTGCTGGCATCCCGGAGGATAATGTTCAGTCCATGATATCGGTGCTTTTGGCAGTCTATGGCGGCGCTTTACTCATTGGAGCACCCATATGTGGGTGGGTAGCTGATCGGTTCGACTCGCGTCGGTGGAGCTTTATGGTTGGCCTGCTGGCGTTGGCTGGGTCGACAATATTCTTGGTTGTTGGAAACAGTCTTGCTCTCATCGTTGTTGGCCGTATCCTTCAAGGTCTCTCGGCAGCGGTTGTTTGGGTTGTCGGCCTGGCATTGCTACAGGACACTGTTGGCTCTGAGTCTATTGGGGAAGCAATGGGATTTGTTGGCATTGCGATGTCTCTGGCTTACCTACTTGGGCCTCTACTAGGTGGAATTGTCTTTGAGAGGTAGTTGCATCAAACCCCGAGACCATGCTCACTTGTACTTACATACTCTCACAGCGCCGGTTATTACGCCGTCTTCGCAATGGCTTTTGCACTCTTGGGCATCGATGCAATTCTTCGGCTGTTAATGATAGAGAGATCGGTTGCTGCAAAATGGGGGAAGGAAGCACCTCAAGTAGTCACCGATACCGAACACAAAGGCGACACAAACGATCGCAAAGCTGACCCGGGGTGTCACACACCCGAAATCGAGACGCCTGCCGTGACACACGAGCGACGCAGGCTCCCTAGAGTCTTCTCACTACTCGCGTCGTACAGACTCGATGCCGCTTTATTCGGTTGCTTCATCTCCGCCGCGCTACTTACTTCCTTCGACTCGATCTTGCCCTTGTACGTCAACGAACTCTGGGGCTGGAATTCCATTGGCGCTGGATTGATTTTCTTGGCTGTCACGATCCCATCTTTTACCGGACCTTTTGTTGGAAAGTATGCAGACAAGCATGGAGTTAGGTGGCTAGCGACGACTGGCTTCGTCATCACTGGTCCTTGTTTCATTTTGATGCGTCTTGTCAACCACGAAGGCATTCGTCAGAAGGTTCTTCTCTGTGCACTTCTCGCTTTGATCGGTCTTGGAGTCACTCTTTCCCTTACACCATTGATGGCAGAAGTCTCGTACGCAGTCGATGCACAAGGAGCTAAACGACCAGCCGGCTTCTTCGGCAAGAACGGTGCTTTTGCTCAGGCGTATGGTTTGTTCAATATGGCCTATGCAGGTGGCACTATGATTGGACCTCTACTTGCGGGACTGGTCAAGCAAAGGGCCGGATGGGGCACTGCGACACTAGTACTCGGGTGCGTCTCGTTTGTCTGCGTCGTCCCGACGGTCATTTGGTGTGGAGGGTCTATCTTCAAGTTGAGGAAGAGACAGAAGGCAGAGAAGGTAGCGGAGGCGGAAGGACTCAGGAAGACAAGTCCGATCTCGAGTACGAGCGCGAGCAGCGAGGTCAATGTTTGATGCTGTGGATATATTTTCTCGGCCATTTGTTTATTTGTATATTTGTATATAATTTGTTGTCAATCAATTCAATATCATACCAAGCCGACCGACCCTGATGCTTCCTGCTTATTAAGCCGAGCTCCAGATCCTGGCGCAATTTCCTCGTCGACAATGACTCTATGTATAGATCTCCTGGCTGGAGTCGCAAAGGTTTGAGAACCGGATAGAAGCCATATGGCACAGGTTCATGGTTGGATGGTTGGTGTTTCTGATTTGTTGGCAACAAAGGCAATTATTGGCCTCGGCCAGGGTCCCACCTAAAACAATGCCCTGCAAGACATATCGCTGGCGACAGCGTCTACACTGGGCAGATTAATCTCTTTGAACATCAATGTAGGTACTTACCAGGTGCATCTCTGGATCTCATATTGTCAGATGGCTGCAAGCTCACTTTTATGGTCCCTATCTCTGATTTCGATGTTCAAATGCTCGTCAAGTAAGAACAGCCGCTCTGTCACGTCAAACACACTCAACATTCTTGTACATACTTGTCGAATTATCCTTCCAGCTACTGTAGCCAGACAAACACTGTCAGACTTACCTCTGCTTCCCTGCTACCTTTCCTTCAACGCTCGATGCGAGGCATGAAGGTATTGGACTTGATTATCCCTCATTGGTAATGAGCGGCAAAGATGAGAGTATATGTTGTTGAAAATGTGACTTACCCCACATCCAGCTTC
>Ga0058697_10000787_pt1 | contig 12719 bp, 9 predicted proteins | sample AgamicAsMae_FD_66619 | JGI IMG/M metagenome (GOLD analysis project Ga0058697, IMG submission 66619) | Agave microbial communities from Guanajuato, Mexico - As.Ma.e | ecosystem: Host-associated > Plants > Phyllosphere > Phylloplane/Leaf | place: Guanajuato, Mexico | collected 2012-06-04
TGAGACATAGGTGTCCGGTTTTCCGCGGGATAAGAGCGAGTCGTGCAACAGCAAAGACGTTTACCTCGGCTTACTCCCGCCAGAGACATGATTTCGTCAGTGGCTCTTGATCACCGTCACCGACACATTGAGACGGGCACTGGCAACATGACATGGTCCTTCGGAAATAAACAGAAGTAGCCTCGAGATATCTTTGCGATATGTCTACGGAGACAGTAGTCTTTATCTTTCATGTTGCTCATGCTGAATTTCATGGCTCAAAGCGAGACTCTCCATGAACCTCGTCGCGAAGGTTCCTAAATTCGCTTGTAGATGCATTTCACAGGATGATCATAATTGATAAGGCTCAGCGAAGTGATGTACCTTGAACCATCTTTCTCAATACACAAACTATTCATCATCAGTTGCTTGTTGGCTCACATACCGTGCTTTGACTTTGAAAACAGGACACTAGCTCCACAGCCGGGATCATGAGCACCCTGAGCTGTATCATGACTTCCAAATTCCAGTCGTAGCGATATCCAGCTTGGGGTTTGGAGAGGCTCATGACCCAGGTCAATCAATAGACAAAGACGCGCAGCTCAGACTTACCACCACTGTGAGTCCTTCTGGCCTTCGTACGCGAGCAACCAGTCAGAGATGACGCTGCCTTGGAGCCAGATATGTAGTTCTAGGCGAGAGACTGACTAGTCCTTGTGACGAAATCTGGTAGAGCGATTGGCTTCGAACAATTTATAGATGAACCTATCCATGCAACGAGGTTCATAAATTTCGGTCAAATCCTTGTACGATCTTGGAAGGTCCCAGCTGATAGATAGATCGTCCGAAGGGTGTTTCTCGTTCGAAGCACGAGAGGGATTGTCGTACAAAATATTACATAGATTGCCGAAGGCAAGTTCGCTGAGCGTTATAGCGCGAACGTCGACGGATGTGTCCTCCAGACACATTCATCGAGCCGTTTACCTCCCAGGCCTATTCTCGAGTTTCCTCTGAAGTCATCGATCGGTATAGCTGTTCCTCTGCATATCTTCTTGCTCGATCATCTTCTTCTGATTCCAGCTCCTGCAGGTGTGTGTAAGTATTTTTTTCTGGCGTGGTCGACGACATCAAGCGATCAACGAACCCGTGTCTAGTTTGAGGCTCTTGTACACTGGTTTCGATAATTTCCACTGTCGCTTTTTGAAGGTGTGAGCTTTGCGCATATCACTGGCCGACCAAAAGTCATTGGGTGTCTTAGGAATGGTCTGGTCTTTTGTCCACTGTTCGAAAGCCTTGGGCGAGATAACATCTTGCATTGTTTGTTTCGCAAAGGCTCGCCATTTTTCACCTCGAACATTGCTTACATCGGGCTGAGGTTGGTTTAATCTTGCTGCAAATCCTGTCGAGGCCTTTGGAATGCGAAACCTCATCTCCGAAGCTACAGTGACTGGTTCGGTCTCTTCCACTGCTTTGCGGGCTAGGTCGATCTTTTCTGAGTCTTCGTTCTTGTTCGCGTCCTTCTTCCTGAGCTTGCGAAAAGAGTTGGTCGCCTTGCTTACTTTCTGGTGGGTAACGCTGTCGCCGTATCTCACAGATGGCATCTCAGCCCGTGGATTGCTGCAAGATCCAAATCCTCGTCGCTGCATGCTCAAAATCGTCTCAGGTTGGTCTGGACTGGGTCAGGTTGGTGGAGTTCTTCATATTCGATATGCGACACTACCTACAAAAGCTGACGTGTAATGAACAGGCCAGAGAAACATGACTGCAGCGACTGGGTAGGTGAGAACGCAAAGCCCGCCTGAGCCTGTTTAGGCTTAGAGGACTGCGATCGAGATCTGATGCGACCGAAAGGCACATCTACCTTAGTGGCCGCATCGGTCGCCTCATGTACGTTAGACGATGAGGCTTTGTCTGAGTGCAGACCGAAGAACATAGCGATGCCGGTCTCAGACAACGCACCAAAGTGATTCGGATATGTCTGCACGATACCATGCCTTTCTGTCGAAGATGCTTGAGTGCTTGGCATGTCATCGACAGTGCTGGGAATACAGCCAAACTCTATAGTCTTGACATTCGAAGTGGTCTGGATCGAGGTGCCCGCAGGTGCATCCGTTTGTACAAGCTGTTCTTCAGACGAGGCTGATGGTGAAATATAAAACTGGATATAATCACCCTTGTTAACGATACTGGGGAGTTCCTGAGGCTCGAAACCCCAGATGTGCTGCAGATCTGCCGGCACGGGTGATAAACCTTGGATGTACTCCGGCTCTGTTTGCTGTGCAGGGCTAATCTCCTCCCATGGCGGATGCTGTCCATAGCCACTGTCGGGATCCAAAGACAAGAGGCCGGCCTTCTTGCCCCAACCACCACCTCCAGACAGGACTTTGTGAAGACGAGCTCCATGCTGTAGCAAGGTCAAAAGGTTTGGTTGGGAAGGATCGGTATCATGATCAGAGGCAGCCTTCCACAACTCAGGCAGATTCCTCTCCCCGAGGACTTTGGTAGCCATGGACAAACCTCCAGTGAAGGTCTTCTCGGGGATTACTAGAGCCCAGACAGAGACGGCGCGTGGAGAAAGTCCGCGAGTTTTGTGATACGAGGTGACGGACTGTTCGAGCTCGTGAGATGCTAGGATGGCCTCTTTCGTGTCATCTTGGTTGACCAGACCAGAATTGCCAGACAATCGACGGATGATGTTTCCCATACATGCGACAACAGATCTGGCAGATGTCAGTGGAACAAGAGGTACCGAGGAAGCGAGCGTGTTGGAGTCATCACGACCCGGTTGCTGAGGCAGCTTGACACGATGCGAGTCACAGAGCTTTTCATCTATTTGGACGAGTGCCTTGCCGCCTTGTTGTACTGCATACTTGCGCCAGATCAAAGTAGAGGGAAGGCCGTTGTGGAAAATAGTGTTGGCCAGAGGAAGTTGGACGATTGGAAGCATGTTCGCAGGGGTAGACGCGTCATTGAGGTGGAAGCTCAAGAAGCGAAACTTGTTGTCTGAGAGGTTTGCTTCGACGCGAGGGCCGTCAATTGTGACTTCGGGCTTCCAGACTGGGTTCTCATTTGCTACCAGTCTCAGAGCAATGCCTTCTGAGCCACTGTCGCCGACGGCAGAGGCCGACAGACCAGAGGGCTCAGGTAGTCTGTCGACTACAGCGGCAACGAGTCTGACGGCTTCTCGAGAGTCTCCGCCAAGTCTATTGTGTAGACCCTTGTCCAATTCTTTTACAGGAAAGATTCGCGTTAATGCATGTTCAATGACCTGTTTCTGTGTTCGCAGACTGGCGGCGTAGGAAGGCGTGACGAGAAGGAGGAAGTCGGTAAAGAGGCCCGACTCGTTCTCTGGTTGGAATTGTGGTATGCGATCGAGAAGTTCCTCGAGAGATGTTTTGGAAGGGTCCGAAGTCAAGACAGTGCATGTACGAATGATATCTTCAGATGAAGGAGAGGGAGTCTCGATGGTATACGAAGGGCGGGCTTGGGAGACGAATTGATCGACCGGAGCCTTCAATGTGTCTTTGATCTTGTCCCACGTTGGAGCGAACCCAGAAGTCGGAGTTGCCAGTCTACGCGGAATTGTGGTGCTCAGACAGCGTGGCTTGAGGAGCGAGGCCTGCCGCCGTGACAGGCATTGTGAGGTGCGACGCAGCATTCTGGTTGTCCAGGAAAGAGCGAGAATCTAGGAAGGAACAATTCTAGAAAAGAGCAAGGGCTGCTTGCTAGGAAAGCGCGATGGTGACGTTGATGCATAGAAAAGATGCAAGCACAGACGAAATCTGAAACAAGCTCCTGAGCTGCATCCGAATCCAAGTCCGTTGGTCGACCCCCTTGGCAGCGTCTCCGCAAGTTTTGGGTAAAGTCCGCCGACTTGGTGTAAACTGTTGGCTACTGCTGCTCTTGCTGGCTGTGCGTACGCGTCGGGAAAAGCGTTGGACTTCCGTTGTCCTTCTCGAACTCTGTCGCTACACTTTTCTACAAGCTCAGGAGGTCTATCTGACTCCAGCTCCTCACAAGAAGTTGCTCTGTTCTGAACATCTGTCACCCCTCGAGGTCGAGTTATGCTCAACATCCGATAGCCATAAGGAACAGCCCCCCTTCGTAAGTCGTTCCTTGACCTTCTCAGGAGCTGCCCGAGTTACAACTTGGTCGCATGCTGATTGTTTCCTCTCAGCATCCACAATGGCCGTCGCACGATCTCTTCGCCGAACCAATCCCATCACGCTGGTCTTGGCCGGTCTCTTGACATTTGGCTTCCTCATCTTCATCTTCTCATCGACCGACGCTGGCCCAGCGCTGCATGTCCCTGGTGCTCGACAACTGCTCAAATCGAAAGATGCCGCCTCCAATGCCCTCTCTCCGCCCTCGCTCCCTTTTTTCAAGTCGACCCTTAAGGCCGGCGAAAAGGCTCCTCCTCCGCCAGTTGTCCACTACCACATGAACAACGTCACAAACACCCCAGACCCCGTCGGAAACCGTGAAAGTGTCCTCATCCTCACACCACTCGCCCGCTTCTACGAAGAGTACTGGAACAATCTTGTAGCTCTGTCATACCCTCACGACCTGATCAGCTTGGGCTTCATCATTCCCAAGGGCCGCGAGGGCAATGCAGCAACCGCTCAGCTCCAAGAACAAATTGCCAGGACTCAAGCAGGCAACAAGCGCTTCGCTTCCATTACCATCCTCCGTCAAGAAGACGAGCCCCCGCTCCAAAGCCAGTCTGAACACGACCGTCATGCCATGTCAGCCCAGAAAGAGCGCCGTGCCGCAATGTCGCGCGCAAGAAACGCTCTGCTTTTCACAACCCTTGGTCCTACCACTTCTTGGGTCTTGTGGCTCGACTCGGACATTGTCGAGACTCCCCACTCGCTGATTCAGGACCTGGCGGCATTTGACAAGCCCATTATCGTGCCCAACTGCTTCCAGCGTTTCTACGACAAGGAAAAGGGTGCCATGGACGTGCGCCCTTATGATTTCAACAGCTGGATCGACAGCAACACTGCGCAGAACTTGGCATCGAAGATGGGTCCTGATGAGATTTTGCTCGAGGGCTATGCTGAGATGGCCACATATAGAAGTTTGATGGCATATATGAGCCGTAGGTTGACACTCTTAGACTATGCAGGACATTGGCTAACACGTTTCAAAGACCCAGGTGGTAACCCCAAGGACATTGTCAACTTGGACGGTGTTGGTGGAACAGCATTGCTCGTCAAGGGCGATGTCCACAGAGATGGGGCCATGTTCCCGCCATTCCCATTCTACCATCTCATCGAGACGGAAGGATTTGCAAAGATGGCCAAACGGCTGGGATGGAGCAGTTGGGGTGTGCCCAACTATTTCGTATACCACTACAACGAGTAAAGAGTGGATTCATGTGGAAATGGAGATATAAAGAATCAAATCGCATATTGACGGGCGCGGCGTTGAAGGCGCATAGTTTACAAACAGGGGTGCTCAATGCTACATACAGATTTAGACAGGTCGACATGTTCGAGTCGGACGAGGTGCAGACAGACATATTTTATGAACAGGTGTCTGAGTTGCAAGCATGTCGTGTTACGAAAGCATCAATTCTCTCAGCTGGACGTGGAAAGCAGAAAGGGGCTACCCAACAGGTGCAGAGGCGTGTCGGAGGCATCAGGAGAGAGGCGGCGAGCTGGTGGCCGTTGGGTTAATATTAGCAGCAAGGGAGTTTAGGGGACTCGGGCTGCCAAGCGGTCGGGAGTGCTCCCCCCCTTGATGGCTCTGGCTCTCGACACGGCCACGCTGTTCACAGTTAAAGTGGCCTGTAGCCAGCTGCCGTCGTCAGCCCCTCCCTCGCAATCCTTCCATCGACTTGTCTTTTGTAATTTCTTCCTTCATTCGCTTCGACTTTGGACCTGCTGTCAAGACTCTGTTGCTACTCTTTCTACTTTTAATCAACCACCCCACCACACTTAATCCATCATGAAGGGTGAGCAGCCGCCAGCCTCCCGTCCCCCCCAATGCTTGCTGCAGCAGACTGACAATGGCATACAGCTCTCATTCTCGTCGGCGGTTTCGGTACCCGTCTGCGTCCTCTCACTCTCACTCTCCCCAAACCGCTGGTCGAGTTTGCCAACAAGCCCATGATTGAGCACCAGGTCGCTGCTCTCGCTGCCGCCGGTGTCACCAACATTGTCCTCGCCGTCAACTACCGCCCTGAGATCATGACCGCTGCTCTCGCAAAGGTACCCAGCCGATCCCACAAAATGGCTCATTGCATCACTCTGACACGTCTTCGCAGTACGAGCAACAATACAACGTCAAGATCGATTTCTCCGTCGAGACCGAGCCCCTGGGCACTGCCGGTCCCCTGAAGCTTGCTGAGAAGATTCTCGGCAAGGACGACTCCCCCTTCTTCGTTCTCAACTCAGACGTCATCTGCGACTACCCCTTCAAGCAATTGGCCGACTTCCACAAGGCCCACGGCGACGAGGGCACCATCATTGTCACAAAGGTCGAGGAGCCCTCAAAGTACGGTGTCGTTGTCCACAAGCCCAACCACGCCTCGCGCATCGACCGCTTCGTCGAGAAGCCCATCGAGTTCGTTGGTAACCGCATCAACGCCGGTATCTACATCCTGAACCCCAGCGTACTTCAGCGCATCGAGCTCCGCCCCACCTCGATCGAACAAGAGACTTTCCCTTCCATGACCAAGGATGGACAACTCCACTCGTTCGACCTCGAGGGCTTCTGGATGGATGTCGGTCAACCCAAGGATTTCCTCTCGGGAACTTGCCTGTACCTTTCTTCCCTCACCAAGAAGGGCAGCAAGGAGCTCACATCCACCTCCGAGTCATATGTTCACGGCGGAAACGTCTTGATCGACCCCTCAGCCAAGATTGGAAACAACTGCAAGATCGGTCCCAACGTCGTCATCGGCCCCAACTGTGTGATTGGTGACGGTGTCAGACTGCAACGCTGTGTCCTTCTCTCAAACTCAAAGGTCAAGGAGCACGCCTGGATCAAGAGCACAATCGTTGGCTGGAACAGCGTTGTCGGCCGCTGGGCTCGTCTTGAGAACATCTGTGTTCTTGGTGACGACGTGACTGTTGGCGACGAGATCTACGTCAACGGTGGAAGGTATGCATTCAGTTCTCGCTCCCTGTCTGATCCTCAACAACTAACACACCTCACAGTGTCCTTCCCCACAAGACCATCAAGGCCAACGTCGATACCCCTTCGATCATCATGTAAAGATGCCCTTCTGCTTTACCGAACACAATGGAGTTTTGGGAATGTGATTTTTTTCGTCATGAGAAAAGAGAAAAAAGCGCTTTTGCATACGAAGACAGATACAAATCTTCTCTACTGGGACAGGAGGATATGTGGTTATTCACCCACGACTGGCGTTTCTACTACACACTTCTTTCGTATCTTGGTTTTTTACTTTTCTGATACCAGGAAATTGATGGAGTCTGGACCGAAAGTCTTCCTTTCCGGTACTTGGACTCTGCAGCCTTTGTTTCATTGCATATTTCCAATGTATACTTGCTTCTCCTTTCTGATCCTGGTTGCTCTATGTTTGTTTGCAAGTTGAATATGTGCTGTCATGACCTTGGTGGTCGAGTCTGGACCCTTGAGTGAGCATGTCTTGGCAGGGGTTTGCACCGACCGTGAGCGTCTGAACCTCCACTTTCCGCTATCAAAGCCTGCATCGAGATTCTATACTGCAGAATTCTGAATATGCTTGCAAATGTTCGCAAATGTGAGGAAGTCGACATGGATGTCTGTGATGCATATCCTTGACCATGTCAGTTGTGTGCCGAGAACGGTTGATAAGGTCAAACCGTTCCAGGAGAACCGTTGCTGCTACCCAACCCTGTATACAAAAGCACGAGAAGAATAGGAGAAGCGATCTCGACATGGATCCACATCATTCCAAGGTATAACACTTTTTGACATCTATCATTCCTTTTCTACCCACGTCACGTCTGTACACGAAATTGTCTTACTATCGATCCAATCGCTTTTTATCAGGTCCCAGGTCTTTCATATCTTCTCGTCTAATCACTAAACTCGGATCCTGGTTTTTTCACTCTCGGCCTGCTGGACTGGCTCACAATTTGCAAGGATGCGTCTGGACACTATATTTAACTGGACATTACTCCTCCCTCTCAGCACCGCCTTAAGCATCTCTTCACACCTCAGCACAGAAACAACACTGCAATGCTCGACTCTCTACAACACTTCTTCACCTTCCACCCCCCTCCCCACACTCATTGCTTCTGTGGCTCTCACCACGGAGTTATCTCCAGTGATTTTACACAACTACACCACTTCCACTGTCACGCGCACGCCAAAGCCCTTTGAAACACTGTTCAGTGTGCTTGCTACAAAGACCAAAACTGTGGAGAAGCAGGCGGTGAATGGAACGTTGGGAGTGGAGGTTACAAAGTTTGGGACGAAGACGTTTTGGCATCATGTTACGACTACGCGGACGGTGACGAAAGAGAGGTTGTTGACGAGTAGGACGACTGTGTGGGTGGAAGCGCCTACTGGATTTGTGGGTGTGAGGGATGCTGCTTCTGCTTCTGCTTCTGCTTCTGCTTCTCAAGCTACACAGACGACCTCAAGTATATCAAGACATGTTCGTCGTGAGCAAACCCAGAGTTCAGCATCCACGACAAGCAGCAAAAAAGCACCACTGCAAAAACCTACACAAGGGAGATATGCAGTCAGTGTGGAATGTCAGCAAAACATACGCATTCACACGACAGAAACTCTGTTGCTTACTGCCAGCAAGATGGCGACAATCACCGCAAAGCAAGAAACGAGATACACCAATCGGACTGTCTACGGCACCATCACATCTACCATACTGGCGAACAGCAGCAGCAGCAGCAGCAGCAGCAGCAGCAGCAGCAGAGTCGTATCTGTGGGATCTGTATCTCCATCATCTCCATCATCCTCCTCTTGGTCCCTGACCTCAAAAAGACAAGCAAAATCCACACCACCATCACTTCCCTCTCTCACACCACCACCCTCCCCATCTCTCCTCAATGAGCACCAAACAATTGCAACAAACACCACCACCGTAACAAAAACACCCTACACAATCACCTTCACCTGGACCGCCACTGCCACGTCCACCTCAACGCAAACACTACATGCCACTACAACAATAACATCCCATGCTGCGTGCGCGACTGGAAATCTGTTGGGTCAGACTAGTGGGAATAGACGTGTTAATGGTGTTTCTCTGCCTCGAGGGCTGAGTGTAGAGGATGTGGATGTGGAGGCGATGCGGACAGAGACGGCTGGGTTGTGCTGTGAAGAGTGTGTGTTGAAGGAAAAGTGTCTGTGGAGTATTTGGGAAGCCAGTGGTCAGCACTTAGGAAGTTGTTATCTTGTACTCTCCTCCAACGACACGCCTAAAACTCTGGTAGACGAGAAGAGGGATGCGCAAGAGAAAAAGACGGTGGACGGAGAGGGGACAGAGACGGGTGTTTGTCAGAAACAGCAGCAAAAGGGTACATTTGGGTACAACGGTAAGAACGGAGAAGTCAGATATGTGATCAGCAATGGTCTCTGTGGTGTACTTTCAGAAGCGTAGGTAAGATCTCCATATGTAAATCACATCTTTTGATCGATCATAATCGATTTTTTTCCCTTCCTCTTTTGCTGAAGACATGTTTTTTCGACCCACCCAAACCCCCCAAAGTAGTAACTGTGAGTGACAGATCCAAAATACCCCCGATGCTTGAATGGGAAAAAGAGAAAGAGAGAGAGAGAGAGAGTGTGTGTGTGTGCTCGTTGCTCTACCTATCACTGTTCAGCACGAGACAAATCACCCGAATGACCCTTTGACTCTCGAGCAGCTTGATGTAACGGCAAAAGGCAAGTGTTCCTGGCGTACTGGTCGCATACAGCAGATGGCTAAGCTTTCAATTTTGATCCAGCTACGCTTGCGATTCGGCACGCAAAAACAACGTGAAACAACCGTGACCAGAAACGAGTAAAAAGAAAAGGAAAACGCCTGACAAAAGACTCCTGCCCGCAATGCCTGTCCCTCGAACACCGTTTGAAACTCCTGAGAATGATTTTCTTTGACCACAAACACAATCACCTGATGCCATCAGTCCTTCCATCCTTATCCTCACTCTCAGGCGCAGCAGTGGGGCCCGAAAGATACGTTTCCTTCTCGGCATCTTCGTATTCTCTCACTAAATCCATGACCACTTCTCTCGCATCGTCAAACTCACCAAGGCCATCCCTGAAGGCATCTTCACGTTTGTACTGCTCCAAGAAAGCGTTGCGCTTGCGGAGGCGATCGTATTGGAAGACGATGCGTTTGAACAGAGTAGCGATACCAGTGTGGTTTGCCAACATCAGACCAGAGACGCGAGGAGTATGAGGGCCGGTGGTGTATGGGGATGTGCGGGTCAGGGCGACTTGGATGGAGGCAGGGCCCCAAGGAATGAAAGTTGCGAGGCGGCGTTCGCGGATGCGGAGAAGCGATTTGTGGACCTGTTTGGTGTCATTAGGTTGTCAAAGTGGTGAGTAGAAGGAGAGAAGACTTACATCGGTGGGATCAGCTTCGCCCATGATGATGTTGAGGATGCTGATGTAGCAGCTGTTTTTCGAAGGGTTTGAGCTGACCATCCTGTTCTTTGGCTGCAGTAGTCTGCGCATGACTTCGAGAACAGTGGTTCTGCGGACCGTCTTTGCGGCTTCGACGTTCTCACCGGTAAAGGGCGTGTAGCTGGTCTGCAGGAAATGACAGCGAGGGGTGGGGATTAGTGAGGCGACGATGCCGACGAGGTCGTTGTGCATGTAGCCAGGATAACGCAAGGTTGTGGTCGAGGCACTCATGACGGTGCTGACGAGCTGGTTGGTTTGTTGGAACGAGGGCTCTTGGACGTGCAGAGTGTCTGCTGCAATGCGTGACAGGGCGCCGTTGTCCAGAACGATGACACTGTCGGCTTGTTGAGTGAGTCTCTTCATAGATAGCAGCGAGTTGTAAGGCTGGACAACGACATCGCCGGATTGCACCGTGTCTGGGAAGACCGAGTATGTTTGGATGAGCTTCTTTGGGAAGCGGTCGTTCAGTCGTTCGAGCAGATATGAACCCAGACCCGAACCAGTACCACCGGCGATCGAGTGCAGCAACATGAAGCCCTCGAGACTGTCGGAGCCGTCTGCTTCGCGATCGATCATGTCCAGAACCTCCTCTTGGACCGTCTCGCCCATCGAGTAGCCGGCAGCCCAGTTGTTTCCAGCACCGGTGCCGCCGCTGTGGATGTAGAAGTTCTCGGGGTTGTAGATGTTCTTGTACGGGCCGGTTTGGATTCCATTGATGACCTGCGGCTTGTTCAGCATGAGGAGGTAGTGGCCGTGTTTCGGGTGCATACTCTGGGCTCGAGATCCATCAAGATGGCGCGTGGGATGTAGCGCGTATCGTCGGACTGGTAGAAGAAGACATCTTTGCGGTCGCCGCCCTCGGTAGCAAAGTCCTCGAGGTTGCCGTCGCGATTGATGCCGTGTTCCTGGCACAGTTGTTGCCAGAACTGCGAGCCCACTGCAAGAGAGCGTCAGCCGGCCCATGTCTACCTTAAGAGAGGAAGTGACGATACCGCTATTGCCGCATTGGCCTGCTTGGAGGGTGATGATTTCTCTGCATAATTACCGACATCAGTCTAGGCTCAGTTGCTATCATCTTCAGACACGACAAACCTCGGCATGGCTGCGTCGGGGCATGGCAAGGAAAAGGCGATGGTTTGCGGCCAAGCTCAAGTCTGGGAGACGCGCCCGACCGCGTTGTTGCGACAAACATCCACATCACATTCAGGGACTACCATTTACGAATAACATCATATTCTTGGATTATCCTAGAGTCTACAAACCCCAAGGAAGAACTAATTGTCGCTACTGTATACTCCTGCTCGGTCCCTTCTAACAACCCTAAGAAACACATTTGCACGTCATATCGCTGTTGCTACACATTATGGAATAGTACTGCCACGCATCCGCCTCTCAGTCTACGAGTTGAGCTGCACGTAGTTGCCTATACACTCAAGTCAGCAATTTGCTTTCAATCAATTCAATGTGAGAATGCACATACCAGGGAATTGTCCTTGTCTTGCGCCAATCTTGCCGATCCACCACTCGTTCTCGTTCGCCGTGCGTTGCACAACCTCAATCGTCTCGCCCGCGCTGAAACTGAGATCGCCTTCTGCTTGAGCTTCGTAATCGTACAATGCCGTACACGTTTCTGCTTGCGGCACTTCACTGAACCGCGAGGGCTTGGGCTTCGGTGGTGGAGGCTTGCCCTTGGCGATCGACGACATGCGCGCGAGTCCACCCGCTGCGCCAGTTGTTGTTGCTCCAGCGGCCGAGTAAGGAGGAGGTGAAGTCGTGTCGGCGCCGTCGGTAATTGACAGTTGTGCAGTAGACGATGCAAGGCCAGGAGGTTTGGGCTTGGCCTTGCCCTCGATTGCAAGCCTTCCATACTTGCTGCCGGCAGGTCGACCCAGACCCTTGGTCTTGAAGTGCACAATTGTCAAGGCTTCGGCCTGTTGTTGGATCTCTCCGCGCTTCTCCTCAAATGCGGCCTCAATGTCCAGAGTCAGGTTGAAATATCCAATATCGATGCTTTGCATGCGCTCGTGCAACGTGTAAAAGACGTTTAGCTGCATGTAGTAGAAGGACTGGAACAGAGGAAGAATGAACTCGCGCTCCAGGCGGAACAGCTCGGGCAGCTCCGTCTTGAG
>Ga0058697_10000788_pt1 | contig 12718 bp, 17 predicted proteins | sample AgamicAsMae_FD_66619 | JGI IMG/M metagenome (GOLD analysis project Ga0058697, IMG submission 66619) | Agave microbial communities from Guanajuato, Mexico - As.Ma.e | ecosystem: Host-associated > Plants > Phyllosphere > Phylloplane/Leaf | place: Guanajuato, Mexico | collected 2012-06-04
CAATTGTAATAAGACTCGATGGCTTTGTCAAAGAAAAACTCCATTCACCTCCCGTGACTCCCCACTAATGCGACGAGCTCCCGTCACCCGATGCCGTCTGTTCAGAAGACTCGTCTCTCCTGCCGAGAATGCGATGTGCTCACAATCTTGTTGCGTGTGTCCAAAAGCTTGCGTCATGTTTGTACAGTATCACCGGTTGAGCTGACCGACTGATGGATCGTGTTGTTGAGTTCGCTGAGTATCGAGGCGAGCGGCGCGCTGTCTTTCGACTTTGATCTTCTCGGCTTCGGTGCCGTCGTCTTCGTAGTGTTCCTTGAACCAGTCATGCTGCAGGGCTTGATGTGCCGTGATACGCTTCTTTGGATCATAGACAAAGATCTTCTTGAGCAGATCGAGGAATTTGCGGTTGAACTCGTTGTGAGCCGGGATGATTTCCTGAAGAGTATATAAGTATGATGCATATTGGTTTTGGTGCAGGCTAGTTGGACGAGCGACTCGAGGAGGCGCCGCAGAGGACGAAGGAATAGGGGGGCAGGGGAAGTTTCTGAGCCCGGAGAGGACGGGAGGTCTTACATGAAGAGGTTTCATCGCCTTGACAAACTTGCGGGATGAGCGAGGGGTGTCGCTTTGCGGGTAGTCGAGTAGTTGACGCCTGAAGTAACTTGAGAGGTGTAAGCACGCATCCAGGGCGAGAGCAGCAGGGTACTTACGCTGCAGCAGAGTTCTTGTTACTGCCACGACCAGAGGTGACTTGGCGGACGAGAGCCTTGTCAATCGGAGTGTTGCACACGGCTTCCATCATTGCCAGATGCTCCAAGTTATCGTGCGTCTGGAACAAGGCATCGCCTGTGAAAAACTCGACGAGAATGCAGCCTATGCTCCAGATGTCGCAAGGAAAGCTCCATCCAAGGTTGAGGATGATCTCGGGAGCGCGGTAGTGTCGGGTCGAGACGACGGATGAGTGGTACTCGTCATCAAAGGTAGCCGAACCAAAGTCGATGAGTCGAATCTCGGGATCGAGCAACACCCTGCGGAATTTTGCCGAGCGGGGATTCGTATTGGATGAAGAAGGAATGTTGCGGTTATATGTGAAGGTCTGGTAGTGGTTTTGTACAAGGAGGATGTTCTCGGGCTTGAGATCGGTGTGGATGAGATTGAGGTCATGCAGGACTGTACACAAGGGTCAGACACACAGATAGGGGCTAGGAGCGGTTGGAAACAGGCTTACAGGCAACGCTCGTGAAAAGCTGGCGGGCAAATTGCTGGATGTGAGTGCTGGGGAAAGGCACAAAGGTATTGCTCTTGAGGAAGTCAAAGACGCTCTGGCCCAAGAGGTCGGTGACGATGCAGATGTGGTTGCGGAAGTCGAATGTGTCTCGCAGGTGGATACACTTGTTGCGGTTGTGCTTGTCGTTGCATGCCAGAGTCGACAAGACCCTCAACTCGATGCGACTAGCATCGCGGTATTTCTGCACAGAACGGATGATCTTGATGGCCACGTCGGCGTTTCTCCTTCGGTCGTATGCTTGTACTACCTTGCCGAAAGTGCCTTGGCCGAGGAGCTTCACGATCGAGTCTGTCGAGAAAGAGTCAGTGCTACTCTGAGCGTGTCATTACAGCGTCGACTTACATCGCTCGGTCAAGTCAGCGTGGTCGTGGACAATGTAATGGCCATCGTCATCGTCAACTTTTTGGTCGCGCTTGGCCGTCCTCTGTACGGTTATCAGCAAACAGAGCACACAAGTCGATGTGGGGTTGAACATACGTCTGGTACCAACGGCACAAAGACGTCCTTGGCCTTGAGCGGTGGCTTAGGTGGAGGAACATACTCGGTGAAGGGATCGGGACGAGCAATGACTTCGCGCTTCTTCTGATCGGCGGCGGCCTGGCGAGTCGTCCTCTTGCGCTTCTGACCGGTGGCAGCGTCTTCGATGTAGGCACTCGCACTCGGCTGCGAGGCCAGAGATGTGGCAGCCGACGTCTTGTATGATGCTGGGCCTTGGTCGGTCGAGGCAGCGTCGTAGTAAGGCGTGTGAGTATTCGAGTATTCGGCGTGGTGGTAGACGGGATCATAATTTGTCGTTTTTCTGCGCTTATCCACGTGCTGCTGACTTGTGCTGGGTTGTGCAGTGGATGTCTGGTTCTGGTATGGCTGAGTGGCAGCGGGGGCCTCTTCATTGTCGTCATCGTCATCGTCAATGACTATGATTTCTTTGGGAGGCTTGCCGCCAAAGAATTCGTTCCAATCGACTGGGTGGTTCCTCGATCTCTTGACAGCAGTGCCATTTGAAGAAGCAGCGGTGGAAGGCGGGGCAGGGTAGGGTGCGGCAGCAGTTGCGGTAGCGGTGGATGTGGCAGTCCGTGATGGTGGAGGATAGCCGTTGGCATATGGCTGCGGGGGATACGGGTATTCGGTCATGGCTGGAAGATACTGGTGGGACTGGTAGTGGTTCGGGGCGAGGGTAGCGGTAGCGGTTTGCGGAGTCGACATGTTATCACGGCGGGACAAAATGTGGTGGTGGTTGGCGATGTCGATGTCGTCGTCGTGGTCGGGTGCAGCGAGCGAGGCAGAGATCAGCGAGACTCGGCCCACTCGACACGTCGGATTCGAGGGCAGCGGTTTGTGTTGGAACGAAGCTGCCGGCTCATTCGACAGACGGGCGTCAGTTGGACAGCCTGAGCAATCGAGCAGAGTCGTGGTTGCGTAGAGCCCTCAGTCCCACAGAACAAGCGGCTTAACTACGGCTGTGGGTGTAAAGACGGCGTGACCGAGTGACGGGCCCGCGCAGGTGGCAGAGTCGATCTGATCGTGTTGGTCGAGGGAGGGCTACAGACAGAAGGTGGAAATGGGTGCCAGAGGGCTGGACGAGAAAGCGTGCGAGACACTGCCGCCCTTGGACAACGAGCTGCGAGCATTCACTGCGCTTCGTCATTCTGGCACTCTCCGCATCCACATCAACACGACTCTCAACTTCTTTTTCACCCACCACTATCTGCCCATCCATTCACTATTCTTATCGAATCTTCTCTTCTCGCTGTGTCTTCCCTTGCATCGTATCTCTCGCGACTTCAATGCGTCTTCTGAGACTATTCTGACCCTTTGACCCCATTTGTTGTTTGTCTCACCCCGATTGGGTATTTTCTGGTTTGGTGGCGCTGTACAGCCAACCTCACTTCTCCCTCTTGACTTGCCTCCACACGTCACTAAAGAATACTCGTCCAATCGCTCCCTAATCTTCGCCTATTGTATTCAAATTGACACGACTATTGTCCGACTTTTGTACGAAGTGAAAGCTGCTTTGCACTGCAAAATTCCCAAGTCTGGACACTTCTACGCCGATCCAGAGCTGAGCTTCGTCTCGCCGAATCCTCCGTGTTCCGCTTCACAATCACTTCCAACAACTCTGCCATCCAACACCAAAAGGGTCCCAGAACAGCCTCCGTGGCGAAGCTGCTCGTTCCCTACATGGTTTTGTTTTCTGATGATTCCGTTAGAAAAGAACTGCCACTCTGCTATGTTTGTAAAGGCTGAGCAGACGCTTTATCACTGCTCATACATATCGAGTAGGAAGGATACGTCTAGTCTTTAACCTGTCGGAAATACTCCTCAATCACTGCCGCCGTCTTTCGCACTATCAGCTCGATAACTTCCACTGTCGTGTTGTACGCAGGAGCAAGGAGAATGTGATCTCCAATCCTGCCGTCCACCGTGCCATTGCCAGGATATAGTGTGATGTTGTGTGGATCAGTCAATCCTGACTTGGGTCAGCATATATGCGATGCACCCGAACAAGCAGCTCCCGAGACACACCTTTCTCATGAATGTTCGTTGCGACATTCTCCTTCGGATCGAATGGCTCCTTGGTTGTTTTATCCTTGACAAACTCAATCTGTCTTCGTCAGTTCTGAGTCGATGCTGGTCTCCAGTAGTACTTACTCCCCAGAAAAGTCCTTTGCCTCGCACATCACCAACATGAGGTAATGGCAAGACAAGTTGCTTCAGCAGTTGCTCTAGCTTCTCACCCATAGCAGCCACATTCTGCACCAGCTTCTCCTCTTGGATGATACTGAGGACTTCCAGAGCAGCTCGACAGCTGACAGGATGCCCTTGATAGGTCTGCCCATGGGAGAATCCACCAGTGCCTGCAAAGAGCGTGTCTGTGACCTTGCGACTGATCAACACGCCGGCTACTGGGGCATATCCACCACCTAGGCCTTTTCCAATGGTTTGGATATCAGGTATGACGTTAATGAGAGACGACTGCCAGGCATGCAGTGTGCCTGTACGACCCATACCACACATCACTTCGTCGAGGATCAAGAGTGCCCCGTACTTGTTGCAAATTGCACGTACTGCTTGGAAGTAGCCCCTGACTGCTGGGACACATCCCAACGCCTTCTCTCGGTCAGTGTGTATCAGGTTTAATGGTCGGTTCACTTACAGCTCCGACTACGGGCTCGGCGACAAAGGCGCACACTGTTTCGGGATCGAGGCGCTGGAACTCATCATCGAGTTCCTTCGCTAGCCTGTCCACGTATTCTGCCTCTGTCTCATTCTCTGTCATCCCACGATATGCGTTGCAGGCAGAGACCCTACTCATGTTGGGAAGCAACATAGGCTCGTACGGAGCACGCCGTGCTTTATGACCGCTGATCGACAGTGCTCCAAGTGTTGTACCATGATAAGATTCGTGTCTGGCGATGAACTTGGTCCTCTGAGGCTGTGGGGGTCTGAGTTCGAGATAGTGTTGCCTTGCAAGTTTGAGGGCCGCCTCCATTGCTTCAGAACCTGAATGTTGTCAGCGACTGTCCGTATATATGCTTTTATGACAGTATGCTTTACCAGAGCTGACTATATACGCCTTTGACATCTCTCCGCCAGTCGATCCAACAAGTGCTTTTGCCAGCTTCTCTGCTGCGTCTGTGCCGAAGGTTGCGGAATGCACGTACGAGATCACATCCAATTGACTTATGATGGCCTCTTTTACACGCTTGTTAGCATGGCCGAGACACGATACGGCAGCTCCTCCTGTAGCGTCAAGCAGTTTTCCACCATCGGACAGGTGCAGATAGTTTCCATAGGCACCAACCACTGATATAGGATCGGAATGGAGAGTTCGATGGAATACGGCGCTTTGAGATTCAATTGTCGTCATTTTCGAAATGTTAAAACAAGTCGGCTTGTACGATAGTCCGTCCTTGAATTGGCGTGGATGGTCTATTTATCAACAGATCGGCAAACCTCGATAGGCACGGGAAACGTCAAACTGGGGCGGGAAAGTGCACATTTCTGGTCGGGCAAGCTCAACCCATGGGAAAGACTCGAGACCACGAAACATGGATACCTATGATATGCAACACGAAAGTAGAGTAGTGAAGACTGTCGTACTGAGGTGAAGTTACCATAATATCGAAAACGTGACTTGGGTGTGTGGAAGTTTTGTAGTCTGCAAGTTGAGTCAAAAGGCCACCACCCGCTCGTCTGTCTCTCTACGACTCTAGCAATCACCTTACATCTCAATGCTTCCTCTTGCACATTGCTTCAACATACCACGGCGCGTGAGATTCAAGGTCAAGATTCCAGCGCAGAGGATACAGCTCTGCAACATGAGTGTCAGTCCGCCTCCTCTCAAGAGAAGACGTCTGGGCAACAACGAAACCAAATCCACGACTCTGCCATTGGACAAGGACCGCATCAGTGTTTACTCCTGGAACGTCAACGGAATCCAGCCCTTTATCCAAAAGTCGATAACTTCATACTTTCAATCCAAGAAGCCTTCGTCCAAACAATCAGAGACACCCGCCACAGCGTCCCTTCGTGACTTTCTACGGCGACATGGCTGGCCTACAATACTCTGCCTCCAGGAAGTAAAGATCAACCCAAACGATGATGCGACGAAATCAGCGGTCCGACAAGCTGTCAAGAGCAACACAGAAGGCGGGCCCGACTACGAGGCCCACTTCTGTCTACCCACCGATCCTCACAATGCCCGCGGGTTTGGTAGAAAAGTATACGGTGTATGCACGATCATACGTAAAGATTTCATCACCAACCATCAGCCGAAAGTACGAAGCGTGGACTGGGATCTCGAAGGCCGCATCCAGATCGTCGAAACACAAGACCCTAAACTGAGTATCTGGAACATTTACGCTGTCAACGGCACCGACAACCCATACAAGGACAGCAATACAGGAGCTGTAGTAGGCACGAGGCATGACAGAAAGCTAGCAGTGCACAAGCATATGCTCGACGAGGCGAAATCGCTCGAATCTCAAGGATATGGTGTAATACTTGCCGGCGACATGAACATTGCTCGTTCTCAATTGGATGGATATCCGAATCTACGCACATCGCCTCAACAGCATGTCATCAACCGTGCAGACTTCAACAAGAAGTTCTTTGACGCAGAAGAAGGACTCAAGGCCATTGATACATACAGGCATAGTCACGGAGACGAAAGAGGATACACATATTATCCTCGAGGAAGGAAGTTTGGAAGCAGTTGTGACAGGGTTGACCTGATCATATGTTCCGGATCTTTGGAGAAGCAGATTGTCGATGCAGGTGTCTGTGCTACAGAAAAGGAGAGAGGCCCCAGCGATCATGTCCCTTTATTTGCAACTTTTGACATTGGACAGGATGATCGGACGACATGAAGAGGTGTCTCGGTTGGACCACAGATTAGAAGCTCGTGGCAGTTGAAAGGCTTCTCATACCCACATTTCGGCTGCTCGTCCCTGATATAGACATTGTGACATGATGATATCTCTAGTTGACCTGGATACTCTGTTCGCTGCAATTCCATACGAAACAGTATGGCAAAGCATTGCCCTGCTTCTTAGGGCGCAAGATGCGCCTGAGAGATCAAATGAAGCATCAGGTGACCGTGACTATGTCAGCCTTTGACACTCGGTACCTGATCGCATGGCTGTCTGTGGTAAGTATACGAAGGCACACTTCAAGTGAGCAAGCAGTCGGGTTGCAACGTGCTTCGAGCGCCATTGCCGTACGCGCTGCCACATGTGCTCAGCAGCATGGTCCCTTCTGGCGACCATGCCGCTGTGTCTTTCTGTGATGTTTTTCCCGAGGTCACATTGTTCAACCAGCTCTTGCCTTTTCAACCTCTCTCAGCACAACAGTGACCAGCTGTCTGAAAGCCTCCATCTCTTCTTCGACACTGCCACCGTTTCCAGCCGACGAGAAGTTGACCGAGCTGCCAACCTGCACCGGTAGATTCGTTCGTCTCGCCAAGGTTTTGGCCAGTCGATCGGCAAAGTCTAGACTTGATGGGAGTGTGTACAGAGGAGTGCTGAGCGGTGCCGAGGGGTTGTAGCGCTGTCGTTGCAGTGTCAGTGTGTGTGGATGTTACAATATGATATGTGGATAATGCGTACGTCGGGCATGGCATAGACGAAACTGCCGAGCGAAGGCACGGGAGCAGACGAGAACTCGGCCGTGGTGCTGGTGCAGAAGAGGAGGATGGACGTTGCGAGAATGGTCAAATGCGTGTGGATGCGGCTTCCGGGTGCGTTTGGCAAGGCCATGGAGAATTGAATTGGTTCTGTCATGCTGGACGCTGGACCAGTACCATTGGTAAGCGGTCTGCTTGCTTCGGTGGCCATGTTTGCTATAGACTTGTTTGTTCGAGGTGCAGGAGCGGATCGATCGCGCCTATTTAGCTGTATGATGGTCATGTTTGCTTTGTTTGCTGCTCGTCTCTCTACTTTTTGGCATTGGCTATATGAGTGCTTACCACATCCTATATTCTTTGTCTGCTATCATTTTGCAGCACGCTCCAAGCAGTATGGATGAGTTGGATGAGGAAATGTCAATACCTGGCCAGGGAATGGTAGACGATGATGAGGGCTCGGAAATCGATCCGCTCTGCGATCCAGAAGAAAGAAGGGTCCTATATGCTGCCCTCGATTCATTCCGGTGAGTGTGTCATGTCTTTTGTTTTCGCTATCCGGTGTACGTTGTGAATGTGCGGATTTGCAAATATGGAACCAACGACAAGACTCAAAGAGAGAAAAATGCATTCTGAGTTGGCGATCCTAGACAATATCGCCAGGCTGCCCACTATAACATCACCCATCTTCGACGCCAATCTTTCTATTCGCTCCCATCGGCTCACATGGACTTGCTGGCTTCCGAGCCATTCAGTCTACCCAAAACTCTGGATGCTGTGGATGTGGCCATTGACGTGAATGCCGATATAGCCGACACCGTTCTCGCCTTGGGGCTCAACATGTATGGCATAGACCCCGGATCAACCGAATGGCACGGAGCAGCCACCTCCCAGGACATGGACAAAGTACGCTCAACCATTCGCCAGCTGTATCGTGACTGGGCAGCTGAAGGCGCTTCCGAACGAGAGGCATGCTACAAGCCCATTCTGGCTGGCCTCAACAAAGCATTTAAGGATGTCAGTCCGGCCAAGCGCTCTCATTTGAGTGTGCTAGTCCCAGGTGCTGGACTGGGACGTCTGGCTTTTGAACTGTCCAATGCAGGCTATGCTATGGAGGGCAACGAAATCTCATACCATCAACTCCTTGTCAGCAATTGGATACTCAACTACACTTCGGGCCCCAAGTCACAATCTGTCTACCCCTGGGCTCTGGGTTTCTCAAACCATACGCACCGCTCTCACCAGCTCCAAAAAGTACAAGTGCCCGATGTATGGCCATCCGAAGAGCTGGACAAGAGCTGCAATGATCTGCAAGCAGAACTACATGCTTACCAACGAATGTCAATGTCCTCGGGTGACTTTTGCGTCTTATACAAAGAGCCAAGATACGAAGCTGCTTTCGATGCAGTCACAACATGCTTCTTCATCGACACAGCCCCTAATCTGATCGCATACATCGAAACCGTCAGGCACTGTATCAAGCCTGGAGGCGTATGGATAAATCTTGGTCCTTTACTTTGGCACTTTGAAGGCGGCTCGCCCGACAAGAAAAGCTCATCCTCGTCCACTTCTTCAGAGACGGGCAGAGAGAACCAAGACAGAAATAGAGGCATTGGCGAGTCTGGTTCTTTCGAGCTCGCTGATGATGAAGTCATCAAGCTGATCGAACATCTTGGATTTCAGATCGTTGAACATAATCCGGTCGTTGGAGAGGCTGGTTACATACAAGACCCGCGCAGTATGTTGCAAAATATGTACAAGCCCAGCTTTTGGATGGCCAGGAAAATATGAGTGAGATAAGGAAAGTTCAATTTTGGGTTCCGGTATACTGGCACCTCCTTGCCGTCTTGGCAGCTTGACCATTGCGGCGACAGACCACATGGCGAGCCTTCCAGAATAATTCGGCGATACATGCAAGGCCAATCTTCTCATAATCTGTACGACTTAATGCCAGCGGCCACCATACTCCAAATCCGATTCATATCTTCTTTGTGCAGTGCGCCTCAAAGTGGTGACCCATCTCTAGTGATATATTCTGATACTCTCGAGATGATCTGGGCTGACGCGGAAAGCCACACCTAGTTTCACAGCAACTTGTAACCCATCGTCTGCTTCTGATAGAATCGAGGTTTGTTGGCATTCACCAGAGATCTTCAGTGTGTAGGAAGGTGTATGAATGGTTGCTTGCCTGCTTAATTAAGACAAAGCTAGTGGGCTCTCAACCACCTTGACCATTGGGCGGTGTAATGTTAGGTACTGACCTCCTCGGTCCTGTACTCCAGGGCGACATGCCTGCTCCAAATAGGAGAGGGCTCTGCATGCCTGCATAGTGCCCTGAGAAGCTCTGGTATCGGTCTCCGCGGGCACCAATGCTATTGTAGTTATTTGGAGTCGGCTCGAACGACGAAAGGGCGTCTGGTTGTGGAAGAGGACTTCTGACAGAATTGGTCGAATTCACACGGGAGTGTGCATTAGAACGTCTTGCGGTTACCGGAATGGGCGGCAGTCCTGGAGGTGCACTTCCGAATGGAGTTATTGGGCTCGTCTCTCGTATAGGTGCATCATTCCAGATGTTTGAGACTGAATGTAAGCGCTGTGAAGGCACTCCAGTTGGACTTAGAGGTAGCTCCCAGGCTTCTGTTCGCAATTCAGGCGTCCGAACAGCCTGGAAAGCACGCGGCGAAAGCCCTCTGAGAGGGGCGTTGCTCTTGTAGCCAGGGGCATTGGAAGAATTGTTGACGGCCTCGAGGGAGTTCACAGGCAAGCCTGGAAGAATGATGTCGTCTTCGTCGGGCCCGACAAGATCATCGACCATTTGACTGAGTTGGGCCTCCCTGTTCAGCGACTTCGTGCTAGGCATCACCGATGCGGGAACTTCGGGGGCTAGAGACGTATGTCTCTGCTCAGGGTGTTCATGCCTTGCCACAATGTCTACAGTGTCGCGCATAGTTTGACGAGACGTAGCGACCTCTGGGAGTGGATTGGTCGAATGTTTATCAGTTGAGTGAGGGTCCTGGTGTATGAACTGCGATCCGTCGAAGGTGATGGGTATATCCTGTATTGAAGGTCAGCCTGATACGGACGAAACGCGATAAATTTGTTTACGAACCTTATCCACGGCAAGTAGCAAGGCATCGAAGAGAAGTTCACGGACTCTTCCGAGCATCTCCTGGTTGTGGTCGAGACGATGAACACCTTCATCATTGTATTTGGCCTTGGCTTGTCCGCTTGCATCGTCTACCCAGACTTTGCGTGATTTGTCAGAATTCAAAGGCTTGAGACCAAAGGCGTCAACATCCTCCTCAAGTTGGTAGGGGACCTCGCCGAGCTCGCGAAACGAAAAGCTGTATGCCATGACCGACAGCGTTTTGGCGTAAACGTGCCAGAAGTAATCCATGGCTTCTTGAATAGGTTGGTCGCCGACACGTGCCGCGACGATATGGGCATTACTCAACAACCAAGTGCTGTAGAGACGCAAAGCCGGCAAGACATGACGTGCCAAGTCAGTAAGCTTATCAACGAGACTTGAAGCTCCGGTGTGCTCCTGGAGGTGTTTTTCGAGGTCGACATGGTAGACTTCCAGGATGGCTGTGAAGAACTTCACATTCAGACGCAGAAAAAAGAAGTAAGACTGCATGAACTTGTGCTGATCGGGCTTGCTCTCAAATTGGTTGCCGGCGGTAGCCTGGGCGCAGAAGTTGATCAAGGACATTTTAGAAAGGATACCGTCCGGAGCGCGCGCTTTGATCTCGCTGACAGTGCGACTCAGGACTTCACGCTCGAGCTCGTCGTAGCCGGTGAAAAAATGACCATTATAGCTGAGGCTGTGGAAGCGAATGAACCAAGATAGTAAGGCTTTGCGCGAAGCAACGGGATCCTGAGGAGAGTTTTTGGGCACCAGGTCACCTTTCTGCCATCCAGCGGTAATCTTCTTGAATTGTAGTTCCAGATTAGGAATGGCGTTGGGGTGGGGTTCGATGACATTGATAGAACGGTAAAGATAGTATGTAGAGCGGAGATAGTCGCCTTGTTCAAAGGCAACGACGGACTGTTGATGGAAAGCGAGGCCCGAATCGGGTCGCAGAGATGCTGCCAGGGCGTAGTAACCAATTGCGGGTCCCCAGTCTGGCTCCTTGTCGAGTCTCTCGGCAGCACGGTAGCGGAACAGATCACCAAGATAAATGAGAGTTTGGTGACAAGATAGCGAGACGGCAGCCTGAATCTGCGGAGACACGGGCTGTCTCGAAGACATCAGCACAGCTATGAAGAATCAGCCTTTATGTATGTAACGTGTGGTCAGCAGGAGAAGTACGGGCTGATCGGACCTGGCGAGCGATGCGCTCCAGGTCTTGAATGCCACCGAATCTGGCATTCAGCTTCTGAATGTAATCCCGGTAATGGCGCTGGCTGTCCTTGAGAAATTCAAGATATAGCTTGATAAATTTGCGAGTCTCGACCGGCTTGCTGGAGCGATCCTTGCGCAGCTGATGGACTCGGTAAGAAAGAGGCAGTTTTGTCGGATGACATGTCGCAGACTGACCTTGCTGAGCTGCTTGCGCAGACGTACATTTACACGATTGTGTGCGTTCCAGAGGCGCGTCTCGATGTCGGCAGCGCGGGCAGATAGAAAGTCGGAAGCGAGAGCATGTGCGGCGGCAGAGCGGTATCTGTGTCGAAGTTGGTACAAAGGGGAGCGACACGAATGTACAGGCCATGTCTGACTCACTGCTGCAAGACTACAAAGACGCGGTCCAGAGACGAGTCGGCGGGCTGCAGCGTCTGTGCAAACTCAAGGTCGAGGGCGATGGCCTTGCTGCAAGGGTTGTAAGCGGGGCACCGGCGGACATGGTGTAGATGGATGCGTACGCGAGGGCCTGGTCGCCAGTGGGTTCCATGTTAGAGGATGGCGCTCGTCATAGAGCGCCTATGACAGGGTCGTCGGTGACCGAGCAGTGCGGGAGGTCAGATGAAAACGTGCTGATATCCGGAGATTGCGGACGGGCAGATGCGATCCATGGAGGGCGACGAGAGGTGATGTGGGAGGACGTTTGCGCGCAACAAGGATACCTGGGCCCGCTGCTGCTGTGACGATCCGAGACGAGTGCGATCGGAATCTTCGTCGACGTTTGGCAGCGACGAGCGTCGAGCGTCGAGAGCCACGCGCGGCATGCGCGAACTCTCGGCTCGGCTTCTTTGCCGCTGCTTGCTACTCCTACCACCCTGTCGTTGCATTGTATCCATTGATCCTGCACTCCGACTTGCTTCTTTCCCTTTCTTCTCTCGCTCGCCGCATCTCTACGCAATGTCCA